>JABNAD010000242.1_pt1 | contig 41865 bp, 47 predicted proteins | sample 7240381 | NCBI WGS metagenome assembly JABNAD01 (sample SAMN11332834, study PRJNA596920) | anaerobic digester metagenome | biome: digested sludge; isolation source: digested sewage sludge-derived enrichment culture grown on H2/CO2 | place: Germany: Goettingen
TAGAAGCTGCGGCGGTGTTTTTTTGAGTAACATTTGATAGGCAGCCGGATCTATCATCCAACTGTTTATTTCATCTTTTGCCAGTACCAGCGGCATCCGTGGATGGATACCACGTACCGATTCGTTTGCCTCCGTGGTCAGAATGCAATAGCAATCTTTACCCTGTCGTTGGTCATAGATACCGGCCATATAAATTGGCTCAGCATCGGGTAGATGGAACAGATGCTTTCGCTTGTCCGTACTCCATTCAAAGAATCCGGTGGCGGGGATAATGCAGCGTTGCGTGAGTACGCTGTTCCGAAACAGAGGCTTTTCCTCTACGCTTTCTGCGCGGGCGTTGATGACCAGTGACTTCTGGGTCTGGAATCCCCACCGCATAAGATCCGCTGTTGTTTTACCCTGCCGTTCCACCAAAACGGGCGCTTGCACTGATGGGCATATCTCACCTGGTTTCCACGCATTCCTTCCACAGCGTTGTTCCACCTCTTGAACAATTTTCTGAATTTCTTCGCACTGCTCCGCCGTAAACTGATACCTTCCACACATCCTTCTTCCCTCCTTGCCGGTGCTTACATAATTTTTATACCGGATATAGTATAGCACATTTGGCAGACATCTATTGCAGCAAGCAAAAATAGCAAAAAGTACCTCTTGAAGTCTTAGAACATATGTACTACTATGGTAAGGCACGAAGGGAGCGCAGTCCGAAGGAATGCAAAAATGAGAAGGTTCAATATGACACGTAAAATTCTTCATGTAGATCAGAATTGTTTTTACGCATCTGTGGAGATGCAGCGGCATCCGGAGCTGCGGAACAGACCCCTTGCGGTCTGCGGCAGTCAGGAGGATCGCCATGGAATTGTGCTAACGGCAAACTATCTGGCAAAACCTCGCGGCGTGAAAACCGGGATGGCTATCTGGCAGGCAAAGCAGTGCTGCCCGGATCTGGTGACGTTGCCGCCTGATATGCCGGAGTATATACGCTTCAGCAAAATGGCAAGAGAGATTTACGCCGACTACACCAACCAGATTGAACCCTTTGGCTTGGATGAAGCGTGGCTGGATGTCACCGGAAGCACCGCTCTTTTTGGCAGCGCGGTCAAAATTGCGGAGCAGATCAGCCGCCGCATTAAGTTTGAGCTGGGCATTACCGCCAGCATTGGGGTGGCTGACAACAAGATCACTGCCAAGCTGGGAAGCGACTATAAAAAGCCAGACGCTGTCACGCGGATAGAGCAGGATAATTATTGTGATATTGTCTATCCGCTTCCGGTGGAAGACCTGCTGTATGTGGGGCCTGCCACGCGGGAAAAGCTCAACCGCGTTGGTATTCGTACAATTGGAGCGCTGGCAGACGCGCCGGTGGAGTTTCTCCACCGCAGGCTGGGAAAGATGGGCGTCATCCTGCACACCTTTGCCAATGGCCGGGATATTACTCCGGTGCAGACCACGGAGCATATCCCCGCCGTGAAGTCCGTGGGAAACAGTGCCACCACGCCAAAGGATCTTATCTGCAATGAAGATGTTCGCTTGATGCTGATTCTGCTGGCGGAGAGCGTATGTTGCCGAATGCGTGAGCTGGCCTCCCGCTGTACAGTGGTAGAAGTGTACGTCCGCAATACGACACTGCAATCTTTTACTCGCCAGCGGAAGCTGCCGTCGCCCAGTTGCTCCAGCGCAGAACTGGCGGACGTGGCCTACGCTTTGTTCCGTACCAACTACCAATGGAATAAACCGATTCGCAGCATCGGCATTCGTGGTAGCGGTCTGGTGGAGGCGTACGAGTACGCACAGATGTCACTGTATCAAGACGATCAGTGTCGGGACAAGTGGGAGCGCATTGACCGATCAGTAGATGCACTCCGGCAGCGATATGGTTATCTTAGTATCCAGCGAGCTATTTTGAAAACAGATCCGATTCTTGGCAGCATTAATCCAAAGGATGACCATACGGTACATCCGGTGGGCTATTTTGGGAGATAATGTGGGATGGAACGAAAGAAAAAGTATGTACCGGTGATTGTCCGGTTTGAGGCGGAAGGGAAGCTGCGTCCCCTGATGATCGAGTTTGATGGAAATCACAAGTACCCCGTGGATCGTGTTCTGGACGTTCGGCGGGCAGCCTGTGAGAGCGTTGGCGGAGTTGGGGATCGCTATACCTGCCGGATTCAGGGGCAGGAGTCGTATCTCTGGTTTGAGAAGGGACGATGGTTTGTGGAAGAAAAGGCTTAAAGTGAATACTGTACAAGTGACCGCATTTCTAGTGATCTACTAGAAAACCCTTCGTGCATAAACTTTTAACATTTACCTTTATTCATTCTGCGTAGGTTTTTATAACGGAAAACGTGTGGGAAAAACAACTAAATTGTCTAGCTGCCCTCGTGTTGTTACATAACTCCAAGGCATAAATAAAGTCAAGCTATCCGCCTACCGTGTCATATTGTCCACCAAGTCCGGTAGGGTCAAACTGTCCAAGCTTGCAAACCTCCTCTTGAATAATCTCCATAAAGCTACGGATGAACAGTGGTTGAACTGCGTCTTTGTGACTGACCAGATCAACCCGCAGTTGCCGCCCTAGATTCTTTACCGGAAACATATGCAAGAAGCTGCCCTTGCCGCAGGAGAGATTGTGGCGGTATGCCGTAGCTAGTAGCATTTTGGGACAGAGTGAGGCGCAGATTCCAGAGGTGCAAAGCATAATCTGCGTTTCGCTGTCGCTGATATTGTACGTGACGTTCAGCTGCACATTGTGATAGTCTAAATATTCCTGAATGGCATGATTCACCTTCCCTGTCTTAAAGCTCAGGGTAAAAGGAACATGAGAGAACTGATTCAGGTCGATTCCGCCACGCATGCACTCAATCTCTCTGGGGCTGAAGTTCCGATGTAGCAAGTCCGAGGCGATAACCAGCATCAGCTCGTCCGTGCTGAGTGTAGAAATTTGGAACTCTGGGAAGGGCGTTGTGTTGACCCCGATGAACAGGTCAATTTGGCCGGAGAGAAGCCGTTCCTCCAGTACCTGAGTATCCTCTTCACTGAAAGAGATGTTCACATTGGGAAAGTCGTGATAATAGTGTGGCAGAACCCGTGGGAGGATAATGGGTGCGCGGGAAGTGCTTATTCCTAGGGAGAACATGCCCTTGGTTCCCTGTGCGATGCTGCCCAAATTCTTCTCCATACTGCACTCCACAATTTGAATGTTTTGCAGGCTGTGCAGCATAATTTCTCCCGCCTGCGTCAGCCGGAAGCGGGGCTTGCGCTCGAACAGCAAAACCTGATACTCTTTTTCCAGCCGCCGGATGTGGTCGCTGGCGCACTGCTGGGTGATGTGGAGCTGAGCTGCCGCCTTGGAAACGCTCAGTTCTTTCGCCACGGTCAAAAAGACCTCAAATCCGATTCTCATAGCACGCTCCTTCCTGCCGCTTTCGGAATGTGGAAACAAGGGAAACGGCGATTCATTCCGGATAGAATGGATCGCCGTTCTCCGTATTAGTAGTATACCTCAAAAAGTATATCCCATCAAGCTGGGGAGCCATGTGATGATACCAGGGACAAAAGCAAACACAAACAGCAGCAGGATTTCTGCCAGCAGGAAGGGTAGCGTACCCTTAACGATCTGCTTGAAATTCAACCCGGAAATAGATACCGCCGTGAACAGGTTATACCCGAAGGGCGGTGTGACGAAGCCAACCACAAGGCAGATGCAAAACAGCATACCGATGTGAAGCTGGTTGCAGCCCAGAGAGATTCCAACAGGAATCAGGATGGGGGCTAAAATCAGCGTTGCCGCTACGTTGTCCATCAGACAGCCTACCACCAGCAGAATGACCACCAGAACCGCCAGATACATGGCCTGACTGCCGCCCACCAGATTGACAAAGGCGTCTGAAATGACGGTTCCAATCTGAGATTTCGACACGACCCAAGAGAACAGAGAGGCTGCCGCGATGATAAAGTTCACCATGGTGGAGGTTTTCAAAGATGAGATAAGGATTCTGGGCAAGTCTTTGAGCTTCAGCTCTTTTAATGCAAAGCCCACCACCAGCGCATATACAATGCCAACCGCCGCAGATTCCGTGGGAGTGAAAATACCGCCATAAATGCCACCCAAAATTAGTACAGGCAGGCCCAGTGCACCAAGCGCTTTCCAGAACAGCTTCAAAGAGAGCTTGAAATCAAACTTCATGGTTTTAGCATATTGAATGACCTGCGGATTTTTATAAGCGAAGAAGATGTTGACAATGGACAGCACCAGGGCTATGACCAGTCCGGGAACTACACCGGCTACAAACATGGCGGGAATGGACAGGTTCATTGTCACGCCGTAAATAATCATGGGAATGCTGGGCGGAATGATGGGACCCAGCGCTCCGGCAGCGGCTACCAGACCTGCGCTGGTTTCCTTGGAATAGCCCGCCTTCATCATAGAAGGCAGCATGATCGAACCGATGGCTGCTACGGTGGCGGGGCCAGAGCCAGTCAACGCTGCGAAGATGGCACAGGAGAATACAGTGACGATGCCCAGTCCGCCGGGAAGCCATCCCAGAAGACTTTTGGCCCAGTCTGTCAGCCGCTTGGAGATGCCGCCAAAATCCATCAGATTGCCCACCAGAATGAATAGCGGCACAGCCAGCAACGTGAAGGAGTTCAACCCGTAGATCAGCCGCTGAGCCACCACCAAAATGCTGGTTCCAGTGGTTGCCAGATAGGCCATACCAGAGGAGAGAATGGCAAATGCCACTGGAACGCCTAGCAGCATCAGCCCAAATAAAATCACAAAAACCAGCGTCATACGACTTCTTCCTCCCCGGACTTTCTTTCTAGCAAAATAACGGCAATCTGAACAAATGCCTGAAACATTAGCAGCAGGCCACCCACCGCCACAGATGAATTGATGCACCACATGGGCAGGGACATGGCAGTGCTGAGGTTCGCACGGGAGCTATATGCCAGCTGCGCGCCTGCGTAGAGCATAACGGTTCCGTTGAAAAAGATAATCAGCTCAACTACAACGTCTACAAGCTTGCGCACTGCACCGTGAAGCAGATCCAGTACCGCCGTTACGGTGGCATGGGAGCTAGACTCAATCAGCAAAGACGCGCCCAGCATATGCATCCAAATGAAGCAGTACCGTGCCAGCTCCTCCGTCCAAGAGAGGGAATTGTTCAGAACGAACCGGCAGAACACCTGCGTGACACAGGCAAGGATCAGCACGACGAAGATGGTAATTCCGAGATAGCTAACAATTTGATTCGTGATATCCGATACACGATGTAGTTTTTTCATGTACGTACCTTTCTTTCCCTTAAAAAGGCGCCGCCTTGCGGGGAAACACTTTGGCGTTTCCCCGTGGCGGCGCTGGCTTTTACTGCTTAGTTGTTCATACCGACCAACTCTTTGACCTGCTGAATCCAATCGCTGCCGATATAGGACTCCATTTCCTTATAGCAGGGCTGAACTGCCGCGCGGAACGCCTCTGCGTCCACCTCCTCTGCGGGAATGATGGTCATGCCCTGCGCCTCCAGATCGTTCTCCATGGAATCCGCCTTTGCGTCGTTATTGTCCCGGGCGGCAGTCACGGCCTCTGCCGCAGCATCGCGCAGAATCTGCTGATCGTCTGCGGACAGAGAGGAAAACACATTGGATGAGATGCAGATGGGCAGCGGGGAATAGAATAGATTCACATTGTCGATATACTTGCAGATGTCAGGGAAGCCGTTAGTGTAGAGCACACTCAAAGGTGCGTCGCAGCCGTCCACTGTTCCCTGCTGCAACGCCGTCAACAACTCACCCCATGCCATAGGTGTGGCGTTGACGCCCAGCGCACCGTATGCGGAAAGGTAGGTTTTTGTCTCCATGCAGCGAATCTTCAAACCAGCCAAATCGTTGGGAGTCTTAATCGCCGCGTTGCGGGTACACAGCTGGCGGAAGCCGCCCTCAGAGAAAGCGAGGCAAGTTACGCCTGTGCCTTCCAGATTATCAATCAGAGCCTGACCGAATTCGCCGTCCACAACGGAACGAGCCTGTTCCAGATCGGAGAAGATAAATGGCAAATCCAGTGCGCCGTTGGCGGGGACATAAGAGGACACATACGCATTGGTCATCACGGCCATGTCGCAGGTACCTGTCTGCATCCCTTCCCACATCTCAGGCTCGGAACCGAGCTGGCTGCTGGGATATTCGTTGACGGTGATACGTCCGCCAGTCTTTTCTTCGACCACCTCTTTGAACCGTAGGGCAGACAGGTGATACGGGTCGTCTTCGTTGGCTGCAGTGGTATAGCCGATACTCAGCGTGAGGGACTTCCCCTCTGCGCTGCTGGAACCGGAGGCTACGCCTCCGTTGCTGCCGCAGGCAGCCAGACTGAAAACCATACCTCCGGCGAGAACCCCTGCAAATACCTTCTTAAATTCCATCCCAAATTTCCTCCTTCAATTTTCAACACACTTTTTTTCTATTTCTCTCGTTGACTGTTATTCTCCGTCCACAATGGCTCGCGGCACATCGTGGGTGGCATTCATCAATTCGTCTTTTGTCAGTCCCTCCTGCAAAAGTGCAAAGACAAACCGGCGGTACTCTGAAACCGGAGTGGGGTGGCCCTTTTGCCCGCGATCCGTAGCAATATATACCTGGCCAGGACCCAGCAGACGTATGGTTGCGGCCATCTGAGCCGCTGTAACGCGGCCTTGCATAATATTCAACCAGTTTTTCTCTACGAGGACGCCAAGCTTGGCCAACTCCAACTGGACTGCGGGCTCCAGATATGTCCGCGGAAATTCCGGGTGCGTCAGGATCATCCGGGTCCCCCGACTCCGCCCCACTCGACATAACAGAACAGATTCCTTCGGGCTTAGATGCCCAGTAGCGAGTGCCGCCCCAGAGTGTTTCACGGCATCCATGATCTCATATACCTCATCCTTCAGGCTGCCGTCCTCTTTTTGAAGCGTAATGCCCTTACGAGAAAAAAAATCGCCCTCCATGTCTCCGTAGCACAAACTGTTGGCTGAGTCTCGCGTTGGCATCCAAATGATTTTGGCGCCTGCCCGCAATGCATTGCTGACTGCATAAATATTTAGCCCGCCTACGGGCCAGTTTAGGGCTAGTCCACCGTAGGCTTTGGCCTTGCATCCGCTGTACTGATTGATAAGGCTGGCTCGAAGCGCAGTAGATTCGTAGTGGCTCTTCAGCATCACACCCGCCATACCAGCGGCATCTGCCTCGCGAATCAACTGGAAGCCATCCTGCTCCCGTGGAAAGACTGAGGGAGACGTGTGGACATGCAGATCATAGGCTCCGATTAGCAGCTCATCTGTCAGTTCTTTGATTCTGTCTTCCATATTAAATTGACATTTCCCCCATCACAAACTCAAATTTACCATTATGCGTAGAGTGTAAGAGCAACAGGGGATCGATCCTTGTGCTTCTCTATGCTTTCAATATAGCATCGCAAGAAAACAAGGTAAAACAAGAAAATACAGAAGATACACAAGTTTTGACTTTTAATATTGAGTTCTGGAAAGGTGTCAAACCATATGGTACGCTAAGAAAAACGGAAAAAAATAGCGTCTTTCCGCCTTTTGCTTTATGTAAATTTCATTGGCATAATTCATAAAATTACGATGTTTTTTTCGTCACCATCTGCATAATTTTTACACGTTTTGAATGGGATTTTGTCATTTCTTGCATTTTCTTATGCATGGAGTATTATATTTTCCTTGTCAAAACCGCTTTCTATAATTTATCGTAAACGAATTATGCATTAAAGCGAGGCGTGACAGTCGTTATAAAAGAACTTTGGGGAGACGTGTAAGTCTACCATCCCTGCTTCCAAAACCATTGTTGTATGGCTTATAGAGTTTATGCAATATGCTTTAGGGGCAGGTCACATTGGCTTAACAGTGATAAGGAGCTAACTTACTTATCAACTGCTAGCTGACGGATTTCAGGTGCATCAGGTGCAGATAGAAGCCCGTCTGATTCCTAACAGGAGTCAGGCGGGCTTCTGTTTTATATCATCACTTTTGATACGGAGGACACAATAATGCATAAAATTCATGCCGTATAAGTTTCTTGGCACAGGGTACCCATCAGGGTTTGAATTTCATCTCCGAGATTCCTCTTGATATCCATGCATTTACCGGGATAGATAGACACGGACTGTAAAAGCTTCTTGAAGTTTTCCTTGGTCAGATCCATGGTTCTGGCATAGTTCTTGAACCGGTCTATTACAGAGTTGCGGCTGCGCCGCATATAGCCCATATTATATGCCTTCCGCAATAGGGCTCCGATAAATTCAGAATATTTTACCAAAAATTCACCTTTTATTGCCCTATGTTGCAGGTGGTTCCTCCGGAAGAACCTCGGATTCCAGAAACGCCCGCACCGCCTGCGGCAGCACCTTGTCCTTGTGGACAATTAATTTAAAGCACCGCCGCACGCTGACGGGGTCCAGCGGCAGTACCCGCAGCAGGTCTGCCGCCTCCTCCCTTGTGATGAGCCGGCGGGAGAGAATGGCGATGCCCATGCCCTCGATCACGGCGGTTTTAATGGCTTCCGTGTTGGTGCAGTGCCACTTTTTCGTCATGCGAATGTTGCGATCCGCCATCAGCTGTTCAAACTGATTACGTTCGGAGCTTCCAGCCTCTCGGGAAATCAGGGCTTGCCCCTGCAAGTCCTCCAGCGTCAGTGATCGGGCGGCAGACAACGGGTGATCGCGCCCCGCCACCATCACCAGCTCATCCTCGCAGACGGTGCGCCGGATCAGATCCTCGCTGGACAGCATACCCTCCACCACCGCCAGATCCAACTCGCTGGTCAGCACCTGCCGCTCGACGCTGGCGGTGTTGTCCACCGTAATGCGGATGTCAATGCCGGGGACGGCCTCCTCCAGACGCTTGGTTAGACCGCCCAGATACACCGTTCCCACGGTCACGCTGCCCCCGATACGTACAATGGGCATGGTGCCCGCCCGCTGCATAGATTCCTCCATGCTCTCTGTGGTTTTGATCACCTGCCGTGCGTAGGACAGCAGCAGCCGTCCCGCCTCGGTGATGTAAATGCGACGGGACAGCCGGTCGAACAGCCGCACTTGATACAGCTCCTCCAGCTCGGAAATGGCCTGGCTGACGGAAGGCTGGGAAATATACAGCACCTCGGCTGCCTTGCGCATGGTGCCGCACTCGGCAACGGTGATAAAAATTTTCAAATGGCGGAATGTGGTCATTATATGCCTCCTGCCCAGCGGCGAAACCCGTCCGTGTTTTTCTTTCATCATATCACGAATTTTTCCGGACGCAAGAAAAATTGATAACCAAATGCCTATCAACTAAATAAAAACTGCGTCTTTTACGTATCAATCGCCCGATGCTATGATCAGATTAACAAAAAGAATTGCGTAGGAGAGATTGGAATGAAAGAGGAACAGAGCGCAGCGGTTACCGCTGAAGCGGGTACCCGGGCGGCAAAAAGCCGCAGAGAGATTTTATGGACACTGTTCAAGTCCATGTTCGTGCTGAGTGCCTGCACCTTCGGCGGCGGTTTTGTGATCGTGTCGCTGATGAAAAAGAAATATGTGGATCAGCTGCAATGGCTGGACGAAGACGAAATGCTGGACGTCACAGCCATCACTCAGTCCTGCCCCGGTCCCCTGCCGGTCAACGCCTCGGTGATCATCGGCTATCGCATGTGCGGGATTCTCGGCTCGTTTGTGGCGGTGCTTGGCTCCATTCTGCCGCCCATGATCATCATTTCGATCATCTCGGTGTTTTACTCCCAGTTCCGCACCAACCGCTACATCGCCATTGCGCTGCAGGTAATGCGCGCAGGCGTGGCCGCCGTCATTATCGACGTGGTGATCAATCTTGCGAAAAATGTGCTGAAAACCCGACGGATACTGTATATCCTGATGATGTGCGCTGCCTTTATCTCAGCCTATCTGCTGGATGTGTCCGCCATGGTGATCATTCTAACCTGCCTTGCCATCGGTTTTGCAGATCTCAGTGTCAATCTGGTGAAAAAGAGAAAGGGAGCCTAACTGATGAAATTATTATTGCAGCTGTTTTTCAGCTTTTTTCAGGTGGGATTGTTCAGCGTGGGCGGTGGCTATGCGGCCATTCCGCTGATTCAGGATCAGATCGTCAACGTTACAGGCCTAATGACGCTGGAGGAGTTTACCGACCTCATCACCATTGCGGAAATGACGCCCGGCCCCATTTCCATCAACTCCGCTACCTTTGTGGGCACCCGGCTGTGCGGCGTGCCCGGCGCGGTAATCTGCACACTGGGCTGCATTCTCGCCCCCTTCATCATTTGCCTGACCATGGCGCATTTCTACTATAAATACCGCAATTTTAGCGGCGTGCAGAATGTACTGGGCGCACTCCGCCCCGCCACTGTAGCTCTGATCGGCTCTGCCGGCGTTTCCATTCTGGTGCTGGCCCTGTTCCAAAGCGATCTGGCGGGTATCCAGTTGTCCAATTTTCAGGGCATCGAGTTTGTTCTCTTTGGCGTGTGCCTGTTCCTACTTCGCAAGTATAAAATGAGTGCCATCACCATCATCCTCGGCAGCGGCGTGGTGGGCACGGTGCTGTATCTGCTGAAGGATTTGATTCTTCCGTAATGGAACCTGTCAAAAAGGCTCTGCACACGGTGGAGCAACCCATCTCCAGCAGTTTTGCGATACTGCGGATGGACGGGATCACCTTCTTGGTGTTACCCGCCTGCTGGAACAGGCACAGACATACGCAGAAGGCACCGTGGGACAGCTTCCACTGGAATATCTCGCGCGGGATCAGGGTATAGTCCTCCGTCACCGGAAGCAAGCAGGCGTAGTTGGTCTTTCCATAACCCACGCGCCCAATCTTCTCCTGGTACTGGTAGCTGCGGCAGAAATCAATACAGCCGGCGCGCTTCAGCTCTTCTATTACTTTGCGGGCGGTGGGGACGGAGCAGCTGGCCAGCTTGGCCAGAGCGTCGAGACTGATGGTGCATTGTCCAAGGCGGTTGCGGCGGCTGTACAGGGCGGCCGTTATCCATACGTCTATGTGGATGGTATCTATTTGCGCCGCAACTGGGGCGGAGAGTTTGAAATGTGGCCATTCTGGTGGCGATTGCAGTCAATGAGGACGGATACCGTGAAGTTTTAGGTGTCGCAGAGGGCATGAAAGAGGACAAGGGCTAGCTGGGTCAGCTTCTTCCAGTGGCTCCGCAGTCGTGGCCTGAATGGGATTAAACTGGTGGTTGGCGACAAGTGTCTTGGTATGTTGGAGGCTATAGGAGAAGTATTCCCCGAAGCCAAGTACCAACGGTGCACCGTCCACTTTTATCGCAACGTGTTCTCTGCAACGCCTCGCTCCAAGGTGAAGCCGGTATCCAAGATGCTCAAGGCGATCCATGCTCAGGAGCGCAAGAAGGCTGCCCGAGAGAAAGCCAAGGCCGTGGTAGAGGAACTATGCTGCATGAAGCTAAAAGAGGCCGCTAAGAAAGTGTAGATGGCATTGAGGAGACTCTGACATACTGTGACTTTCCCAGCGAACACTGGACTCGCATCCGAACCAACATTGTCATTAAGAGGCTGAACCGGGAGATCCGCCGCCGCACCCGTGTGGTGGGCAGTTTCCCGGACGGTAACTCTGCCCTCATGCTGGTCTGTGCCCGGCTGCGCCATGAGGTCGGCACTCAATGGGGCAACAAGAAGTACATGAATATGAAGCATCTGGAGGCTGCCATTGAGGATGTCTCCATTGCCGGCTGACTTCATTTACTCCAAAGTCTGCAAACTAAAGTGCGAAAAACTGTTGACACTACCTGTACAAGTGACCCCATTTCTAGTAATCCAATTGAAAACCCTACGTGCATAAAACGGCAAAGGCAAAGCGTTTGCTTCGCCTTTGCCGTTTTCATGCCCCGCTTGAGCTTTTAGCGTTTACCTTTATTCATTCTTCGTAGGTTTTTCTAACGGAAAACGTGTGGGAAAAAACAACTGACTTGTATAAAGAATGGAGTTCGCCAAAACTCCTACCCACATAAAAAAGAAAAGGCTGCCACACGCTGGCTGTCGAAAGATTGGTATTACAAAAAAGGTTAAAATAAACAATGCAACGACAAATTTTCCGTACAGGGGAATACGTTCCAAAAAATCATTGTCTCTGTTTTTGAAGCCCATGCCAACAAGAGGGGGAATACCCGCAGCTACCGCTATGCTAACAAAGCATATGACAGACGAAGTGGGAATTAGAAAGAAAAAAACCGTTGCGCTAAGGATAGTGATACACAGCACGAGCATCAAACTCTTTCGGATAATCAGAGACATATAGAGTGCTCCTTTCAGGATGGATCAAAAGCTACGAAAAAACAGTAATTAAGAAAGCAATACTGAAAATTGCAAAACATCAATGCATGTGAACCTCGGCATTATATGTGTCAACACATGTTCCGTTCTGATAAAGCTTAAATTCGCTGAGCATCCATTGGTTTTCCAAACGACGTACTCCAGTACGCAAGTCAATCGAATATTGGTATTTGTATTTATAAGATATACGGAAATTTCCAGCTACTCCACCAGGAACTTGAGCAAATGCATGCTTTACATATTCTGTAACGCAGGCATTAACAACACCGCTACTATCCCCAGAGCCAACCAAATCACCAACTTTACCACTGAGAAAATCCGTAACTTCACGCTGTGATTTTGCTTGCTCCGCAGAAATAGTTCCTGTAGCCGTTCCACGCCAACTGGCATCAGTCTCATAGACATATTTGAAAGGGTTGTTTCTTGGTTCCGCAGTAACAGCAAACGCCGGGACACATAGAGACAGGCACATGATCAGGGCCAAAGCCAAACTCGCCAATTTTTTAATCATTATCGTATACCTCTTTTCTCTTTCTGTCAAAATTATGCTGAAGTTACCAAAATCAGTTCTCGTCAAGACTGGGGAACATTACGGAGTCGCTCTTTTTTATCTCTGCATCTGCATGGGACTCACCTCTTTCTATAGAAACCTCAAATATCTGCCACACAGTTCCCAACTGCGGAACGCAGTTTAAACTTTGTGTTTATATAGTAATATTAAAGATTATTAATTTATGTTATATATTAATATATAAACTATTATATTTGTGATGTCAAGCATCAATAGAACATTTTTTTAATAAACAATTGACATTGAATTTGCTTTGCAATAATATTAGATTAATTAACAGGAGGTGATTGACATGTTTACACTTTCTCCCACGGAATACGAGATTTTATCATTGCTCTGGTCGTCAGAGCGGGGGTTGACGGCGACGGAGATTAACACTCTTTCCCCAGAGAAGTCTTGGAAAGACGTTTCGATCCACATTATCATCAAAAACATGCTTGCCAAGGGTGCTATCAAAGTGGATGGGATGGTTCGCTCCGGTCGGGTTTATAGCCGCACTTTTACTGCCGCCGTCACACCGGAGGAGTATTCGCTCATGCAGGTTCAGCAAAATGCCGCTTGTGCTAAAGACACAAGTGCTGTTTATGCTGGGCTTCTTTGCGCCCTCATCGACAACGAGAGTATTTCCTGTAGCGACATTGAAAAAATTGAAAGCCTTATTCAACAGAAGAAAAAGGAGCTGCGAGAACAATGACGCAATACTCGCTGGCAATGGCCGTTTTGTGGGGAACCGTTTTCCTTGCCGCCGCCGCTTTTTTAACGAAAAGCAAGTGGTTTATCCAGCAGTTCGGCACCTCCGGTTTTCTTGCCATTATGCTGGCCGGTACGGTTCGGCTTCTTCTCCCCTTGGAATTCCCCCAAACACCTGTTTTGCGGGATACAGCCTTTACTCCTTTTTTGCTGCACATGCTTCGCGGAACTGTATCCCTTGGCGCTGGTATCAGCTTTTCCTATGGGCAGTTGATTTTTTTCACATGGGGAATAGGAACTGTCCTCTACTTAGTGGTCTTAGCTGGAAGAATCCTCTTCCAGCATCTGCGGCTTTCCAAGATGCACTTTACGGAATCTGAACAATACAGTCGAATTATGCGTCAATTGCACGGCGGGGATCGCTGCCGAATTCTTGTTTGTGAAGAAATTTCCTCTCCAATTTTGGTCGGCTTGTTTCATCCCTGCATCTTGATGCCGGATATATCTATTAGTGACGGCCATGCCCGGTTCATTCTCCAGCACGAATTGCAACATAATCTTCACAAGGATCTATGGAAGAAAGTCCTTTGCTCTGTTTTCTGTTCGGTTTTTTGGTGGAATCCACTGACCTACATGATTCGAAGAAAACTCGATTATATATTGGAGCTAAACTGTGATCAAAGAGTGTTGGAAGAACAAAGCGAAGAGATGCGAATTGAATACGCCGAAGCAACACTTTGTATTTTAAAGCAAGTGAAGTGCCGTAAAAAAAGTCCGCAGTATTCCATTGCGTTCGCTGATCGAGCCTCATCTGGCCAACTCGCAAAACGCTGTGAGCTGATTCTCTACCCCCCAAAAGCGTCATGGATGAGGCCTGTCCTCTTCCCTGTGCTCGCAGGTCTGCTGATTTTTTCCTATACGTTTGTGCTCCAGCCGTACTCGCCAGCACCACCCGATGACTATGTTGAAATCACGGCTGAAAACTCATATTTACAAGAGCAGTCAGATGGCAGTTTTACTTTAATCATCAACGGCGAAAACTGGGGCAATGTATCTCCAGAAAACTTTTGCGTACCTCCTTACTGTGGGCTTCCCGTTCGAAAAAATACGGTTGCAAGATGAAAGGATGTTGTTTTGTCATGAAGAATGCAAAAAAGACTCTCGTTTTGGTCCTGCTGGCACTCTCCATTTTCAGCGGCACGGTTCCTTCATATGCCTTTGAAAGAGAAGTGAGTTATCAGACTGAATTGTCTGCAAGGGCAATCGAAACCGAATGGAAATACCGCCTGCATGATGGACAGCGGCAAAAACGGCTGTGGTCTAATACACAGCTGAAATGGCTGACTGATTGGATGCCGGTATAAGAACCTTTCAACGAAAAATCCACTCTGGAAGCGGCACAGCTTTCAGAGTGGATTTTTCTATTGCTTTATTTCAGCGCTGGCAGCAATAGGGATATTGCAATTTATCTCACGTGCAAAGTTGCCGCTGAATTACGCGATTCGCCAACGCATGACGGAACAAAACGCACTTCTCTTTTGGGATACACTACCTCGCTTTGCTTCACTAGATAAACTATACTCCCAAGGAAAATCACATGGGGCTGGGAGAGAGGCGAGCCAAAAAGCGCCGGTGACCGTACAGATCAGAGAGAGAAAACCACGCCGAGTGAAATAGAGGTTCGGACTGGTGATCTGCGTGGATACCCCCAGACGATTCAGCATTAAAGACCCCTATTTCAAAGTTAAATTGAATCAAGGACGGAAAGTATCATCCGTAAATCCGATAATGTATGGCGCAACCTGCCAGTAATAAACCGCATAAAAGACACAATTGCGCGTCAGCGTGATTGTGTCTTCGGCGTGGTAGGTGGCATCACCACCCGATTCGGTGGCCCAGCCTGCAAAGGTGCAGCTATCCTTATTCGGCGGTTCTAGGAACGTTACGCGGTTTCTTGAATCGCCTCGGAGAACAATGTCTGTTGCGGCACTGTCGGGGATGAGAACAGCGGAATATGCCGCCTTACCGTTATCATTACCTTTCCACCACTGGATGCGGGCGTATACCAGTAGCCGGTAATCGTCACATCTTTCTCCAGCGCAAAATTGAGCGCGTTTGTGAGCGCTCCATCCAGCGCCCAGCCCCAAAATCGCAACGCGCCCTTGCTCTGTGGCTACGCTGGAAACGTCACCGTCTGCCCGTACTAATAGCGGGTTGCCTCCAGAACGGTATCTCCGGCAGCGCGTCCTGCGTAAGCATACGTCACGGCGAAGCGCTCCCGTTCATAGTAGAGTTTCAGCGTGGCTGTTCCATCGCTCCGGATCTTGAAACTACCTGCAGCCGTCACGCTATCCGGCGTCAGCAGGAAGCCTTCAAATTCCTTAAGCGGGATGTTTCCTCTGGCAGTTCCTTCCCCGTGAAACGTATCTGCCAGCGTGTAGCTGTCATCAATGGCGTTTTGGTGGTAATACTCCACCGTGAAGGGCGTATCGCTGCGCGGCATCCACGTCACGGTAAAGGTCACTGGCGTATCCGGCATGGCAAACTGCCCATCGGTAACTACCGCATCCGTAGTCTCCCACCTCGAGAACTCATAGCCCGGAAGCACAGGAGCGTCTGTATCAACGCTCACCGTATGGCCATAACGAAAGTGCCCGCCTCAGGCAACGCCGGGGGCGTTGCGTCCATCTCATTGGAATAACCATAGGTGACGGCGTTTACATTGTGGTCGTAGTACAGTTTTAAGATGGTACTGCCATCACTCTTAATTTTGGAGAATGAGTAGGTCAAGCCTTGTATTATAAAGTAGTAGTTATTAAAGCCCCTCTCCAAGGGCAGTGCTACACTGTAAGGGATGCTGTGGATTGGTTTGTCACGCCTACCACAAGATGGTTTCAGAAAGGTTCCAACCACAGCCCTTTGCAGGTTTGTTAATCAGTTAAATACCGCCAGACGGTTTATGTGGAACAAGGTTACAAGAGCAAAGTGCCCTGTGGATGCAGCATCACAATCTTACCGCTGGAGGTTTTGCTATGATTTCTGTTGGAATCGACGTCGCCAAGGACAAGCACGACTGCTTCATCGTCAGCTCGGAAGGAAAAGTTCTCGCGGATGTGTTTACCATTCCAAACAGCATCGATGGCTTTTACTGCCTGCTGCAAAGAATTCGGGACTGTACTCCGCCTGGGGACAAAATAAAAGTAGGACTTGAGGCTACCGGGCATTACAGCTACAACATTCTCGGGTTTCTTCTTGACAACGGTCTCGCCACCTATGTCTTAAACCCCTTGCACACGAATCTTTACCGGAAGAGTCTCAGCCTCAGAAAGACGAAGACCGACCGTGTAGATGCGCGAACGATTGCGGCTATGCTTTTGTCCGATGTGGGCCTCAAGCCCTACACAGACACAGCATACCTCAACGAGGAGTTAAAGTCACTGACAAGATACCGTTTTGACAAGGTGAAAGAGCGTGGCCGGCTTAAGCAGTCGATTGCTCGCTTGGTCTGCATCCTGTTCCCTGAACTGGAAAAGCTGGTGCCGACACTTCACATGGTCTCCGTTTACGCCTTGCTAGAGGAGTTTCCCGGAGCTGAGCAGATTGCAGAAGCTCATCTGACGCGGCTGAAAACACTTTTACATGATGCTTCCAGAGGTCGATATGGGCGGGACATGGCTTTGAATATCCGAGAGGCAGCCAGAAAATCCATTGGCTCAGTGATGCCTGCAAAGTCGTTGGAGCTTCGCCACACCATCCACCTCGTTCGGGAGTTAGACGCGGAGATTGATGAAATTGAGACCGCAATCCAAAACATCATGAACGAGCTACATTCTCCCATTACCACTATCCCTGGCATCGGCACCCGGATGGGAGCTATGATACTTGCCGAGGTTGGCGACTTTTCCCGGTTCGAGTCTCCTAACAAACTGTTGGCCTACGCCGGGCTATCGCCCTCGACTTACCAATCAGGGCAGCTCAAGAACTGCTATGCCCACATGGAAAAGCGAGGCTCCAGATACCTGCGCTATGCGATCTACAATGCCACCAAATACGTTTGCCTTTGGGACCCAACCTTTGCCGCCTATCTCTCGAAGAAACGTGCGGAGGGCAAGCATTACAATGTCGCCATTTCTCATGCTGCCAAAAAGCTGATACGGCTCATCTACGCCTTAGAAAAATCCAGAGAATCTTATCGCATGGCAGCGTAGCTTTCACTCAATAGCCTGCATGGGGCCCTGACGAGCCTTTGCTTTGCTATACCCATTTTGAACCATCTGTTTTTTGACCACCATCCTCAGTTTCGCGCTTGACTTTTAATAGTTAATCTTTCTTTTATAGCTAGCAAATCTTTTGATAATAGAGCAAGAGGGTCTTTGGAATTGATTCTTCCGAAGGCTATCTGTACTTTTTTGCCGACTTATGCTATAGTGCCTTGCAGAAACAGGTGTGGCAAAGCCGCGATGGAATTTCAAAAGGACGGTGATTGCAATGCGAAGCACAACTGTTTTAAAAAAGCGATTTCTTCAAATTTATCTGCTCAGCGTTTTGATTGTCGTTCTGCTGGCAATTCAAATTGGCGGCGCAGCCGTGCAGGGTGGCTGGTTCGCCGGTGAGCCTGAGGTGAAAATTGCCGCGCAGAACTGCTATGAAAGAACGCTGCGGGTGGTTGGAGATATTGATTTTGCGCCTTACTCCTCCGTCAAGGAGGACGGCTCCTTGACCGGACACGACATTGAATGCATTAACGAAGTCGCAAACCGACTGCAGGTCAATGTGGAGATTCGACTGATGACTTGGGCCAAGGTGGTGCAGGAAGTCAAAAATGGAGACGCGGACATTGTAATGGGTCTTGAAAGCATCTCCAACCGGAACGACGGGTTGATGATCACCTCCATCATTGCGGACGACGCCTTCGTGGTCTATGGGAAGACGCCCATTAGCGGCGTCAACGACCTGAAACATGCGCGCATCGCAATTCTCAACGGCAATACGGAAGTGGATATTTACGGGATTGAGGGAAACGCCCGCCGCTATGATACCTACACCGAGGAGCTGGATGCCTTGGAGCGGGGAGAGATCGACTACGCGGTTATGCGCGCGTCCGTGGCCAAAATGCTGATTCAACAAAAGGGGTACACCGACCTGCTTCAGGTCTTTGCCATGATGGACAGCGGGCTGGGACTTGGCGTCCGGGAGGGGGAAAAGGCCCTTGCGGCAGAGCTTGATTCCGCGATCAGGGAAATGCAGATGGACGGAACGCTGTCCGCCCTTCAGCAGAAATGGCTGACCACCTATGTCTTCACTAAAACGTTTTCCGAGGTACTGCGGGAAAACAGCAGCTTTTATCTGATGACCACCTTTGTGATCCTTTTGAGCTTGGCAGGAATCTGGATTCTGTCCGAGTGGGAGCGGGAAGAGGCCCGGAAGGAACAGGCGGAACGAGAGCTGGCCACGAGTCAGGCGGAGCTGGCGCTAAAAAAAGCGGAGCTGGCAAAAAACCAGATGGAGCTGGCTGACGGTCGGGCAAGGATCATTCTCTCCCAGATCCAGCCGCACTTTTTGTTTAACGCGCTTGGCACCATCGGGCAGTTATGCCGAAAGAATCCTGTACTGGCTTCCACGGCAATCGATGCTTTTGCCCGTTATCTGCGAACCAATCTGGAATCCGTTCAAAACGTAAAAATGGTGTCCTTTTCAACGGAGCTGCAGCACGTGAAAACATATTTATGGCTGGAGCAGATGCGGTTTGGGGATGATCTGCGGGTGGTCTATGAGGTGGAGTGCGCGGAATTTCTTCTGCCGCCGCTGAGCGTTCAGCCGATGGTGGAAAACGCGGTGAAGCACGGGTTGGGCCGAAAGGACGACGGCGGCGTTGTAACAATCCGAAGCCGAGAGCTTGCGGACGTCTGGCTGATCCAGGTCGAAGACGATGGCGTGGGCTTTGACGAAAAGGCCGCGCTGGAAGACGGACGGGTGCACATTGGGATTGAGAACGTGCGCAGACGCTTACAGTTTATGTGTGGCGGCAGTTTGACAATCGAAAGCCGTTCGGGGTCGGGTACTCTTGTGTCCATCCGCGTTCCAAAGGCGGAAAGGCCCGTCGGCAAAGCCGGCGGGAAACAGGCGAAGGAGGAACTGCAATGAAAGTCCTTGCGGTGGATGATGAAGCGATTATGCTGGAGCGGCTGCGGGAATGCATCTGCGAAGTATTGCCTCAGGTGGAGGTCTACGATTTCCGACGACCCTCCGCAGCGCTGGCTTTTGCGGCGGACAACCCCGTGGAGCTGGCCTTTTTGGATATCGAAATGCGGGGCATGGATGGGATTACCCTTGGCAAAAAGCTGTCCGCCCTGCTTCCGCAGTTGAACATTATTTATACTACGGCGTACGCCGACTATGCCTTTGACGCTTATCAGCTCAATGCCAGCGGCTATCTGCTTAAGCCCATTGATCCGCAGGAGCTGCGCAGGCAGTTGGAATGCCTGAGATACCCCGTTCCCAGTGAAAAACGGCTTTCCATCCAATGCTTTGGCAGTTTTGAAGCCCGCGTAGAGGGCAAGTATCTAAGTTTCAAGTATGAGCGCACACGGGAGCTGCTGGCGTATCTGGTGGATCGCTGCGGTGCCAGCTGTGGCGCGGACGAAATTATGTCCATTCTCTGGGAGGACGAGACACATCTGTCATATTTTCAAAATCTGCGCAAAGATTTACAGGACACCCTGCGCCGTGTGGGGTGCGGGGAGGTTTTGGAGAAAACAGGTAAGCGGCTTGCCATCAAGCCGGAATTGGTTTGCTGCGATTATTACCAGTGGCGGGACGGTAGTCAGCCGGGAATAGACGCGTACCGGGGCGAGTATATGACACAGTACAGTTGGGCAGAGGAGACCAACGGAATGCTCAGCGGCACTTTGACGAAAGCGCCGTGATTCCCGCCACTCGGCCATGTGCAAAGTGCCAAACAAATTGACAAACGTATGAATAATGTGTGACTAAAGTGTGAGCGTCGCTGTGATATGCTATCTCCATAAAGTCCAAGCAAAGAATTTTTGGAGGAGGAGAAATCATGGGCGAAACTACAAAAAAAGGCTCAAGCAATGCGGTAAAATTTATTCTGTGTAGTCTGTTGGGATTCTTCATGTTCTTTGTCAGCATACCGTTTAACGGCAAAACCACCATTCCGGTGGATCATGTGACCACACTGATTCGAAACGCGCTGGGTACTACGGTTCAGGGGTATGTGGTTTTGATCGTGGTGGCGGCAGGAGCCATTCTTCCTTTCGTAAAAAAAACTTGGAAGAAAAGCGTGAAAGACATTGTGTTCTCCATCTTTAAAATCATAGGACTGGTATGCGCGGCGATGTTCGTCTTTCAGCTTGGGCCGGAGGAACTGTTGACTAACGCCGATCTTCTGCCCTATTTGTTTGTCACGCTGTGCTGCAGCCTGTGTTTCCTGATCCCCATTGGTGCAGTGTTTCTTTCGTTTTTGACCGATTACGGTCTGATGGAATTTGTGGCCGTGTTTTTGCAGCCGGTTATGCGCAAGATCTGGAAGACCCCCGGTCGCTCCGCCATTGACGCGGTAGCCTCTTTTGTAGGCAGCTATTCTCTGGCGCTGATCATCACCGACGATATGTATCACAAGGGCCGCTATACGAAAAAAGAAGCTTATATCATCGCCACTGGTTTTTCCACGGTGTCCACCACCTTTATGGTAGTGGTTGCCAAAACGCTGGATTTGATGGATCGATGGAATTTCTATTTCTGGACAACACTGCTTATCACCTTTATCGTCACTGCCATCGTCGCGCGGATTTATCCCACAGCGAAGATTCCCGATGAGTACATGGAAGGTGTTGCTCCCAATCCTGAGGCCACCGTGGACAAGGATCATCTCAGGGTGGCATGGAACGAAGCACTGCACGCCGCCGGTCGCTCCGGCAACATCGGCGCAAACGTCTGGAAAAACACCAAAGACGGTCTGCGCATGATCACTAACATCCTGCCCACCATTCTCTCCATTGGTCTTCTGGGCATGTTGCTGGCGCTATACACCCCAGTCTTCAGCATCATCGGCTACATTTTTTATCCTTTCACGTTGCTGGTTCGCATTCCGGACGCGCTGTTGGCCGCCCAGTCTCTGGCAACGACAATTGCCGAGATGTTTCTGCCCGCCGCATTTGTCACCAGCGCAGCGTTAGCCACCCGCTATGTGGTTGCCGTGTGCTGCATTTCTGAGTTGCTGTTTTTCTCGGCGGTGATCCCCTGCATCCTGTCCACCAAAATTCCCGTCAAGGTCACCGATCTTCTGATCCTATGGGTCGAGAGATTGATCTTGTCGATCCTGCTGGCAGGACTTGTGGCGTTGATTGTTTTGTAAGCCTGCTTAGTGAACCTCACTTCCACATGAGCAGCAAACCTTGTGAGGATTGCAGAGCGCCTTCGCTGGTCAAACGATACGAGTTACGGCCTCTATTGCCTTCTTTGCTTCCTGCTTTTCGGGTTTTCTTGGGATACAGGCGGCGGTCATCCCAGTCAAAGACCACATAAGAGCTGTGCTGGCGTGAAAGCGCTAGCACAGCTTTTGTCCACAGCAGAACCGAAAGCACTCATCCGGAGGCACTTAATCAGTCGTTGGAATAACAGGTGAATTTGGTTCGCCATAGGTCTTATTTAACGCAGAATAAAAGTTTCATGGCAAAATTACTTATTGAGGACTCTTCTTATTTATGGCCGCCGCATTCGCTTTCAAAAGCGTGATCATGGCAGACCGATCCGGTGGATTTCAGCTCGCCGCACAGATAGGATTCCACTGACTGACGGGCGTCGCCCTCCGCGCCGACGACCACTTCCACGCCGCGCTCATTGAAAATATCCACAGCACCACCGCCCATACCTCCGGCTATGATGACATTGACGCCCTGATCGGCCAAAAAGTTCGGCAGGAAGCCGGGCTTGTGGCCGGGGTTGGGAACGCTCTGCTCATCGGTGATTTTTCCGTTTTCTGCGTCGAACATCAGGAAGGTTTCGCAGTGACCGAAATGTCCGAAGATGTCTTTTCCGTTGCTTGCAACTGCAATTTTCATGATTTATTTCTCCTTTTATTATATAAGAATAATATCCAGCAGGCTGTTCAGCCGGTTTCCGTCAATATGCTCGATCGTGCCTGCGTCGCAAGCTACTGCTAGCTTTGAGTCGATTGGTAGATACGCGGTGGTTTGAATGGAATGCTTTTGGGCAATCTCCGCGATCCGGCTTTCTCCGAACACATGAATCTCCCTGCCGCAGTCCGGGCAGACGACATAGCTCATGTTTTCCACCAGTGCCAGAGCAGGGACATTCATCATGCCCATCAACTCCTGCGGGGAGGCCACGATGACAAGGCCGTCCACCGGGATAGACTGGAATACTGTCAGCGGCACATCGCCGGTATCAGGGGGCATATCGATGAACATATAATCCACGTTACCCCAGATAACGTCCGTCCAGAATTGTTTCATCGCTCTCGCGATGATAGGGCCGCATCAAACCACCGGGTCAGTCTCATGCTCCATCAATAGATTCAGAGACCGACGCGGATCCCGGTCTTGGAGTTCACCGGGTAAAGGCCGAATTCCATACTCTCGGCGTGGATGTGCAGGCCAAACGCCTGTGGAATGGACGGGCCGGTTATATCTGCGTCTAGAATGGCCGCTTGATAACCTTCTCTGGGGCATCACTGCGAGCAGGGAGGCGACAAAGCTCTTGCCCACACCGCCCTTACCGCTAATTACGCCGACCACTTTTTTGACATGACTCCATTACACAGTTTTTCCATCAGACTTTCTTTGCTTCGCTCGCCGCAGTCCTTGCCGCTGCTCTCGCAGTTGTGGGAGCATTCTTCGCTCATGTTGCGTTCCCCCGCGCAGCTCCAGCGTCTGTCAGCAAGTTTCCAGATAAAGACTTAGGCCGTGTTCCGTACAGCAGTCAGCGCACTTCGAGGTATTCTTCATCAGGGCAATAATTTTCATCTCGTTTCACCTCCCAGCAAATTCATGGTGCGCGCAAACACTTCCCGCAGTGCGCGGGATGCGGGGCAGTCGATATCCGCAAGACTCTTTCCGGAATTGATAGCGGCAGATGCCTGCCTGTCATAGGGAATACGGCCCACAAAGGGGATGCCGCGCTGGGTGCAAAACAGCTCGATCTTCTCTGCGTTTTCCGGACTCGCATTGTATTTGTTGATGCACACAGCCGTTTTCGTTTGGAAGATTCCCGCTGTTTTCAGAATACGTTCCAAATCGCTGCGGCCCGAAAGCGAGGGCTCTGCCACAATCAGCACCAGATCCACCCCGCTCATGGAGGCAATTACGGGGCAGCCAATTCCGGGTGAACCGTCAATGATCGCAAGTTCCTCACCCCGCGCGGCGTTCGCCAGCGCAAGCTTTACTTCAGATACCAGCTTGCCGGAATTGCCACGCCCCATTTTGAGTTGCGCCGTGGCAAACACCGCCGGGTTTCGATACAGCCTCACCTCACCGGCCACGTCGTCCTGAAGCCCAACCGCCCCGACAGGGCAGGCTGTTGTGCACACGCCGCAGCCCTCGCAGGCAAACTCGTCAACTTTACAGACGCTTCCCGTTTTACGGATAGCGTCAAAACGGCAAACCTTCATACAACTGCCGCAACCAAGACACTTGCCGGGGTCGACCGCGGCCTTCTGAGAACCCATATAGTCAAAATACTCTGGTTCATTACCCGTAGTGGCCACCAGATGAAGATTCGGCGCGTCCACATCACAATCTGCATAGGCGCAGGCATTGGCAAAGCGAATAAACGCCGCAGCGGTGGTGGTCTTGCCCGTACCACCTTTTCCGCTGAGAATCAGCAGTTTCTTCATGTGAGCAGCCCTCCCTTAACGGCGGAGAGCAGTCCTTTAAACGCCTGTGCGAGCTCAATGTCTTGATCCACAGCGATTTTGCCCGCCGCGCCCAACGCCGCCAACTGTTCAGTGTACGGAATGTGCAGCAGAATGGGTAGGTTCTGTGCCGCACAGTATTCCTCCAGCGGCGCGTAAGGCGCGTCCGCCTTGTTGATTACCACACCGCAGGGTTTTTTCAGCAACGCAGCCAGCCGATGTATCATCTTAAAATTGTGTAAGCCAAAGGCGGTGGGCTCGGCCACCAGCAAACAACAGTCCGCGTCCTTCACGCTTTCCATCACCGGACACCCACTGCCGGGTGGGCAGTCGATGACGGTAAAATCAGCCTTGCCTCCGGCACGCAGGGCGGCCTTAATGACAGGCACTGCCGATGCTTCGCCGGTATTCAAGATGCCCGTCACGACACGTACGTCGGCTTTCGTACCTTTCTCCACCATACCCACCGGGCGAGGTGTTTCCACGATGGCAGTTTCCGGGCACACCAGCACACAGCCTCCGCAGGAATGACAGACCTCGGAAAATACAATCGGCTTATCTTTGACAAAGGCTAACGCGTGAAAGCGGCAAAACTCCACACATTTCCGGCATCCGCTGCATTTTTCTGCGTCAAACACGGGAACCAAAACAGAAACTGGCACTTCTGTTTCAATTTTCGGTTTCCAGTAAAGACGACCGTTCGGTTCCTCCACATCGCAGTCGATATAAACCGCGTCTTGCGCAACGGCGGCGAGGCATACCGACACAAAGGTTTTGCCTGTGCCTCCTTTTCCGCTGAGCACTGCAACTCTCATGCCTTGCCGTGAAAACCCGCATGGAAACTGGTCAGCTCGACAAGTTTTCCCTCCGCAAATGCCTTGAGTTGATCGTCGACACTGCCGCCTCTTGCTTTGTAGATTTTGATATTCGCGGCTTTGAACACATCAGCCGCGTTCTGTCCGCAGCGAACCGTAATTAGTGTATTCGCGCCCGCATCGACCACAAACTGCGCAGACTGTATACCCGCGCCTCCTTGTGCTTTGGCCGCCGGATTTACAAGGACATCTGTCTGCCCGTTTTCCGTGCAGTGAATTAGAAAATACGGTGTGCGGCCAAATGAAGCGCAGACAGCTTCCTTTCCTTCATCCACGGGAATTGCAATAATCATAAATTATCCTCCTTTTGCGTCTCGTCCATGTAGCCGAGCCGATGTCTCCGACATCCGCCGCAGCCACAATAGCGCTCCTTGCCGTCGCACAAGCGGTAGTCACCGCCCTCGATCTTCAGCGGCAGTCCATCCACCAGTGCGTGGGCAATCTTTTTGCGTGCGCCATCGTAAATTTGCTGTACTGTGGTACGCGCAATGTTCATATATCCGCTGCATTCCTCCTGCGAAAAGCCTTCGTTGTCGATGAGACGAACCGTTTCATATTCATCTACCGTCATCACAACAGTTGCACGGTAAGAGACATCCTCTCCTGCGGGAACAAACTGGCTGATGGGCGGAAGGCAGCAGACCTTCCTACATTTTTTGGGGCGCGGCATAATTTCCTCCAATCTTTTCCCGCCGGGGAGTCCTCCGAGCAGTCTGTAAATTAAACTCTCTGCAAGAGATACTCTGCGCAGGCGAGCCGCTGTTCTAGAGCTACTTTCAGCACCGGTAGCGCGTCTTTGTCGCTATCGGCAATAAAACAACAAAAGCTGTTTTTTAACGTGTGTTGCACGGCAGCATCGGCCATAGCCTCAGCGTACCTAGTACCACATCTGTCAAGAACTCGTACCATCCATATTTAGCATGGATAGTCACCTCCCTATTGTTTTGATTGCGGCATATGTCATTTATACCTTGATTGTACAAGTGAAAACGGCATATGTCAATAACAAAATTGACATATGCCGTAAAAGAAGGAGAACCAATGTGGTGGTCATCTTCTCCAACCAAGAGTCCTACCTTCGTCTGGTGACCACTTATCTCATGGAGTATGCCGAGGATTGGTCTGTTTCCAGAGCTTACATCCACCCCAAAGCCATTCAGACACTGCTGCTTTCTACTGCTTAATTCATAACAGTAGTCCTAAAATTGCGAACTTATCTGGACACGGCCATGATCAATGGCGAAGATAGGGGCAAGGTTTTGCCCGGAGATATTGATATCCCGCCTTACAATGAACTAACCATATATAAATCTATCACCAGGTATCTGCCACGAAAGCTGTCCCGGAGTCATACGACTTTGATACAGCCTTTTTTATTGACCCCCCAAAATGCCTAAAACGGGTATCATTCACAAGCATACCTTGTTCAAGCGTCAAGTCTCCCGCCCTATAGTTTTTTCTTCTCTTGTAAGATCTATCGTTATCTAAGTCCCTAAGTTGTCTGTAAAAAATGGGAGCACCCCCATGATCCGAAAGAGATTGCGTTTGACTATGTACAGCGGTAGAATGAGAGAAGAAGAAAGAACAGGAATCCCCTTTGTGCAGCACGGAATCCGTCACAGATGTCTGGACTACCCCCTTGTATTCTACTCTGAGATAATAGGAATTGCGGTTAAATGTGCGGTTGCGGTTTTTGCAGCGCAGGACAATGACGCCATGCAGCTTGCGGATTGCGCCCAGCGCTCTGCACACGGTGGAGCAACCCATCTCCAGCAGTTTTGCGATACTGCGGATGGACGGGATCACCTTCTTGGTGTTACCCGCCTGCTGGAACAGGCACAGACATACGCAGAAGGCACCGTGGGACAGCTTCCACTGGAATATCTCGCGCGGGATCAGGGTATAGTCCTCCGTCACCGGAAGCAAGCAGGCGTAGGTGGTCTTTCCATAACCCACGCGTCCGATCTTCTCCTGGTACTGGTAGCTGCGGTAGAAATCAATGCAGCCAGCGCGCTTCAGTTCTTCCGTCGCTTTGCGGGCGGTGGGAACGGAGCAGCTGGCCAGCTTGGCCAGAGCGTCGAGACTGATGGTGCATTGACCAAGGCGGTTGCGGCGGCTGTACAGGGCGGCTCCCACCCAGCGGGCGCTGTAAGAGAGCGCCTGATTGTACAGGAGGCAACTGGGATTCCGAAAAAGTGAATGTTTTGTGTTCATGTTCTTTTCTTCCTTTCTTCTCTTTGGGTGCAGCCTCTTGCACAGGCTGCACGCGCTTTTTCCAGAACAAAGCACAGGAACCAAGCAAATAGCTCGGTTCCTGTGCTTATAAATCAAATAATTATTGATACAAAGTTTTTCTGTGCGCTATTCTTAGCTTAAGCCTCTTTCCTTATTTTTGATTCTCTTGGATTTTTTCTACCATCAGCAGCATCTGATGTGTTGTGCGCATTGATTTAAGATACCAGATAAGCATAGTAAAGATGGCTGCGCTAATACAGACGCCGACAAGGCAAAACGCCGTAAGAATCGCAGATAAATCTGCTTCTGTGCAAACCCAACGAGAGAGGTCAAGTGTCAGCGCTTTTTTAGCGAATTCAGCCAGCAGCCGCCAAACGTCTGAGATTCCCGCTACTAAAATAGTAACTAAGAGAAACGAGAAAACATTCTTTTTATATTCATAGTATGATTTTAGTTCGAGATAATAAAACATGAGCGCTTCATCAGGCAGGCTTTCCAGCCGGACTTTCTCATCGTGGAGCTGCGAATTTTTCTTTTTTGTGCGCTCTTGTAGGGACAGACGCATAACCTGATTACGAAACTTTCCAGCCATTTCTGCCCTCCTTTTCAACAACGCGCACCCGCAGCACTTGAGGCCCGCATCTTTGTGTACACAAGTGACTTTCCACAAAACTTACCTGTGGTATTAACGCAAGGTAAAACAAGTCAATGCATAGCATTAAAAAAATCATAGTATTCTCCAGCCTTGTATCAAACTTTTTAAGCTCTTTCAATATGCACTCTTTTTGCAGAGCGTAGAACAAAGAACGGGAGCCGGACATTGTGTCCGGCTCCCGCACTGCTTTGCTCAAAAAATATTGGATGCGGCCATGATCGCATCATAGGCCCAATAGTCCTGCGGCAGATCCACATAAATGATATCGGTCTTCAGGTCTAACGCGGCCACGCGACCAAAAGCCCGGTTGATGATTACCACGGCTTGCGCACGGGTGATGTAGGCATTGGGATACAATTCGCCGTTCGTGTAGCCGGAAATCCAGCCAAGTGCCGCCGCTTGTGCCATGGGATCTGCAGCAGACTCCGCAGCCACTCCAGCCGCATGCAGCAATGTGTGCAGAAAATCCCGGCGGGTAATGTACCGTTCTGTGCCAAGCGCGTCTGCACCGCCGCTCAACGGCGTTACAGGCAGCCCCAGCCGGGATAGCATAAGTGCCTCGTGTTTAGCTGTCAGATAAGCATCCGGTCGGAAGGTACCGTCCTCGTAGCCGATCACATAAGCGGAGCCGTTGTCCTCCAGCGTTACTGCTTCAACAGGAGCTGTCTCAGGCGCATCATCGGAGGATGCCAGAGGATGTCCCCATCTGCCAACGACCTGTATATTCCGCGCCGGAACAGACAGTATATTTCCGGAGATCCTCCCGCCGTCCGCAGTCCAGCCAGAGAAGTTCATGCCAGAAATTGTCGTGGGAATCGCAGGCAGCGTAACGGAGGCTCCGAAACGATAGAGCGCGCTTTCCGGCAGAGTGGGCGCAGCGTTCGGAGCCGTCCCGGAGTACGCAAACGAGACAAGATACCGGTCTCGATTATAATAAAGTTTTACAAGGGTGCTACCGTCACTTTTGATTTTGGTGCTGCCCTCGGCAGTGACACTGTCTGGGGTTTCGGTAAAACCCTCAAATTCCTTGTGAGGGATACTCCCGCCCACAGAACCCTTGCCACGGAATGTATCTGCCAATGTATAGTCATCATCAGCAGCATTCTGCCAGTAGTATTCAACAGTGTATGGAATATCCGTCCTTGTTGTCCATGCGCCGGTGAGTGTCACGGAGCTATCCGGCATGATAAAACTGCCATCAGCGATGGTAGCGTCAGCGGTTGACCAGCCGCCAAAATTGTAACCGGGCAGTGTGGGCGCTTCGGCCACTGGAACAGACTGGCCGAAGCGGTAACTTGCAGTGTGCGGCAACTCCGGAGGCGTGGCGTCAGTTTCTCCGGAGTAGGCATAAGCAACCGTTTCAATGTTACGGTCATAGTAGAGCTTCAGAAGCGTTGTGCCATCGCTCTTGATTTTGGCATTCCCTTCCGCCGTAACGCTGTCCGGAGTTTCCGTAAAACCCTCAAACTCCTTGTGGGGGATACTACCGCCTGTGGCGCCTTCGCCACAGAAGGTATCTGTCAGCGTATAGGTGTCATCGTTGGTGCTTTGCAGATAATACTCGACCATATAGGGAATATCGGTTCTTGCCGTCCACGTGCCGGTAAGCGTCACAGCCGCGTTTGGCATAGGGAAACTGCCATGGTGAATCCTCACATCCGGAGACGCCCAGCCGGAGAAGGTATAGCCGGACAGTGTAGGCGCATCGGCTACCGGCACTGTCTGGCCAAACCGATAGCTGGCTGTGTTTGGCAGGTTCGGCGGCGTCTCGTCCGTCGCACCGGAATAGGCATAGGTCACGGTGTTGACCTTACGGTCGTAATAAAGTTTTACAAGGGTGCTGCCGTCGCTCTTGATTTTGGTGTTTCCTTCCGCTGTAACACTGTTCGGAGTTTCCGTGAAACCTTCAAACTCCTTGTGGGGAATTCCACCGCCCGTAGTGCCTTTTCCATAAAAGGTATCTACCAGCGTGTAGCCGTCATCCTTCGGGTTCTGCTGGTAATACTCTACGGTGTAAGCTGTATCCGAGCGAGGCGTCCAATTCCCAGTGAGGGTGACGGCCGCATCCGGCATGACAAAGCGCCCGCCTGCAATGGTTGTGTCAGAGGTCTTCCAGCCTCCAAAATCATAACCGGGCAGCGTAGGAGCAGGGGACAGCGTAACTGTTTGACCAAAGCGGCAGCTCCCGACCGTCGGCAGCGCGGGCGGCGTTACGTCCGTCTCACCAGAATAAGAGTAGGTAACGGCGTTTACATTGCGGTCATAGTACAGTTTTACGAGGGTGCTGCCGTCGCTCTTGATTTTGGTGTTTCCTTCCGCTGTGACGCTGTCCGGTCTTTCCGTGAAGCCTTCAAACTCCTTGTGGGGAATTCCACCGCCCGTCGTGCCGTTTCCATGGAACGTATTAGCCAGCGTGTAACCGTCGTTCTCCGGGTTCTGCTGGTAATACTCTACGGTATAGGCCGTATCCGCGCGGGGCGTCCAAGTCCCGGTGAGGGTGACGGCCGCATCCGGCATGACAAAACTCCCTCCTGCAATGGCTGCATCAGAGGTCTGCCAGCCGCCAAAGTCATAGCCGGGCAGGGTGGGGACCTCGGCTACTGGCACGGTCTGACCGAAGCGATAGCTCTGGGCCGCCGGAACCGTCGGCGGCGTGATGTCCGTGTCGCCGGAGTAGGTGTACGACACGGTGTTGACCTTGCGATTATAATAAAGTTTTACGAGGGTGCTGCCGTCGCTCTTGATTTTGGTACTTCCTTCCGCTGCGACGCTGTCTGGCCGTTCCGTGAAGCCTGCAAACTCCTTGTGGGGAATCCCGCCGCCCGTCGTGCCTTTTCCGTGAAAGGTATCTACCAGCGTGTAGCCGTCATCCTTCGGATTCTGCTGGTAATACTCTACGGTATAGGCCGTATCCGCGCGGGGCGTCCAGCTGCCGGTGAGGGTGACGGCCGCATCCGGCATGACAAAACTCCCTCCTGCAATGGCTACATCAGAGGTTTTCCAGCCTCCAAAATCATAACCGGGCAGCGTAGGCGCAGGGGACAGCATAACCGTTTGGCCAAAGCGGTAGCTTCCGCCTGTCGGCAGCGCGGGCGGCATTACGTCCGTTTGGCCGGAGTAGGCGTAGGTCACGGTGTTGACCGTGCGGTCGTAATAGAGTTTCACGGTGGTCGTTCCATCCCCGGCAATTTTCGTGTCGTTGGCGCTGGACATAGATTTGGGCGTCACGGTGAAGCCAGCGTAGGACTTCACCTGTGCGATGGCTGCGGTATCCGTTGTCCCGGTGCAGTGGTCTGTGTCCGCCAGCGTATAGCTGTCATCGTTCCGGTTCTGCTGGTAATGCTCCACGGTATAAGCGATATCTGTGCGCGCCGTCCACGTAATGGTAATGGTATCGTTTCCGGCCGGCACCGTGAAGCTCGTTCCCTGCATGGGAATCAGTCTGGCAGAATAGCGATCTACCTGATAGCCCGCCACCGCTGACGGAATAAACAGAGGTACACGGGTTCCGTATTCGTAGGTCCCTTTCGGCGGCAGCGGCGGTGCATCCTTTGGGACAGCGCCGGCATATCGATATTGAATGGTGTAACGGTTTTTGACGAGGGTTCCCTGAAAGGTAATGTCGTTGTTGGGCATTACAAAATATCGATCCACTACTTTTTTCCCCATGTAATACCATCCATCCGATGTATACCCGGCCTTAGACGCCATCAAGAGCATCGGAAACGTTTCCCCGTACCGATGTCGTTCCGTTGTGTGTGTCTGGCCATCCACCAGATAGGTTACCGTATATTGCGGGCCAAATGCGGAATTTGCCGCAGACGGAACCGTGCATAGAGATGTCAGCACAGCCACTGCAAGTACCAAACTGATGCATTTATCCCATTTCATTTTCAAATTCAAAACCTCCCGTTCTTAATTGTTCACCCGGAAGCGCACCAGATAAAACTGCCTCTGCGGTGCGTTCCATGCTCTGCACGGTGCTTTGCAGTGTCGGCAGCGTCCGTGTGTCTGCGCCTTCAGCACCGACCGAAGCGTTCCCATATAGATGGGCATGATCAGATCCACATGGATTCGATTGCTGCGCTCGATCCGGCGCAGCACGGTTTCATGTGTGAGCGCCTGATAATTTCCCGATGGGATGTGGTTCGCCGCCTCCCAGCTGTCTTGAAGCAAGGTGCGGCGCAGCTCCCTGCAGGTCTGCGCTCGCGCCCCCTTCTGTTTGCGCTGGCCAATCGTCCGATACCCGCCGGGCAATGCCGGCAGCGCCTGAAAGTTCTGGCCAATGTTAATGCGGCAGAACTTCTGCCAAAACGCTAGAGCCAAAAGAATCAGCAGTACAGGGAACCAAAGGATTGGACGTGACAGTCTCATACCCAGAATGTATAACGGCCAGAATGGCAGCATCAAAATCAGGGCGTGATCTGTGATAAAGTGATAGTACCAACGCTTAAAATTTTGGCGCATAGCTCGTTTTCACCTCCATTTGTTTTGTCACGGCAGGAAGAAGAAGCCCGCCCAGCTCCAGCGGTACCGTGACCGTCAGCGTGGACTGAAAATTCAGATTTCCGGCGCTGTAATTCGTGTAGCAAGTCTGCAGCGACGTGACGGAGAAGGATTTTCCGACCGTAATCGTATCATCCACAGATAGATCGGTTGCGTGTAAGGACTGTACCAGCTGATCCACCACGTCGTCCGTAGCAATACTGAAACCAAATGTCCCACCATCCTCTGGGTGTCGTGCAAAACCGTCTGCCTCCCGCGCGCCGCCGTAAAACTCGGCCACATTGACGGCGGCCACCGCCAGAACCGCCTCGTTGGTTTTCTCCCGGACAAGTCCCAGTGTGTGGTAGACGTGGAAGATTTCCACGCCTGCGCTGAGAACGATGGCCCAAATCAGGAGCTTCAGCGCGGAGTCTAAGAGTATTTCCCCTCGCTGCTCCCGTAGCTTCTCTGTCATTTCCAGTATTGCTCACTCCTTCCCGCCACGCTGGAATGCAGCGGAATCGGCAGCGAGAGAAAGCCGCCGATGCCGATTTTTCCGGTGTAGGAGACAGTCACCGTAAACGGATCTCCGAATTGAATCCGATTTCCACCGGCTGAATAGTTGGCGCTGATGGACAAGCTGGCGTCCGGTAGATTGCCGGCAGCCTTCAAACGCTGAAAGGTTGTTTCTGCAGTACCGTCTACCTGTCCCGTTACTTCAATATGGCGGGCCACATCATTTGCAATGGCCGCCAGCTTGTTGGACTGAAACATAACCGCAAATACCGAGATGGTCAGAGCCAGCGCCGCGCAGCCCAGCAACAGCTTCCACGCACCCTCCAGCAAAAAGTCCCCTCTGGTTTCTCGCAATTTTTGAATCATTCTTGACTCCTTCCCGGGGCGCGGGTTTTTACCCGCGCCCCACATCGCTCAGTTGAAAAACTCCATAATCTTGTTCTTCAGGGTGGGAGCCATATCGTTGGTGACAAAAACCTTCAGTGCTGCCAGCGCCAGTGCTCCCAATACAATGATGATGACGAATACCACGGCGTGATCTACCACAAACTGTCCGGATTCGTCCCGCAGGGTCTCTTTCAGGCGCCCGGCGCGGAGTTTTGCGCGGATGTAAACCTTGGTCATAGCAGCATTTAGAGTGTTTTTCAGAGTTTTCATGTTTTTTGTTCCTTTCGTAATTCAAAAAATATATTCAACATTTGGCATTAACCAAAGTATTGATGGATTCCGCTGAGAATTTCTGTACCAAGGGACACCACGAGCATCAGGGCAAAGCCGACAAACATCGCACCCATATAGGGATACAATTTCTGCGGTCGTCGGAGCAGTTCCCGCTCCACCTCCTCGTTTTGGGATTTCCGGTACTCCTCCGCCAACACGTCAAAGTACATCCGCTGGTCATCACCCCGCAGCACAGCCAGCAGTCCCCGCGTCAACTGTCCCAGCTTGGGAGACGCCACACGGCTTTCCAGTGCCCGGATGGCGCGCTCGGCGTTGCCGGTCGTCATGTCATTGATTGTCTTGTCGATTTCTCCGGCTAGCGCCGGACCGCAGACACGGCGATAGGAGCTAAGAATAGCTACCACGTCCCGGGTCGTACCAAGACTCTGACGAATGGTAGAGGCAAACTGGGGCAGCTCCCGCTCAATGGCCGCCTGCTTGGTAGCCAGCTCTTTTTCCAGCATTTTTTGCCGCTTTCTATAAAAGCTGATTCCAGCCAGCCCCATGCCGACTAACCCGAAAGGCACAGAGAACAGCAGAAGTATCGCGCACAAGGCCGCAGCAAAGAGACTCCCGGCCAACGCTTGTGCGTGGAACAGTTCCGGACTTTCCGCGTGGCCCAAATTACGCAGCAGCGCCGCTGTCTGGGATTGCTTGATGGGATCAAGCTCCAGCCGGGGTGCAATTTTTTCCGCCAGCTGGTTTTGCAGTACCTGTGACTGCGTCAGAGCCTTCGGCGCGCGGCTGCGCAGCGCCTTTCGCGCTGGCGGGTAAATCCCGGGAAAACTTGCGGTACACACCAGAAATGCGCCCGCCGAAATTAGAATGGCTACCAGCCACTCCATAGTGCATCACTCCTCCTTTTAAATTAAACGTCATACGAAATGGGGCGGGAAAGCGTAATGGCTTTGTTAATGGAAATGAATACCGTCACCGCCGCAATGGCCAGCGATGCTTGGCCGAAGGCCGAGTACATCAGGTTTGCGTACCAGTCCTGATTCAGCAGACGCAGCAGGGGACAAAAGCCCACCAATAGTGCCGACATACAACCGGCGTATTTCAGTGGAAGCATCATCCGCGTTTCGTTTGCTTCCTGCTGTGCCTTCAGAATAGCGAACTTATTCACCACCGGCTGGAGTGCCGCTTGCAGCAGATGGTTGTCCTGGCATAAAATCAAGACATCGCACCATTCCCGAAACTGCGGATTGTCCAGCTGTCCCTTCATGCGCTCAATTGCCGCCGGCGCGTTGGCGTCCACATATTTCAGGCCATTGCAAAACGAAACGAAAACCGTCCGAACAGGGTCATTGATCGCGTTCAGGTTTTCCTCGACTGCGGCAAGAATGTCATTGTTTCGGTTATAGGAGGTGGTAATCAGGGACAGCGCCGTCTCCAGCTCTTCGCTGACAAACTGCTGATACCGGAACAGCGTGAATTGAGATAACCAGAGAGGAAGAAAATACAAGCCCACCGCCAGCACCACCGCAAGAGGGATGTTGCGCAGGAGTAAGCCCATGACCGCGCCACCCACACCCAATGCCAAAGAGATGTGCAGTGTGCGCTGATAACGCCCAGACTGGCCAATGGTGTCGTAAACAGTTTTCGCCTCCCGATAGGAGCGTCTGGCAAAGTTTTCTCTGGGCCGACCATTGATGCGCGCCACATACTCTCTGGCCGTCTCTCTTTGTTTCTTTTTTCTCTTTTGTGCTTCCCTCTGAATTTTGGCGGCAAGCGCCCGTGCCTGTCCACGAACGCTGAAGCGAGGCAGACGCGCACCCATGACCAGCAGGCCGCCGATCAAAATCAGAAAAAGCACAATTGCATCACGCGTAGGCATGTTGTTCCACCTCCAAAAACGGCTGAAGCTCTCTGCGCCGCGCACCCTTTTTCAGCATCCGCTTTGCAAGCTCCTGCGAAATGGGTTCCAGCTGACGGAACGCGCCTACGGTCTTTACGCAGGTATCTTCCTCGTACACATTGTCTTCAATGTCAAAATCGAACAACAAATGGGATTGGACTTCCCCATGTACACAGCCTGTCACCTCCCGGATTTCCATCACACGGCGCTTCTGATCTGCGTTCTTCTCCATATGCACGAGAATCGGGAAGGCGCGGGCGCACATGGCAAACAAGGTGGTGTCCGTCATGTCGTAGGCTTTTTTCGCCAGCGCAACAATGCGCTCCGGCGTATCCAGCGTGCCGTTGGAGTGGGTAGTGGTCATAACGGTATGTCCGGTGTTGGAAACGCCCATGACCTCGAAGGCCTCCCGGCCGCGAATCTCGCCCGGCGCGATGATATCCGGGTTAAAGCGCAGTGCGAGCTGCACCAGCTCCTCCTGCCCGAAATTCTGGGACGGATCTTTCTCATTCGGCCGGGTACGCGTGTGAATGACGGAGTTGGTCACCTTCCCATGCTCATCCCGCTTTACGAGGTTCCATTCCCGGCTGCCCTCCTCAATGGTGTAAATGCGCAGCGTCTCTGCGGCATAGCTGAGCAGGCAGCCGGCCAGCGAGGTTTTTCCCGCGCCGGTTTCGCCGGAGAACGCGATGGATACGCCGTGGGTCAGGCAGAGTTCCAGAAACGTCATCATCTGTTCCGTTAAGGTCGTACCCACCAGCAGGAATCTGGAAACCATGGTCATGTCCACTTTTCGGATGGAGGTGCTGACAGATACCTCCTCATCCACCAGCGGTGCCCGCAGCGCCGTTACACGAATGCTGTTGCCAATATCGGCGGTCGCACCGGGAACTGCCACGTCAAAGTTCGTTTTCGTCTGACGAAACATGCGAAGGAGAATGTCGCTGGCGTGCTCCGGACTTAAAAACCGATAATCGGTTTTCTGCCGTTTCCCCCGGATAACGATTTCCACATCGTCCCAAGAGTTGATGTCCAGTTCTTCAAACCCTTCCTGATCGAACAGGTTCTCGCGGGAAATGAAGCTTAGTCCCGCCATGTCGTGATAGATGTAATTCGTCAATTCCGCCGCCGAGCCGGTCAGGTCGCATTTGATCTGCTTGTCACGGAGGTATCGGGAAATAATTCCCTTCAACTCCTCTTCCGTCAACTCCTCGGCGCTCTTGGTCAGGCTCAATGCCACTTCGCTCTGCACCTTGGGCAGTACCTGCTGATAGGGCAGATTGCCGAGGGGCGAAAAGATGCCGTTGACCACGTCCTCCAGACGGTCATTCGTTCTTACGGATGCTGTTTGCATGGTTAGCTTCCTCCTCTACTTGATCTGCAAGGCGGCTGATCTGCCGCTCAAATACCGCGCCGCTTGTGGTGTCAAGGCCGGTAAGCAGCTCGCCCGCCATCATCTTCTCCGCCACCTGCGGGGAAAACGGCAGCGTATAAGCAAAGCCGCCAAACAGCGCCTGTGCATCCTTGATGGGTGTGTGGGAAAAGACGGGGTTTGCGATTCGAATAAATTTATCCATGTGGCAGACATCGCTGTTGCCCAGCCAGCCCAGCTGCGCTTTTTGAAACTCGTAGCCCCGCGTGTCCGGCGTCAGCACCGACAGCCCCAGTTGGGCGTATTCCAGAGCCGCCAGTGTGGTTTGATCGTACAGAGGATTGGAATCGCAATCCACAATGACGTACTGAAACGGTGTTTGCCCCAGAAGTTGAAATAGGCTGGTAACAGCCGCGCGCGTGGGAGGGCCATAGGTCATGGCCGCCGTCTCTCCGGATACAAAACCCATGCAGAAGATGTGGCTGCTTTTTGGGTGGCCGATCATCCGATCCTTCAGGGCTGCCTCTGTCTGCTCCGACATGGTCAGCAGCGGCCCTATGGAATGGTTGCCGGTCAGCCCGGTGACGGTGGGCAGCAGCACCGGCAGCTCCGGCGTACGCATTTCTGACGACAGGATCAGCACGTCTTTTTTACGATGGGCGAGCGCAGAGGCCAGTGCCATTGCCACCGTGGTCTTTCCGGCTCCGCTGCTGCCCCAAGATGCCATAAGAAACATAAACTCCCTCCTTATCCGTTCTGGGCATTTGGAGCAGCCGGCGGCGTCACTGACTGTGTCGTAGGCGCTGTGCCTTCCTCCGGAGATGTCCGTTCCTCCGGCACTTCCAGCGGGGTGAAATAGTCCGCCTGTGCTTTCAGCGCAGTGGTCTTGGCATGGTCATCGCCACGTACCACCAGCGCGGCATGGAGCGTAGCATTGTGCTCCAAGCCCGCCAAACACGCAGCCTGCTGACCATTTGCTAACAGCGTGACGGTGGTCAGTGTATCGTTTCCTCCGGGTTCTGCGTGATCCACACCATTCTGCTTGTCCTGTACCTCTGTACCATCTACGTAGGTGGCCGCCAGCACCTCCACATATTGCAGCTCCGGCGGTGCAACGGCTGTGAAACTGGCATTGTCCTCCACCGCAAAAAGCTGGATCACGTCGCCCTGCCGTAGTTTTCCGGACACGCTTTGGGCCAGATCCGGCAGGGAGATGGAAATGGCCACCATGCCGGATGGCAGACCGGCCAGCTGCGGGTCTTGACCGGGATACGCTGCACTGAGCCGGGATTGAGTGACCAGATCGCCGGCGACCGCATCCGTCTTGACATACTGCCCAATGGCAGCCTGCACATCATGTACGACTCCCAGAGGCAGGTGATAGAGGGACATATCGGTGGTCGTCAGAAGCTCCGCCGTGATCTTTGTCCCCGCCTTGACATCCTGTGCAAAGCAGACCGTCTCTTCCGTTTCCGATACCGCCGATTTCACCATGGGAATCCCTACGAACGCAATCAGCAGGCCCAACAGCATACAGGCTACGCCCCAGAACACCTTCGTGCGATAAAGGGGAGTGCGTCCATCCAGCGGTCGGTCTTTTTTCTTCCTCTCCTGTCCGTGTTTTCCAAGTTTCCAACGCTTGATCGGTTTCTCTTTTTTCACCTCCGCTTCCCCCTGTACCATTTCCTTTGTGGACTTCTTTGTGAAAATCAAATCTTTCAGCTCCTTTATATAAGTTCTGCTGCCAGCAGCATATAAAAAACGCCCCATACGTATGGGGCGAATGGCAGGTATCGTTTTTTTTGCAGCTTTCCGCTTATGATAAGAGCAAGCAGAGCCAACGCCAGAAGCACCAACATCTGCTCCAGCCCCAGCAGCGCACCCAATGCCGCGCACAGCTTCACATCTCCCCCGCCTAGGTCGTTTCCTCCGGCTGCAATCAGCCAGAGGGGGCAGCCTGCCGCAAGAAAGCCAAGCATAGACGGCAGCAATGCCGCCTGTCCTGCCGCAATATTGAAGGCGGCGCAGCAGAGCAGCAAGAATACCGTCCAGTCCGGTATTCTGTGCTGCTTAAAATCAAAGAACGCGGCACAGGAGATCGGAAAAAAGGCTAAAAACGTACCTACTTCCATCACTCCACCTCTTGTTCCGCTACCGCCTCCAGCCGCGGCTGACCGCAAAGCGACTTCAGTTCCGGAAAAAGCAGCTTTGTGTAATTCTCCAGTTCAGGCGGCTGCCACGGATCGGGGTAATATGGCACCAGCCCATTTTTCGCGCCGAAATACTTGCCCAGTCGATCTAGATCCGGCTGGGTAGAAAAGCTGGCCAGCGTAATCAGCTCCCTGCACGGATGGGACACCACCTGCTTGAGCGCATCCGCAACCGCAGGCAACTCCCACGGCTTCGTGGAGGCCACCAATACGTTAAGATCTGCTGCTCCGAAATGCACTGCATTTTCCTGCGTCAGCATTCCCCAATCCTGTACATAGGCGTTATATGGGGAGGATTCCCCCTGACAAAAAGGAATGCCGTGTATCTCCACGGCATCGTCCTTCTCCACAACGAACTCCTGTTCAAAGATTTTCAACTGCGGAAGCACCCGGCCACATTCGTCCCAGATTGCGGGCCGCCATCCCAGAGATTTCAAATAGTGGTAAATGGCAAAGGACTGCATGGTCACACCGCAGCGCGGCATGGTGCCGGCGACGGCCACATGAATCACCAACCCATCCGGAATCAGCAAGGGAGAGACAGTACGTGCCGCCGTTTGTACCAGCTGCTGCTGTATTGCCTGCAGCTTTCTGGGAAACTGCGGCTGCTCAGTAAGGCAAGCGCGCAGCTCCGTCACGGTATCCGTTCCCGGCTTTTGCATAATGAGATTATTCACATGGTGGATGCCGGCCAGCGTTCCAAATAGCTCCACTGTTTCTTCATCAGGCTTGCCCAAAAAAATCAGCCGCGTAGAAGAAAAGCGCCGCAGCTGCTGAACAGCCGAAAGGACGTGGGCAGGCGTCCAGTCGTTTTCGGAAACGTCCAAAATCAGGTAGTCCTGCTGTACGATGGGTTTTTCCTTCATGACAAAGGCCGTCAGAGACGGGACTTTTTCGATTGGGATTTCTGTGGCCAGAAAATCCAGTTCGTTAAACAAGTCGTCAAAGCGCCGCAGATTCTCCTCGTGTGCCAGATAATAAATAGATTTCATATCTCGCTCCTATCATTTGAAATATTGCATAGGGTCATAAGTTGTGCCTCGAATTCGCAGTTCAAAATGCAGATGGTTTCCGGTGGAGTTTCCGGTAGAACCCACCAGCCCAATTGTCTCGCCCTGTGACACCGTATCGCCTACCTGACACAATCGTCTGGACATATGGGCATACCGCGTTCGGATACCCCCACCATGATCTACCTCTACGTAATTGCCATAGGAGTTGCTGTAAACGGAAATTGTTACCGTCCCGCCTGCAACTGCCACGATGGGCGACCCGCCCCTTGCCCCGATATCCACCCCGGAGTGGAATTTAAGCGCACCGGTAATGGGGTGAATACGATAGCCGTAAGTGGAAGTAATTTTTGTGTAGCCGGGCGTCGGCCAGCAGAATCCGGACTCAGAGATAACCAGATCCTCTGGGGGAACCGCATCCGTGCTGCCCTGCAGCAGCAGGCAGGTCAGGATGGGGATAAACGATAGGATCAAAAAAAGGCCGGCAAGGCAGCCGGCCAGAATGCTGATGAAAAGGGTTCGGTGAGATTGCTTTCTGTCCTGCGCGGCGTCCAGAACAGCCGCCGCAATTCTGACTGCGGCCAGCGCGTTCATCGTCCGCCGCCTTTGCCCATGAGGTCCATCTTGTATTGAGGAATGTTTTTATCAAAGTCCACCGCAATATGCTGTCGCCCCAACTGCAAAAGCGCATGGCCGCGATGCTTGGACAGCAGGAAGTTCTTTTCCGCGTCTGTCAGGTGAAACAGGCTTGCCGTATCCTCCAGATTCTTACCATCGGTTCCAAAAAACAGCTTATAGGCAGAACTGTCCAGAATTGCCTGCCCGGAAATCTTTACTTGCTCCGACAAAAGATCCACCAGCGAGTGAGTTACCACCCATAGGGCGCCTTCGTATTTTCTGGCGCGTTTCGCAAAGTTTCGCATATACATAGAAGTCTGCGGGATGGCGGGATCGAAAAGGATGTGCGCCTCGTCGCAGACCAGCAGCACCGGCGTGGTTCTATCCTGTGCCATGACCTGCCAGCACATGGTCAGCGTGTTAAAATACTGCGCCCGCTTTACCTCCTCAGAGCTGTTGGCCAAAAGGTTGGTGTCCATGACAATCAGGTCGTTGGAGAGATCCACATTGGTATAGCCGTTCCAGAGGAAGCCGTCAGCGCCTTCTGCCATATCATAGAGGAGAAGTGCCAAATCACCGCATCTCGGATCTTCCTCAGCCTGTCCCTGCAGGTGAGCCTGTAATTCAGAAATCAGGGGAAAGTCCTCTGCACGAAGCTGCGAGATATCCGTGTCCCATGTAATTCCTTTGAGATTGTATGTCTCAACCAGTGCTTTCTTCAAAAGCGCCCTTTGCAGATCGTTGAGACCCGGCAGATACAGCTTGAAGAAGACATCCAGCGTGTGAATGTGGAGCGCCATTGCATTG
>JABNAD010000235.1_pt1 | contig 41668 bp, 38 predicted proteins | sample 7240381 | NCBI WGS metagenome assembly JABNAD01 (sample SAMN11332834, study PRJNA596920) | anaerobic digester metagenome | biome: digested sludge; isolation source: digested sewage sludge-derived enrichment culture grown on H2/CO2 | place: Germany: Goettingen
AAATAGGGGATTCTGAGGGCATTTGTAAATTTCGCACTTTCGGATGCTAGTGTAATAAATATTAACATTCTTGTGTTTATTTTGATAGGTTCAACCAAAAAATATATATTGCTGCTGGTTTGATTACGCTTTTATGCACAAAGGATTTAAGTTTTTCTCTACTGTTTTACTTTTTGTAACACTTTTTTACACCTCACTTTCGCAAGAAGTGGGGCGTTATCCTTTGCGCAATTTTGGGCACAGAGAGTATAGAGGGCACTCACAAAACTGGGCTGTTGTACAGGATCATCGTGGGCTAATTTACGTTGCAAATAACTATGGCGTACTGGAGTACGATGGCGATTCCTGGCGTAACATCTCCATAAACGGAGCGCTAGCCCGTGCCTTAGATGTGGATAGACAGGGTCGAATTTGGGTGGGCGGTCAGGATGAGCTAGGATACCTAGCCGCGAACCCTAAGGGCGAAATGATTTACCATTCGCTGGTAGCACGGCTCCCCTCAGAGTGCTTTCCTCTTGGTTTAGTTCGGCAAGTATTCTCTACCCCTCAGGGTGTTTTCTTCAGCACAAACCAATGGCTTTTCCAAATTACCGACAACGAAATCTTTTCGTGGAAAGCATCAACCTCGTTTCATAGAACCTACTATGCAAATGGTGTTCTGTTTGCCAATCAACCAGGATTGGGGCTATTTTTTCTCGATAACGGGCAGCTAAACCTAGTTCCCGAAGGGCAGTGCTTTAATGAGTCGTTGGTTTACTCAATTACGTCATTTGATAAGGATCGGGTTTTGCTTGGAACTCAGCAAAACGGTTTCTTCCTATATAATCTAAAGGCATTAAAGCCAGAGATTACTGTCACTGCCGACTCTATTTGTCTGCCATTTAAAACTAGTAACGATAAATTTTTTAAGGACAACCGCATATACTTTGGAACTTCACTTCCCAATAATCTTTATGGCATAAGCACATTTAGGGGTGGAGCGGCAATTATGGATAGCAACGGTAAAATTGTTCGATACATTAACAAGGAGACCGGTTTGCAGGACGATGCTGTATGGTACCTCTATGCCGATAACCAGCACAACATTTGGTTTGCTCTTAACAATGGCATATCCTATACTCCAATTACTAGTCATGTTACTTATTGGGACGAGAATTCAGAGCTTAGCGGAGTACTATCGTCTGTTGCTCGCTTTAACGATAAAATTTACGTTTCAACCAATATTGGGATTTACTACCTGGAAAACAATGAGTTTGTTCCTGTTAAGCACATTTCCACCTTGTCGTGGGGATTACTAAATGCAAAAGCGCCCAATGGTAAAAAACATTTACTTGCTGCTACTGGCGAGGGCATTTTTACTGTGCAGAACGGCAATACATCACTAATTCAAAATGGTAGAGTTCCTGCATTTAAGCTCTACCAATCAAAAGCTCATCCCGATATTATCTATGTTGGGCAATACGATGGCATTGGCATTATTCGCTTTATGAACAATCGTTGGGTGTACTTAGGCTCATTTCCAAATGTAGAGGGCGAAGTGCATTCAATTCTGGAGGATAGCGGCGGCACCCTATGGTTCTCTCAGCGTTTTACTGGTGTTTGGCAGGTGAAGGATTATAATCCTTATAGCCGGCAGTTCTTTAAAATCAAAATTCACAAGGATTTGCCTAACAATCCTAAGTACGATGATATTACCTTGCTGCAGGTACAGGGTGAGGTTAAGGTATCTACCGAGAAGGGGCTTTGTAAGTATGATCCCGTTCTAGGTGCTTTTGTTGCTGATGCTTCTTTGGGAATTGAGTTTGCCGATGGCAGCACCGGCCTTAGGATATTTGCACAGGATAGCATGGAGAACCTTTGGTTCGAAGCCTTTAAGGAGAGTCCTAACCGCTGGATTGAGCGGGCTATACGCATGCACGACGGAACCTACAGGCGTAGGGCTACCTACCTTAAGAGTATTCCAGAAATGATTTTCTACGATGTACTTCCCGAAGGCCCCAACAACGCATGGATTGCTGGTTCCGATGGGTTGTACTACTTTAGCAAACAGGCCGAAAGCATAGATGCGCTCTTCTTTACTTCGCTAATACGTAACGTTTTGGTAAACCAAACGGAGTCCATCTTTAGCGGAGCATTTTACCAGCAGTCTAGCGATACGCTCTTCTATACTACCTCTTTTTCTCAGCCTTTACTGCAAACTCCTGTGCTGCCATACAGCCAAAATTCGCTAACCTTTTTATTCTCCTCACCATACTTTGGTGCGGCAACAGCGGTTAGGTTTAGCTACAAATTGGAGGGGTACGACAATGAGTGGAGCCCTTGGCTTCCCGACCGGAAAAAGGAGTACACCAACCTACCTCATGGAACCTATCGTTTTATGGTTAAAGCACATAGTGCTTTAGGCGAGGAGAGCCCCGCTGCCTCCTTCTCCTTTACCATCGATAGGCCTTGGTTTAAGCAGCCGTGGGCGTTCCTTGTTTATGGCTTGCTTATGCTATTCATAATATACCTCTCTGTTCGTTTTAAAACCCGTTTACTAAAGCGTTCAAACCTTAGGCTTCAAACCCTAGTGAATATTAGAACCAGTGAGATTCTTAAGCAGCAGGAGCAGATTTTGGATAAGAATAATGAGCTCTCGCAGCAAAAGGAAGAGCTTATGGCACAGCGCGATGCCCTTGAGTCGCAAAACAAGAGCATTCACGCCAGCTTGCAGTACGCCCAAACCATACAACAGGCCATTTTGCCACGGTTTGAGCCGTTTGCCGATATTTTTGAGCACTTCCTGTTCTTCCGTCCTAAGGATGTTGTTTCAGGCGATTTTTACTGGACTGCTCGCGTAAAGTCAAAGGGTAAACGCGGCGATAAGATTTTTGCAGCCGTTGTTGACTGCACAGGGCATGGGGTGCCTGGTGCTTTTATGTCGATGATTGGAAGCAGACTTCTTTCCGAGATAGTTGTGGAGAGCGGAAATCACAATCCCGAAGATATTTTAGATGAGCTTAACCTTAAGGTAAACAGCGCCCTTAATCAGGATTACAACGAGAATTTCGATGGCATGGATATTTGCCTATGCCTAATAGAACCCTTTGTCAACAACCAGTACCTTGTAACTTTTGCAGGGGCAAATAGGCCTCTCTATGTCCTACGCAAGGATGAAGAGAAGGTGCAAACCATAAAAGGGAATCGCAAGTCCATTGGAGGTGTAATGCCCGATATAGAGGCTAGGTTTGTGAACAAGAAGCTAACCCTCTCCTCGGGCGATATGCTAATCCTTGCTACCGATGGAATTGTTGACCAGAATAATGTTGAGCGTAAAAAGTTCACTGCTTGTAGATTTCATTCGGCCATTACAGAATCTGTTGATGCCGATGCAGTAACCATCGGAAAGTACCTCGAAAAGTCGCTGGATGGCTTCCGTAACATGGCGCCGCAGCGCGACGATATTACCGTACTTGGCCTTCGATTGAAGTAGGTTTTCCTTCCATTTTCTTGTTGTTTTTTTCGATTTGTTTTGGTGTATAGTAGTTGGTTTATATTACTAGTTACAAGTTACACGGGAAGTTGGCGTTTTGTGTTTTACTGAAATAATTACCTCACGATGAATTTGGCTGTGCCGAGTTCCATAAATTCGCTAGGTTCCGGAGGAAAAGTGGAAGGGTGCAAACCAAAAAAGCCAGCCCCCATAGGGAGCTGGCTTTTGCCAATCAAAAGTCCGTAGTTTACTTCTGAAGGAAAGGATATTTGTAATCGGTTGGTGGAACTAGCGTTTCCTTAATGGTACGTGGGCTAACCCAGCGTAGCAGGTTTAGGTGGCTACCAGCCTTGTCGTTGGTTCCCGATGCTCTTGCGCCGCCAAATGGCTGCTGACCAACAACTGCACCGGTTGGCTTATCGTTAATGTAGAAGTTACCTGCTGCGTAGCGTAGCTTTTCCATAGCTAAATCAACCGCCTTGCGGTCGTTGGCAAAGATGGCTCCGGTAAGCGCGTATGGCGAGGTGTTATCGCAAATCTCAAGGGTTTTCTCAAAGTCCTTGTCCTCGTACACGTAGATGGTTAGCACTGGACCAAAAATCTCCTCCTCCATGGTTAGGAAGTGCGGATTAGAGGTAAGGATAACCGTAGGCTCAATAAAGTAACCAACGGAGTTATCGTACTTACCACCAAAGATAATCTCTGCATCGTTCGATTCCTTGGCTCTATCAATGTACGATACAATGTTGTTGTATGCACCTTCGTCAATAACCGCATTAACAAAGTTGGTGAAGTCTGTTGGCTCGCCCATCTTAATCTCGCCAAGCATTTTGCCCATAAGCGCTTTAAATTCTGGCCACATCGATTTTGGAATGTACGCCCTTGATGCGGCAGAGCACTTCTGTCCTTGGTACTCAAAAGCACCCCTTACGGCTGCTGTTACCGATTCGTCAAGGCTTGCGCTTGGGTGGATAAATAGGAAGTCTTTTCCTCCTGTTTCACCAACAAGCTTAGGGTATGAGCGGTAGGTGCCTAGGTTGTCGCCAATTTGTTTCCAAAAATGGTTAAACGTGTTAGTTGAACCTGTAAAGTGAATACCAGCAAGCTCCCTGTGCTTAAATATCTCCTTACCAATAACAGAACCCTTACTTGGCACAAAGTTGATAACGCCATCGGGTACACCAGCTTCCTTAAATATCTTCATAAGGAAGTAGTTTGAGTAAAGCGATGATGTGGCTGGTTTCCAAACCACAGCGTTACCCATTAGCACGGGCGACATGTTAAGGTTTGAGGCAATTGCCGTAAAGTTAAATGGCGATACCGTGAATACAAAGCCTTCTAGTGGGCGGTACTCAGTACGGTTTAGCACTCCATTTTCCGATAGGGGCTGCTCATTGTATATCTCGCTAAGGAAAAAGGCGTTAAATCTTAGGAAGTCAACCACTTCGCACGCAGAGTCAATCTCTGCTTGGTAAGCGTTCTTGCTCTGGCCAAGCATGGTTGCTGCGTTGATGGTAGCGCGGTACTTAGTGGCAATTAGCTCAGCTATTTTTAGGGTGATTGATGCGCGGTCTATCCACGATAGCGATTCCCAAACCTTTTTCCCCTCAAGGGCGGCTTCTATGGCCATGTTAACCTCTTTTGGGCCTGCGTTATGATAGGTAGCAAGTACGTGAGAGTGCTTGTGTGGCATTACAACCTTTCCTGTATCGCCAGTTCTAATCTCTTTGCCACCAATAATTAGTGGTATCTCTATCTCGGTTGACGATAATCTTTTAAGCTCTTTTTCTAAAGCCGCTCTCTCTGCTGAACCTGGTGCATAGGAAAGAACAGGCTCATTCTTTGGCCTTTCTAACTTGAAAATTGCGTTGTTCATTATTATTATAGTTTTGGTTTTTGACAAAGTTAATATCGATATGAAAAAAAATACATAACGAAAATCATCTTTCGTAACTTTTTTCGAACTTCATTACGTTAGAATGTTTCTAAATAACACGGCTAGTATGTTTTTGTTTATGGGTAAATGGCTGTATTGAAGAGTTTTCTATTTTATCCCTTTTTTAAAGTTAGGCTACTGCAGGTAAAGCATAAAAGATCAAGTTAATCACAAAAGGGGTTGCATAAGTGGCCTCTCATAGAATTGTGGTTATGCAATAACTTTCCTATTAACTATATTTGGGGTGTAAACATCAGGATGTCATTATCAATTAGTGGTTTAGTTGTAATTAATTTTTGTTTCTATGGCAGGTCCAAAGGGGTCAAAGTATTACGACGTGTTCCTCGATTATGAGATATTCCTTAAGAACAGGAATGTGGGTTTTGAGGTGCTAAAGCACGAGCACTTTTTGCTACTGATGTGCATAGAGGAGGTTGGCTCTCTTTCTGCTGCTTCGGAGAAGCTGGGCATGAGCTACCGTAAGGCTTGGGACTTGGTGAAGCAATCGGAGGAAACCCTTGGCTTCCCTTTAATAGAGAAGCATCGCGGTGGCCGCGAGGGTGGAAGTTCACAGCTCACAACCGAGGGCAAAACGCTAATTGATGCTTACCGTGCGCTGCGGCAGGAGTTTGATAATGCAGCAAAGCGTATTGTAAAAGATTTCTTTCAAACCATTAATGGGTAAACATGCTTTATTTAATTGGCATTGATGATACCGATAACCTGGAGAGCCGTGGCACAGGCTACCTCTCGCGTTGCATGGGTAATTTTATTGTGGAGCAGGGGCTGGGTATTACAGGTGGAATAACGCGCCATCAGCTGCTGTTCGATCCGCGTGTTCCCTATACCTCGCATAACTCATCGGCTTGCTTGGAGGTTGAGTCCCATAAACCCAACGAAATGTGGGATGCCCTAATCCAATTTCTCCTTGATTCTTGCGCTCCGGGCTCCGATTGTGGCCTGTGCATGGTTGAGGCCAATGCGGTTCCAGCAAGCGTTGTGGAGTGGGGGCAAACAGCAAAGGTTGATTTGGTTAAGCGCTCACAGGCCATAGCTCTTGCACAAAGTGAGGGGATTAGGCTTATTGGGCTTACAGGAACTCACGATGGGGTTATAGGCTCACTGGCGGCTGTAGGGCTGCGCGCATCGGGTAACGATGGCCGCTTTATTAGCCTTAAGGGACAGGATATCCGCTCCATTAATGGTGCCGACTCGTTTAGCAGCCTTAAGCAGCGCGTGTGCGTTGATAGGGCTATGACCATTGATGGCATTGCCGTTTCCGATGATTCCCGCATAAACCTTGATGGGTGGATGCGCCCCGTTTTAAAGGATGGACAAATAACTGTTTTAGTTGAAAAAAATACCGACAATGAAGAGTACTCATACAAGCTCGCAGACAAGGAGCATATCAAAAGCGTTTCCGATTAGCTTTGGCATTGTTGCCCAAATTACGCTGCTTTTTCTAGTTGGCTTCTTTGCCACATGGCTACATGCTCGTTTTCGCTTTCCGTTGCATCTTCCCGGTAGGCACGGATTGGAGTTTATGCTGCTGGTAGTTGGCGCGCGATACCTTTCGGGTATAAAACTATCGTCGTCAATTTCGGTTACGGGAGCAATCTCTGCATCGTTAATTCCCGGTTTGGGCTTCACCGATCCTGTTATCCCATTCATTTACCTAGCCATGGGAGCGCTTATTGATTTTTCGTGGGCAAAGTTTGGTAAGTGGGTTGTTTGGGTACCCATTGCAGCGCTTGTTGGTGGACTTGCCTACAGCCTAATTCCGCTATTCCGTGGCTTATTTAGCTTGGTTACTGGCTACTACTACAACTCACTTTCGGGTGGGGTGTTCTACCCATGGTTTACCCATTTTGCCTTTGGCTTTGTGGGAGCTGTGGCTGGTGCAGGTGTGGCATCGGGATTGAAAAAACTTTTTACCCGCAAATAGTACTAATTGGGGCAGGTTCCTGTCCCTTTTTTATACATATCGATATGAAAAAAAATGCGCTTCGACTAATTTCCTTTCTCGCATTACTGTTGAGTTTTGGGGCTGTAGTATCGTGTAGTAGCGATGATGAGAGTGCTGCACCAACCATTAAGCTTATTGAGGGCGATAATCTGGTTTCTGCAGATTGCTCTGTGCCTGTTGGCTCAACGCTAAACTTTAGGGTTAGCTACGCTTGGAATGGCGAGGATGTGCTAACCAACTTTATAGTTGAGGATAACGGCACAAGGGTTATTGATGAGGGGATAAACCAGCGCGAGCTAACCCGCGATGTTAGCATTGTTTTCACTAGCGAAACCATGACGGTTATAACCTTCACCATCCGCGATATCAAGGGGAAAAGCAGCTCTGTATCGGTTAAGGTTGAGTCCAACGGAACGGTTGTTGGAGGCAAGCTGCTGCGCTTTAGCAACCTAACGCTATATGCTCAGGAGGTTCAGGGTGGAAAGGCCTTTGTTTCACTAGCCGATGGCTCTTTGCACTCCCTACCGGAGGCATTTGAGAATCAGGCGGCCATGAACCTATTTTACTTCTACGACCCTGCTGGCGATTATAACACCATTGCATCGCCCGGTGCAAATATCGACGAAACAATTGTTGCCGGCAATTACGCCTTTGCAAACTGGACCGTTAGGAATACCGTTAGGTTTACTCAGCTGCAGCTTACCCAGCAGCAGTTTGATGCTGCTGATAACGCACTAGATATTATTGCCACATACGATGAGGCGCAGGGAAAGCGCAAGGCCAAGAACTTGGCTGCGGGCAACTCCTTCTCATTTAAGGATGAGGCAAATGGTAAGTACGGTTTAATTTACATTCATTCCGTTGAGAGTACAGTATCGGGTAGTGTTAGCTGCTCTATTGTGGTAATGGAGTAATGTTTTTAGGTATGATAAAAAGGATATTTACCCTACTACTGATCCTGCTTGCTGCTTGCGGAACTATGGCTCAATCGCAGGTTTGCCTTAAGGGGCGCGTTATCGATGCAGCATCGGGCGTTGTGGTTGAGGGTGCCGCTGTAGCCCTTGAGGGCATGGGGCTATCAACCACTACCTCGGCCAGTGGGGAGTTTTCCATTTGTGGAAGCATTGGATTTCCGGTAAGGCTAAGGGTTTCCCATATCGGCTTTGCCGAATATCACGTAGAAATAAATCAGCCCAATAGCGATATTGTTATTGCGCTTACCCCAAAGTTTTACGCTCTGGATAGGGTAGTGGTAACCGCAACGCTCACCCCTCGCTACACAGAGGATGTTCCAGCCCTAGTTAGCGTAATTGGTGCCGAGAGCGTTACTGCACAGCCCGCAACCAACACCGATAACCTTTTGCGCACCATTCCCGGGTTGTACATTGATAGGAGCAATGGCGTTTTTTCTAAGAATGCATCGGTAACCATGCGTGGGCTCGATGGTGCTAATCGTGTGCTTATTCTTTACGATGGTGCCCCGCTTAACAAAACCTCCTACGGCTTTATTAACTGGAGCCTTATCTCGCCCGATATGGTTAAGCAGATTGAGGTTGTGCATGGCCCATCGTCGGCGCTGTTTGGCAACAATGCCATGGCAGGGGTAATTAACATCCGCACGTTGGAGCCAACTGGTGAGCCGTTCTACGGGAACGTTACCCTTGAGGGCGGTAGCCTTGGGCTAATGGGGGCAAGGGCATCGGTAGGGGTAAGGGTTACGCCTAAAAGTAGCGCGCATCCCATAAATGTGCTGGCCAATGTGTTCTCCCGTATGGGCGATGGCTACATTACCGCACCCAAGGCAATTCGCGATACTACCGATGTGGCTTCGTACCTTCAGGAGACTGGTGGTTCCGTAAAGGTGGTGATGCAGCGTGCCGACTCATCGCGCATTACCGTTAGCGGGAACTACTACACCGATAAGCGCGGCGCTGGCCGTGCCGTTTACCTTGCCGATGGCAGCTTTGATGCCTATACCACCTCGCGGCTACGCATTGGCTACACGGGTAGCATGGGGCAGCAAGAGGTTGAGGCTTACGGTTACATTCAGCATGAGAAGTACTACCGCCAGAACGAATCGCTTAACAGCACTGGCGATACATACCGCCTTTTTCATACCAATCAGCAGTCGGGCGATATGGGCCTTTGGGTTAACCTAACCCGTAAGATGGGGCAACGGAATACGCTGGTTTGGGGTACCGATGTTAAGTACGGTTGGATGGATGCTACCGATACCTACCGCACATCAACCGATGTGGTTGACCGCGACGGAAAGGTGCTATTTGGTGCCCTGTTTGTTCAGGATGAGCTGTTGCTGCTAGATGGTAAACTCTCCGTTTTATCGGGATTACGGTTTGATGCGGCTACCTTTTTCGATGGCGTGCTAAACGTTACCAACCCCACCAAGAATACAGGATTTAGGGATGATACCCTTGCAAATTTTGAGTCGAGCCGCTGGTTTGCTCTAAACCCTAAGCTGGGATTGAGATTTCATGCAGCGGAGTGGGTAAGCGTGTACGCATCGGTATCAACGGGTTTTATGCCGGCCAAACTCGATGACTTGTGCTCATCCAGAAAGGTTACTAAGGGCTTTAAGCTGGCAAACCCAAACCTTAAGCCCGAGCATCTGCTCACCTACGAGGCTGGGGCTGGTTTCCGACTGGCAGATATGCTACGAGCAAACCTAAGCCTATTCTATTCCCGTGGCACCGATTTTCAGTACTTTGTGGCTACTGGCGATTCTATTGATACAGGAGGTGCAGAGCTTAAGCCCTTTGTGAGCCGCAAAAACATAACCGGTGTATCCATTATTGGCGGCGAGGCCTCCATTACTGCAACCCCCTTTGAGTGGTTAACGCTGGGTGCATCGCTATCGGCCAATAAATCGGAGATTACCGATTTTGATGCCGACCCTATAACCAATATCACCCTAAAAGGGAAACACCTTGCGGAGGTTCCTCTATCGCAGGCTTCGGTTGAGGCGGTTTTCACCTCTTCTGTGGTAAACGTTGGGCTGCTGTGGACTTACATTGGCGAGCAGTGGGGCGATGATGTGAACAGCTACAAGATTGATTCATGGAACACCTTTGATTTGAGGCTTTGGCGCGATTACCGCTCGTTTAGGGTTACTTTGGATGTTTTTGATGTGCTAGATAATCCTTACTATGATAAGAAGGGGCTAATCTCTCCAGGTCGATTTTTTCAATGTTCCGTAAAGTACTCTTTTTAACGTGAAACCTTAATTACCTTTATAACCTATAAAATTTATTGATATGATTAAGCTGCGTAACCTAATTGGTGCTGTATCTGTAGCTTTACTGCTTGCGGCATGTGGAGGCCAATCCCAAAAGCAAACCGATGGCCTATCGGGCACCCTAGCCATTTTCCATGCAGGTAGCCTTTCGCTCCCCATGAAAGCCGCTGCCGATAGCTTTATGAGAATGCATCCCAATGTTACCATTAACCTTGAGTCTGCGGGTAGCGTGGAGTGTGCTCGTAAAATTACTGAGCTAAATCGCCCTTGCGATGTTATGGCTTCGGCCGATTACAAGGTGATTGATAAGCTGCTTATTCCCGATTTTGCATCGTGGAACATTGCTTTTGCGGGTAACGAGATGGCTCTGGTTTTCCATGATGCATCGCGCTACGCAGCCGAAATAAACGATACTAACTGGTACACCCTTCTTCAGAAGGACGATGTGGCCTATGGCCGTAGCGACCCCAATGCCGACCCTTGTGGCTACAGAACTGTGATGGCGCTTCAGCTTGCTGAAAAGTTCTACGCTCAACCCAATCTGGCTAAAAGTGTGCTTGATAAGGATAATAGGTATATCCGTCCAAAAGAGGTTGATTTGCTGGCTTTACTTGAGAGCAGCACCATCGATTACATCTTCCTGTACAAATCCGTTGCAGTGCAGCATGGCCTAAGGTACTTAGAGCTACCCTCGGAGGTGAACCTAGCAAACCCAGCGCTCGATTCTCTTTACGCCACCGTATCTGTTGAGGTTAAGGGAAAAACTCCTGGCTCAACAATGGTAATGACTGGCGAGCCTATGGTTTATGGTTTAACCATACCCAAGAGCACTCCAAATCCAGAGGCTGCACAGGCATTTGTTGAGTATTTCCTAAGCGAGGGGCAACGCATTATGGCGCAAATGGGTCAAAAGCCACTGGTTCCTGCTCCTACAGTAAGTTTTGATTCAATACCTGAGCCACTGAAGAAATTTGCCACTCATAAATAGAGGAGGTAAACGTTAAACGTGAGACGTGAGACGTGAATGGAGAAGAGGTATGCTGGTGTTTCAAATCTCAAATCTCAAATCTTTGACGTTTTACTTTTTTCTTTTAATCTTGCCTAGGGGCGAGACAAGCTCTTTAACCTTTAACGTTTCACGTTTCACGTTTCACGTCTCACTTCTAACCTTTAACCTTTAACCTTTAACCTACCTTTGAAACCCCTATCAACATTCAATATTATTGCCAGTTTACTTGGCGGATTGGTGCTACTATTTGTGGTAGCACCAATTGTTGGAATGGTGCTTGCCACACCGCTATCCGCGCTGGTTTCAACAGCAAAGGAACCAGAGGTAACAAGTAGCATATGGCTCACACTTTGGGTATCGATGGCGGCAACGCTTGTTTTTGCTGTTGCGGCAATACCTTTGGCGTATCTATTGGCACGGCGCTCATTCTGGGGTAAGAGGTTGGTTTTAGGGGTTATTGATTTGCCCGTGGTTATTCCGCACTCCGCAGCGGGTATCGCAATTTTGGGCTTTATTGCTCGCGATAGCGTGATGGGAAAAACGGCATCGATATTTGGCGTTTCACTTGTGGGAACGCCAGCAGCCATAGCGCTTGCCATGGCATTTGTTAGCTTGCCGTTCCTTATTAACGCTGCGCGTGAGGGCTTTGCTGCGGTTCCCGAGCGATTGGAAAAGGCCGCCCTAAATCTGGGCGCATCGCCTGCGCGGGTGTTCTTTACCATTTCACTACCGTTGGCATGGAAAGCAATACTATCGGGACTTGTAATGATGTTTGCTCGCGGCATGAGCGAGTTTGGTGCAGTGGTAATTGTGGCCTATTATCCTATGATTACCCCTGTGCTTATATTTGAACGATTTGGCGCCTTTGGGCTAAAGTATGCCCGCCCCGTATCGGTTATATTTATTGGTGTTTGCTTAGCGGTATTTATAGTAATAAGGTTAATTGCAAAAAGGGAGGTTAAGGATGCTTAGGGTGGATGCTATTTGCAAATCGTATAAGGAGTTCTCCTTATCGGGTGTTTCCTTCTCTGTTGAGCAGGGCGATTACTTCATGCTGCTTGGCCCATCGGGTGCAGGGAAATCTGTTGTTCTGGAGATAATTGCAGGGCTAATAGCCCCTGTTTCCGGCTCTGTTTATCTTGATGATGTTGATATAACCTCCAAGGCCATTAGTAGCCGTGGGGTAGGACTGGTGTTTCAGGATTTGGCGCTATTCCCTCATCTAACCGTGTTTCAGAATATCGCGTTCCCTCTAAAGCGCAAGGGAATTAAGGGCGATGAGCTAAGCCGAAGGGTTGGCTCTTTGGCGCAGAAGCTACAGGTTACGCATCTGCTAAAGCGCAGCCCAAGTACCCTGTCGGGTGGAGAGGCGCAGCGGGTGGCCTTAGCCCGAACACTGGCTCTTGAGCCGCGTATCCTATTACTAGATGAACCCCTTGCTGCTGTTGATGTGGAGCTGCGTGCCGAGCTGCGCGCGCTGCTTCGGAACCTAAACCGGGAAGGGCAAACCATTCTACATGTTACCCACGATTACGAGGAGGCCATATCGCTGGGCTCACAGGTAGCCGTAATGGCCGATGGCAAAATAGCGCAGCAAGGAACCATTGAGGAGGTATTTCAGAATCCAGCATCCGATTTTGTGGCAAAGTTTAGCGGCATTCGGAACTTTTATCCTGTAACCGCAAGCCCGCTTAGCAATGGGAACCTAAGGGTGGCAACCCTATCAAACTCACTTAGCATCTCCTTTTACTCCGATGATGCCACGCAGCAAGGGTATATATGCATTCCGGAGAATACCGTATCGATATCGGTTCAAAAGCAGGAGAGCAGCCAGCAGAATACCTTTAGCGGTAAGGTTATAGATGTGTTTAAGCAACGGTTTGGTTACGAGGTTGTTGTTGATGTTTTAGGGCTGCATGTGGCTGCGCTTATTACAGAGGAATCCTTAGCTAAGCTAATGCTAACAACAGGTACTACTGTTTGGGTTTCCTTTAAGGCCACAACGGTTAGGTTTATTGCGGTTTAAAGGCTATTGTATTTCAACGTTGTTAGGCTAAACCTTTTGATATACGGGGTTATTTTTCAATTATTCTATTCTTTAAATCCATTTGTTCGTGAAGAATTCTAATTATTTCAACTTCATCCTTCTCTATAATTCTATAAAATATTATATGCCTTCCAGTTTTAAATCCTAATAAGTTTTCTGTAACCCCTAAATAATTTTTACCCAATTCTGGATTACATGCAACTTCATTGCAATTATCTATTAGCATAAGGTAGTACTTGTCCGCTTGTTTTTCAGACCACTTATCAACGGTGTAATTCCAAATCTGAGTTAAATCATAAACCGCTTTATTTGTTAACCTAAATTTAGCCATTCACGTTTCTATTTGCTTTCATCTTTTCTAAGTGGGTTTCAGGGTTAAAGTCATGAGCGATTCCACTTTCTAACCCTTCTTGAATAGCTTCTCTAAGAGCAATAACCTTATTTTCTTCTTCCTCAAGAAGTCTTAGTCCTGCTCGTATTACTTCGCTGGCATTTTTATAACGCCCTTCGGAAATCCTTTCTTTGATAAAATTGTCAAAATAACTTCCTATTGATATTGATGTGTTCCTGTTCATAGTTTTTTGTTTTTGCAAAGTTACCAATTATTGGTATAGCTGTCAACACCCGTATCTTTTTTTATAATTCCACATAGTTACGTTTTAAAGCAAAAGAGGCTGTCTAAAAAGTAAATTTATCTTCTGCTAGATTGAATATTTGAAAACTCGCTCAGGTAGGAGTACGAATAAAAAGAGGGTGTCCTTTACTTTTTGGACACCCTCTTATATGTAGATGCATAACGATGGCTATATTATGCAGATATACAGTTGATAACATGGAATTTTCCTGTCTGGTTACCACTGTAGTATTCTGCACGTTCGTTACAAAATGCTAGTTTGGTTTTTGTTGTGCTTTTTTAATGCTCTCGTTGGCAATTGCCTCCCATTTTTCCGCTACTTGTAATTCTCCATTAAGTGTAGGGCTATCGTAATCAACATTATATATAGGCAGTAAAACATCCTGTTTACCTTTCTCTTTCGGTACAATAGCAAGCGATATGCTATCGGTTATCTTTATGCTATTGCCCTTAGTTTTAACAGTTCTACCGCTGTTCCTAACATAGCAATGCGACGCATCGTTAAGATTTACTGTAATGCTAACCTCTTGGTTGTTCGCTTTGCTTATAAAGAAAAGCATGTGCGTATTTGCATCAATCCCTATGGCCGACTCGTTCCATCGCTCGTAGCTACTTATGCTACATGCACTGTTTGTGGCAAGGCTGAGCAGTTTGGCTATAAAACGATTTTCGTTCCTCTTCTTGTTTCTGTCAATCACTATAAAAGGGACAAAGAATAGCAATAACGTTGCTACTCCAATAATTACGGTTCCAAAATCCATGATAAAAATAATTAATGTTATTATGCCCATGTCATTCATATATGTAATGGTATGGGCAGTAAAATGATGAGTGTAACCGTTGCTGATGCTCTTATAGCATCAGAAGCAGTACATTGTACCTTTGCAAAAAGGTTAAGGAATTTGGATGTAGGAATTACCAGAAGTAGTTGAACGGAAAAATGATGCTGGGTGGACTAAGCCTATTGGTTATACTCGTAGAGTAAAAGCGATACTGAGTAATAGCAGTTGCCAGCTGTAGCTCAATAATCCTAGCACATGCAATGGTGATTGAGGGGCTAACTTTTAACGATATGGAGTGCGCCGAGCCGCCCCACTTTATTGCTAACTCTGGCTGAATAGCATTGGAAAAAAGATTGCTTGCACCCGATATGTACAGCATCTCCTCGGATGGGGTGTTTTTTCCATAGGCTTCAGTCTGATAAACGTTAGTGCTACTACTAAACGTAACTATTAAACTGTACAGCCCTATGGAAAAAATCAAGCAAGCTATTTTTGCCATTTTTTTCATGTGGCAAAGATACTCTTAAAATATCTTTTACGACAAAAGTTGAGATATAATATTTCTATATAAAGGCTATGTCACAGGCTGCTCAGCATATTTTCGGCTCATGCGTAAGGGTCAAATTGCTTTGGGTAGAGCGCCAAATTAGGTTATGTCAATTATTATACCTTCCTTTGCACCGATATTTAGCATGAGTTAGATCTGTTATAGTTAGTTTATCGCTTCTGGGGCAACCCTTCCTGCCGACATTCAACTACCTTCACTAGTTTACGCTGATTTTTTCGCCAACGAAACATTATCCCTTTGAACAGATGCACGGTTAATGTTTATTTCAGCGGCATTAACCAATCATATATAAATGGGAAACATTAGTTCACCTCGCTTAAGAGGTCAACGTTCTTATGGACAATCGAGTCCAAATCGTAGGAGTAATCCAAACAACAAAAAAGCTCAGGGTAAGCTACTTAACCCAAATACTTTTGTAAAAAAGGCTGTTGAAGCCACTGCTGTAAAGTATGCACCAACTCGTTCAATTAGCGAGTTACCAGTAGATTCATTAATTATTAAGAATCTAGAATCTAAAGGGTACGTTACCCCAACCGAAATTCAGGATAAAACCGTTGATGCCATTCTTGATGGCCGCAACGTACTAGGTTTAGCTCAAACAGGTACAGGTAAAACAGGCGCATTCTTAATTCCGCTTGTCCATAACCTTTTGCAGCAAAAGCCTATGTTCCAGATACTAATTGTATCGCCAACACGCGAGTTGGCCATGCAAATTGATAGTGAGTTTAAGAGCATAACCAAAGGAGTAAACCTTTCAAGCGTATGCCTAATAGGGGGTACTAGCGTTTATCGCGATTTGCAAGCGCTTCGTCGTCCTAGCCATGTAATCATTGGCACTCCAGGCCGTTTAGCCGATATGGTTCGCCAGCGTGCGCTAAACCTTAATAAGTTCAGCACACTTGTGCTCGATGAGTTTGATAGGCTGCTAGATATGGGCTTTAAGCACGAAATTGAGCGTATTGTAGAGGGCATGGTAAACCGCGAGCAAACCATCCTATTCTCGGCAACCGAGGAGAAGGGGCAGCAGCAGTTTATTAGCCGTATTCTTGATAACCCATTCGAGGTGCGCGTTCACTCTGGTAGCGCAAGTGCCGATACCGTTGAGCAGGACATTGTGCGTGTTAAGGATGGGGAGTCAAAAATGGATGTGCTACTTAACATGGTTCGCGACGAGAGCTTTGAGAAAGTACTTGTATTTGCCGAAACCAAACGTTGGGTTAGCCGCATCTGCAAGGATTTGAAACGCGCTGGGATTAGAGCCGATGAGATTCATGGCGATAAATCGCAGAACTACCGAATAAAAGCGCTAGATTCGTTTAAGAAAAAGAGAATACAGGTTTTGGTTGCAACCGACGTTGCGGCTCGTGGGCTCGATATTAGTAACGTTTCGCACGTTATTAACTACCAGCAGCCTAAGGATTTGGATAGCTATATTCACCGTATTGGCCGTACAGGTCGTGCAGGTGCAACGGGCAAAGCCTATACTTTTATTAACTAAATACATTCAGCCATGGCAGGACCAAACAATCGCTATATTAAAAAGCAAAAAGCCGATCTACGCGCCAAAAAGCGCATCGAGAAGCAAAAGAAAAAAGAGGAACGCAAGGAGAACTCCACTGGCGGAAACTTTGACGATATGATTGCTTATGTCGATAAGTTTGGCAATATCACCTCAGAGCCACCAGCACAAGAGGATGCCATTGGTTCGCCCGATGAGGATGACGACAATCAGCACGAAGCTTAGCCGCTTTTTCTGCTTGCCTTTTGCCCTTACTTGGGTATTACAATATAAAGCGTAGCTTGTGCTACGCTTTTTTTATGCCTTATGGCGATGCATCTAAACAAAATTGCCAAAAACGCATCTCAACTTAAAATTGAATCCTATCTTTGTCAGTCATTTAGTTGTAGCACTGCATTGTATGCATCGCCAAAAATGAATGGCAGTAATACTCACAATACCAGAGAGTACCGTATTTTTGAACATATCTAAACTACAAGAAAATGAAGTTCTTTATCGACACAGCAAACCTTGAGCAGATTAAAGAGGCCAACGACCTAGGCGTTCTTGATGGCGTTACCACCAACCCTTCGCTAATGGCTAAGGAAGGCATTAAGGGTGAGGCAAACATTAAGCAGCACTACGTTGATATTTGCAACATTGTTAAGGGCGATGTGAGCGCAGAGGTTATTTCTACCGAGTACGAGGGAATGATTCGTGAGGGCAAAGAGCTTGCAGCGCTTCACCCACAAATTGTTGTAAAGGTTCCTTGCACAAAGGAGGGTATTAAAGCGATTAAGTATTTTTCCGACAATAAAATTCGTACCAACTGTACCTTAGTGTTCTCTGTAGGACAAGCACTTCTTGCAGCTAAAGCTGGTGCAACCTATGTTTCTCCTTTCGTTGGAAGACTTGATGATATCTCAACCGATGGAATTGAGCTAATCCGTCAGATTGTAGATGTTTACAACTACTACGAGTACGAGACTAAGGTGCTTGCAGCATCAATCCGCCACACTATGCACATTGTTCAGTGCCTAGAAGTTGGTGCCGATGTAGCAACCTGCCCACTTAGCGCAATTGTTGGCCTACTTAACCACCCACTAACCGATAGCGGATTGGCTAAGTTCCTAGAGGATTACAAGAAGGTAAACGGATAGTTCCATTTCGGAATAGGTCGATTTTATTGAGGTGTCGGAGGTTATCGGAATGTGAACGATATAGCCCTCGGCACCTCTTCTTTTTTGCTGATTTTGATAACCCGTTTCATTAAACCTACATGCCATGCTTATTAAGTTGTACCCAGAAAATCCCAATCCCCGCGAGGTAGAGAAGGTTGTTGAAGTGCTACGTAAGGGCGGGGTGATTATTTACCCTACCGATACGGTTTACGGCTTAGGGTGCGATATTACCAACACCCGTGCAGTGGAGCGGATTATCAAGATTAAAGGGATAAGGCCTAAAGATGCCTCGTTCTCATTTATCTGTGCCGATTTAAGCAACATTGCAGAGTACGCAAAGGTTGATAACCCCACCTTTAAGCTGATGAAGAAGAACCTCCCAGGCCCATTCACATTCATTCTGCCAGGTTACAATAAGGTTCCCGATTACTTTATCACCAAGCGTAAAACAGTGGGTATCCGCGTTCCCAATAATAGTATCCCCATTGAGATTGTAACCATGCTTGGTAACCCAATTCTTACCACATCAATAAAGGATGAGGATGGCATTGTGGAGTACACCACCGATCCTGAACTTATTCACGAACGCTATCAGGATATTGTTGATCTGGTTATAGATGGCGGTTACGGCGACAACGTTGCATCAACCATTGTTGATTGCACTGGCTCCGAGCCAGAGATTGTTCGCGAAGGGAAGGGAGTGCTGGTGTATTAGAAATGGTTGAAAGTGAAAAGTAAAAAGTGAAAGGATAAAGATTCAAGATTCAAGATTCAAGGTTCAAGATTCAAGATTCAAGATTCAAAGTTCTAAACACTGAAACCAACAATATTATTTCAAGGTAATCAGTAATCAGTAACTTGTAACCAAAAACTAAATACTATACACGAAACACAACAAAAAAACATGCCTCCATATCCAAACATAACCCTTGCAGTAATGGCTGGCGGAAAAGCCCAGCGCATGGGTGGTACAAACAAGGCATTGCTGCAGCTACACGGGAAAACCTTTATTGAGCATATAATTGGTAACCTATCGGGTTTGTTTGGTGAGACTATAGTAATATCTAACACCCCAGCCGATTTTGAGGCGCTAGCCCATAGTGTTTATCCCGATATCATTCCCAACTCTGGCCCGCTAGGAGGAATACATGCTGCATTGAGCAGCTGTAAGGGCAGTTCTATTTTTGCCGTTTCGTGCGATATGCCCTTTGCTAGCGCCCATATGGCCAAATCGCTTTGCGAGGAGTTTACATCTAATCCTCCCGATATTCTCGTCCCAAAAATTAACGATAACATCGAACCCCTGTTCGCAATCTATAGTACCAATATTAAGCTGCTGATTGAGCAAACGCTACAAGGAGATGGCCCAAAATCCATACGTTCAATATTTAGCCAGTGCAACACACGTTATTTTAGTTTTCCAAGTACGCCAGACGTATTGCAAAGCCTTAGCAATATTAATACCCCAGATGATTTGAGGCAGATAGAATAGGTCAGGGGAGAGGTGTTTGGTTTTTTGTGTTTAGTGTTAGTGTATAGCCTTTTCGTTGTCTAACATCTAACGTCTAATCTCTAATCTTAATCCTTTAACTTTTAATTTCGCCTAAGGGCTGCTTGCCTTCTCGTCATAGCCGAGACAAGCTGACCTCAGGCGAGGAGACAAGCTTTTTAACGTTTCACTTTTAACGTTTCACTTTTAACGTTTCACTTTTAACCTTTCACGGTCATCCCCTTTTTCAACCGATTGCATAGAATTTTGTTAGTTAGTGAACAGTGCTATGTAGCATGTTTTTAAATTTTCGTAATTTTGACGTTGATAAATGAGTAAATAATAATAAACAGACAAAGCTATGGCAAAGATTAAAGTAGCTATTAATGGATTCGGTAGGATTGGCCGAAATGTGTTTAAGATTGCTCTGGAACGTCCAGAGATTGAGATTATTGGAATTAACGACTTAACCGATACTAAAACCCTTGCTCATCTATTGAAGTATGACTCTACTCAGGGTCGTTTCAATGGCGAGGTTAGCTTTGATGCCGAAGGAATTATTGTTAATGGTAAGAAATACAGGGTACATGCAGAGAAGTCGCCACTTGCTATTAAGTGGATTGAGAATCCCGATGTAGTTGTGGAGTCAACCGGTATTTTCACCAAGCGCGAGAGCGAAAAGGGTGGATACGGCGATCACCTTAAGAATGGCGCTAAGAAAGTTGTTCTTACCGTTCCTGCAAAGGATGAGATTGACCGCATGATTGTTCTTGGTGTTAACGATAACGACCTTAAGCCAGAGGACAAGTGTGTTTCTAACGCTTCTTGTACCACCAACTGCCTAGCTCCTGTAGTTAAGGTTCTTAACGATGCTTTTGGTGTTGAGCGTGGATTTATGAACACTATCCACTCGTACACCAACGACCAGCGCATTCTTGATGCTCCACACAGCGACCTTCGTCGTGCTCGCTCTGCGGCTGTCTCTCAAATTCCAACTACCACTGGTGCTGCTAAGGCTGTAGGAAAAGTTATTCCTGAACTAAAGGGTAAGCTAGATGGTCTTGCTGTTCGCGTACCAACCCCAACTGGTTCTCTAGTTGACTTTGTTGCTATTCTTAAGAAAGAGGTAACTAAGGAAGAGGTTAACGCTGCAATGAAACTTGCTGCCCAAGGCCCAATGAAGGGTGTTCTTGAGTTCTGCGAAGATCCTATTGTGTCTGTTGACGTTATTCACAACAGCCACAGCTCAATTTTCGATGCTGATAGCACAATGGTAATGGGTAACATGGTTAAAGTACTTTCTTGGTACGATAACGAGTGGGGTTACTCTTGCCGCGTTGTTGACTTGGTTCAGAAACTTTTCTAGAACATCATACATCGCTTAAAATAAAAAAACGTGAGGGAATTAGCCTCACGTTTTTTTATGCATTAATGATTTTGTGCTACTCCTCGTAGGTCTCGTCAAAACCCAGCTCGTCTGCATCAAAGCCATCAATATCATCAAATATTTCGTTGAATTCGCTATCGTCATCCTCAATGGAATCAAGGTCGTTAAGACCTAAGTCGTCAAGCGACGATTGCTCTGGTGCCTCACCAACAGATGCTGTACAGTATGGATACTCTCTTCCAGGTTTCTCGTCAAGAATATCAAGTAGTTCAATAAAGAACGCCTTCTCAGCAAAAATATCGTACACGTAGAGTAGCCTATCCTTCCTGTCCTTTAGTAAATCTTGTAGCGTAACAGAATCCATAGGAATTGCGGCTGGGCCACCATCGTTCTGCATATCAATAAGGGTAAGCTCAAGCCCCTTGTTCCACTGCTCATCGGTTAAAAAGAACGATGCCAGCTGCGAGGGATCATACCCAAGATCCACCTGAATGGCCTCATGAAAATCCTGAAACGTGTCGGTTGCCTTAATCTCGTAGTCTCTTAGGAACGCTTTCTCGTCCCCTGTAATCATTCTGAACTTGTATATCATAATAGCTGAATGTGTTCCTTTTTGTTAAGTCGTTGATAATAAATTGCTAGCAAATGACGCGTATTGCCCTTTTATTCGACTGCAAATTACGGTTTGCATTTATACCAGAAAAGATTCTTTACACAAAATAGTGTTCTTTTTTTACAAATTATTCTGCTCGGTTGGATTCTTGTATTGTTCCATTCTGTTTGGGAGATTCTGTATATCCATTTTATTCGCAACAAATGGGTCTATGGTGCTATCGCCAAAGGATTGCAGCTGGTAGTTGGGGAGCAAATCGGCAAAAAGAGTTTTGGTGATGATATCAACCAAGCGCTCCTTCTGGGTGTGCGATAGTTTGTATCGGGTAACAATGGCCTCCTCAATACCAATATGCACAATCTCGTGGATTATTGTGTGGGTTGGATTGCTGTTTCCCTTGAATCCTCCGTTGGGGTAGGTTTGGATTAGTATAGTTCCGTTTTGTGGGTTGTAGCTACCACTCGGACCGTAAAGGGTTAGGTTTACGTTGTACTGCGTAGGCGTGTAAAAATCCCAGTGCTGCGTTAGGCTATCGAGCCTACTTATTGCGATGGCTAAGGTTGCGGTATCGGCAGCAATTTGCTGGAAGCCTTTCATGTAATCAATTCCATTGTAAATGGAGTCAATCATTAGCTGGGTTAGCGTGTCCTTGTAGGAGAAGCCTAGGGTACCGTTTCTAGCCAGCTGCTTCATTTGCTCAACCTTGCTATGCGTTGGCCACGATACTTTATAGCCATTCCTATCAAAGAACCCAATGCTGGAGATATTTTCCCATATGTATGCACTCTCGGTTTGGGCACTTGGTACGTTAATTATAACCTTGCTTTGGGCGTAAAGAAACGCGTTGCTAGCGGTTATAGAGATAAGGCAGGTTAAAAGGATGAGCTTGCGGCGCATAATCTACTTGTTTATAAAGTCTATGATATCAATATTATCGGGATAGTCCATAAGGGTTGGGGTTTGGGCATATCCAAAGGGAACAGCATTTGGTAGGTTGCTGGAGCTGGCAACTACGCACTGAATGCTGCCACTGTTTAGCGCAATAAACTCATTAACCTCATCCATGCTATTGTAGTGCCAGTAGTTTATCACCGAAACGGGTGAGCTAATGGAAAAATCCTCCTTTGCTAGCAGAAAGCCATTATCGGTAAAGTTTACTCCATTCATTTTTAGTAGAGCCTTATTGTAACGGTAGTTATTGGAGTATTTTGTGTTGCTCTCTACATGTTTCCAGTGGGCAAATTTGCTAAGCAGTTCCTCAACGCTATACCCCTTGGGGACAATAAGGGCAGATACGTTTCTACATCCCAATCCGTAGTATGTAAAAATATCGCTGGCAAGAGCCATTTGCTCCCACTCGGTTTCAGCACCAGTAAGCACTGCAACGCTATTGCGGTTGTGCCTAATTATAGAGGGGATATCTCTGTAGTGGTATTCAAAGTAACGCACGGTGTTATTGCTCCCTGTGGCTATGATACAATCAAACTGGCCTTGTAGGGTCTCTGTATAAGCAATTTGCTCTGCAAAGCGAGGCTCAATATCAATTAGAGTGCTGGTTACAGCCTGTAGTATTCCTCCATCCTTTGATGAGTTTTTACCTACAAACCTATTGCCCGTTGCAATTACACAAAGCAAATCTTGAAAACCAACAAGGGGAACGTTGCCTGCCATAATAGTTCCAACACTTTTGGGCGCAGAGGGATTGAAGAACCCTTGAGGGTAGCCGCTAATCCATGCGTTAAGGGCATGGGGAGTAAGCCATTCTGCCCCAATGGATTTAAGCGAGTGCTTTACGCTGCTAGGGTCGAACCATGGATTTTGCCGTTGTGCAGAGCTAATTGCTGCTACTATAGCGCTGTTTCCATTGCCATTAGCAGCATCAACCATGCAGGTTCCTAATTTTACTATAGCCTCAATTCGTTCCGTGAGTTGCATTTACATGTTATTTAGCGCAAAGGTAGGAAAATAGTGATTGGTGTTTAGTGTTTAGTGTTTAGTGTTTGGTTACATCTAAGGCCCAGATAAATTGTTTAGTGTCTATAATCTATAATCTAATGTCTAACGTTTAATGCCTTTAACCTTTAACCTTTAACCTTTAACCTTTAACCTTTAACCTTTAACCTTTAACCTTTCACGTTTCACGCCTCACGTCTCCTCCACGTTAAATGCTGTTAAAAAAATGCCCTCGGTATAGCTAGTATGCTTCCAAATGAAAGATTCTGTTAACTTTGGAATCAGTTAAATAGCATGGTTATGAAGTATGGTGCCCTACTCCGCGAAAACTTTAAGATATCGTTAAACGCAATTCGTTCCAATCCCTTACGTACAATTCTCACTATAATGATTATTGCTTTTGGGATAATGGCGCTAATTGGAATATTAACGGCCATTGATTCCATTAAGAGCAGCATTAGCAGCTCATTTTCAATGATGGGAGCCAATACCTTTACCATAACCAGTAGGGGGATGCGCGTACACATGCCAGGTAAACGCTATCGAACAAAGAACCATAGCCAAATCTCGTTTCAGCAGGCACAGGATTTTAAGGAGAACTTTGAATTTCCTGCTACTGTTTCGGTTTGGACATATGCCACTGGTGGTGCTACTGTTAAGTACCAATCTAATAAAACCAATCCAAACATTACCGTTTATGGAGTAGATGAGGACTATCTCTCTACAGCAGGTGAGGAGATTGAAAAGGGGCGCCTATTCTCCAATACAGAGATTGAGGCTGGACGCGCGGTTGCACTTATAGGTCAGGATTTGGTTAAAAAGCTATTTGGTAAAAATGTAGATCCTATAGATAAATACATTAGTGTTGGTGGAGCAAAGTACAAGGTAATTGGAACATTAAAGAGTAAAGGATCTGCTTTTGGTGGTGGAACCGACAGGTCGGTGTACATTCCTGTATCTAATGTTACGGTTTACTTTGCGCGCCCAAATATGAACTATAGCATTTACGTTAAGCCCAATGATCCCAAGTTGCTAGACCATGCAACAACCGAGGCTGAGGGGATTTTTCGGATTGTGCGCCGACTTAGCGCTACCGATGAGTCCGACTTTAACATCGAGCGAAGCGACAGCCTAGCCGAGATGCTAATTGATAATTTAAAATATGTTACCATTGCTGCAACCATTATTGGTATTATTACCCTTTTAGGTGCAGCCGTGGGCTTAATGAATATTATGCTTGTTGCAGTTGCCGAGCGCACTCGTGAAATAGGAACCCGTAAGGCAATTGGAGCAAAAGCTTCGCTAATTAAGCAGCAGTTTCTTTTTGAGGCCATTGTTATATGCCAATTTGGTGGGGCTCTAGGTGTTATACTCGGCGTGTTAATGGGAAACATTGTTTCCTTAATAACAAGTAGCCCATTTTATGTGCCTTGGCTATGGATGTTTGTTGGCCTATTTGTTTGCTTTGTGGTTGGTCTTGCATCGGGATATATCCCCGCAGTTAAAGCATCGCGTTTAGATCCCATAGAGGCACTTCGCTACGAATAAGCTACCTTTGCGCAAAATCATACATTATTTTTTGTGGCAAAGTGTTTAATTGTTCTTTTGGGACCAACGGGAGTGGGTAAAACGGATTTAAGCCTAAGCCTCTCAAAAAGATTTGGTGCACCCATAATTTCAGCTGATTCAAGGCAATTCTTTCGCGAGATGCAGATTGGTACCGCTGCACCAACTCCTGCGCAGCTGGCTCAGGCCAAGCATTACTTTGTTGGGCATAAATCGGCTACAGAAGAGTATAGCTGTGGCTCATATGAGACAGATGCGCTTACCTTACTGGAATCGGAGGTATTTCCCAAAACAGATTTTGCCATCCTTACAGGTGGATCAATGCTATACATTGATGCTGTTTGTAATGGTATTGATGATTTTCCTGCACCCGACCTAGCACTGAGGGAAGAGCTAACCCAACGACTAGAACGCGAGGGCTTGGATAGCATAAGGATGCAGCTTAAAATGCTCGATCCTGTTTACTATAATCAGGTAGATTTAAAGAACCCTCAACGCATTCTTAAAGGGCTTGAGGTTACCCTACAAACAGGGAAACCATACAGTTCCTTCTTAACCCGTCAGCAAAAGGCTCGACCATTTACTATTATAAAAATTGGGCTCACTCGTCCGCGCGAAGAGCTTTACCAGCGTATAAATATGCGTGTGGATATGATGGTTGCCGAAGGGCTGGTTGAAGAGGCCCGTTCTTTGCTCCACTTGCGTAACCTCAACTCACTAAACACGGTGGGTTACCGCGAGCTGTTCGATTACTTTGATGGTACCATTAGCCTCCAAGCTGCCATTGAGCTTATTAAGCGCAACTCCCGCCGTTATGCCAAGCGCCAGCTAACATGGTGGGCTCGCGATACGCAAATTGCGTGGTTTCACCCCGACAATATACAGGGTATTAGTGAGCAAATAGAAGCGTTAGCATCAAAAAACGATGAGTAGCACTAAATAGTACAGGAAACAAACAGGGTAATAGAAAACAAAAAGAGCCGTCAGCAATTGCTAACGGCTCTTTTTCTGCATATTAAAATCTGGAGTATGCTTAAAAAAAGTGGGTAAGCTACTTGTATCGCACCGCTACAACCACATACCCTTGCTACCTTCCGGTCCTGGGGGGATTCTGTAGGAGCTGGTCGTACAAGACTTACCCGCTGCAAAAGTAGTAACAAATGAAAAGAGTGCAAACATTTCGGGAACTTTTTTCTTATTTTCTCATATCTTTGTTACCCTCAAATATTAACCTTAACGCAATTATTATGGAACCAAAGAATTTAGATTTACTTAAAAGTACAATGACCAATGGTTTGTACTTAGGATTAGCATTAGTGATATACTCTTTACTGCTTTTTCTTTTTAATATCATGCCTATAGGTATTGGTAAGTCATTATTGCTTTTTGTAGTGACTATGGTAATTTACATTGGTGGTATTATCTGGGCAATAAAGAGAGTTAGAGCAGAGGTTTTTGGTGGAGAGGTTAGTTATTGGCAAGCAGTACTTATTGGTGTACTCGTTGCATTTTTTGCTGCAATTATTTCAGGGGTGTACTCATATTTACAAAATACAATCATCGATCCTGATTACGTTTCAAGATTTGTAGAGGCTCAAAAGGAGTGGATGTACGATTTTATGTCTTCTAAAAATGTACCTGAGTCAGATATTGAGGATGCAATAAATAGAATTGATGCATCTTCTGTAGGTGTAGCTTCTATCAAAACAATATTTAGTTCAATAATAGGAGGAACTATTGGTGGTTTTGTAATTTCTTTAATCGTTGCTGCTTCTTTGAAGAAGAAGGAAGTTATATTTACAATTACCGAAACAAAAGAAGAATAGTTATTTCATATGGATATATCAGTAGTTGTTCCTTTGTATAACGAGGAGGAGTCGCTCCCCGAACTTATTGCATGGATTGAACGGGTGATGGCAGAGAACCATTACTCCTTTGAGGTGATAATGGTTGATGACGGTAGTAACGACACTAGCTGGCAAGTTATTGAGTCGTTAGCTGCAACGCGCCCGTTTATACATGGGCTTAAGTTTAGGCGCAACTACGGCAAATCGGCAGCATTACACTCCGCTTTTCAGGTAACGCAAGGCAAGGTGGTTATTACCATGGATGCCGACCTACAGGACAGCCCCGACGAGATACCTGAACTTTACCGAATGATTACTCAGGAAAGGTTCGACCTTGTTTCTGGCTGGAAGCGTAAGCGTTACGATCCGCTTTCGAAACGACTACCTAGCAAGTTGTATAACAGAACGGTAAGGTTCTTTACCGGGATTAAGCTACACGACTTTAACTGTGGTCTAAAGGCTTATCGTTGCGAGGTAACCAAGAGTATTGAGGTGTACGGCGAGATGCATCGTTACATTCCTGTTATTGCTAAACAGGCCGGATTTAAGCGCATTGGCGAGAAGGTGGTTCAGCATCAGGAGCGCAAGTACGGTGTGTCTAAATTTGGTTGGGAGCGCTTTATTAAGGGCTTTCTCGACCTAATGACCGTGCTTTTTGTTTCGAAGTTTGGTAAAAAACCTATGCACTTCTTTGGTGCGCTAGGTACGCTAATGTTTTTGGCTGGTGGGTTTATAGCTATGTGGCTAGTGGGCTCAAAGATATACTCCATAGCCAATCACCTAAAATTTAGGGAGGTAACCGACCAACCGCTGTTTTACATTGCGCTTGTAATGGCGCTAATGGGAATGCAGCTGTTTCTTGCAGGGTTCTTGGGTGAGCTGGTTTCGCGCTCCTCGGCCGATAGGAACAGCTATCTTATTGAAAAGGATGTACAGGTAAAGTAGCAAACTGCATAAACAATACAGAGCCCAGCACAAAATGCTGGGCTTTTGTTTATTTATGGGGAAAATATACTCGTTGCTAGGACTCATGCGCCCTTGAAAAGGATGATCCCTTTTGAAGCATTTTTTTTCATGTTCAATAACACGCCGCTGATCTAGTGTTGGTTACAAAAATGATTTTTCTTTGCCAATTGGTTTTGCGCTTTACAAACCGAGTGGTAGTAACCCGTTAAGCAAACAAACACACTAAATATCTTCAGCATGAAAGCTATAATGAATCATCGCTCTATTCGTAAGTACAAGTCAACCCCAATTGAGGAATCATTACTAAACGAAATCCTTTTAGCGGGAACACGCGCTTCCACTACGGGTAACATGCAGGTTTACAGTATTGTTGTTACAACCGATCAGCAAATTAAGGAGCAGCTAGCTCCATGCCATTTTAATCAGCCAATGGTTAAGCAAGCCCCTGTGGTACTTACTTTTTGCGCCGATTTTAACCGTTTTAACAAGTGGTGTAAGCTTCGTAATGCTGAACCTGGATACGATAACTTCCTTTCGTTTTTTACCGCAGCAATTGATGCGCTTCTTGCCGCCCAAAATGTTTGCATTGCCGCCGAGGATAAGGGCTTGGGTATTTGCTACCTTGGCACCACCACATATACTGCCAATAAAATTATTGATGTACTTAAGCTTCCTAAGGGTGTAGTTCCTGTTACTACTGTAATTCTAGGGCATCCAGATGAGCACCCAGAGCTAACCGATAGGCTTCCCCTTGCTGGAATTGTGCATCGCGATGTGTACCAGGACTACTCCGATGGCGATATCGACAGGATTTACGCAGCAAAGGAGGCACTTCCATTAACCCAAAAGCTAATTGAGGAGAACAAAAAGGAGACGCTCGCGCAAATTTTTACCGATAACCGGTACACCAAAAAGGATAACGTTGCCTTTTCTAAGGTTCTGCTTGATGTGCTAAAGCAGCAGGGCTTTATGAATAACGATTAGTATATTGCCTTTGGTTGCTACTCAAAGCAACTATAAGGCTAATTAGGAATATCCATATAAAATACGGAGCAGCGCTATGGTGTTGCTCCGTACTTTTTTTGTACATATGGCGTTTATTAGTAATCTTTATCAAAGCTAATTCCACAAAAAAGCCGATGCAATCCGCAAGTGTAAGGTGTTTTATTGCAGCGTTAATGCTGTGTGTTATAACGCTTAACGCGTATGGACAGCAGGTGCGTTTTATTGCAACCGATGCACCCCAGAAGTTTCGGGTTAAAGTACCTAGGGCACTGCTTACCGACTCTGTGCAAGCCAAGCAAGCTGCAATGGAATACACTCTTACCCACATCTTTTCAATGGGGTACTTAGCGGCAACTGTTGATTCTGTTAGCGTGCAGCAATCATACACATTGTATGGCGCGCTAAGCGAGAAGTACAAATGGGGGAGTGTGAGCATAACACCAGAGGTAGAGCTGCTAAGCAGGCAAAGCCGTTCCGGTTTACGCCACTTGCACAATCAGGTAATCTCCCCGTTGGGATTACAAAAGGGAGTGGAGCGCATTATTGGTCATTTGGAGAATAGCGGCTATCCCTTTGGTAAAGTTTGGTTCGATAGTGTACAGCTAAATGGCAGCGGAGTAAATGGATCACTAAGGGTTAGCAAGGGCCCATACATCACCTTTGATACTCTTGTTGTTAAGGGGAATGTGCGAGTAAGGCGTTCGTATCTTACGGCTTTTCTTGGTATTAGAAATGGGTTTGCCTACTCCGAGCAGAGTGTACGTAATGCCGAGGCTCTACTTAAAACATTACCATGGGCAACCGTTATTCGTACTCCAGAGGTTGAGTTTGTTCCCCGTAGCGCAAGGGTTTACCTTTACATCAATAAGCGTAGGGCATCCAGATTTAGCGGAGTGGCGGGTATCCAAGTCGATCCTGAGACTAGCAAGCTGCTACTAACTGGCGATATCAACCTAAAGCTGGTAAACCTAATGGCTAGGGGCGAAACGCTGGCTCTGGTTTGGCAGGCTCCTGGCGGAGGAGCCCAACGGCTGGACTTAAATGCCGTTCTTCCATACATTCGTGGTTGGCAGTTTGGTTTGGATGGGCGTTTTTCCCTTTACCGCCGCGATAGCACCTATATGAATATAAACCCTGTGCTAAAAGCCAATTTCTACATAAATGGGTTTAGCCAGTTTTCCGTTGGGGTAGATATGCGTAAATCCATAGTGCTGCAAAAGCAGGTTACATCAACCCTAAATGGACATACAACAAGTTTGTATGGTGTTTATTACCAGTTTGATAACCGAGGAAATGATTTGCTACCATCCCGAGGCCTCATGGTTAACCTTTCGGCAAAGGCGGGTATGCGTAGGGTTGATGCTGAGCAATCGCCTTCCCGCACCACGCTATTTGAGCCAGAGCTAAATGCTGAGGCGCTGGTACCATTGTTACGGGAACGAATTGTGCTTAAGGGATTTGGCGGCTATAAGCAGCTTCTGTTGCAAAAAGGTGATAGCAAAAGCTACCAGCAAAATGAGCTTTACCTAGTTGGTGGCGAGGGGTCTATTCGCGGCTTCGATCAGGGTGCAATTCCCGTATCGGCCATTGCAATGGCAGGTATCGAGGTGCACTATCGACCTGTTCCTGTAATTGGTGTTTTTACTTTTGCCGATATGGCCCTGTTAAGAACCATTTCGCAAAGCGATTTTTCCGATGTAACAGTAAACGGCGTTGGCTTTGGGCTAAACCTAGTTGCAGGTTCGGGTATTCTAAAGGTAAGCTACGCTCTTGGTAACGGACTAGGCCAAACCTATAAGCTCCGCGATGCACGGGTACATATTGGGTGGGTGGCAAGCTTTTAATGGGATAGGATATTTTTATTCTATTAAGCCTTGCTTGTTAGAGTTATAGATAGGAATAGTTACATTCTTTATGTGCGTGTTATTAAACATATTTGACGAATATAATTCATTTTATATTTTTGATTAAGCATTTAAAATAGTTGACGAAAAAAGAAGGGAGGTATATGTAATATATGTAAAAAGTTTATGTAAATGCATGATTCTTTCTATAGATAGTTAGATTCTGCGTAAAAATCATCTTTTAAAATTTAAAATCAATTTTTAATAAACCATTATTGTAATGAAAAAAATTCTTTGTCTCCTTTTTGGTGTTTTATTCTTTATGTCTTGTACTAAAGAAGAACAATTGAATGATGAATTATCTGATTCCTTTGGTTTAAGTCAAGAAGATATTGTTCTTAAATCCAAATTAAATGACGCTGCGATTATAGTTTCAAATATAATCACAGATCCCTTGGTTTATAAGGAACTACTAGAGTTAACCTCTAATAAGGATGGGGACAATCAAATTTCTTTTAAACAAATTTTCACAGAGGATGCTTCAAAAGGAGCAGGTCTTTTTCTCTCGTTTAAAAAGTCTTTTTTATCCGAGACGAATAAAAAGGGTAGCATTGCTGATTTAGAGAATCTTACTTCATATTTGATTGATAATGATTGCTACTTGTACTGTCCTTATCCTGAGGAATTCTATCCAGAGGGAATAAAAACGTTAACAGTTGCCGCACATCCTATTGATAATGAATTTGAGGGTGTTGGTTACGTGTTGAATGGATCAAAGTCAGAGCGTGTCCTAGTTAATGAAGATTATGCCGATAGACATCCTGTTTTACTCATAATGCCTAAAGATGAACTTATTATTGAAGATGATCCTGGTGCTGGAGGTACTGGTTATGAACCACCTGTACCAACAAACCCTAATGTTAAAATACACGAGGTAAAAGTTGGAAAATTTTGGTGTGCTTATGATTGCCGTGGGCTTTTTGAGGGGGATTGGGAAATTAATATATGTCGTATAAGTCCTGGAACTTATAATCCTTTAACGGATCAATTAGATGCGCCAACAAAAGTGCATATACCTTTTAAGTATCCAAAAAAATATGCTAAGGCAGCTAGAAAGGGATGGAATAAGTATTGTAATGGTGGTTGGTATAATGTCAATACAGTTTGGGAATCAGATTGGAGTGTAGATAAAGTTCAACAGGCCATTTATATATATGAATATGATCCAAAGGGAAAAGCATCAATGTCTGCAATAGTAAAGCGAGCAATAAAGGCAAAACTTGATACTGTTGGTGAGGTTTCAAATGAAAGAACGTTGAGTGGTACGGTTGAATTTGAGTTCAAGGGAACATCATTGGGTGTGGCGGAATGGAATAGGGACTGGTTTTATATTACAAACCGCAATACAACCCTTGGAGATCCGATGAAAGATGGTGTTGTTATTCGAAAAACAAACCCTCAGGTGAAATTTACAATGCACGATAGAGTTCTTCAGTACTAACAAATTAGTGAGGGTGCCCGGTCTGGCACTCTTACTTCATTATTTTAATTATGTTTTCAAAAAAGTTATTCATTTTTATAGCAATTTTCCTGCCCTTTTTGTGTGTTGCCTCAAAACCTGATTCTACATTAAATTTTGGTATAGCAATAAATTATACTAAAGACTTATCAAATAGTTATGGAGGAGGTAATGCATATCTAACCGAGTTTTCTTTTGAAAAAACATGGTGTGGATTTGCTTTTGGATATTCTGCTTATGATCATACATGGAATTTGGCAGATAACCATTTTGTTCCTGATTATAATTTGGAGTTAAAGGTTCCTTACAAGGAGTTAATTTCAGCACAAACCTTACTGGTGATGGCAAAACTTATTCCCCATAATGGCAGGTGGGTTAAAGTTGACTTATGTGCTGGGCTTGGAGGTGGTGTAGTCAATCACATGCAATTGAACAAGATTGCATTTCGTTACGATTTTCAAACACAAGAATTTATCTATTTAGACCTTACCTACAAACACCTTAAGCAAAACTTCTTTGGTTATACTGTTGGATTTAATGTAGAGTTTAAGCTCATTAAGCGCATATCTATCGTAGGAAAGTTTAGGCTTGATGACTTTGATAATTGGACTGCTGCATTTATTGGTGGCGGAATTAAGTTTAGAATTTACTAATAACTACATTATTATGTTAAAACGATTACTGCTTTTTGTAGCTCTTGCATTCCCCCTTTTTGCTGTAGCCCAGGAAAAGAAGTACACATTACGTGCTGGAGCAGGTTACTTTACCGATGTGGCAGTTATGTTCCCTGGCTACTCCTTTTGGGTTGAGGGTGGTTGTAAGTTAAGTTCTGGGTTTTACTTAAACGGAAGGCTTTCAACTGCATATATGCAATGGGATATTGAGATGGGGGCATTTAAAGACCAAATTACTATAGATAACCGTACAATGGCTCATGTACTTTTCTCAAGACCTGTTGCAATATCTGGAAATCATTTCTTTGAGCCTAGTATTGGGCTGCTGATTAAACGTGATGTAACGCTTAATCCTCAGGTGGAGCCTTTTAATGGTAATGTGTATTATTCCTATAGTAGTGTAGTTTGGGAGTTAGGTAGTGTAGTAAGTGCTGATTATTACTACTTATTCAATAGCGGGCTATACATTGGTGCTCGTGCTGATATCAACTTCATATTTGCAATAGGTGCCGAGGGGCTTACTCTTTCGCCGGTGTTTGGCTTTAGGTTTTAGTGTATTCGTGAAAAGGACAAGAAAGGGTGCCATTCAGCACCCTTTCTTTTTCTTTTATATTCATTGCTAGGCCTTATCCAGCAAACTCCTCCAGCGTTTTTTCGCCCAGCTTTTCGGCAACCTCATTTAGCTCCGTAAGAACTTGAGGTATTACTGCAATGCCTTCTCTGCGATGCTTTTCCTCCTTTTGGCGTTCAGGATCGCCTGGTATAATAACCTTGGGTTGTCCCTCGGCGCTTTGGGCGCTTCTAAAGGTTTCAATCCATTGGTCCATGCTAGTTTTGAACTCCTCTACTGGGCGGAAGGCATCAACACGCATGGCGCCAAAAAAGTGTCCAAGCCCTTCGCCAACCGATTTTTCAAGCAGCGGCAGGTAGGCCACCTGTGGTGGCACAAAGGGGCCAAAGTTAGCTCCGCCAAACACTGCCGAGAAGATATCAACAAGCGAGGTCATACAGTACCCTTTATGACTGGCATGTACGGGGTCTCCACCAAGTGGAAGAATGGCTCCCCCGCGAAGTAGCGTGTCGGGGTCATCAGTTGGGTTGCCCTGTGCGTCCTGCACAAGTCCCAATGGTGCTTTTTCTCCCTTTTTGCCCATAATGGCAAGCTTTCCACGAGCAATTGGTGTGGTGGCAAAATCGGCAATAAAGGTTGGCTGGTTCCCTGTAGGAATGGCTACTGCAATGGGGTTGGTTCCTAGCATCTTGCTAGTTGAGTAGGTTGGTGCCACTAGCGGGTTGGCGTTGGTCATGGCAATACCTGCCATGTTGTGCTCAACTGCCATTAGCGAGTAGTAGCCTGCTATACCGTAGTGGTTGCTGTTTTTGGTAGCAACCCAACCCGTTCCTGCAACCTTTGCTTTTTCAATGGCCACCTGCATGGCGAACTTGGCGGCAATGGGACCTAGGGCGTTATCGCCATCAACTGTAGCGGTTGATGGCGTTTCGTACGCAATCCTAACCTTTGGGTTGGTGTTAATGCGCCCAGCCATCACCATTTGGAAGTAGTCCTTAACGCGCATTAGCCCGTGCGATGGAATCCCGCGTAGCTCGGCGGCTATAAGCACATCGGCAACAACCTCTGCATCGGCAGGGGGGCAGCCCATCTTCTCAAATAGCGTGGTGGTATATCGTTTTAAAAGCGTGAAATCAAACATGGCCGTACTTTTTGCTATTCCTTGCGGAAGTAAATGGATGAGCTAGCCTGTGCTGTGGGCGTAACTTCCATATCGTTGATGTTAACATGTGCTGGCAGGCTAAGCGCAAACAGAATTACGTTGGCAATATCCTCGCCGGTAAGTGGTTTAAGCCCTTTGTAAGGATTTTTAGCCTTCTCGGAATCGCCCTTAAAACGAACAATGGAGAACTCGGTTTCAACTAAACCCGGCCGAACCTCGGTTACCTTAATGTTGTGCTTAACCATGTCTATGCGCATTGCCTGCGATAGGGCGTGCACAGCATGCTTTGATGCGCAGTACACGTTGCCATTCTCGTAAACCTGAGTTCCTGCAATGGAACCAATGTTTACAATGTGCCCCGCACCGCGCTCAACCATAAGTGGCGAAACCTTACGGGTGATGTACAGTAACCCTTTGATGTTGGTATCAATCATGCGTTCCCAGTCGTCAACATCTCCATCCTGAATATGGTTAAGCCCAACGGCTAGGCCTGCGTTGTTAATTAGGGCATCAATTTTCCTCCAGCGTTCGGGAAGGGAGTCAATGGCTGCGTCAACCTGTGCCTTTTCACGCACATCAAAGCAAAGTACAAGAACATCGCTTTTGTACTTAACCTCAACCTCTTGCTTTAGCTCGTCAAGAAGTTCTTTTCTACGGCCGGTAATAATTACGTTGTAGTTGTTTTCGGCAAGCAGTAGGGTAGTTGCCTTACCTATACCAGAGGTTGCTCCGGTTATTAGCGCTATCTTTCTCATTTATTTGTTGTTTGCAATTGCCTTCGATTTGTATCTGGGCAATGGTTGGTTGGGTAAAGTTATGAAAAAACGTGAAATGTGAGACGTGAGACGTAAAACGTGAGACGTGAAACGTGAAATGTAAGACGTAAGACGTAAGACGTGAGACGTGAGACGTGAGACGTGAGACGTGAGACGTGAGGAGTGAAATGTGAGACGTGAGACGTAAGACGTAAGACGTAAGACGTAAGACGTAAGACGAAAGACGAAAGACGAAAGACGAAAGACGAAAGAATGCTCTATACACCATATACCAAACCCTAAACACCAAATACCACTCCATCGCAATCCTACTCAAAAAGCAAAAAATACACTTTTAGCTGCGGCCATCTTATTTAATGTTACTATTTTTGGCTCGCGAAGCTGGATTGTAAAAAATCAGCCCCTGACTGGAAATCAAACCCTGCAATACCCTATAAAATGTCATCAATTCAAGTTAATGTTGAAACCGCACGGGAGCTTGGCTTGCTTCCTGAAGAGTTTGAAAAGATTAAGCAGATTCTTGGCCGAGTGCCCAACTACACTGAGCTTAGCATATACTCAGTAATGTGGTCGGAGCACGCATCGTACAAAAACTCCATTAGTTGGCTTAAAACGTTACCTCGCAAAGGTGAAGCTATTCTTGCCGAAGCAGGAACAGAAAACGCTGGCTTGGTTGATGTTGGCGATGGCCTTGCTTGTGCTTTTAAGATTGAGTCGCATAACCACCCTTGTGCTGTAGAGCCATATCAGGGTGCTGCAACGGGTGTTGGAGGTATTAACCGCGACATCTTTACAATGGGTGCTCGTCCTGTGGCGCAGCTTAACTCACTTCGCTTTGGCGACCTTAAGCTAGACCGCACCAAGTGGCTTATTAAGGGCGTTGTTAAAGGTATTGGCAACTACGGTAATGCCTTTGGTATTCCTGTTCTTGCTGGTGAGGTTTTCTTTGATGATTCTTACAATACAAATCCGCTGGTTAACGCCATGTCGGTTGGTCTTGTTGAGAAAGGAAATGTAATTTCTGCTATATCAAAGGGTAAGGGAAATCCAGTGTACATTGTTGGTTCATCAACTGGTAAGGATGGTATTCATGGAGCAACCTTTGCTTCTGCAAATATCACCGAGGATTCAGCTGATGATATACCATCAATCCAAGTAGGCGACCCATTCATGGAGAAGCTGCTTCTTGAGGCTACTCAGGAGCTTATTCCTACTGGCGCCGTTGTTGGTATGCAGGATATGGGTGCAGCGGGTATCATCTGCTCTACATCAGAGATGTCGGAGAAGGGTGCACACGGTATGCGTGTTGACCTTGATAAGGTACCCCTTCGCCAAAAGAACATGGAGCCATTTGAAATCCTTCTATCTGAGTCTCAGGAGCGTATGCTTGTGGTTGTGCACAAGGGACGCGAGAGGGATGTGGAGGCCATTTTTGAGAAGTGGGATATTAACTACGCCATTATTGGTGAGGTTACCGAGGGCGATAACCTTGAGTTCTTCTACCATGGTGAGCTTGTAGCCCTAGTTCCTGCATCTACCCTAGTACTTGGTGGTGGTGCCCCTGTTTATCAGCGTGAGTACCGCGAACCAGCGTACTACCAAGAGTACAAGAAGTTTGATATGAACTCAATAGCCGAACCTCAGGATCTACGTGAGGTGGCTGTTCACCTAATTAAACATCCAAATATCGCTTCAAAGCGTTGGGTTTACGAGCAGTACGATACCATGGTGGGAACCGCCAACATGGGTACTAACTTCCCATCCGATGCTGGTATTATCAATCTAAAAGGCACTGATAGGGCTTTGGCCGTATCGGTTGACTGTAACCCTCGTTACGTTAAGGCCGATCCAGAGGTGGGAACAATGATTGCCGTTGCTGAGGCTTCGCGTAACATTGTTTGCTCAGGCGGTAAGCCATTGGCAATTACTAACTGCTTGAACTTTGGAAATCCATACAACCCAGAGGTTTACTGGCAGTTTGTTGGTGCCATTAAGGGTATGAGCAAAGCTTGCGAAAAATTTGGCACCCCAGTAACCGGTGGTAACGTTAGCTTCTACAACCAATCTACCATTGGTGGTAAGGACGAGGCAGTGTTCCCAACCCCAACCATTGGTATGCTTGGTATTGTTGATAACAAGAACCACCAAACAACCCTTGCCTTTAAGGATAAAGGACACATGATTTTCCTAATTGGAAAAGCTTACAACGATATTGCTTCTTCAGAATACCTATACAGTTACCACAAGGTTAAAGCATCTCCAGCGCCATACTTCGATTTGGAAGAGGAGTACCGCATGCAGCAGGCTTTGGCTACGCTTATTCAGCTAAACCTTGTTCAATCTGCTCACGATGTTTCCGATGGTGGTCTATTCATCACCCTACTAGAGAGCGCTATGCCTCGTAACCTTGGTTTCGATATTACAACCGATGCCGAGATTCGTAGCGATGCTTTCCTATTTGGCGAATCGCAGGGTAGGGTAGTGGTTACTGTTTCGCCTTCAAGGGAAACTCCATTTATTGACTTTATGGTTGAAAATGGAATTCCATTTACAACCCTTGGTCATGTTACCAAATCAGAAGTTCGCGTTGATGATATTTCCTTTGGCTTTATTAGCGACCTTAAAAAGGTTTACGATAACGCCCTTGAGGATCTTATCACCGGAAGCAACATGTGCAAATAGATGACAGATACCAACAGTAATTCTACTGCAAACGTAAAAGGGGCAACCGTTGAGGCAATGTTCAACGAGATTGCCCCTCGTTACGATTTGCTAAATCATATCCTAAGCCTTAACATCGATAGGATTTGGCGCAAAAAGCTGATTAAAAAGCTTAAAGCCGAGAATCCCTTGCATGTTTTGGATATTGCCACAGGTACCGCCGATTTGGCCATTATGCTGGGCAATCGCTCTAAGGATATCCGTATAACGGGTATTGATGTGGCAGAGCAGATGCTTGCCGTTGGTCGCCGTAAGGTGTATAACAAGGGCTTGTCCGATAGGATTCAGCTTAAGCGCGCTGCCGCCGAGGATATTCCTTACCCCGATGCAACATTCGATTGTGCAATGGTGGCCTTTGGTGTACGTAACTTTAGCCGCCCCGACCTTGGCCTACGCGAGATTCGCAGGGTGCTTAAGCCTGGCGGAAAGCTATTTGTGCTTGAGTTCTCAACACCCAGTAAGTTTCCCATGAAGGGGTTATACCGTTTTTACTTTCACTCAGTTCTTCCGTTTGTTGGGCGTATGGTTTCTGGTCATAAGCAGGCATACACCTACTTACCAGAGAGCGTGGAGCGTTTCCCCGAAGGAGCCGATTTTGTGAAGATGATGCGCGATGCTGGCTTTGAGGGATGCTCTGCCAAGAAGCTGTCCTTTGGTATTGCAACACTTTACGGTGGACGACATTACTAAAGCGTAATGCTCTAGACCTGCTGTATAATATTGCATCATTCTCTTTAATACGTAATATTTTGAAGGTACACCCGTTTATAGAGGTTGATGTTCTGATTGTAACTTCTATTGTCTAACATCTAAACTAAAAGGTCTAACACCATTATTCCATTGTAATGTCCTTACGCAAACCATTGCTTTTCTCTATAGCGCTTCTACTGGCTCTACCCTGCGTAGCCCAAATAAAGGCTCCTATCCAGTTTAACGACCCTGGTTATGACACTGGACGCCGGCTGCGGTTTGGCTTTTCGTTGGGAATAAACGTAATGGACTTTTCTATGCGGAATAGCGTGGCTCCCGAAGGTGAGGATGTTAACTATTTTGCCGATGTTAGTTCGCTAATCCCTGGTTTTAACGTTAATGGTATTGCCGATTTTAGGTTAAGTGAGAATTTCCATCTGCGCACTTTACCCGGATTGGCATTTGGCCAACGTAATATCGATTTTTACGTGAATGGCACTGAGAGTATTGAGCAGCTTAAGGTTGAATCGTCGTTCATAGAGGTGCCTTTAATGATTAAGTATTCGGCAGTACGAACTAGTAATTTTAGACCCTATCTAATTGCTGGAACCAATTTTAGGATTGATATGGCCGCCTATAAAAAGCTAAACTATGAGGATAAGGTTTGGCTTAAAACCATTAAGGGCGACATTTACTATGAGTTTGGTTTTGGATTAGATTTTTTTCTACAGTATTTTAAATTTTCAACGGAGATAAAGTGGAGTTCCGGTTTCCTAAACGTGTTAACCCGCGATTACCTTGAGGAAGCCGAAGGGTATGTAAATGCGATTGACCACATGCAGTCGCAGCTATTAGTAATTTCATTTCATTTTGAGTAGTTCATGCCAGTTGATGTTAACCTAGTACTTTCGCCCGCCGATGCGGCTAATGAGCAGCAGGTAAAGCGCGCCTTAGCCAAGCAATTGGGGCTTAAACCCGAACAGGTTTCAAAGTACGTAATCACCCGTAAATCAATTGATGCTCGCCGTGGCAACATCAAGGTAAACCTTGGCGTTCGCGTGTTTAAGGGGGCCGAGCAGATTAAATCCAATGCGCCAACCTTTCGTTACCTTAACGTTACGTGGTCAACACCCGTTGCTATTGTGGGGGCAGGGCCAGCAGGTCTTTTTGCCGCATTGCGGTTAATGGAGCTGGGCTATAAGCCTATACTTATTGAGCGGGGTAACGCCGTTAGCGATCGTAAGCGCGACATAGCCAAGCTAAGCCGTGAGCATAACCTTAACCTCGATTCAAACTACGCTTTTGGTGAGGGAGGGGCAGGCACATTCTCTGACGGCAAGCTATACACCCGCTCCAAAAAACGTGGCGACCTAAGCCGCATTCTTTACAACCTGCACCTGCATGGAGCCAATGAGAATATTCTTTACGAGGCTCATCCGCACATAGGAACCAATAAGCTTCCGGGCATAATTGTTAACATAAGGGAAACCATTATTGCTAATGGGGGCGAGGTGCATTTTGGCAAACGTGTATCAAGAATTCTTACCACCAACGGTAAGGCTAGTGGTGTTGAATTAGCCGATGGTAGCACTATTGATGCCGCTGCAGTTATTTTGGCAACGGGACACTCTGCTCGCGATATCTATACAATGCTTGTTGAACAGGGGATTCTTATTGAGGCTAAGCCCTTTGCAATGGGTGTAAGGGTGGAGCACCCACAGGAGCTAATTGATTCTATACAGTATCACGGGGCAAAGCGTAACGATTTTCTGCCTGCTGCTTCCTATAGCCTTGTTCATCAGGTTGAGGGGAGAGGCGTTTACAGCTTCTGTATGTGTCCAGGCGGATTTATTGTTCCCGCGGCAACCGAGGATGGCGAGGTGGTGGTAAATGGCATGTCGCCATCGCTGCGCAACTCCCGTTTTGCAAACTCAGGAATGGTTGTGGAGATTAGGCTTGAGGATATTCCCAACTTCGACCCAAAGAACCCTCTCTCGGGGCTTAACTACCAGCGTTGGCTCGAGGAGCAGGCTGCAATCCACGGCGGGAAAGGTTTTACGGCTCCTGCCCAGCGTTTGGCCGATTTTGTTCAAGGGAAAACATCTTCATCGCTACCCAAGTGCTCATACCATCCGGGTACAAATCCTTCCGATTTGCACAAGTGGCTACCTGCCGATATTGCAACCCGACTACAGCAAGGGTTTAAAGAGTTTGGTCGTAAAATGAACGGTTTTTTAACCAACGAGGCTCAAATTCTGGGCGTTGAGTCGCGCACATCGTCGCCAGTTAGAATTCCGCGCGATCCCGAAACGCTACAGCATGTGCAGCTAAACGGGCTGTTCCCCTGTGGGGAAGGTGCTGGATATGCAGGAGGTATTGTGTCGTCGGCAGTTGACGGGGAACTAATTGCCGAATCGGTGGCAAGGTATCTTAAGTGAGTCGTTAGGTGGGCAGTTTCTGGTGTTTGGTATTTAGTATTTAGTGTTTAGTGTTTAGTGTTTAGTGTTTAGTGTTTAGTGTTTAGTGTTTAGTGTTTAGT
>JABNAD010000125.1_pt1 | contig 41590 bp, 32 predicted proteins | sample 7240381 | NCBI WGS metagenome assembly JABNAD01 (sample SAMN11332834, study PRJNA596920) | anaerobic digester metagenome | biome: digested sludge; isolation source: digested sewage sludge-derived enrichment culture grown on H2/CO2 | place: Germany: Goettingen
TAAATATGAAAAACATCAGTATTCTCGGGTCAACTGGTTCGATTGGAACCCAGGCCCTAGAAGTGGTTTCAGAAAACAGCAACGCTTTAAATATTGTCGGCTTAACCACCAATACCAGCATTGATCTGCTGGAAAAACAGATTGACACCTATTCACCCCGGATTGTCTGTGTGATGGATGGCGATACTGCACTGGTACTGGAAAAGCGCCTCAAAAAAAGGGGTTTAGCGGTGGACGTGGTAACTGGTTTAGAGGGCCTGATTGCCGTTGCCACGGCATCGGAAAATGATTTGCTGCTCACGGCGGTATCCGGAATGATTGGTCTGCAACCGACTCTTGCCGCCATTAATGCAGGCATTGACATAGCTCTGGCCAACAAGGAAACACTGGTAGCCGGTGGCCAGCTTGTAATGGATGCAGCAGCCGCCAGCGGGGTTTCGTTGCTTCCGGTTGACAGTGAACACTGTGCCATTTTTCAATGTCTGATGGGCAATAAACATGAAGAAATTGATCGGATCATTATTACCGCTTCCGGCGGGCCTTTCCGGGGATACAGCCACAAACAGCTGGAGTCGGTTACACTGGCCCAGGCCTTGAAGCATCCCAACTGGTCGATGGGAAAAAAAATCACGATTGATTCAGCCACCCTGATGAACAAGGGGCTTGAAGTCATCGAAGCTAAATGGCTTTTTAATCTGCGCAATAATCAGATTGACGTGGTGGTTCATCCTCAAAGCATTGTCCACTCAATGGTGGAATTTATCGACCATTCCACCATCGCTCAATTGGGGCTGCCGGATATGGCCCTACCGATTCAAATCGCTTTTTTTTATCCCGAACGGGTCGCCAACAATCGACCCGCTCTGGATTTTAGCCAGATTCGTGAGCTGACCTTTTCCGAACCTGATCGGATCGCCTTTCCCTGCTTACAGTTAGCCTATGATGCCCTGGAAATTGGTGGCACCATGGCTTGTGTCCTTAATGCCGCCAACGAGATTGCTGTGTCTCGATTTTTAAATCAGGAAATCAGTTTTCTCGACATTCCCCGAATCAACCGGCAGGTGATGGAACAACATCAGGTGATTGTCCATCCCAATCTTGATGATGTACTGGCGGCAGATGCTTGGGCCCGGGAAATTTCAAACGCTTATAACTAAGCACTTACGATCCAGAAATGGTACTTCTTTTAAGCGAAATCTTCTGCAACTAAAAAGACAGCAGTAACTATTTACTACTGTCTCTTTTTTATTCGTCTTTATTTGCCACTAATCCCGCATTAAACCGTTTGCTTGATCTCGACGCTATTTTTAATTTTTATTGCTACCAATACCATAGAAATAATGCTACCAAGTATTAGTGTAAGTGCTGCAATTTGCCAGTCTGCCCGTGCCGATGTTAAATTAAATGTCTCACGTAAAAATTTCAGAGCATAAGGTGACAAAAACTGTCCAATCCCGGTTCCACTGACATAAATTGAAATGGCCACCGCCGCATATTTCGGGCTTGTTGCACTGGCAGCTACAGCCATCACAATCGCAGGGTTAAAAATTCCAAATCCAATTCCAAAAATAATGGCGCCCAGAATGAGCAATGTCAGGCTGTTCGCTGAGAGCAAAATCACAAAGGACAACCCCACACACAAAACACCGAATGAAGCACTATACTGTTTTAATCGTTTAGCAATGTTTCCATAGAGTAACCCCACCACAAATGCTGAAGCCGTAAAAATACTCAGAACTGTGGCGGATTGCGTAGCATTACCAATTCCATCCGCTTTCATAACCATGGCCACATTTGTCATAAAACTGAATTGAACCATATTAACCAACCCACAAGCAACTGCTAGAATGTAGGTCATCGTTGTTACTTTCTTTTCTTTTATCGCCGAATCGTCGACTTTTTCCGGTTTTTTAACCCCGGTATCCGGGAGTTTAAACCAGATAATCAGCGCAATTGGAATCACCAGTAAAAAACCAAGAAATGAAAAACGCCAATTATATGCGGCCAACATGCCACCCATCATCTGGAAAACCATTCCTGCCGCTGCACCAACTGCACTCTTGAAGCCCATCAGCTTGTTCGCCTGTTGGCCAGAGTAGAGGTCTGTAATGACCGCCGATGCCATTGGGAAAACCAAGCCGTATCCAGCACCGAAGACAAACCTCATAAATATCATAAATTGAAGATTTCCAATGAATGCTGATGGAATCCCACCGATAAAAATTAAAACCATCGCAATGGAAATAATTTTCTTAATACTTATGTATTGGGTCAACTTACCGGAAATCAGGGCAAAGAACACCATCATCAGCGAAGGAATGGTTGACAATAATTTAATTGTCTCCGGCGCCGCATCAGGAAATGCTTTTGCAATTTCGGCTAATGCCGGTGTCGTCATGCTGGTTGTATACATCAGTAATGCAACCGACAATGCAGCGATCTGAACCCATAGACTACTGTTATTACTTTTTTCCATTTTGTTTTCCTTTCGAGTGTAAAATATAAACGTGGTTAATTTATTAAACAATAACATCTTTTGCTGTTTTTGTCACCTCTTTTTTTGTTAATTATTAATTTTATACTGTTATATGCTTGTAGTAATCGTTTTTACATCGCTTTTTTTTCGTAATTTTTATTATTTCAATCGTATCATCACCATATCATTTTTTTAATATTTACCTTTATTTGTAATATTAGTTTGTATATTTCACACGTTTAATCTTTTGGAGTCGTTCCTGCTTCGTAAATTTGCGCAAAAAAAATACCATCGCTCGCTGATCTCAAACCAGCAACAATGGTATTTTTTTGCATCGTTAAGCAGTTGCTAAATGCTTAACCCGCTATGACCATAAAATTTTTCTCAACTTTAAGTTGGATGGCATCAATCATCCCCCGAGACTCTTCGATGCACTGGTCAATAAAGCTATTTTCAAATCGCAGGCTCTGAAAGAGCAAACGAATTTCGAGTTCGGCCAGATACTCGCTGCTGCAGTCCAGATAACCATCATCCCGGGAGACATGGAGTCCATGAACAACAGCCAGATTTGCCAATGCCAACGCCTTTACTTCCAATCGGTCAAGTCCAAGCTTGTAAGACCGGTTGATGTTTTCGACAAACCCTACCGACGCACTTTCCGTTTTCATCAATGTATTGGTGTCACACAACTCATGATAAAACTGGTTCAAATGACGATTCAACCGACAATTACGATTTTGTATCCGAAACTCGATTGCGGTTCTTAACATCACATTGCATCCAGGGAATTTTTCGTCGATGGCCTTCTGGGTTTTTACTTTATTCGCAACCATATACTCATTATACACTTCCAGTGCCAGGTTGTTCTTATTTTTGAAATAATATGCAACCATCGCTTTGTTTGTTCCCGAGTCTTCAGCGATTTGTGCCAGTGTTGTTTTTGTAAATCCATATTCATAGAATAACTGTTTTGCAGTTACATAAATCTTTTGCTTTGTTTCCAGACCGGTTTTATAATTAGCCAACGTTTCTTCCTCGCTCTCTGATATTGATCTTATTCTAGCATAAAACGATTTTTTTGCAAGGATCGATCATTTTACACCGCTAAAAAAAGGTAATCTGATTGGAAGCTGGTAGCTGGTTGAGACAACCCTGTTTTTCAAGCGTTTCAATCACCGACTTACTGATCTTAGTACGATTCTGCAAATCCTCCCGGGACATATAAGGGCGCAGCTGCGCTTCTTCAAAGATCCGCTGGGCCGCTTTATCACCGATTCCTTCCAGGGCATTCAGAGGCGGCAGCAGGGCATCCCCAATGATTCGGAACTGACTGAAATGAGACTGATAGACATCCACATTTTTAAAACTGTAGCCCCGACACATCATTTCATGGGCAATCTCCAGCACTGTCAACAGTGACTTTTCTTTGTTGGAAGCCTTGGTGCCCAGTTCTTTAATCTGGTTCATCCGCTGCACCACCACCCCCTTGCCCTGACTGATCAGCTGGGCATCAAACTCGCTGGCCCGAACCGAGAAATAGGTAGCATAATAGGCCAGCGGATAATAAACTTTGTACCAGGCAATCCGGAAGGCCATGGTCACGTAGGCGGCCGCATGAGCCTTGGGGAACATATACTTGATTTTTTTACAGGAATCAATATACCATTCTGGTACCTTATTCTTGCGCATATCTTCTTCCCATTCCGGCTTCAGTCCCTTGCCTTTTCGCACCGCTTCCATAATCGTAAAAGCCGTTTTTGCCTCGAGACCGGCATAGATCAGATAGATCATGATATCATCCCGGGTACAGATGGCTTCTTTGATGGTGGCTTTCTTATCGCGAATCAGATCCTGGGCATTATTGAGCCATACATCGGTGCCATGGGACAAGCCGGATATCCGGATCAGGTCCGAAAAGGCTGTCGGCTTGGTGTCCAGCAACATTTCCCGGACAAAGCTGGTGCCAAATTCAGGAATTCCGCATACCCCCAAAGGCGACTCAAAATCATTATCCTTAAAGTTCAGCGCTTTCGTGGAGGTGAACAAACTCATGGTTTTTTCATCATCCAGCGGGATCCCCACGGGATCGACGCCGGTAAAATCCTTGAGCATTTTAAGCATCGTCGGATCATCATGTCCCAGAATATCGAGTTTCAGCAGTCGCCCACTGATGGATTCATAGGCAAAATGGGTGGTGACGGTATCGCTTTCGGTGTCATCGGCCGGACGCTGAACCGGACAAAAATCATAAATATCCTTGTAGGTTGGCACCACCATAATCCCGCCGGGATGCTGTCCGGTGGTTTTTTTAACCCCGGCACAGCAGGAGATCACCCGCTCCAACTCGGCCCGGGTTACTTTAAGATTTTTTTCATCATAATAATTTTTAACAAAGCCAAAGGCTGTTTTTTCAGCAATGGTGGAAATGGTACCAGCCCGGAAGACTTTGCCCTTACCAAACAACACCTCCGTATAGCGATGGGCTTCGGCCTGGTTCTCACCGGAAAAATTAAGGTCGATATCGGGTTCCTTGTCGCCTTCGAATCCTAAAAAGGTCTCAAAGGGAATGTCAAAGCCATCTTTATCAAGCTTGGCGCCGCAGTGGGGACAATCGGCGTCTTTTAAATCCGGCCCCACCCCAACCTCCGTGCTGTTGAAAAACTCGGAATGTTTACAGCTGGGACAACGATAATGTGGCGCCAGCGGATTTACCTCCGTGATCCCACAAAGGGTGGCTACAAAGGAGGATCCCACCGAACCCCGGGACCCCACCAGATAACCATCTTCCATGGAATGGTAAACCAGTTTCTGGGCAATCAGATAGAGGACCGAGTAGCCGTTGCCAATAATCGAATCGAGTTCTTTCTTAATCCGTTTTTCAACGATCTCCGGCAGCGGTTGACCGAAGAGCTCCCGGGCCCGGCCTTCGACCATTTCTCTAATCTCTTCATCCGATCCTTCAATAACTGGCGGATAGGTGCCATCAGGAATCGGCAGGATCTCGTCAATCATCGCTGCGATTTTGCGGGGATTATCAATCACCACTTCCCGGGCGGTTTCGTCATCAAGGTAGTCAAACTCATCCAGCATTTCCTGGGTGGTTCGATAATACAGCGGCGGTTGTTTGCCAGCATCCTTATAACCTTGGCCGGTAAATAAGATTTCCCGGTAAAGGGCATCATCCTGATTGACAAAATGGACATCCCCAGTGGCCACCACCGGCTTATTCAGACTTTTTCCCAATGCAATGATCCGCCGGTTCAAAGTCTTCAGGGCCTCCTGATCCGCCACACTGTTATTATCAATCAGATATTGATTATTACCCAGTGGCTGAATTTCGAGATAGTCATAAAAGCTAGCGATCTGCTGGATCTCATCCTGAGACTTATTGTGAACCATGGCAGAAAACAATTCGCCAGCTTCACAGGCCGAACCAAGCAAGAGGTTTTCCCGATTTTTTGCCAGCAGTGACTTGGGAATTCGCGGCTTTTTATAAAAATAATTGAGATGCGACTCCGAAACGATCCGATATAAATCCTTGATGCCCGCCTGATTTCTGGCATAAATAATAATATGGTTGGTGGCATTAAGACGAATACTCCGTTCCCGGCTGGACAGGGTATTGAGGGCCTGGATTGACGTACAGCCTTTTTTCTCAGCCAGATCTAAAAGTTTGACAAATACCTTGGCCGATGCCGCCGCATCATCCAGGGCCCGGTGATGATTCTGAATATCAATTTTAAAATGTGAGCAAAGCTTTTTCAGATTATGGCGGGTAATCTGGGTCAGCAGACAGCGGGACAGAGCCAGGGTATCCACTGCAGTATTTTCCCGAACAATGCCATGATCAACTAAGGCCTTATTTAAAAAACTCATATCAAAAGGGGCATTGTGGGCAACCAGGATGGTCTCACCGGCAAAATCCAGGAATTTTTCCAGTGCCGCCCGTTCTTCCATCCCATCGGCCACCATCTGATTTGTGATATTGGTCAGATTTGTGATGAATGCCGGTATTTCACAATGGGGATTGACCAGGGTTGAAAAGCTGTCGATGATTTGTTTATTTTTAACGCGAACCGCCGCAATTTCAATGATCTTATGATTACCCGGTACCAGACCGGTGGTTTCCAGGTCAAAAAAAGTAAATTCGCCACAGAAGTCCTGATCCTGATTGCCATAAACCATGTTCAGTTGATCTTCAACCAGATACCCCTCCACCCCATAGAGCACCTTAATTTTTTTCTTGCGGCCCAGTTCCATCATTTCCGGATAAGCCTGCAGTACACCATGGTCGGTGATACCGATGATATCATGACCAAAATTGGCGGCCTGCTTCATGATCTGATCGACCTTGCTGACCGCATCCATGGCACTGAACTGGCTGTGCATATGAAGCTCCACCCGTTTTACTGGAGCATCATCGGTTTTGATGGTTTCTTTGGAAAGATTGATGTTGCGGGGATATAACATCATTTCCTGGGAATATTCATCATAATTGATTTTGCCTTCTACCAGATACCAGCAGCCTTCGTTGATTCCAGCGATGACCTCTTCTTTGTCGGTAAATAGTTTGCCGGTAATACTGTTGGTATTATCGGTGATATTAAAGGTCAGCAAGGTCTTATTATTTTTCAGTGGCCGGGTATTGACTCCAAACACCCAGCCCCGGATGACCACACTTTTTCCTTCCGATTCGCCGTTGATATTAAAATCGATATTCTTCAACCAATCCCAGGAATTGGTTATTTTTTTTCCAATGACCACATCGCCGGGCTTTTCAGCCTTGGGAAGTTTGGCCGGGCTTTGGGTAGCGCCTGAATTGGATGCACTGCTGCTTGAAGCAATCGGCTTAATGGCCGCCAATCGCTTTTCCAGATCCTGCTGACTTTTTTCTGCCACCGAGCCTTCATCGGTGAAACGCACCACCAATTCTGATTCCAGACCATAATGCTCGGCAATCAGTCGTTTAAAACGACCCGTAAAAATCGCCAGCGCTTCACCATCCAGTTCTCCGGTGGATCGCCCCCGGACATAAAAGGTATTGCCTTCGGCAATCAGGGTATTAATCAGCAGAATATTGGCAATCTTCTGATTGATGCCAATCAACAACTGACTGACCCCCTGGCCATCGGTAGCCAGAAGATGCTCACCATCCTGATAGTTTAGTGGTGCCACCTCGATTTCCAGGGCCTTGGCATAATCAAATATTTCCTGCATTTCTTTTTTGATAAATTCGGTGTCCGTTTGTTTTTTCGGACTGGAAAATTTAAAAATCAATTCCTCGTTTCTGGAATTGATTTTTATACTATCGGTAATCAGATGATAATCCGCTATTATTTTTTGATATCGTTCCTGTCGTCGGGTTAAAATACTCAAAGATCTCGCCTCACATTTTTTCTATTTCATCCATTAACACCGAGATAATTTCATCCTCGGCAATGCTTTTTATTATTTCACCCTTTTTAAATAATACTGCTTTATTTTTTCCGCCAGCAATGCCAATATCCGCGGCCTTGCCTTCCCCGGGGCCATTGACAATACAACCCATCACCGCAACCTTGATGTTTTTTTCAACGGTTCGCAGCTGCTTATTAATTTCTTCGGCGATACCGATCAGATCAATTTCAGTGCGGCCACAGGTGGGGCAGGAGATCACTTCAACCCGGGGTCGACGGCCAGTGTATAAGCCAATGTCGCTGAGAATATCCCGGGCAACCTCGATTTCTTCCCGGGGATCACCAGTGATTGACACCCGCAGGGTATCCCCCAATCCATTGAGAAGCAGATAGCCGATGCCCAGAGCGGATTTAACCGCCGAACTGCGCAGGATTCCGGCCTCAGTGATCCCCAGATGGAGTGGATAATCATAACTTTTAGAAAATTGTTCATAGGATTCGATGGTGAAGCGCACATCCGAAGCCTTCATCGAAACCACCATATTATCAAAGCCAGCATCTTCCAGAATCTGGATGTGGCGTTGGGCTGACGCGACCATCCCGGCCGGGGTGGCCTGACCCCCGTTTTTTATCAGGATTTCTTTTTCCAGGGAACCGGCATTGACGCCAATCCGGATCGGGATGTCCCGTTCAGTGGCCATGGCAACAATTTCCCGGATGCCCTGTTCCGAACCGATATTCCCTGGATTGATGCGCAACTTATCAACCCCATTTTCCATGGCACTTAAAGCCAGTCGATAATCAAAGTGAATATCCGCCACCAGGGGAATACCGATGCCCTTTTTAATCCCGGTAATCGCTCTGGCCGCCGCTTCATCAGGTACAGCCACCCGGACAATCTCACAGCCAACAGCTTCCAGACTATTAATCTGGGCAATCGTCGCTTCGATATTTCTGGTATCGGTATTGGTCATTGACTGGATGGCGATAGGGTTTTCACCACCAATGGCTACCCCGCCGATGTTGACCACCCGGGTCTTTTTTCGTATTTTCATATCCCTCTCCTATGCCGCCAAACGCATGACATCATTCACAGCAATCAGAATTGCCAGGGCAATCAAGGCGATAAAACCAAAATAATTGATCTTCATTTCCAGTTCGGGACTGAGTTTCCGGCGCACCACCATTTCAATCAAAATAATAAAGATCCGTCCGCCATCCAGCGCTGGCAATGGAAACAGGTTGATTATCCCCAGATTGACACTGAGCATGGCAGTAAAGGCCAGTAAAATAATCAGTCCGCTCTGTAAAAAGGTATCCACCATCGATACCATGCCAATCGGACCAGCCAGTTGATCCAGACCCACCTGGCCGGTAAACAACATCCCAAAGCTCTGAAAAATCAGACCGGAAAACCGCCAGGTGTTTAAAAAGGCCGTGCCGATGGCATCAAAGACATTGGTATGACCGGTAAACAGGGCCACCACAACCAGGCAAACCACTGCAAAAATGATGTTCATCGCCGAACCGGCCACCAGTACCAGCAGCTTTTGGCCCCGGCTTTTGGCTTCATAACTGCGGGGATCAATAGGGATATTGGGATCTCTGGGAATCAGGTTGCCGTCTGTATCAAATTCCGGTTCTTCGCCCCGCATTTTACAAAAGCCACCCACCGGAAAGGCCCGAATTGTGAACAGGGTTTCTTTGCCCTGTCGGCCAAACAGTTTTGGCCCCATGCCAATGGCAAACTCTTCGACAAAGATGCCGGTTTTTTTGGCCACCATAAAATGTCCCAGTTCATGTACAATCACCAGGACACATAAAATCAGTAGTGTAATCAGGATGGTATAGAGATTCAAATTTTCACCTACGCAATGCCAATGGTTAGTTTGGCAAAAATATAAATTAGCGGAATGATAAATAGGATACTGTCAAAGCGATCCAAAATTCCGCCATGACCGGGCAGGATGGTGCCAAAATCTTTAATTTTGGCTTTTCGCTTGATCATTGAGGCGGTTAAATCGCCACACTGTCCGGCGATGCTACCAAAAACCCCAACGACCAGATATAAATACCAGGGCAACACAAAACTGAAATAGGAACTCAGAATGGTGCCGTAAAGAATGGTACACAAGGCCGCAACGACAACACCACCGACTGAACCGGCGATGGTTTTTTTTGGGCTGATCAAAGGAGCGATCTTGCGGTTGCCGATTGATTTGCCAATAAAATATGCCGCTGTATCAGTTGTGAACGCAATCACGAAAATCAGCCACATATAGTAAGGCCCTTTGTTAACCGTTTCAAACAAAAACAGGTGACCAAACATAATCGGCACATAAATAAGTCCCATCAGGGTAGCGCTACCACGCTCAATTCCCGCATTTCCTGATAAGATTTCATAACAGAAAATAATGATAAAGGCCACCAGCAGAACCGGCATCAGAAAGTAATAATCCAGTTTGATGGTCACCATTAGCATAACCGTCAGGATAATCATTAAAACCACATTCATTTTAGGCCGAATCATTTTATTGATGGCTCGGGTATACTCCATTGTTCCGACAAATGCCAGGATTGACACGCCGACAACCAGGATAAATCCCCCGGTGTAGAGTATAAAAATAAGCAACGGCAGACCAATGACCCCAGTCCAGATTCGGGTTTTCATAGAGCTCTTTTCAGCCCGTCGATTTTCAGCCAGTGCCCGTTCTGCCCGACGACTCTCAAGACTGCTACTCGGCCGATCCATAGCGCCGATTCCTTTTCTGATAATTTTTAATCATTTCATAATAGACGTCGACTTCAAAATCAGGCCAATAAACGTCTGTAAACATAAATTCGGAGTAGGCCATCTGCCACAGCATAAAATTGCTGAGCCGGCTTTCCCCACCGGTCCGAATCAACAGATCTGGATCTGGTTGACCTTTGGTGTAAAGTTGATCACTGATGTGCTGTTCTGTCACGGCTTCCGGATCAATCCCCTGAGCGATCAGTGCTTTGACGGCATGAAGAATTTCATCTCTGCCACCATAATTCAGGGCAATATTTAACACCAGCCCAGTATTTTCTGCGGTGGTGCTCATAGCCTTTACAGCGGCTTCTCTGACTTTTTTTGCCAGTCCATTTACGTTGCCGATGACATTAATTTTAACATTGTTTTGATGGAGTTCGCCAACTTCTTTATGAAAATACTCAACCGCAATATTCATCAGTCCATCAACTTCTTCGGGACTCCTTTTCCAATTCTCAGTTGAAAAAGCATACATAGTAATTATTTTTATTCCAGCATCAGAGGATGCCCGGACAATTTTCTTTAATGTCTTCATGCCAGCATTGTGGCCAAATAACCGGGGCCGATTTTTCGCCTTCGCCCAACGGCCATTACCGTCCATGATTATGGCTATATGTTCCGGCAGATTATCGCTATTTAACTGACTCGTCATATTGCACCTCTATTTCTCTTATATTTAGGCAATTGTTTTCTTGTTTGTAATATCAATATTATATGCTATTTTAAAAGATTTGTAAATTCTCTCACCTGGAGCTCAATTGAAACAAGATTTCCTTAAGACTCAATTCTCCATCTTCATAACAGCTTTGTCTCCGTCAAAAAAGGAAAAACCTCAGGCTAAGCCTGAGGTCTTCCTGGAAATTATTGTGAAAATGAGAATTATTGATATCAATATAACATCTTTCAGGCAAAAAGTAAACGATTAAATAAAAATAATTTTATTTTTATTCTGATTAAGAATAACCTTAACCATTTTAACGTTGCGTTTATCATTTTAACCGTTACCCATATAATTAAAATCGTCGCTGCTTACTACAATCATTTTTTTGTTGCTGAAAGATAACGATACAGAGTCGGCACCGATACCCCCATACACTTGGCCAAATACCAGACCGTGCCCTTAACCGAAAAAGTACCCATCTCATTGAGTTTTCCGACCAGTTCAATTTTTTCATCCTTGGATAAAGACTTCAGTTTTTTCAACAGATCCCGGGAGATGTGATTTAAATTATTGTCGACCAATTCTTTGACATCAATGTTTATTTTATCCGGGCCTTTTTCTTGTTCAGCGGTCTCTACAAGCGGTGGCCGGATCATCTTATCCAAGAGTTCTCTGGCGGCAATTAAGTCCTGGCAATCCGAGTTGATACAGATCATCCCGATTAAAACGTCATTTTCATCCTTAATAAACCATGATGCCGATTTAATTGATTCTTTCTTCTTGAATTTTTTGGGATCATTGTTCATATAGGGTACTTTTTTGTGCACTTCACTTCTGAGAATTCTCAGATTCGTTTCAGTAATCGGATCACCAACCTTCCGACCGCTGATATGGCCATTGCGAATCGCAATCACGGAATGATGCCAGTCCGTCAGATCATGAAGTACCACTTCCGTATTATCGCCCATAAAATCGGCTAAAAAATCTACCAGTGACACATAGTTCTGCAATTTTTTGTTCAAACTTCCCCTCGCTTTTTTCATCATCACATTCAGTCAATAAGATACCCATGATCATTTGCCGAAACGGCATGACCATGGGCGTTTAAATTATTCGATCTGTTTTTCAGCATTAGTAATCTTATTTTACAGCAATGGCTTCAATTTCGAAAAGTGCTGCCTTGGGCAAAGCCGCTACCTGCATACAGGAACGGGCAGGATACTCTGCCTGGCCTTCAAAGAATTCGGCATAAATGTCATTGACCACCCCAAAATCAGCCATATTTGCCAGAAACACCGTGGTTTTAACAATATCTCGCCGACTGAATCCAGCCTCTTCCAAAACAGCATTCAAATTGTCCAAACCTCGTTTAGCCTGCTCCGCTACGCCTTCTGCCAATTCACCCGTTTCCGGAATCAGACCCAACTGACCCGACGTGTATAAGGTATCCCCCACTAAATAAGCGTGTGAATATGGCCCTACTGCCGCCGGGGCTTTCTTCGCAATTATTGCTTTTTTATTCATATTGACTTCTCCTTAAATTAGTTTTTTGCCTATCGATTCAGTTTAACATACGACTTAACAATTTTCACCAGGTAACTCCATTCGATTTAAATATTTTGATTACTTTCATCCCCGGATTTCTCGACTGAGCAGCTGAACCGGTTTATCAGAAAAGGTCAACACTTCCTGAGCCAAGCGACTGATTTCATCTTCATTGTGACTGACAAAAATCACCGTCCGTTTGTCTTGGGCCCAGATCTTTGAAAAATCGTCAATCAAACGATTTTTAAGCGCACAGTCCAGACTGCTAAAGGGTTCATCCATCAGCAACAATTCAGAAGGGTATAGAAACGCCCGGGCAATCGAAACCCGCTGGCGCATCCCACCACTGAGTTCCGAAGGATAATGGTCTCCCACCGTTGCCAGACCTACCAATTCCAGCATCGCATCGATGTCGGCATCATGAAGACTCGGCTTCTTAATCGATTTTTCTTTAAAGACAAAGCGCAGATTTTCCCGTACGGTTCGCCAGGGCAGCAAACGGGGCTCCTGAAAAATATACGAGATCGACTGAAAGTTAATTCCTGCTATGGTTCCACAATCAGGTTGTTCCAGACCACTACAAAGATTGAGTAGGGTGGTTTTGCCAGCCCCGGAGGGCCCGAGAATGCCAGTTATTTTATTTTTTTTAATCACCAGATTGAAGTTCTCAAAAATAGTCTCTGCCCCATATTTTTTACTGAGGTTTGTTATGACAATGGACATTGGCCCTCCTCCTTTCGATTATTTCCAATCACATGGAGGGTGATCTTTTCAATGGCAAGGCTACAGATCACGATGACAAGTGTCCAGGAAAACAACAAATCGGTTTCCAGATATATTTTGGCATAATACAGATTCATCCCGATGGATGGCAAGGCATTGGCCAGCACTTCAGCGGTAACGGTAACCTTCCAGCCCAGACCGATGGCATTCATCAGTGCTGAAACCGCAAACGGTTTAACCGACGGTATATAAATATCCCGGATTATTTTAGTTTGATCTACATTATAAATTTTAGCCATCTCCAACAGCTTTTTATCGGTGGTTCTCACCCCCTGTACCACATTAGTCCAAGTGACTGGAAAACAGATCAGAAAGGTGACTACTAGCGGTACCACCCCCGAGGCAATCCACAAATTAATCAGAATAATCACCGAAACCACGGGCAACGATTTGATGGTACTGACAAACGGATTCATGATCTCATAAAAAGCTTTGTTGAGTCCGCCAGCCAGACCCAGCACCAGACCCAGCGCCACTGAAATAAAAACCCCTCCAAAAACCCGTAGCAGGGTTGCCCCGATACTCACAAAAAACTCAAAATCCCCTGCCAGGATAATCACACCTTCAAGGGTTTTAAGCGGCGATGACAACACCAGTGGGCTATCGACCCACCAGGCTGCCAGGGCCCAAAGAAGCACCCAAAAAATGGCGACTCCTATTTTTTTTATGATCGTATTGAACGGTCTTTTATTTTCCAAGAACGTAGAACTCTTCACCAGGAACTTTTCCTCCAACAGCTTTTGGTTCAAAACCGGCTAATATGGTGTAGTATTCATTTAAAGACTGCTGAGCCTCTTTAACTGGAATAAAGACAATATTACAATTGGGAATCGCTTTCTCAGCCAGGGACGCATCGGTCATGATCCCAGCTGCCACAATATTTTTCGCCCCTTCGGCCGGGTTCTCATTGACTGAATCAATTGAGGCTTCGTAGGCTTCCAGGAATTTCTTTAGTACCTCAGGGTTCGCTTCAGCCCACTCTTTATTAACAACCAATGTTGTCATCTGCAGTTGCGAACCGTTGCTGGCCGCTTCCCAGGTTTCTGACATATCCACAGCGATTTTGATATTCGGTTTTTTTGTTGTAATCGTCGTCACAAACGGTTCCGGAATCATCGCAATGGTGGCCTGTCCAGCCGCCAATTGTGTGACTGCTTCACTGTGTTCCGCCACATAATTAATAGTGACATCAACACCTGGTGTCAAGCCATTTTTTTCCAGTAAGTAATTCAGCACATATTCCGGGGTTGAACCCTGTCCGCTGGCAACAATGGTTTTTCCTTTTAAATCAGCGATACTGGCTACCCCAGCGGTTTCATCAGCAACGATATAAAGCACGCCCAAGGTGTTGACCGATCCCAGAACAACCTGACCTTCTGTTTTATTAAACAACACTGCGCCCAGGTTGCTGGGCAGGGCGGCCAGCTGAAATTCTCCGCTGATCACACTGGCCGTCAGTTGATCCGGTGCACCGGCCACAGTAAATTCGGTGGTCACATTTTCTCCCAGATTGACGCCGTTAACAATCATTTCGGCCATTCCCATTCCCGTCGGTCCTGCCAGAGTTCCGACCTTAACAGTTTGTGGTTCTGCTGGCTTTGCCTGACACGCAGTAAAAGCCAGGATCATTCCCATCATCAAGCCAACCAGAACAATCATTTTTTTTGCATTCATTTTTTTAATCATTTTCTCCATCCTTTTCTAAAATTCTTTTTTTGAAACAGTTAATTTTGAATGCACTTCTTTTAATTTACCCAACTGACCGTTTAAAGAATTTATCTCGTCCATATTACCGCATAAGGTGACGCAAACAATGGAGATGCCTTTATCCGAAAGTGGTAAGCCCATCCGACCAATGACCAGCGATTGATAGGATGCAATAATCCGATTAAACGCTTCCTGAACTTCCTGTGGATTTTCTAAAATTGCAGTTAGCACCGCTACACGTTCGATGTTCGATCACTCCTTTCAAATTACTCAAAAAAACTTCCTGTTAAACAGGAAGGCAGCAATAAAACAATCTGCTGATGCAGATTTGAATTTTAAACTAATTCCTTCCAAATCAGAACTTCTTTTTTGTCAGGTAAACACATTCAATTGTAATCATTTTAACATTTATATAGTTTATTTAAAAGAAAAAGAAGCTGTAAAAATTCGATTTTCGATTCATATTTCGAAAAATACCGGCTTGCGTATTGATGCTTCTTTTCTTTTGATGAAACGACAGTTCGTCTTAATAAACCAATTCGCAAGCCAGGCTTATTAATTTCAAAATCATCCCTCATTCAGGCGTCATTACACAGTAAAAATAAGGTAATCACGGGATAATTGTGCTACAATTATTTTATAAGTATTTTGAGTTGTTACTTTTTATTCGTGTTGCAGCAACTATATAAATATCCAAGGAGAGTTCCATGAAACCAAAAACGAAACACCAACTGTGTTTGTTCAGTATTGTGCTGTCGCTGTTTTTTTTGCCAGCCCCAATCCTGGCCAATGAATCAGCCAGAACGGTTGCTATTAACAATCCCAATGAAGTGAGTGAGAGAGAGCAGATGACCATCAATACCCTGTCCGACATTCCTGATGTGGACAGCACCGGAAAGATCGATCAGCAAGTCGTTATCATTTACAAGAACACCAGTCCCTTTAATGTTCAAAGCCTGTCTTTATCGACAAATGAGGTTGTATCCGGCGAAACTATATCAGACCGGGTTGATGTTTTAGAGGTAAAAAGCGATGTCGACATCGATGCCTTTATTAAAACCATCAATGAAAACCCCAATGTGCTGGTGGCCGATCGCAATAGTATCTTAAGAACCTATTCACTGCCAAACGATCCGTATGTAGCCGATGGAAGAGCCTGGCAGTTTCAAAGCATTGGTGCTGATCAAACCTGGGATCAGGTATCCAACTCTGAAACCATCGGTGTCGCCGTTTTAGATACCGGTTTAAATACCCGGCATCCGGATCTGGTTGGGCGAATTATTGCCGGATATGACTATGTTAGCAAAAGCTCAGAAGTTACTGATCAGGACGGTCACGGCACTCTGGTCAGCGGTTTTATTGCCGCTACTGCCGATAATGGCATCGGACTTTCCGGGGTCGCCGGTAACGCCGATGTAAAAATTGCCCCCTACCGGGTTGGCACGAAGGGTCTTTCGGTTGCCAATATCTGCGCTGCTCTGATGGATGCTGCTGATCGCTCTGATATCAAAGTCATCAACATGAGTTATGGCGGTTATGAGTACAACAACAGCGAGGCTGCTGCTATTGCATACGCCAAAGACCGGGGCAAGGTGCTGGTTGCGGCGGCGGGTAATGAAGGAGAGCCAACTGATCCGGAGGCCGGACTCCCTTCTTATCCAGCTTCCTACGATGGCGTTATTTCGGTGGCCGCTACCACTCGAACCAATGAGCGGGCTACCTTCTCCCAGTATAACAGCATGGTCGATCTGGCTGCTCCTGGTGAAAATGTCTATACGACCTCAATTTCTAATGGTTACAAAAGCGACAGTGGCACCTCTTTCTCTGCTCCGATTGTTGCCGGTGCCTGCGGCGTGTTGCTGGCTGCCAACGGTGATTTAAGTGCCCGCGATGTCGAAACGGCTCTGACAAGCACTGCGCTTGATCTGGGTGATCCTGGCAAAGATGATGCCTTCGGTTATGGTTTAATCCAGTTGGATCAGGCCTTACAAAAGGTTGTCACGGATAAACCTTTATCGGTCTTATATAAAACCCATATTCAAAATCTTGGCTGGGAACCGCTCTTTAAACGAAATGGCGAGCTCAGCGGCACTTCCGGTTTAGGTTACCGCCTGGAAGCCATTCAAATTCTCTTGGATAATCCTGGCTACGACCTGGGTATTGCCTATCACACCCATATCCAGGACATCGGCTGGCAGGATTGGCGTTATGACGGCGAGCTCAGCGGTACGTCCGGAGCAGGATTACGGCTGGAAGCCATTCAGATTAAACTCACCGGCGCCGATGCCAATCAATTTGACCTCTACTACCGTACCCATGTTCAAAATTTGGGCTGGCTGAGTTGGGCAGCTAACGGCGAACAATCCGGCTCCTCCGGCTACGGCTACCGCCTGGAAAGCATTGAGGTAAAAGTTGTTCCCAAAGGAACCCCCTTTGATACCTCCGGCGATTCGTTTATCACTAATCCGGTATAAAACACCCCCACAGATTGACAACAAATTTAAAGCCGACTGAAAATTTAAAACTTTCAGTCGGCTTTTTTGTCCAAATTATTCAATTGATTTGAGTGATTCCACCATGCTGATTCGCTTGATCAGTGGGGTCATTAGAATATTAACTATAAAGGTAAAAGCCAGTGTAAAGACCACCGAGTAAATAAAACTGGTTGGCTCAATTTCCCGGGCAAACATGGCAATATCGGTTTCCACGGTGTTGATGATAAACCCATCCAGCAGAACGCCTAAGAATAAACCAACCACGATCCCAATCGCCGAAAGGACAATGTTCTCCCGAAAAATATATTTGTATACTTCCATGTCATAGAAACCCAAGACCCGGATGGTGGCAATTTCCCGGACCCGTTCCGAAATATTTATGTTGGTGAGATTATAAAGCACCACCGCTGCCAACGCCCCCGCCGAAATAAGCATCACAACGACTACAATACTCAAACTGCTGAGGCTGTCTGATGATGATTTAACAATGTTTCCGGTAAAGTTCACTGCCACCACCCCATCTTTGGCCAGCCACTCATTGGCAATGGCATTTTCCAGGTCGGTATTGGTATCGGGAATATTAACGTAGGCCATATTCACCATCAATGGTTTTCCAAAGGCTTTTTCATAAACGGCTGGCGATAAGTAAAGATAATTTTCCAGATAATTTTCGGTGATGGCACCTAAAACCACCTCGTGACTTTCGTCATCATTGTAAATCCGGATCGTGTCCCCGACCTTAAGTCCCAGACTATTGGCAACTTTTTCCGATAAAACAGCACCAGCCGCTTCCAGATTAATGGCTTCTCCAGAACTTCTGTCCTGCAGGTGAATAAAATGATCAATCTTCGCCGCTGTTTCCGGTACAAACAGATAGGCAGCTTTACCACTCTCCGTTCCCGCTTTTTCAATGGTCATCTTGGACTGATGGGCCAGCATATTTTCACCAAAACGGCTATCACTATCCAGCATTTTTTTGAAATCTGCTTTTTCGGCCAGAGTTCCTTCATTTTTTAAAGCCATGTAGCCATCAAAAACGGTAATGTTCTCAAACTGCCGGGGGATCATCGAGAAGATTGCATCCTGAAGCCCGAACCCGGCTAGAATCAGGGCCGTGCACCCGGCGATCCCAATCACGGTCATAAAAAATCGACCCTTGTAACGCAGCAGATTACGGGCAGTCACTTTTTCAATAAAACCCAATCGTTTCCAGATAAACGGAATGCTTTCCAGAAAAATTCGTTTTCCGATTTTAGGAGCCTTGGGGCGCATCAACTCCGAAGGGTGTTCTTTGAGCTCATAATGGGTAACAATCACCGCCGCCGCCACCGTACAGGAAATCGCAATTAAACAGGAAACGATAATCGGCAACCAGGGCGGTGCAATGACTAAATCGGGCACCTGATAAAGCAGACCATAGGCACTGGAAATTAGATACGGCAGCGTATTGATGCCGATAATTAAACCAATTGCAGAACCAATGCTACCTGCTAATAAGGCATAGATAAAAAACTTCGAGCCGATCTGATAATGCCGGTAACCCAGCGCTTTCAGAGTTCCAATCTGGGTTCGCTGTTCTTCTACCATCCGGGTCATGGTGGTAAAAGACACCAGCGCTGCTACCAGTAAAAAAATAAGGGGAAAGACCCCGGAAATATTATCAATCCGCTGGGCATCCTCACCATAGCTGGTATAGCCGGGGTTATCATCACGGTTGAACAGATACCATTTACCAAATTCCAGATCGCCGATTTTCGCCTCTGCTTTGGCCAGCTCATTGGCTGCATTGGCCAGTTCGGCCTCACCCTCGGCCCGTTTCTGAACCAGCTGGGCTTCGCCATCAGCTAGCTCCCCCCAGCCAGCCTCTAATTTGGCCTGAGAAGCAATCAGGGTTCCCAGTCCCTCTTCCTTGCCCGCCTCGAAGGCAGCAATCCCGGCATTGAGCTGTTTCTTACTGTCGGCCAGTTTTGTCCATCCGGCCGACAACTGATTCTCACCATCGATTTTGGCCTGGGCCAGAGCAGCTTCTGCCTGGGGTAGCGTCGCTTCCAACTCGGCCAGCTGGATTCGCATCCCGTTTAGCTGGGCCTGAAAAGCATAAATATCATCGATCCCCTGCTGGATCTGATCTCTTCCAGCGTAAGCCTGGGATAAGCCCGCTTCGACTCCGGCAATCTGGCTGTTGATCTCAGCCAGTTGGGCTTCTAACGCAGCCAGCCGTTCCTGATAATCTGGAGCAGTCGGATCCAGGCTCTGAATCTGGCCTTCAACTCCGACCTGCAGCGCTTTAAGGTTTGCCAAGGCACTTTCACCCTGGGTAATCTGGTTTTCCAGCTCAGCCAGCTGAGCTTCCAAGTCCGGCAGTTGACCTGAAGGATCCTGGGCTTCCATTTGAGCAATACCGCTTTTTAACTCACTGATACCCTGGCGCAAGGTTTCCAGTTGGGCTTCCCCTGCCGCCAGTTCCTGTTTTAAGGTCGCGGCGCCATTAATCAGCTGAGCTTCACCCTGAACGATCTGATTCCGGGCATCATCAAGCTGAGCCTGAGTCTGAGCGATGGTGAAGTAATACTCATCCCAGCCAGCACTGAGGGCTGCCTCGCCATCAACCAACTGGTTTCTGGCATCAGCCAAGCTAGCCTCACCTTGGGCGATCCCCGCATTAAATTGGGCTACCCCATCGTTGTACTTGACCCGGCCCTTATCCAGTTCAGCCTGAGCCTTGTCCATAATATCGCTGTAATTGATTTCCAGTTGTTCGATTCCCAACGCTTCCAGCTTATTTTCCAGGCTAACGATGGCTGACGCATATTCATCAGAATAGGGCTTAACCCCATCGACACTGGCCTGAGACAGGAGATAAACTTCAGTAAAACGTTCAAAGGCGAAATTTTCAACCGGAATGAACCCATAATAATCAACCTCCCCTCGACCAACCGAGGTACTGCCCCGCTCGATGGAAACAAACTGGGGTGATCGGACAAAACCGACGATGGTGAATTGATCCCGTTTGATCGACTCGGAGAGGGCTTTATCGCCGACCTCCGGGAATAACTTAATGACTTCGCCCAGTTGATAAATATGGCTGGAAACCCCCATGCCTTTATCTTCCTGGGGCTGTTCCATCAGTATTTCTCCGGCGTTTTCCGGCAACCGCCCAGCCACCAGGACTGGCTGATTAAGGGTCTGATCCCTTTGGAAAGCCATCATTTTAATGACCGGTCGCTTGTCGCCCCGCTCAATGATTACATCTGCCGAATAGCTGGGCATTACGGTTGCCACCCCCGGGGTGTTCTTGATGGCCTCCACATCGGCTGGCAAAAAGCCATAGGTGGAAACCAGCCGCATGTCCATCAGTTGCTGGTTCTGATAGTACTCACTGACTGTGTGTTTCATGCTGGGGCCGGTTGTTTTAACCCCCACAAAAAAACAGATCCCCAGAGCAATAATGGCAACGATCGATAGAAAACGGTTCCTGGATTTTTTTATTTCTCTGAGTGTATCTTTTTGCAATGCTTTCATTGGACTGTCCTTTGTTATCATTATTTTATGTCCAACTCTGCCACCAATCGTACGTTAATATAATCTAGCTAAGTTAACTGCTAAGGCAAAGTAGAACCTGTTTATTTTTAATATTTTACCATGTTTTGATTAAGAAAACACCCAATTACGGGTAAAATAATTCGACCGCTCAGGGAATGCTGAGCGCTTCGTTCATGGTAATCAACGCGATTATTTTTTCCCCCACCGGAATTCCGGTTAATTCTGCCAGGGCTTGGGCATACAGATTGATCTGCGTTTCATAGCCATTAATGATCTCCTGGCGGGTATCTTTTAAATAATCTGTTTTATAATCGATGATCACCCATTGATTGGCTTCAATAAAGGCACAGTCAATAATTCCCTGAACAATGATCTTTTCAGAAATTCCCGCCCACTCTGCTCGTATTGCTGCCGGTGGGTAAGCAAAGTTAAACGGTATTTCCCGCCTGATTGTTTCAGCTGACAATAACCGGAGCCCCAGAGCTGAGGTATAAAACCGAACCAGGTTATCAATGCAGATGGTTCGGGCCAAAGCTTCTGGCAGAAATTCTTTTTGAATCAGGATTTCAATCTGGTTTGCCAGATATTTTTTTAGAAAGACCGACAGGGTCAGCTGGCCATTATTTAGCAATTCATCCCGAATCGGTTTTAAATCGACCACTTCCATCAACAGATGGAGGGCCGATCCCCGTTGCGCAGCGGTGAAATCCGTCTGTTTTTGTTCCAGAAATTTTGGTTTCTCCTGTTTTGGAGTAATCGTTCCAAATCGTTTAGTCGGATCTGTCAAATCGCTTTTCTGATACGTTTTAACTTCGGTCACACTCATCTTACTGGGTAGTTCGTTCTCCGCTTTGGCCGGATAGCTAAAATCCAGGCGCTGGTAAATAGACTCCCGGTCGGCCTGTGAAATGTAACGTGTTGCCTTATCTACTACTGCTTTCGGATCATCCCTCCCCGAATCATTCACTAGTGACCGATCAGCTGAATTCTGCTTGATTTCCGTGTTTTCGGTAAACCGATCAGCCTGATGATATACAATGCTAAAATCATCCAGCTCCCGATTGGACAGCGCCGGATCCCGGCCCGCCAATACGCCCATCATCACCCAATCCAGCAAACTGGCGGCATTGAGAAGGTGGTATTCGTCCGGCTCGCTGTACCATTTTTGCCAGGCTTTTTCACAGTTCTTCACTGTTCCAACGATCACCAGCTTTTCTTCAGCTCGCGTCATCCCCACATACAGCAGCCGCATTTCTTCAGAAAGCATTTCGATGTTACTTTGGGCCTTGCAGACCTCCTTGGCCAGCGAATTATGTTTGTAGCGTTTTTCCAAATTGACATAGTCCGGGCAGATCCCCAGCTCTTTATGGAATAACACCTGGGCATAATTACTGCGCTTATTAAAGCCTTTTCCGATTCCGGTAAGAAAAACAATCGGAAATTCAAGCCCCTTACTTTTATGAATCGTCATCAGCCGAACCACCGCCTGATCATTACCAACCAGGGCTGGCGGCGAAATATCCTGTTTGTATTTCTTCATATTTTCAACAAAGCGGATGAATTGATACAGACCCTTGAGGGTCGATTTTTTATAATCGCCAGCCCGCTTCAACAAAATCCGTAAATTGCACTGCCGCTGTTCACCACCGGGCAAGGCCCCGACAAAAGCGTAATAACCGGATTCCAGATAAATTTTCCAGAGAAAATCTTCCACTGGCATCAGCTTGGATTGATCGCGCCATTTTGTCAGTTTTTGATAAAAGGCAGCCAGTTTTTGCGCCAGCTCGTCAGCTTCAGTCTGAGCATAGGCTTCCGCAGCCTGATAAAAAAATCCCTGAGGATGGGCAATCCGCAGCCGGGTACATTCGGTGGTGGTAAAATTGCCGATCGGTGAGGTCATAATACTCAGTAGCGGCAAATCCTGATGCTGATTGTCCATCAGGTTCAGCAAGTTTAGAATCATCGTGATTTCCAGCGACTCGTAATAATTGGTACCGCCGTCGAAATAGGTGGGAATCCCCATTTCGCTGAAAACTTTGAGATAGACATCTCCTCTTCCGACGACACTGCGCATCAGCACTCCAAAATCACCATAACCGATGACCCGTTCCTGATTATGGCGAGTATCAAAAAAGGTTGTGCCAACCAACGCTTGAATTTGCCTGGCCACAAAACGGGCCTCCACTTCGACAGCCGTCAGATTTTCCTGTTCCACTTGATCAAAAGCCTCACGATCACCATCCTCGGTTTCCTGCTGCTGCTCTTCAATGATATGGATCTCGGTTTTTTGATAGGGCCCTTCATGGGGCAGACCCTTGTTAAGCCGAGCCTGTTCATCATAATTGACTTCCCCCAGTCCGGCACTCATGACTTTCTCAAAAACAGCATTGACGCTGTTGATCACCCCCTGGGCTGATCGGAAATTCTGATTAAGGGTCACCAGACGATTATTGGGGTCTTCATCCCGACCAAAACGTTCATACTTGCCGATAAAAATAGTTGGATCAGCCAAACGAAAGCGGTAGATGCTTTGTTTAACATCCCCGACCATAAAATAATTATTATCCCGAACAATTTGCTGGAGGATGGTTTCCTGCATTTCATTGGTGTCCTGATATTCATCCAGAAAAATATAGCGATAGCGGGAGCGAACCTCTGCCGCCACATCCGGATCCATCAGAATCTTAAGGGTCAGCTGCTCCAGGTCATTGTAATCGACGAGGTTTTTCCGGGCTTTCTGGGCCTGAAAGGCCGCCCAAAATTTTTCGGTCAGTGCCACCAGATCGGCCATCGGTTTTTTCAGATCATTAAGCTCCTGAACCATCTCCTCCAGATTGATGGCAAAACGTTTCTGCAGTTTTGCGATACAGCTCTTGGCTTCATCCCGATATTTTTTGATTTGCTCATTATGTTCCTTATTCTCTTTGGCCGACCCTTTAAAGCGCTCATAGCTAAGATTTTTTAACGCTTCCAACCCCGCAACCAGATCGTCTTGTAGCGCTTTTTTTAGGGAATTTAGCATCGCCTCTTCACTTATCATCTGCTCATGGGTTTTCTCAAAACCGGCAGCAGCACTGAGGTCTCTGGCTTTAATGGCGGCATCCATGGCCCCCTGAAGCTCGGTTTTAATTATTTTTTTCAAGGCCTTACCCCACACCGATGTTTTCAGGCTTTTCTGATCGCAATCAAACAATGTCAAGGCCTGACGACTCCAGCTCCCGGGATTTGGCTGGGTGGCCAGAAAACGGTAGAGGGTTTCCACTGTGTCTTTTAATGCCTGATCATTTTTATTGCCACTGTATTTTTCGATCAGATCCAGAAAATCAATATCCCGATCATTTTGTTTCTGATTCATTTCCAGGCTCTGCTCGGACGCTTCTGAATCTCTCCGGGCGATGGCTTGCTGGTATTCTTCTTCAAAGACCTCTTCCAGAGCCTCTTTTTGCATCAATGCCATTTCCGTATCATTGCCAATGGCAAAACCCGGGTCAATGTCACCCTTATGAAAATACTGGCGTAAAACGCTAAGACAAAAAGAATGCAGGGTGGAAATGGAAGCCCCCCCTAAACTATTTATTTGCTTCATTAAAAAGCTGCGGTCATTTTGGGGGTTTTCCAGTTCCCGGGCCAAAGCCTGACTCAGACGATTTTTCATTTCGCCAGCAGCCCCCCGGGTAAAGGTCAGAATGAGCAGCTCATCAACACCAACCTTTTCTTCCAGAATAATGCGTATAATCCGCTGGATCAGCAGTGCTGTTTTACCTGATCCGGCGGCAGCAGAAACCAACATGTTGCTTTCCCGGTTTTCGATTGCTTCTAACTGATCACTGGTCCACTTCATTGCCTTCTCCTTCCTGGATTAGTGTAAAGAACTGTTCTTTTTTCATCGCTGATTTCAGCACCTCATACCCGCCCTGGCTGATCGCCTCGTCAAACTGGCAGATGCCTTTGTAATCGCAATACTGACAGGCATAGTCTGCACCTTTTTTATAGGGCCGGATCTTTATATCACCCTGATAAATATTTTTAATTTGACGGATTACGGTTTTTCGGACGTAGTCGATAATGGCCGTAAATTCGTCCTTTTTAAGTTTGAATTCCGACCGATATACTGGCAAAATGTCCGATGTTTTAGCATCAGCATCATGATCCATGGCGGCAATGACCAGATCATCATCCAACAGCAGCCCATTAAGCTTAAAGGACTTGTTAATGACTGCCTGAACATTCTCGCCAAAATCCAGCCGAGGCATCGGATCATCCACATAAAAGTAGAAGGTTCCACCAGGCAGGATCTCCTCAGCCGGGATAACGGTCATCGCCCCGTCGAGATAGACCAGCAGTTGGAGCGAAAGACCATAATAAATGTCATCGTAACCCAGTTTCTTACTGCCAGTTTTATAATCAATCACCTTGACCCAGGTGTGGCCGTCTTTTTGATAGAGGTCCAACCGGTCAATTTTGCCGTAAATTTTGACCTCACCCAGTTTGGCATCCGGTAGGCTTAACTCCTGTTCAAAGCAGAACTCAGTAGCCTGGGGTTCAAAATCCCCGGCACACAGTTGTTGCACCAGAATGTCAATCGACTTTTTACCCACCCGTTCCAGTTTTTTGCCTAAATACTGGTTTTGGCCAGTGCTGTTAAAAACATTGGTTTTGATCTGCGGCAGGCAGCTTTCCAGCACCTCTTCCAGCAGGGTATCCCGTTTGATTTTTGGCAGGGTACGCAGATCAAGTTGCTGCTCCCGTACAGCCCTAAAAAAACCGTCAATCAGTTCATGAAGCAGGGTACCAATTTCTGGCGCTGCAATCGTATAAATAGGCCGCCCCTCCGGTTTTAAACCATATCGGACATAATGGGAAAAGGGGCATTGACGGTGGGTTTCCAATCGGGTAATACTGGTTCGCAGATTTTTACCGTAAAGCGCAGCAGCCTCTGTTCCGGTCATGGCCTGAGAAACTCCGGCATAGTTCAGGGCCTGCATCAGATTGTCAATGTTTTTTCGGTAGGCCGGATTGTTTTGATACCAGTCTAGTACTTCTGCCCACAGTACCCTTTCCTGCTGGGTCGCACTAGACTCGGTCTGGCTTTTACGGAGGTAATTGACCAGGTGCCACAGGGTCGCATCGGGAGTACTGAGGCTGTTCCAGAACGCTGCTACCCCATCAGTAAGGGTTGAGATGATCTCAATTGTCGGAAAGATTCCCAGAATCTGGCTGACCAGAATACTGGGCTGCTGACTGTTGCCTTCCAGATCGGCTAAAGCCCAATGGAGGACCAACCGGGACTGTGGTTTTGTCAACAGATCATAAACCAGAAACCGTTCCTGATCCATCTGAAAACTGCGATTGTTTTGCAGCCAGATCTGGTTCGCCCCAAGAATCTGCCGTTCCAGATCTGAAAAAAGATTGGGCTCGCTCCCAGCGCCGGGAATTTTACCTTCGTTCAGACCAAAAACAATCAGAACCTCAAAAGCCGAGCTACGACTCCGGCGTAGATCAGTGATGCTGACATAGTCCCGATAGGGTGGAATAATCCCCAACTGATAGCCCTGAAATCCGCTTTTTAAGATCCGCAAATATTCTTCACCAGTCACTTCATCACTTCCCATGGTTTCGACAATCTGATCAAAGACTTCCATTAGAATATTCCAAATCTGGTGATAAATCTCCATCGCTTCATAATTTTGTTCCTGTAAAAGTTGTTCCACCAGGGCCTCAATTTTTTCCGGGGTTTTGATTGTGACCAGAAATTCATAGAGGGTTCGGGTATAATCCTGGCAGGTTTGTCCAGCCTTGAGCGCTGCTTTGAGCTGAGCCAGGGGAGTAATTAGTTTAACCCGCAACGCATTCAGACTTACAAGTTCCAGAGCCGAATTCTGGCTGATTTTGGAAAATTCCTGCTCCCATTGTTTGCCCCGGATGCCAAACTCCAAAGCATAGTTTTCCAGATCTTCACATTCAGACAGGGAAATCGGTGAAAACCCGGTTTTAACAAAACCAATAACATCATCAAGCCGGTAGTTACTCTGGATCGCCTCCAACGCTGTCACCACTGCTTCGACCAGATGATTATCGCCAATGGCCCGGAGATCATCCATGAAAAAGGGAATCTGATATTGCGCAAAAATGCGCTTAATAATGCTGCCGTATTCGTCCAGATCACCGGCCAGAACCACTATATCACGAAAGGACAGCCCCTCTTCCCGGATCAACTCAAGAATCGTGTGGGCACCCATTTCCACCTCTTCCCAGGTATTCTGGCATTGGATCAAGCTGATTTGATGGACTGCTTCCGGGTATTTCAGCTTGGGATAGGCAAAAAGATTGGCTTCCAGGTGAGCAAGCTCCGGTTTTTTTTGATGCACACTAGAAATCTTTTCCACCTTAAATGAAACCTGGGCCCGAGCCCCGATTGCTTTGATGGCGTCCATGGTAGTGGCTGTTAAGTGAAACACTTCTAGATCCCTGGCAACGGGATTGGGATCCCAGGGCAAGGCAATATGGATTTCTGTGGCTGTTTCCAGCAGATTTCCAATCATCCGGTAATCCTGGGCTGAGAAATTCTGAAAACCATCAATCCAGATTTCACTATCTTTAAGAAATTCTGCCGTTGGTATTTTTCCGCAAACAAAATTACGTAAGTCTTCTCCGTCTTTACGATCATTTCCCAATAATTCCTGAAAATGGCGATAGATTTTAATCACATCTCCCAATTTTTGAGGCATGATCCCCTGATTCAGGCGCTTTCTCGTTTCTTCCAGATTTTCCGGTGAGATCTCATTCTGCTTAAGTTCACCAATCAGATCTGCTATGTTTAGCAGAAAACCGGGTTTCTTCACGCTCGATCGATAAATGGTTAATTGTTCCTGAATGTCTCCCAGGGTTTTTTGCAGCAGCATATTTTTACCGTGGCTGTCCATATAGGTCTTGGTCAGTCCACCGGTTTCCTGAAGTACCCGATTTTCCAGCCGTTTGGGACTCAGCACTTCGACATCAAGCAACCCGGACAACCGATTGGCCTTGATCAGGGCTTCTTCGGCACCCAGCGTAAACTGCTCCGGTACCACTAAATATAGCTTTTCTTTACCTGCATCCAGGGCTGCACCAATCTGGCGATAGACTTCCTCACTCAAACGCTGAGATTGCCGGCCGACGATCATTGTAATTCCCATCCGTTTTTCCTTTCTGAATTTCTCCCTCTTAATTATCCGCTATTTTAAAAAATCACCATCCCTTTTTGGAAGATGGTGATCAAAACTGTCCTGAATATTATACGGTCACAAAACCTACTTTTTTGCGCACCTTTGACAGGGTTCGCCAGGCAATCTGGGAGGCCTTTTCGGCATGAACATGCATAATCTGTTCCAGATAAGCCTTTTCACCGAGTAACCGGTGATACTCGTTTTGAACTGGCAAAAGGGTATCGGCGACCGTTTCGCCGACGGCCAGCTTGAAATCTCCATAGCCCTTGCCATCAAATTCCCGGGTGACTTCTTCCAGACTTTTTCCGGTGGCACAGGAATAAATTTCCATTAAATTAGAAACCCCAGGTTTTTCTTCACGATTATGATAGACAGCCATATCCGAATCGGTAACGGCTCGTTTAAACTTCTTGACAATCGTTTTAGAGTCATCCAACAACGAAATAAAGGCATTGGCATTTTCATCCGATTTGGACATTTTTCGATTTGGTTCCTGAAGACTCATAATCCGAGCTCCCGACTCGCCAAAATACGCTTCCGGCACCTTAAAGACGTTACCAAAATTCTGATTGAAACGAATGGCAATGTCCCGGGCCAGTTCCACATGCTGACGCTGGTCGTTGCCCACCGGCACCAGATCGGTTTGATAAAGTAAAATATCTGCAGCCATCAGCACCGGATAGTCAAACAAGCCAACCCGGATGTTTTCCCCCTGCTTTTGGGATTTGTCTTTAAATTGCGTCATGCGGCTCAGTTCGCCCATATAGGTTGAACAATTTAGAATCCAGGCCAGCTCTGAATGCTCCGGTACCATTGATTGCACATAAAGGATCGATTTTTCCGGGTCAATCCCCAGGGCTAACAGCAGCGCAATCGATTCATAAGTCCGTCTGCGTAAATCGGCCGGATTCTGGGGCATGGTGATGGCATGCAGATCGACCACACAGAAAAGGCTACGATAGTCTTCCTGCATCTTTACCCAGTTTTTCATGGCGCCAAAATAATTGCCAATGGTAAAGGTTCCCGATGGTTGGATGCCGCTATATACTATTTTTTTTACTGGTGCTTCTGTTGTCATAGTTACTCCTTATTTTAATAGCAGTTCATTCTTAGTGTCTTCCAACTGCCATAATCTCTTTAAAATTCTGTGATCAACTGAATTATGGTAGTTTCAGTTCTGTCAGTTCCAGTGAATCACAATCAAGTTCCAATTCTTTGATCATTCGCTCAAAAATGTCGTAATCGGCTGTTGTCAGAATTTGGGTACTGCCAACTTCGTCCTGGGTGTTAAAATAATTAAACTCGGCCAGGTGCTTGTTTAACTGCCGAACCAGGCCATTGGCCGGGTTGATCAGCTCTAGCTCCGGGTACATTTGTCGGATGGTAACTGCCACAATCGGAAAATGAGTACACCCCAGTAGCAGTTCCTCGATAACAATACCTTTTTTGATACCCTTTAATAAAATTGGTTCAACGGCCTCTCGGATATTGTTTTTCAGGATTTTTAAATCGCCCTGACCATCATTAATGACCTTGGCCAGGGTATGGGTTCCCTGAGCAATATACTCGACCTCCCGGGTCCACAACTCCAGTTCCTTTTCGTAGCCCCGATTTTTGACGGTGGCCGTGGTGGCAATCAGTCCAACCAGACCCCGATCCCGCCAGTTGAGCGTTTCTTGAACTCCGGCTTCAATGACATTAAACAGCGGCACCCGGGCGCTCAGCTCAACAATCAGCGAAGACAGGGTGTTGCAGGCTAAGACCACCGCTTTTACCCCTCTATTTTCAAGATCACGGATTATGGTATTTGCCAGCATGATCAGTTCGTCGTTTTCCCGCTCACCATAAGGCATTCGCATTGAATCGCCAAAGTAGAGATAATTTTCATTGGGCAGTCGGTCTTGAAGTGCTTTCAGGACGGTAAAACCACCGATGCCCGAATCGATGACGCCAATGGGTCCATTGTTGTCCATCGTTTCACTTCTTTCCTGATTGATCACGGAATATAATCCCTTTTTCCTTACTCATGTCATCGATGATCGCCAGCGATTCCAGGGCGACACCCTGCTCACGGATTAACGCCCCGCCATCCTGAAAACCTTTCTCGATAGCGATTCCCACGCCCACCAGGGTGGCCCCGGCCTGATTGATTAAATCGATTAACGCTTCGACCGCTTTGCCATTGGCCAGAAAATCATCGATAATTAAAATACGATCGGTTGGATTTAGATATTTCTTTGATACCATAATTTTATAAGCCTGCTGTTTGGTATAAGAATAGACATCACTGGAATAAATTTCCTCGTCTAAATTAAGCGATACATATTTTTTTCCAAAAACCACCGGACAATAGTCAAAATACCTGGAGGTACTGGTTGCAATGGCAATTCCTGATGTCTCAATTGTCAGGATTTTATTGACTCCCTCTCCGGCAAAGCGTTTGGCAAAAACCTTTCCCATTTCTTCAAATAATTTCACATCCAACTGATGATTTAAAAAAGAATCCACTTTTAGGATTCCCTGGCCTTTGACGAGGCCTTCTTGTCTGATTTTTTCTTCTAATAATTCCATTGACTGCTCCTTCGTAACCTAATCGAATTATTATAACATACTCTTGTTGATTTGAACAACCACGATTCCACTCCGTTTCTTTGCAGAAAGAAAGGCGGGAATCTCTTCCCGCCTCAGGCTGTTAAAGTCAGCTTTATTGTTCTTTTTCTTTTTGTGCCGCAGCGATAACTTTTTCAGCAATAATCATTGGAGCTTCTTCATAACGAACGAATTCCATTGAAAACTCACCTCTCGCTTGGGTCATCGAACGTAACTCCGTGGCATACTTGAACATTTCCGCCAGCGGTGCTTCTGCTAAAATTCGTTGTCGTCCCCCCGCTGCTGATTCCATTCCCATGATACGCCCACGTTTTTTGTTTAAATCACCCATGATATCACCCATATACTCTTCCGGGACGGTAATATCAATGTGATAAATTGGTTCCAGAAGAACTGGTGCCGCTTCCTTCATGCCTTTACGGTAAGCCAAGGTGGCCGCCATTTTAAAGGACATTTCATCGGAGTCCACAGCATGATAGGATCCATCATAGAGCGTTGCTTTGACACCAGTAACCGGATAACCAGCCAGAACACCTTCAATCATACACGCTTCCAAACCCTTTTCCACGGCCGGGATGAAGTTACGCGGAACCGCCCCACCAACAACCTTATCAACAAATTGAAATGGTGCATTGGGATCATCGCCGGGCTCAAAATCAATCCAGACATGACCAAACTGGCCGCTACCACCGGATTGTTTTTTATGTTTTCCTTCAGCCGTTGCTTTTTTCTTAATGGTTTCCCGATATGGCACTTTCATATCAACCAGATTGACATCGACACCGAATTTTTGTTTCAGTTTTTGAGAAATAATTTCCAGATGCATCTCTCCCAAACCGGAGACCAATGTTTGCTTGGTTTCCTTATTTCGGCTCACTGTCATGGTTGGATCTTCTTCCACCAGACGGTGCAGGCCAGTGGCCAATTTATCGATATCTGCTTTGGTTTTGGGTTCAATCGCCATCGATATAATTGGCTTGGGCAATTCTATTTTATCATACACGATGGGCGATTTGATGCTGGTTAAGGTATCCCCGGTAACCGTATCATTTAACTTAGAAAACGCTCCGATATCCCCAGCTTCCAGCTTTTCGACCTCGATCTGTTTATTTCCTCTTAATACGTAAATATGATTGGCTTTTTCTTTAACTTCCTGGGTTGCATTATATACTTCAACTGAATGATCCAAAACCCCTGACATCACTTTAAAAATTGATAACTTGCCAACATAGGGGTCGGCAATCGTTTTAAATACCAATGCCGAAAATGGTTCATTATTGCTACATTTGCGCTCGATTTCTTTTTTGTCCCGGGGATCTTTTCCAATTTCAAATTTCCCCTTGCCTGGCGATGGCAGGTATTCTATAATCATGTTTTCCAGGGTTTCCACCCCAATATTCAAAACGGCAGAGGTACACAATACCGGAATTATTTCACCATTATCGATCCCCTGACGAATCCCGGTATGGATTTCATTCCGGGTCAGTTCTTCACCTTCAAAGTATTTCTCCATCAGACTTTCACTGGTTTGGGCTACTGACTCCATAATCATATCCCGATAGGGTTCCAGTTCTGCTTTCATTTCATCTGTGATGGGCACATCAAAACAACGATTGTCTTTTCGCTGGCTACCAGTCAGATCAACGATGTTGACAACCCCATTCATCGCCTCTCCTTCACCCATTGGTAATTCAAAAGGCACAACCTTATTGCCAAAGGTTTCTTTTAATTCGTCCATCACCTTGGCAAAGGTGGCATTTTCACGATCCATTTTATTAACAACAATAAATGCTGGAATATTTGTTTTTTCCAAAAGTTCGATAGCTTTTTCAGTTCCGACCTGAACACCCGAAAGTGCATCAACGACGATAACAACCGCATCGGCCACTCGAAGTGCCGCATAGGCATCCCCAATAAAATCAAAATAACCTGGCACATCAATAAGATTGATCTTATGTCCACCAAATTCTAAAGGAATAATAGATGATGAAATTGAAAACTTTCGTCTTTTTTCTTCTGGATCAAAGTCCGATAGGGTATTTCCCTCGTCAATTTTTCCCATACGATCAACGGCACCTGCATTAAATGCCAATGCTTCAGTCAAGGTTGTTTTTCCGCTCCCACCGTGACCTAGTATAAGAATGTTACGGATGTTCTTTGTTGGATACGTTTTCATGCTGTTTCCCCCTCGCTTATTTTGCCAATGATTTAATTGGTTTTTTTGGTATAAAGCTATTTTATATTATTTCTAAAAAATAATCCACAAAAAGATTTATTTATAGATCTTCTTTTATTTTTTTCATAACTTTTTTTTCAATTCGCGATACCGTCATCTGGGATTTGTTAATAAACACGGCCACTTCTTTTTGGGTTTTTCCCCGAAAAAATCGCTGTTCAACAATAATCCGTTCAACCGGATTAAGTGATTGAATTTTCTGCTTTAAAAGATCGATATTCTCGACATTTTCCATGTTGTTATCCAGGTTTCCCAATAAATCCATCAGGCTGACTTCCTGTCCATCCTGATTGCTTTCATATTCCATTGATAACGATTTCGGATAGTAAGCATTGCTACTTTCCATCGCTTTTATGATACTTTCTTCTGATATCTCCAGATACACGGCAATTTCAGAGATCGTTGGCGACCGCATCAGCTTATGTTCCAGGGTCGTTCGGGTTTGGTTTATCTCCCGATTGAGATCCTGAACCTTACGAGGTATCCGGATCAGCCATTCTCGATCCCGGTAATAGCGCTTTATTTCGCCAATTATCGTTGGTGTGGCAAAAGTATCAAACTCATAGCCGCGACTGACGTCAAAGCGTTCCACCGCATACATTAAACCCAGACAGGCGACCTGAAAAATATCTTCATTATCGCCGTTCTTATGCCCATATTTCCGGGACAGAATCTTGGGAATATAAAGATAATTCTCGATAATCAGATCTCTTAGCTCCCGATCCCGTGTTTCTTCGTACTCGGCAAATAGCTTTTTGACATCTTCCTTACTGATTTTTCTTTCATATTTCATGGGTCGTCGATAGGTTCTTGATCATGGTAATTGAGGTTCCAGATCCTCTCTCACTAACTATTTCCACCCTATCCATTAGTGATTTGATGATAAATAAACCAAACCCCCCTAATTGTTGGCCATTAAGATCCGGCTTGGCCACTGTTTCTGGCTCAAAACCAATACCTCGGTCGGTTACCGTAAAAACTAATTTATTGTTCTCAACAACATAGGTCAAATCGTAGGTTGTATCGGTATTCTTACTATGGTTTAAGGCATTTGTACACGCCTCGGATACGGCAACTTTCAGATCTTCCACGTCGCCGATTGAAAATCCCATATTATTTGCCACTGACGCAATTGTTAGCCGTGCCAGGCTGACATACTCAGGTTTGGTCGGTAATGTCAGTTTTATACTATCCATTCTTCTTCCCCTTCTCAATTTGCTTAGTTTACAGGGTTGTCTACGATTTCAATGATCTTATCAACGCCTGTGAGTGACAACAATTTTTTGATGTTGGGCCGTGGATTTATCATAATAATTTTTTGTCCCATTTCTTTTGTTTTATTTCGCAATTCAATGAGAACCCCCATGCCGGTGCTATCCATATAAGATAACTCAGAACAGTCTAAAATGATTTCCGGGGCCTGTGTTCTTATTTTTTCTTCAATTATTTCCCTGAATTTTTCAATAGAATAAATGTCGATTTCGCCTTTAATACTGACCATACTTGTTTTTTCCATTTCAATTATGCTGTTACTGCTCATATAATCTCCATTTCACAATTAATCTGTAAATTCAAAACAAGGCCCAATGAGGTAACCACCGTCATTGGGCCCAGGGCTGTAATCCACGGCCTATACCTTATCTTTTCTATTTCTGGTTTGAAAAACTCCCAAGCCTCTCTTCAAAATCGATGCGGCCTTAACCACGGGGTCAATCACATCCTGTTTAATGGTATTAAACGCCAATTCAACCTCATCTACCATCAGATTTGACTTATCCACAATCTGGGCTGTCGATTTTGTGATGTCGTCGGTATTTTCCATAATGCTGTGAAGAGCCAAACGGTTTTCTTCCAAAAGCTTTGTGGTTGTGTCGAAGGTTGCTGCCAGACTTTTAAACAGCTTAACTAAATAAACGGTTCCAAATACGAAGGCAACACCCACAAGTAATAGAGCCAGTTCCCACAAGCTAAAATTTAGCGTTATCATTTATGACTTCCAACCTCTACTCTTCTTTAGCTGCAACTTCAGCCTCTTCACTTGACTCCGCTTCTTCTTTTTCAAGGGCTTCCAATTCCTCACTCAGATCAGCAATATCCTGTTCAACTTCGTCTTGAATTTCCTGAATTTTGCTTTCAATCTGATTCTTATATTCATTTACCCGTTCAGTAAATTGTTCTTGCATATCCTGGAATTGTTCTTTGAGATTTTCACCATATTCCACGGCTTGATCATAGGCATTACCCAGTGCGCCTTCAGTGCCTTCAATCAATTTCTTTCGAGTTTCATCGCCTGACGATGGCGCCAGCAACACACCCAATGTCCCGCCGATGATGGTTCCCAGAAAAAGTCCGCCAACAAAATATAATTTGTTACTGCTCATTTTAATTCCTCCATTATTCATTGTGATATTTATCTCATTTTACCTCATAATCTCCTCAATTAACAGTTATTTCTTAATTTTTTTATTTCAAAGAAACTATTCGCCAAACTTATCATTAATTAATTGCACCAGTGCATCCACTGCTTCGGTTTCGTCATCGCCTTCGGCCTGAATCTCAATGGTTGTTCCCTGAGAAATCCCGCCAGCCATAATGCCCATAATGCTCTTGGCATTAATTGAATTTCCTTCTTTGATTACAAATATTTTTGATTTGAACTTTCCGGCTGTTTGCACAAACATTGACGCAGGGCGGGCATGCAAACCTGTTGCATTTAAAACTGTTACTTCTTTTTTTATCATTGTAATCCTCCTAATGATTGTTTTTAAATATATAGATTTAATTTTTTCATTGATTCCTGTACAAAATCCATTATTTCCTCACCCGTCTCCATATTAAGAGCGGCCGTAGCGATGGCCTTTGCATCTTCATAGCGAACACTGCGAATAATCTTCTTAATCTGAGGAATTGATAACGCACTCATACTGAATTCATCAAGACCCAGACCCAATAGGAGTATTGCCGCCAGAGGATCGCCAGCCATTTCACCGCACATCCCGGTAAAGAACTGATCTTTTTTGTCCGACGTAGCCGTTACCAATTGAATCAGACGCAATATAGCTGGGTTAAACGGGTCATATAGGTATGAGACTTCCTGATTCATTCTGTCTACCGCCAGCGTATATTGACAGAGATCGTTTGTGCCAATACTGAAGAAATCAACCTCTTTTGAAATAATGTCGGCGGCAATCGCTGCCGACGGAATTTCAATCATAACTCCCACCTTTACGTCCTTGTCATAAGCAATCTGCTCATCATCCAGTTCTTTCATGCAGTCTTGCAGGATGGCTTTTGCTTGTCTCACCTCGGTAATCGAGGAGATCATCGGAAACATAATATGTGCATGACCATATACACTGGCCCGCAGGATTGCCCTGAGTTGGATTTTAAATAAGCCGACCTCTTTAAAACACAAACGAATTGCCCGTAAACCCAAAAATGGGTTCAGTTCGTCATCCATCGGCAAATAGGGGAGTTTTTTATCCCCGCCGATATCCAGGGTTCGGATAATTACCGGCCCGTCAGGAAACGCTTCTAATACTGAACGGTAGGCCGCAAACTGTTTTTCTTCGCCGGGCATTACATCGCTGTTCATGTACAGAAATTCGGTTCGGTATAGCCCAACACCGACACCTCCGTTCTTCAGAACTCCTGCCGCATCATTGGGTTCGCCGATATTTCCAACCAGCTCAACCTTTCTGCCATCCAGCGTAATCGCATCCAAATCTTTTAATTCTTCCAACTCTTTTAAATAATCCAGATATTTTTGTTTTTCTTTTTCGTAGAATTCCAACTCTTCATTGCCGGGATTAACGCAAACCCTGCCTGTCAAACCATCAACAACCATTAAGTCTCCGGTTTTAACAGTCTCCGTAATATCACACAAACCAAGAACAGCTGGAATTTCCAAACTACGGGCCATAATGGCGGTATGCGATGTTCGACTGCCAATATTGGTGGCAAAACCCTTCACCCGCTTTTTATCCATCTGTGCCGTATCCGATGGCGTCAAATCATCGGCGATAATAATCACATCTTCATCCAGTTGGGATAAATCTGCCTGGACAATTCCCAGAATATTCTGGAGCACTCGTGTTCCGACGTCTTTTATGTCGGCTGCCCGGGCGCTGAAATAGGGATCATCCATCTGATCAAAGATCTCATAAAAACGATCGGTTACAATCTTAACCGCATTGTCGGCACTGAGATGACTATCATTAATTTCTGCTTCTACCCCTTCAACAAATTCCGGATCATCCAAAACCATGGCATGGGCTTCAAAGATCGCACCTTCTTCCTCACCGAGCTCACTAATTGCTTGTATCCGGATTGTTTCCAACTGCTCATGACTTTTCTTTATGGCATTCTGGAACTTTTCGATTTCTTTGTCTGGGTTCTCTACTTTATTTTTATTGACTTCAACTATGACTTTTTCGTAAACAAGTGCCTTCGCAATGACAATACCAGGTGATGCAATGATTCCTTCTTTAACAAACATCTTAATTCTCCTTTAATTATTAGAGGTTTATATCTCACTTCTTCCTTCAAAGGCTTTAATTAATGTGATTTCATCTGTATATTCAAGATCCGCACCGATGGGAATACCCTTTGCCAACCTGGTGACTTTTACACCAAGGGGACTGATCAGATTCCCTAAATACATGGCTGTGGCCTCCCCTTCTACGGTAGCATTTGTTGCCATGATAACTTCTTTAATGTCATTTTCTCCAAGACGCAGTAATAGTTCTCTGGCTTTGATGTCCTGCGGTCCAATCCCGTCCAGCGGTGAGATGGCACCATGCAGAACATGGTACAGCCCATTATACTCCCGGGTTTTTTCAATTGCAAAAATATCCCGGCTGTTTTGTACAACGCAGATGGTTTGTTGATCCCGCTTCGGATTCTCACAAATATCGCAGATTTCTTTATCCGTGATGGTATAACACTTCTGACATAGTCCAATTTTAGCTTTAGCAGACGTTAGTGCCTCAGATAAGCTTGCAATCTCTTCATCCGAGAGGCTAAGAATATGAAAGGCTAATCGTTGTGCTGATTTTTCTCCGATCCCCGGTAGTTTACCCAACTCCAGAACCAACCGCTCAAGGGTTTTTGGATAATAACCCATCGAGCACTACATTAAACCTGGAATATTCATTCCACCGGTAATTTTGCCCATTTCAGCATTAACCATGTCTTCTGCTTTGACGATGGCCTCATTGACCGCAGCAACCACCAGGTCTTCCAGCATTTCAATATCATCTTCATCAATCACTTCCGGATCGATCTTAATTGACAGAATCGTTTTTTTTCCTGTTGCAACCACTTTAACAGCACCACCGCCTGCAGTAGCTTCTACTTCACGTTCTTCCAGTTCGGCTTGTAACTTCGCCATATCTTGTTGCATTTTCTGCACTTGTTTCATCATGTTATTCATGTTTCCGCCGCCCATTCCGACCGGCAATTTTCTTTTTGCCATTCTATCCTCCTGTGATTTTCTATTCTTAATAACTTCATTATTATAACACTAATGGTCTATGATTATCACTATCTTTTTACCCTAATTTTACAGTTCGTCATCGGCATTGATTATTTTTACTGCCTGATCATTAACGATTCTCAAGGTTTTTTCGACCAGGTCAAGTTCGTTAAAATTCTCGTCTTCCAGTTTAATTGTGATCGAAATTTCCTTGCCCAACTTTTGCAAAAGAGCCATTTCAAAACCTTTAATTAACTCTGGTTTATTGACAAACTGGTAAAAGTTTCTGTTTTCAGGCGAATAAACAATCAAAAGATGTGTCTCATCCTCCAACGTCGGTTCACCGCGCTTTAAAAACATAGCCTGACCTGAGTTTGTTTTTCCGATTTCTTCACAAAGCATTTTAAAGAATAGCATCCCATCGTGACGGCTGCTTCCACTTTTTATTTTAATATCCGATTTTGCATGAACCGGAGCCTTGTCCGATTCACCTTCCGGCCCCTCGTCTGCGCTATTAGTTGTTTCAGATTTCTCTGCTGGCACCGAAATAACATCTGCCGCCGACTTGCTTATTTCACTTTTTACTATTTCATATTCAGCTGGACGTTTTAGTGACTCTGCCTGAATTTCTGACTTTCGGCATGTTTTCTCCAGCCTATCGTGAGGTCTACTTTGCAGCAGCGGTTTTTTTTCGTTGTTTTGGAAAACTGTTTCGACCGCCGGAATCAAAGCTGTCTGTTGATCACCGAGGCATATCTTTAACAAAGCCATTTCAACGATAATTGCCTGTAGATTACTGTATTTGAGTTTATTTTTTTCTTCTATTAAAAGGCTGATCATTCGATATAGTCGGTCAAACGTTAATTCTTTTCCTAATTGTTGGTATATGATAAAGTCATCAGGACTACAGAGTAGTATTTCTTTAGCCGTGTCTTTTGCTGTTTTTGTAATCAGCACTCCCCGTAGAAATTCGATGATCTGATCCATTAACAGTATTGAATCTTTACCATTATCAACCAGGTTCCGTAAGTTACTCAAGACGCCAGCGCTGTCATGAGCAAGAATCAGTTTTACCAGGTCACCAATAGCCTGTTTTTCTGCCATACCAGTAAACGCCAGTAGGTCTTCAACCGTGACATGGCCAGCTTCATCCTTGAGATCAATAATCTGATCCAATAAGCTGAGAGAATCACGCATTGAGTTCTCCCCCCGGCTTGCAATAAAATCAAAACTCTCATCGGACATGGTCACCTGAATATCCTGACAGATTTTTTTCATCTGTTCGATGATTAACGCTTTCGGTATCGGACGGATTTCATAGCGTTGACAACGGGATAAAATTGTCACCGGACATTTATTCGGTTCTGTTGTCGCCAATATAAATACGGCATGTTCCGGTGGTTCTTCCAGCGTTTTTAATAGCGCATTAAAAGCCTCTTTTGTGAGCATGTGTACTTCATCGATAATGTATACCTTGTACTTGCCAACAGTCGGCGGATATTTTATGCGCTCACGAATTTCGCGAATTTCATCGACGCCGCGATTGGAAGCACCATCGATTTCGATGATATCCATTACTCCCGGACGATCGATTTTCAAACAAACATCACAGCGATTGCATGGGTTTCCATCAATTCCATTGGGACAATTGATTGCTTTTGCAAATATCTTTGCCAACGATGTTTTTCCGGTTCCTCTAATTCCGGAGAAAAGGTAAGCGTGTCCAACTCGGTTAAACTTAATCTGATTTCTTAGTATTTTCGTAATACTATCCTGTCCCACAACCTCATCGAAAGTTTGTGGCCGATATTTTCGATAGAGCGCTAAGTATGACATTGTTCCCTCATTTTCCTGTACTTAATTTTACTTTATTCTACTTTATTATATTACAATCGTAATTAATTGTATAGTCAAATGCATGCATACCCCATGACAGTCATTTATCAAAAAAGAAGTTCCTTTTGAGATATCAAAAGGAACTTCCTAAATTTTTATAGAAGATGAAACGGCAGTTCTTTTTCTTTTTTAGCTTTTTTTGCCTGTTCTTTTTCAGCTTGAGCTTTTTTTCTTTTTTCGGCAATTTCTGCGCGAACGTTTTTTTCTTTTGCAATTGCACGTTCAATCGCACTTGCCGTCAATTCTTGCAGTTCTTTTGCTTTATTCCTGATTTCTTTCCGTAGCCGATCCTCCAGCTCGATTTTGTTTTTTTCCTTTTCTTCGGCTTCTTTTTGACGAGCCCGCTCGATTTTTTGTGCTTCTTCTTGCTCGGCCTTTAATTCTGCCTTGGCTTCAGTTTCTTTTTTGGCTTCAAGCTCTGCTTGTTTTTTTGCTTGTTCCTGTTTTTTTGCTTCTTCCAACGCTTGTTTCTCAATCGCTGCTTTTTTAATTGCAGCTGCTTCTTCCTGAACTTTATGATGCACTTTTTCGATTAGTGCCTTGGATTTTTCTGCCACTGCCTTAGCTTTCTTCTCTGCAGCTGCTTTTGCTTCTGCTGCTTTTTGAGCAAGTTCTTCCGCCTCTGCTTTGGCTTTCGCTTCTACTTCTGCCTTGGCTTTTGCCTCTGCTTCTACTTTGGCTTTTGCCTCTGCTTCTGCTTTGGCTTCTGCTTTGGCTTTTGCCTCTGCTTCTGCCTTGGCTTTTGCCTCTGCTTCTGCTTTGGCTTT
>JABNAD010000243.1_pt1 | contig 40928 bp, 45 predicted proteins | sample 7240381 | NCBI WGS metagenome assembly JABNAD01 (sample SAMN11332834, study PRJNA596920) | anaerobic digester metagenome | biome: digested sludge; isolation source: digested sewage sludge-derived enrichment culture grown on H2/CO2 | place: Germany: Goettingen
GCATTGCCAATAACATAGCAAAAGTCCTCCGTTGTCAAGGTATCTTCATTGCAGGCATAAAATGTTCTTTCTATGCTGTTTTGCAGCTCCCGCACATTACCGGGCCAATCATATTGCATCAACGCATCCAAATAACCCTCGGACATATTTTTTTGCTGTTTGGGATAACGTTTATTAAAGCGATCCAAAAATATCTCTGCACAGCCTTTGATATCCAATGGCCGATCCCGCAAAGGTGGTATGTCTAATTTTAAAACGTTTAGACGATAAAATAAATCTTGGCGAAAACGCCCCTGCTCCGACTCTGTTCGCAAGTTTCGGTTTGTTGCGGCAATCACCCGCACATCCAGCTTTCTCTCCTGGGTTCCACCCAAACGACGAATCCGTAGGGATTCCACCGCCCGCAAGAGCTTTGCTTGAAATTCCAATGGCATCTCCCCGATTTCATCTAAAAACAACGTTCCCGAATTGGCCAGTTCGAATTTCCCCGGGTTTCCTTCCTTCAAAGCGCCAGTGAAAGCTCCCTTTTCGTACCCAAACAATTCGCTCTCAATCAAATCCCTTGGCAACGACGCACAATTCACTGCCACAAAAGGCCCCTTTGCGCGACTGCTCTCATTATGTATAGCTTGCGCAAACAACTCTTTCCCTGTTCCGCTCTCTCCCTCAATCAAAACCACACCATCATAACAAGCAAATTTCTGGGCCAGTTGTATGGTTTTTTTCATCAAAGGATCTTGGGCATAAATGTGATCAAAAGTGTAATTCGCTCGATTTCCCGAAACCTTGTTTACAGAATCAATCAAATACTCTTGTCTTTTTAACGTAACAGTAAAGGTTCTGGTATCCCCATCCAGCGTGGGTGACATGGTTGCACTACAATCGTAAATGTGCCGTCCCACTAAAAGGCGGGTATCGTTTGTGATATATTGCCGCTCCTGTTCCCAATGCTGTAATTGAGTCCAATCCACATCAGGCATATATTCCCGAAAATCCGAATTCGCTAAAAGATTCATAGTCAGTCCAAAGCTTTTTTCCGCAGCTTGATTAATCCAAATAGGGCAAAATGCATCGTTTAGCAGAACAATTCCGTTTTCGCTGCTATCTAGGGTTTTTCTCATAAGTCTAGCGCTTTGCTGTTGTTTTATCATGGTTTCAATGCTAAAAGCTGCTGCAACCACAAGCCCTAAGGTATGGGTATGGGGTTGGGCGTAGTGAAAATCCCCTGATATGTCCAAACAGCCAATGATTTCGCCATTGGTACCATGTATGGGCGCAGCAGAACATGTCCACTGATGATGAGGCAAGCCATAATGCTCAGGGCCTACCATTTGAATAGATGTATCATAGTCAAGAGCAATCCCAATGGCATTGGTACCAACCTCCAAATCGCTCCATAGGGAACCTTTGACAAACTCCAGCTCCTTTGACATTTGTTCAACTGCCATATCACCTATGGTTTCTAAAATGTAACCAACACTATCTGTCAAAACCAATAAAAAGTGGGATTGCTTCACGATTTCGTAAACACTTTGCATAACCGGTAGAGCAATATCCAATAGTTCTTTATTTGCGGCACGGATGCTTTGAAATACTTTTTCGTCGGCACAACGTCCCCTCCCCTGCATTGGGTCTAATCCATTGTGTTGACATTTTCTCCATGACTTCTCTACAATTGGATTCATTCTTTCATCTGTCTCACCTGTTTTGACAAAATGATCCCATATCTCCTGTAAAATCTCAATTTCCATCATTTTATCCCCCCTAAAAACTGTTTTTGTCTCAAAAGTCTTATCCCCATTGTACAGTAAAATTGCATTTCTCACAACTATGTAAGATTACCAAGAAATTCCTCATGTTTTTGTTCTAATTAAACAGAAGAAGAATAATTTTTTACGGTAAAAAAATCTATATCAATCTATGAACATTCTTTTATGAACCATGGTATTCTAAAGCAAAACGGTTGTTGTCTTTCGACAACAACCGTTTTGTGCATTAAAGAATAATGCAAATCAAACCGCCGCTTCCTTCGTTTACGATCTTTTGCAGGGTTTCTGCCATTTTAAATTGTGCATCCTCAGGCATACGATAAATCTTGTTTTGCATGCCTTCACTGACCATTGCACTTAATGTGCGTCCAAAAATATTTAAATCCCAGATTTTTTCAGGTTCAGATTCATAATCTGCAATTAAATTATCGATAAACTCACGGGACTGTTCTTCATTCCCAATAATTGGCGAAACTTCCGTTTCTACATCTGCTTTAATTAAGTGGATTGATTCGCCTTTGGCTTTCAACTTAATACCATAACGGCTTCCCTGTTTAAACACCTCTGGCTTCTCCAAAGAAATTTCCTCGAACACAGGGGTTACCACGCCATATCCCTTGCGCTTCACGTCGTTCAACGCCGCTGCAATCTTATCATATTCTTTCTTGGTTTCCGAAAGCATCTTAATGGTAGAAATGAGAGAATAGTCATTTTCAATTGGTAAATCTACGGTTTCGCTTAAAATACGATAGAACAAGCCATCCTCAAAGGTTAGCGCAACATCCACAGCGCCCTCTCCCGGCAACATACGGTCTGAAAAAACCTTCTTTAAGAAATCTTTGCTCTCTAAACCCACAACAGCACTAGAAACATCTGCCAGTTTATCAGCTTTATCCATAACTTCCTTCAATCCCTCAATCAGGGAATCTTTTAGCCAATGTCCATCCTCCAGCGTTTCCACCCATCCAGGGAAATAAAAACGAATTTCACGCATGGGAAATTGATATAATACTCTCTCCAAAATCGTCTTAATGTCTTCCGCTTTTAACTGTGCAACATTTACAGGAATAACAGGCACACAATATTTTTCTTCCATGTCCCGAACCAATGCGGCTGTAGCTTCTCCATAAGGCGAGGCTGTATTCAGAAGAATTACGAATGGTTTTCCCATTTCCTTTAGTTCCTCAATGACTCTTTCCTCGGCATCAATGTAGTTCTCTCTGGACAATTCCGTTACCGAGCCATCGGTTGTCACCACAATACCAATAGTAGAATGATCAGTAATTACCTTTTTCGTTCCCATTTCTGCCGCTTCCAAAAAAGGCATGGCTTCCTCCGACCAAGGTGTATGTACCATACGGGGAAATTCCCCATCCATATGTCCTTCTGCTTCGGGAACCAAATAGCCAACGCAATCAATCATGCGTACCCGCATATCCGTATTATCCCCAAGAGTAATTTGAACTGCTTCATTGGGCACAAACTTTGGCTCTGTCGTCATTATAGTTTTTCCTGATGCTGACTGAGGCAATTCATCTTTGGCCCGTTCTCTGGAATGAACATTTTGAATGTTGGGGAGAACCAGCAAATCCATAAACCGCTTGATGAACGTAGATTTTCCTGTACGCACAGGACCAACTACTCCAATGTAAATATCTCCACCTGTTCTTTCAGCAATATCCTTATAAATATCAAATTTCTCCACATCAATTTCCTCCTTTAATTTCTAACTGTATCCATACAATATATTTTTATGTTTTAAATACAGGAATAGAACAAAGTAGGACTTGTTTTAAAAATTATTTCTTTTAGATATTCTGTTGACTTTTTGCATTGGGAAGTTTTAAAAGCCGCTCCTAGCAATCTTTATGGTCGTTTCAATTTATTTATCCTGAATTCATATATACAATTAGTACGCTCATGGGATATGATGTATCGCATCAATTTGTAACTTGTAGGTTTCCACTGTGATGGAACTAAGAGAATCTTAATTTACTTTAGCAAGAGCAAATAAATCTTAATCTAAAGGTCATTTGTTAATGGACATCCACGTCCTTATATACATCCATTAACCATATATTTTCCCTAGGACAATAGAATTATTAGCAACAGAAAAAGAAGTATTAAAATTCCAAATCCAACGCCTATAACTAGGAATAGGCGTTTTAGAGCACTTCCATGCTTAATATGTTGCTGGATCGTATATTCAGAAGGAATTCTCACAGACATTAGCGAACTGACTTCTATAGGTTTTAAACTATTTAATTTCCCAAGCACTTCTTCATAGTTTTCAATATTATTTGGAATGTAAAGAAATTTATTTGCCTCTTCAGACTGTATAGAAACACCATCTGCAATTTGAACTATTTTTACTATTTGATTTATTGGGATGATAGTATCCTCAGTTTTATATTGTTTTTTATAAATGGCATCTTCTGTAATTGATATTTTAAAACTAAACCAGTCTCTTCTAATTCGATATATTCTCAAACTCTCTTTTATTAAAGTATAAATAAAAAAGAAACCGCAAAACAATTTAAAAACACTCTGAATCATAAAATCGTTGGCTATAGATCTCAAAAAAAAGTATAAGATTAAAGGCAATAACAACGACATAAAAGAAAATAGAAGTGATTTTCTAAGTACTGTTTTGAATTTCTCTTTTTGTAATGAATAATCGCACATGATATTCTTCCTTTCTTGGTATTTTTCTTGGTTACATTATCTTATCTTTATGGTCAAACACCTTTCAAAAATTAATTATGATTATTATGGTTCACCATTTTAGGAAATACTACCATATTTATATCAAGTTTTAATAAAATTGCAAAAATAACACTTTTTTTTGCAAAATTTGCAGTTTTATATTTTTTATTGAAATATATATTCCCATAGAAAAACTTTAAGAAGGGTAAGAAGGTAGTTGATTTGTGAAATCGAAGAGGCATAAAAACAGGACTAAATTATTAAAGCCCACTAATTCAGATTCAGGCATTCAATAATTTAGTTATTACACATGCTCATTTGTGCCTCCTTCGTTTCATCAAAGAAAATGTATATTGTATCGATACTTTAATAACACTACACAAGATAACTGTTTTCAATATTACATAGCATATTTATTTAACCAAATATTCGATATAGAATAATCAAAAAGAGGTGATAAGAGATAATGGAAAAAACACAACTGAAAGAAATTGGTCAACGTTTAAGACAAAAACGCTCAGAGTTAAATTTAACACGTGAAGAATTTGCGGAACTTGCCGATATTTCTCCAGGTTTCTATGGGCAAATAGAAGTAGGAACTACACAAATGTCTATTGATACTCTAATTAAAATTACGTCATCTATGCACCTTCCCATGGAGTTTGTTTTATTCGAAACAGGATATTCGCCCTCTGATTGTTCACCAATTATTGAATTGCTCAATAACTGTACCGAACGAGAAATAAGATTAGCCGAGCGACTCTTAAAACTTTATTTACTGAAAGTTGATTGAAGTAACTCATTATTAAATAATGAGCTACTTTTAATTTAAAAGGATTTTTTATTAAACATGAAGGGACATCATATTATACTGTACTCTTTCGATTAATCCATCTGCTCCCTAAGCGAACTTGTCAGCATCATATTGTTGATTCCTACGATCTTATTTTTTAACTCATTGAATCTGAGAGTACCACATTGAGCTAATACCCAAATGATTGGCTACTTCCATATCTATCATAAATTTCTCCTATACTCAGAATAATCTTATTTAGTAATAAAAAACTGCATACTTGCACGATATAATACTTTGTTTTATGATTATACTAAAGAAAGCTAAAATTATAATCAAAAACGGAGGTTTTTTTATGGATGAAATTTTAAATTTTTTCAAAGAATGCGGTGTTTTTTTTGTTTCTACAGTAGACGGTGACCAGCCCAGGGTTCGCCCCTTTAGTTTTTCCATGAAGTACAAAAGCAAACTTTGTTTTGCTACAAGCAATAAAAAACCGATTTATGCCCAGCTAGTTAGTAATCCAAATGTTGAAATTTCGGCATCTTCAAAGGATGGAAGATGGCTGCGCCTTAGTGGAAAGGCTGTTTTTTGTACTTCAAAGGAATCTAAAACCAAGGCCCTTGAAACACTGCCAATGTTAAAACATATGTACTCACCAGATGATGACATTTTTGAAATCTTCTACCTTGAAAATGCAGTTGCAAATTTCTGCTCTTTACAAGGAAATTCTAAAAGTATTTCTCTTTAATGCGTTTGGAAAAAGAGACCCAAAAATAATTGGGTCTCTTAACTTAATATTACGTTATTTCATTGTTTTTTTTGATTAACCGCTTTTAAAAAGCAGGATATCAAATCATTGTTGAAATTTTTAAAGTAGACATTACTGATTTTTATCTTCTTTCAGATACTTTAACATGCATTTAATTGCCAATATTGCAAGGGCAATTCCCAGACCATATACAATGAAAGTGGGGATAAGAAACAAAATCGCATATATTGATTCCACTACATAACCTCCTTGTTAAGCTTCAATTCTTTAATAATGGTTGATATTTGCTGCTCTGTAACTGGCTCTTCTAAGTTCAACTGCACAATCTTGTTTTTATAAATCAACAAATATTCACAGTCATCGTAGGTTACTTCATCCATCTCGTAATCTTTTTAGATTTTCAAAGTTAAACAACAGGGAATTTATGATTCATCTGTTGTTCCTCCCCACTCAACAGCAACAAAGCCTTTTCTTTCAGCTTTATTTAATACTTGTTCCTTCACATTTTCAGTTCCATTTGCAGCTTTATACACCATAAATACCCGAATCAAGCTGTCAGGATTGGGCTCAATGTTTAGAGATACTTTGGAGGCATATTCCTTGGAATCAAACTTAATGATATTGAAATCGTTCTTCATTAATTGGGGGCCCCAGTAAGTTATAAAGTCTGCCCGTTCTTTTGCATTCAGCCCTAATAAGCTTAATTTTGCTTCTAAAAATGTAACCGTTTCTTTCTTACTCACCAAAAAGCCTTCGTCAAATACAGGTGTATAATTTGTTACATCACCTTCCCAAAAAAGGTATGGGTATTCTGTACTTCCACTTACAAGGGTGCCGTCTGTTTTTGCAGTAACATCCCAGCCTTTGTTGTATTCAGGATAGGTAAAGGTAAACGCTCCATCAAAAGATACCTTTACATTTACATTTGTTTCGTTTTCAGGATATAGATAAATCACAGGTTTTCTAGCCTGATAAGTATATGTAAATCTAGGTTCATGATTATAAGCGTTGTATAAAAGCTCCACAACCTCTTCTCGTGTAGCAATCTTGTCCAGTGATTGATTCGTTATCAGTTGATTTTCTTGAGCAATTTTTATATATCCCTCTGGATAACCGCCCAATTTATTTACCTCAACAGAGAGACCTTGCTTCTTTGTATCCCTATCTGCACAGGCCTTTATCAAAACAGTAATACAATCTTTAATGGTGATACTTTCATCGGGAGAAAAGGTATCTGCATTTTTCCCACTGATCACATTTTTCCAATGAGCAATTTCTATATACTTTCTTGCCCAATGATCTTTTGGCACATCTTGAAAAGGGAGTATTATTTCGCCATCATTATTATATGCTCCAGTATAATAATTACAAGTATAATCATAGTACATCTTCATAACAAGAGCCGTAAATTCCCCTCTTGTTATATTTCGTTCCAGATGTAATTCTCCATCTTCGTAGCCCTTTAAAATCTGCAACTTTTCTAAAAATTTCACTTTATCTTCAATGGTAATTTTCTTATCATTCGGTTGATACATGAAAAGCTTACGGGGTATCTCTTCTCCATCTTCATTCATTCTACTCGTTGAGTTATTAAAAAAGTAAGCCTTAATCACATCACCATTATGAAACTCATTCTCATCGAAATTTGTGGTATCAAGAATGAAAGAATCCTCATTGGTTGGATCCTTGATATACCTATAATCAGATCTTCTTCCCGCTACAATCTCACTCCAAAGTCCATCGCTTATTTTTGAAAGCTTAATCCTATTTTCTGAAATTTTTGTGACTTTACCTATCAGTACAGCATAATCGTCATCTATCTTTTCAAAGGAATATGAATTCTCTCCAAAAGCCGTAGCAGTTGCCGAAATCAGCAAACAAATACTTAATAAAAAACTGATAACTTTTTTACTCATAATAAGCCCCCTTTAAATAATTGAATTTCAGTAATCAATTCCCTTTTTATCGGATAAATCGTTTTTTGGCATTTCCTATATCTACACATTATTACATATTTTACCACAACAAGTATACTATAGCTTTCTGGCAACGTAAATGACAATTTCCAATTTGTAACATATTTGTTACAAACCTCTCTTTGGAGCCACAATTTTTTTCAGCTCATATTTTTTCATTTGCTTTTTCTTATTACAGTATTTTGGGGCTATAACATACAGGTCAACAGCAAAAAAGTTGCCTAGAAAATTTGTTTTTGATATAATGAAGTAATTCATAGTCAAGTGATATTGGTAAATTATAAAAATAGAGGAGATAGAAATGTATAGTGTACCCCCTGATATTGGAAAGAAAATGCGAAGAATCCGAACAGAAATGAGAATCAGCCTAGACACTGCTGCCCGCCTTACAGGGGTTTCCAAAGCAATGCTTGGGCAAATTGAACGAGGTGAATCCATTCCTACCATCTCTACCCTTTGGAAAATATCCACCGGTTATAAAGTCACCTTTTCCAATTTTATTTCACAAAACACAACCGAAAATAATATTTTAAGCATTAACGATATCTATCCCATAAAAGAAGAAAATGGAGATATGCTACTTTATAACATTTTTCCCTTTGATCCAATTTCAGGGTTAGATTTTTTGCAGATACACATGAAGCCCCATTGTCGGCATGAATCCTTCCCCCACACAAATGTGTTAAATGAATACATTGTAATAATCAAAGGGCAATTGCAAATGACAATCAATAATAAGGTTTATATTTTGCAAAAAGATGCTGCTCTGTCCTTTCAAGGGGATTCTAACCATGTTTATGCAAACCCTTCAAATGATGAGGTAATATTTCATAATGTGATTCGATATAAATAAAATAGAAAAAGGCAAAAATCCTTGGATTTTTGTCTTTTTTTTATAATGCATACAGAAAAAGTATTAACCTAACTTTAGCAAAATAATTGGGCAAAAATGATATTGACAAAAACGAAAAAAAATGCAATATTAAGACTATAAGTTGTGCGTTATAACATACGTTTTTTTCATTGTCACATCTTTTCCCAAATAAAAAATAGCTGTTACCCCCGCACAATCATCTGACTGTTTATTTAATCCATTAAGGAGGGTCAATATGAATACAACTGCAAGAATTGAACGATTAAGACAAAACTATGTAAATTCAAAACCATCTGTTTGTATCGAAAGAGCTAGAATTTTTACAGAATCCCATAAGCGCACAGAGGGTATGCCTACCCCCATTCGCAGAGCACAAGCCTTTTATGATTTTTGCAATGAATTTGATATTCAAATCTTTGAAGATGAGTTAATTGTGGGAACAGCCGGTAAGTTTAGAAGAAGCGGCATTTTGACACCCGAATTTTCTTGGAAATGGGTAGACAAGGAAATGGACATGTTTGATAAACGTCCTCAAGATCCTTATGAAATGACCGATGAACAAAGAGCCTACGTTCGTGAGAATATCTTCCCTTACTGGAAAGGAAAATCCCTTGAAGAACATTTTCTATCTATTCTTCCTGAAGAAACTGCCAGAATCGCAGTGGATACAGGTATTGTTGATAATGACTCAAAATGGCGCCAGGCTGTTGGCGAAGTAACCCCAGATTATCAGGATGTTCTTTTCCCTTTAGGCTTCCAGGGTATTTTGAAGCAAGCGGAAGAAAGATTAGCTGAATTAGATTTTGCAAATCCTGAAGATTTTGATAAAATTGCATTTTATAAGTCAACCATATTAACTAGCAAAGGTATTATGCGCTTTGCTGAAAGATTTGCTGATTTGGCAGAACAAATGGCTAATCAAGAGCAGAACGAGGAAAGAAAAGCTGAACTTTTGAAAATATCAAAGGTTTGCCGAAACGTTCCTGCAAATCCCCCAAAATCTTTCCATGAAGCAGTGCAATTTGTATGGTTTGTACAACTTGGGGCAATTATTTCCGAAAATCCATTGGCACTTAACCCAGGCAGATTTGACCAATATATGTTCCCCTATTATGACACTGATGTGAAAGCAGGCGTTATTTCTAAGGAAGATGGGGAAGAGTTGGTGCAAGCTCTTTGGTTAAAATTCTCTGAATGGGTTTGGACAATTTCTGCAAATACAACGGGTTATTTTGCAGGTTATAACCAATTCCAAAACCTTACTGTTGGCGGACGTAAAAGAGATGGCTCCGACGCTACCAATGAGCTTTCTTATATCTGCCTAGAAGCCACAGATAAAGTGAAAACCCATCAACCTGGTCTCAGCGTTAGAATTCATTCTGACTGCCCTCAGAAATTCTTGGATGCTGTGACAGAGCTTGTCAGCAAAGGCACAGGCTTCCCTGCAATCCATAATGATCAGGCGGGTGCGCAAATGCTTCTGCAAGCCGGTTATGAACCTGAGGATGCAAGAGATTGGAGCAATTGCGGTTGTGTAGTTCCCCATTTCCGTAAAACAGGGCAATGGACCGCTGCCGTAAATATTAACTTTGCCGCTGCCATGGAATATGCACTGAACGAAGGAAAAAGCAGACTCACAGGGGAAAAAATGGGTCTGGATGCAAAGCCCATTGCGAATTATTCATCCTTTGAAGAAGTAAAAAATGCAACTTTGGAACAGATGAAAAACTTAATTTATCATAGTGTTGTGGCAACTGTTGTGGCGCAGAAATTGCATACACAGCTTGTTCCCCGCCCTTTCCTTTCCACCTGTGTTGAGGATTGTATCAAAAACGGTAAAGACCTTTCCTGTGGCGGTGCCCACTACAACGTTGGTCCTGTACTTACAGGTATCGGCCTTGCAGTAGTAGCAAACTCTCTTGCGGTTATTAAAAAACTTGTTTTTGAGGATCAAGTAACCACCATGGATGAACTCAATCATGCCATGAATGCAAACTGGGTGGGCTATGAAGAATTACGAGCAAAGGCATTAAGTGTCCCAAAATACGGTAATGATGATGATTATGTGGACGACATTGCAAGAGAAATTGCCAACTATTATTATCTGGAAACCAGAGCCCATAAAGATATCTTTGGTTCCAATTTTAACTCGGCATTCATGGGAATTTCTAACTACATTCCAACAGGAAGAATTGTCGGAGCCACCCCTTGTGGCAGAGAGGCAACAAAGCCAATCACCGAGGGCGTTTCTCCTTATGCAGGAAGTGACGTTAGCAGCCCCCTTGCGGCAATGCGTTCCAGCGCAAAAATGAATCATGATGTTCATACCGGAGGTACCCTGTTGAACCTGCGACTGAGCGAGGAAATGGTAAAAACACCTAAGGGCAGAAGAGATCTGGGCAATATCATTCGAGCATATTTCTCTCTTGGTGCTTTCCATGTACAATTTAATACCCTCTCCACAGAGGTGCTTCGCAAAGCACAGAAAAATCCTCAGGATTATAAAGATCTGTTGGTACGTGTGGCAGGTTATAGTACTCAATTTGTGAACCTTTCTCCAGAAATGCAGGAAGCGATTATTGCAAGAACAGCCCACGAAACAATGTAATATATAAAATAATGGCCTGCTCCTTTGTAGGCAGGCGTCGGGGTGTCGATAAAATCGACACCCTTTGATAAAATAGGCTTCTGAAATGGGCAAAGCCCATCCTAAGGATTCTATTCGGGAAGCAGTTTGATATTTAATTGATTTCTATAAAGTTTGACGCCTGCTACTTTCGGAGTTAGGCGTCTACAATAGGAGGTTATTATGGGAGAATGCTCAAACAGCGGTATTGTCATTCAAATGCAGGACTATTCTATACATGATGGCGATGGCGTAAGAACCACCATATTCCTTGCAGGCTGCAATATGCGGTGTCAATGGTGTGCCAACCCAGAATCTTGGACAACAAAAAGTAAATTAGTTTTTTATCGGCATAAATGCATTGGGTGCATGAAATGTGCCAATGTCTGTCCAATGAACCTGGTTCCCTGTAAAATGGAACGTCCTAATGATATTTGCACTACATGCGGAAAATGTGTTGGGGTTTGCTCACAAAAAGCCTTGGACATCGCTTGCAATGAGATGAGTGTGGATGCGCTGGTGAAAAAGATAGAGAGAGATGCATTATTTTTCCGTTATTCAGGAGGAGGGGTTACTTTTTCAGGAGGTGAACCCTTTCTACAGCATAAATTTATGCGGGTTTTATTAAATCGCTTTGAAGAATTAGGGATTGAAAGCTGGGTGGAAACCTGCGGATATTTTGATTTTGAAACAGCGAAAGACTTGTTGCCCAAATTTAGTCATATTTTTCTCGACCTTAAGCATATGGATAGCGAAAAGCATAAAGAATATACAGGCTGTGGTAATGAAATCATTCTAGAAAATGCAAAAAAAATATATGACGTAGGGGTCCCGATGACAATTAGAATCCCAACAATTGTTGAAGTAAACTTAAGTGATGAGAATATGGAAAAAACTGCAAAATTTATGAAGGAAAATCTACCTAAGGCCAATGTTGAGCTTCTCCCCTACCACGGGTTGGGCAAGGCAAAATATATTTCCTTGGGAATAGAAGAAAATTTTATTGACTTTACTACACCCACAGCAGCCCAAATTCAACATGCATATGAAATTTTCAAGAAAAATGGCATAGAAGTTATTGAGTACAGATAAAGCTTGAGATTGGGTTCGGTAAAACGACCCTTTTTCTTTGCCTCAGGTAAAATGAATGAAAGTCATCATGCACACCAAAAAGATGAAATAAAACGAATTTATCTTAACTCTTATAAAAGCTGTGTAAAACCTAATTACAATCTTGCACATAATGCTTCAGGCGCTTTCTATTTCTGTGGACACCATAGCCAAAAATAGGTATCATAGATGCAAAGATAAAAACAATAGGAGTTGATACCATGGATGCCCTCAATAAAATATGTACTTGTCAGAACTTATCATGTCCTTTACATCCTAGTAAACACAGTCAGGGCTGTACACCCTGCATTGCTAAAAATCTCAAGTTAAAGGAAATACCCAGCTGCTTTTTCAACTTGATACCTAATGCAGAGAAAAGAAGCGGTGATACATTCCAATGCTTCGCCAAAGTGGTGTTAGAGCAATTTAGACAAGAATAGGCCGCAAGCTTTGTGGGGCTTTTAAGTTATTGCTCTCTTTAAGGCTACATATTATTTTACTTAAAAAAGTCAAGTCTAAATAAAAAGCTCCCTGTTTCTCAATTCAGCTTTCTAAAAAATGCTGATACCCGAGAAACAGGGAGCTTATTTTTCTAAGTCAAAATCTTTAATATGGTTAAATTGAAAACTTCCATCAAGTCAATTTCTTCCCTAGTTGCAGTAATCATTACCTTAGGTCTTAAATAGTGTTTGGTATTTTGCTGAACAACGATTGCCTCTTGCCCATTGGAAAGCTCAACAGAAATTCCCGTGGGATAGGGTGAAACATATTCTAAAATTTTTTTTACACATTCAATATCAAACATAATATAACAATTTGACATCAAGTATTCAAGGGCATCCGCAGGATTCATAGCCTTTCTATAAACCCGATTGGACACCAGCGCATCATAAACATCACATACATGAATTATCTTTGCAAAGATATGAATATTTTTGCCTGCTAATTGACGGGGATACCCACTTCCATCTTCATTTTCATGATGGGATAACACTGCATTTTTTACCAAACCTGAAATCATACAGTTCTCTTTCAGCATATTATAGCCTTCTTCAGAGTGACGACGCATAATATTCATTTCTTCCTCTGTAAGCTTGCCCTTTTTATTCAAAATGTCCAGACTTATAGATACTTTTCCAATATCGTGAAACAGTGCCGCTTCGGAAAGGAATTTCAGTTGTGAATAATTTAAGCCCATGCCTATGCCAACGATAACTGATAGGACTGACACATTAATACAATGAATGTAAGTATAATTATCAAACGCCGCAATATTTACCATATCATATGACACATCTGATTTATCCAGTAATTCATCCACAATAGAATGTGCCATCAAACGGCAAGAATCTAGGTTTAATGATTTCAATGCGGAAACTGTATCTCTCTTGGTCTGTTCAGATAGCAATTCTTTCACAACAATTCCATTGGAAATATCATCATAAATATATAAACCCACATATCCAAGTAATTCTAACTTCTTAAGATATGTTTGCTTTAATATGGTATTTGCGTTTAACAGAATGTTTCCGCTGTCGTTATATACAGGAATGGCCAATATTGAATCTTCTTTCACTTGATTTATTGGTAAATATCGCATTGATTTCCACCCATTTTACTTTCTCATCTTAGACTTTTGAATTTAATAGCTGTGTATCTATTACATTAGATCATAATTATCTGCATATATAAAACATGACAAAATATATTTTTTTATTATATAATAATATAAAAATATAATATAAACACAATTTTAATTTAATTTTAATAATAATTTTAAAAATAATAAGTTTGGTCATATACTTCATAACAAGTTAGTAGGGAATATTTTTACTATAATTTTAAGCGATTACAAGAATGTATTTGTAACTATAACTTAGTAAAAAATATACATATCTGCCAATGAAAAAGGCTTGTTTCTATCATTCTATTTTAACAAATAACAACAAAAAATGCAAATTACATTACGAATTTTCCAAATTTCTCTTTTGCAAATTAAATGATTGATGCAGATAATTCAACGGGTCTGTCAATTACATTCCTTGTGCTTTGATGTGCTTCTAACGCTATCGCGATAATCTGCTGCCTTTCAAAGAGATTTATTTTAGTAATAGTATTTCGAGGTTACATCTTAAATAATTATAAACGAAAGTTATTATTCAAAATCCTTCACCATTATGTTATAATCATTCTGCAAAGATAAAAACACAGTTCCGGTTGGTAGTCCGGACGCAGCAATGCCTGTCAGTAACCTGCCTCCTTGGTTGTCCCTTCTTTGTATGTTTTAAACTTACAGGAGGGAAAACTATGTTAAAAACCGTATGGAGATTTACTGTATTTTTTGAAGACCCATTTTGGGTAGGCATTTATGAGCGGGAGTCAGAGGGAATCTATGAGGTATGCAAGATTACTTTCGGCGCAGAGCCAAAGGATTATGAGATTTATGACTTTCTACTGAACAGATGGGCCTATCTGCGGTTTCATGCATCTATGGATGCTCAATGCATTGCAGAAAAATCCATGAATCCTAAACGTATGCAGCGTGAAATTAAACACCAACTGCAACAAACAGGGATTGGCACAAAGGCACAACAAGCACTTAAGCTTCAACAAGAGCAAGGAAAGATAGCGCGAAAAAAACGTTCCCGTGAGCAAAAAGATGCTGAAAATCAGAGAAAATTCGATTTACGTCAGCAAAAGCGCACGGAAAAACATAAGGGGCATTAATTTTAATGTTTCTACCAAAAAAGCAGGGATTTTTGATCCTTGCTTTTTTGGTTTATTTTTATAATATCTAAAAAGAATCTTACCGAAAACGATCAGTTTCTAGGTATTTAATTTTATTCATTTTAAGCATTCTCAGTAGTACTTTCTTATCTTATCTCATTTTACTTCACATATAAAAAAGCTAAAGCCATCGGGCAACCCCAATGGCTTTTCAATCAAACATATATTTTTGTTGGGCGATAGGTAATATGGCAATAAACCTCCTCTTCTCCACACTGTAGAAATTCTGCCATTGCCGCAAAATCTATCTCCCTTTCCTGAAATTGCCCCAAAACCACAGCAATATCTCCTGCCTTCACTTCGCCCCCTTGGGATATATCAACCACCATTTGATCCATACAAACGCCCCCAATCACAGGACAAGGTACATCATTAATCAATACATACCCCTTCCCTGATCCCATGCGCAAAATATCAGAATAGCCAATGGTTAATACAGCTGCCTTTATATCTTCATCCGCACAAAATGCTCTGCTGTAACCAATATAATCACCTTTTTTTACATCACTTACTTTTCCGATACGGCATTTAATTGTTACAATTGGTCTAAACGTAATGCCTTTATGATTGTTAATCTGGGGCAATGCTCCATAAATCAGCGTTCCCACCCGCACCATATCCATCTGCATTTCCGGCATATTTACTGTTCCGGCAGAATTCAAACAATGTAAAATCCCCAGATAAATACCTTTTGATAACAAATCGTCTGTAATTCTTTTAAATCTTGAAAATTGAAGTTTTGAGTATTCCAGAGAATCTAAGTCATTCTCATAGAAAGTTGAAATATGAGTATAGCATCCTGTTACCTGAAACATTTTGCTGTTGCAGAGTTTCGCAACTTTCTCCACAGCATCATGAAAATTTTCATCATAACAACGAATTCCCATCCTGCCCATACCTGTATCAAGTTTTATATGTATTTTCAGCTTTTCTTCTTCCTTTTGAAGAACTTTCTCTAGTTGCAACCCATAATCATAAGATACTAAGGTTTGGGTAATATTGTATTCTATCAATAAATATGCATACTCCTGAGGAGTGTACCCCAAAATTAAAATAGGGTTTTCAATTCCTCCTTTTCTTAATTGGATGGCCTCTTCTACGTTAGATACCGCAAATTGAATTTCTCCTTCTAATGCAATCAATTCCTTGGCAATTCTTACGTCACCGCAATTATACCCATTGGCTTTCAAAACTGCCATTATTTTAACATCTTTGTTGAGTAGCGCTTTTATTTTATAAAAATTATATTTTAGGTTTTCAATAGAAATTTCAACCCATGCACGTTTAATAAAGTCCATAATGACCTCCCATGAAACACCTTAAGAATAAATCAATTTATTAAAAAAAACCAAAAATATACATAGGCTTATCAGAGGCAAATAGGGCATTTTAAAAACCACTTTTCTTTGCTACTTTAAAAGCCCTTGAAACTAGCTTTTTTAAAAGGGTGCCGACTTTATCGACACCCTGACTTTAGGAAATACTCTTAAGGTATTTAAAAATTAATCTGTAATTTCATGTTCAATGGTTTCATAAGAAACTCTTTCAGGATTTTTCCCTGCTTTTAGTTCAGGAATAAAGCGGTTCCAGAAATCATTATATAATCTGAATATTTCTTTCCGTTTAGCATAAATGAATGTCAATGTAATAATTACATACATTGCACTTAAAATATCTGTAAAAGCCCAAAGCATGTCCGCCTTAATATTATAAAAAACAAGAGCAGGAATTAGGAAATACACCATGTAAACCGGAGAAAACTTTTTATTTAGCTCAGTGTCTCCAAGGGCATAATTTACTGACTTGGCACAGCTATAATACATACCAATAATAGTTGTCCAAGCAAAAACTGAAATTGCGCATGCCATGAAATACCCACCAAATTTTCCATATGCCACTTTAAATGCTACTGTGGTTAATTGCGCACTGGTAATATCAGGGTAATCAATATAGGAGTTGGTTAAAATGATTGACAATGCAGTTACGGAACAAACAACAATTGTATCTAAGAAAACTTCTCCCCAGCCCCAAGAAGACTGACGAACAGGATGGTCTGTCCGGGCTGATGCATGGGCAACAATGCCATAACCAGTACCAGCATCATTAGAGTAAAGCCCACGAGCAATACCAAATCTGATAGCATCTCTAACCGAAGCACCTGCAAAGCCACCAACACCAGCCATAGGTGTAAAAGCACTTTTAAAAATTAATGCAACCCCAGCTGGAACAGCATCATAATTCATAATTAAAATTCCAATACCAGATATTATGTAAGCCAAAGCCATAAAAGGAATCACTTTTTCCATAACACTGGAAATTCTCTTTAACCCACCTGCAATTGTCACAAAGCATGTAATTCCGATTACCGCAACAGAAATAATGGGAGGAATTTGAAACGCTTCATAAAGAGAGCTGGTTACAGATTCGGTCTGTACCGCATTGGTCCAAGGTCCGAAAATAAATACAAATACAGCCAAGATAATTGACCCCTTTTTCCATCCAAGGGCATTCTTCATAACAAAAGATCTATCACAAAGATACTCATCCATTGACTTGTCATATTTTACTCTGTATCTTTGACCGAGAATAATCTCACATGCTTTTGTACTCATACCCAACAAGCCGGACATCCACATCCAAAAAATCGCACCAGGGCCACCCATGGTAATCGCAGTGGCAACACCACCAATATTACCTACACCAATGGTATTTGCCATAGCGGTACAAGCGGCTGCGAACCCAGAAACTGTTCCTTCTCCTTCTCCGCCTTTAAACATCTTTCCAAATGTGTTTTTAAAATGAAACTTTATTTTTGTTATGTAAGAAAATCTGAATTTAATTGTTAAATAAATACCTGTTCCTACCAATGCAATCGTCATTGGTGTGCCCCATAAAAAATCTGAAATTGCCGATAAAACTTCCAAGATTCTTTCCATCTTGTAAAATCCCCTCCGATTTTATTAAAAAAATTATACCTTATTATGCCTTATTAAATACTTCTAGAGCTTGATTTAAATCTTCGATTAAATCCCCCACATCTTCTGCGCCCGTTGAAATTCGAATGAGTCCTTCATGAATACCCATTTTTCTCAACTCCTCCTCTGTAAACTCATTCCGAAAGGCTGTTGCAGGGTGAGCTAATGTCGTTCTAATTCCGCCTAGGGTACCTAAATACTTAATTACTTTCAGTCGACGAATAAATTCATCCACTTTTTCTCTGTTATCCTCTACAGAAAAACTTATCATGGCACCATATCCATAGGAAAAAATTTGGCTTGCTAATGCATGCTGAGGATGATTTTCCAAGCTGGGATGATATACACACTGAATATGAGGATTTTTGCTTAATGCTTCTGCTACAAGAACTGCATTATCCAATTGTGCTCTCATTCTTAATCCCATAGTTTTAATACTTCTTTGTAAAAGCCATGCCGAATTTGCATCTAAAGATGCCCCCAACAATAAGTAACTTTGCTTCATTTTTTTGATTATTTCGTTACTGGCAGTAATTGACCCCCCAGTCACATCACTATGCCCACCAAAAAATTTTGTTAAACTATGAATGACAATATCTGCGCCAAAATCAAGGGGTTTCATTACAAAAGGTGTAGTAAAGGTACTATCCACAACTACCATTGCACCAAAAGAATGAGAGATTTTGCTGATTTTTTCTATGTCAACAACCAAAGTCAGCGGATTTGCAATAATCTCTGTATAGACTACTTTGGTACCATCTTTCATAGCGCTTTCAAATTCTTCAATATTTGTAAAATCTACCAAAGAAACGTGAACGCCAAAACCTTCCAAAATTTCAATTAATTCTATTGTCTCACCATAAATGCTTTTATTGAATACTGCATGATCTCCACACTTAAGCAAGCCCAACAGGGTTGTGGAAATGGCACCCATACCCGAAGAGCATACCAAAGTGTCTTCGCCGTTTTCCAAATAGGAAATTGCCTCCGCCAATCCATCACGATTGGGGTTGGCGGTTCTATTGTAAAAGTATTTTCCGCCACTATTCGCAAAATCATAATCTCTAGTATCTTCAATGATATATGCCGAGGAAGGATATATCGCCGGCGTTTCAGGATGAAGTGCCCCTTCTCTATTCTCTGTACCTTTGTAAAGAATTTCTGTATTTTGTTTCAACAAGTTATCCACCACTTTCTTAAATAATCATTAATGAAATCGTAATTCTTATACCTACTATAAGGTCAATTATTACTTATTACTAAAGAAGTATTTGGATTTCATATTGAGCATCAGCATAATCCACTAAGTTATCTTCAAATTCCATAGCAAGCACCAGTTTGGGTTGTGGCTTATTTTCAAAATATTTGGTAAGCATATCAATATCCCAATTTTCTGATAATGCTTGTGTTTGAAAACACAAATATTCTCCTGCTGGAATTACATCATACAAGGTCTCATCTAAAACTGGCTTTCCTCTAAAATAAACAAAGTATTCTCTGGGATAAAATTCTTTTTTAAATAGCGCATCCAAATCTATCTTATATCCATATTGCCTTCTAAACTTTGTTTGTGTGTATTCGGATTTGCTTTTTGCCGCAGCCAACCGTATTTCCATTTGAGCCAATTGTTCTTTATAATAACAGGGAACACTTAAAATATATCGTTCCTCCTTCTGAATTTTATATAAATTATCCAGATTTTCTCCTTTATTCATATAAGTAAAATAGTCAATATACCATTCAATGTCCTTAATTCGCTCTTCCATCTCTTTTAGCTCCTGTAAGGCATTCTCTCTTTTTTTTCGCAAATACGGCAACAATAAATCCACACTACCGCTGTGAATAATTTTTCTTATATCCTCCAGGGGCATTCCAAAGCTTTGAAGATATCTTATTCTATCAAGATAGTGAAATTGTTGATAATAGTAATATCGATACCCTGTGTTTTCATCAGTAATTCCTGGAGAAAGCAGTCCAATTTTATCATAATATCGTAATGTTTGCGTAGAAATTCCCAATAAGGCCGCCGTTTCTCCAATCGTATATTTCTTTTTCAAAATTTCACCTCATAACTTCTTATAAAAATAAATTATTATTCCATTTATCATAAAATTTCAGTAGAACCACCCATAATAGGCAACACTGCCATAGCGTTCTCCACTTAAATACAGTATTTATTATAACAGGTCTTCAAACTCGGAAGAAAGCTATTTCTTTTACAACATTTATGCGATTTTAATATTGTCCTATATTTTTTAGTTAGAACATAGAAACCACAAATATTCTATGAGCTACAAAGGCATTATAAACGATCAAACATCCCAGCACAAAAAAATAACACCCGATTTACGGGGGTTCTAGACAGCTGATAACGGGATTCGAACCATAATAGAACGGTTCTCGTTTCAAATTCGTTTTAGCTGCTAATTGCTAGGATTGCTGAATTTACAGCATTCTCATAGCATTTGTTGAACTCAGTATAACCAGCTTAATATCCATAATCCATCTTAAAAGTGGCGTTCTGAAACAGTAGTTCACACAAAAGTTTACACAAAATAAAACAAAAGCAAGCATAACCACCTCGGCGTCCCCAACGCCAAAACAGAACCCTACAATCCCTTGATTTTACTGGGTTTGTGAGAGTGCTGGCTTGTATTTGACTTGCATATTATTTCAATATTAATTCGTGGTCATTTAATATGAATAGTACCTAGCTAGGGCACCAAGTCAGTCTAAAGTCTGACTCTTGTTTATTCGGTTTAATTAAAACCTTCTCGGCTGAAAAGAGGGATAGTTCTGTATAATGATATTTCAATTTTTCCCATTTTCGACAGCGTATTCTTTTACAAAATCACCAAAGCTACCAAACCATGGTTTGCTTGGGGTTTCGCTGATTTTTGTAAAATTCCAAGTGAAATCACCCAATTTTAAATTAAAGGATAAATTTTTACAAATAACAGCCTGTTCTTCCATAACCGTATCGGAGAGATACACCTCTTTACATTGAAGCAAATAAACATTGTCTTCCTTATTCTCGAAAGTACCCTCCAAAAAAATATCGTTTTGATAATCTTCCAGATAAAATACTTTTCCTGGACCTGCTGTTAATGAGCAGAGAGTGTTTTCACCACAGGTGTAAGTACCTATTAATTGATTAGAGAGTTTTGGTTGGGAAAGAGTGCTGATGAAATAGCCACCATAGCGTTCAAAAGAGTAAACTAATGCGGAAATCAGTATAATACAGCATATAAAGCCGACTATTAAGTGTGTATTTTTTTTCATGAACTCACCCCATAACCATGATAACACAATAACAATAAAAATAGTGCCTCAATAAATAGATAATCTGGAACAAAAACAACCCCCTTTTGGGGGCTTTCTTATTTTTTGTTTGATAATTGAGTAATAAAAATCCCCTTCGGTGGAAGGGGATACTTTATTATTTATTCGTTGCTACTTTTGTATTATCGGTTGCTGCTTTTGTATCATCTTTTTTTGCTTCTGCTGTTGCTTTTGTATCATCTTTTTTTGCTTCTGTTGTTGCTTTTGTATCTTCTTTTGTTGCTTCTGTTGTTGCTTTTGTATCTTCTTTTGTTGCTTCTGTTGTTGCTTTTGTATCGTCTTTTGTTGTTTCTGCTGTTGCTTTTGTGTCATCTTTTGTTGCTTCTTTTGCTGCTTCTTTACTAGTTAACGTCACAGTTTTAGTTGCACTATCCCAACCTACTTCTTTTCCAACCGCTTCGGCTACCGCTCTAACAGGCAAATAGGTTGTCCCTTCATAAATAAAAGGCTCTTTATCGGTCTTTAATTCTTCTCCATCAACTGTAACCTTAATATCGTTATAGTTTACAGGAACCATAGCATCTGCAACTTTAGCAAACGCCATAGGAGCTGCCCCAATTAACAACGCACCAACCACTGCGCCCAACACTACATCTTTTGCTCTTTGCATTTTCATTTTAATTCCTCCTAATATAATAAATAAACACTATTATAAAATACCATAAATTGTAACTATTTGCAATAAAAAGGGTGGTTTTTTTACGCCACCTCAAAATTATTTCTTCTCAACTACAGGCACTCTACCCTTATTACCAACTTTAAACCCAACAGCTCCTCAACATCCCTAGTCATAATGCATGTTGCTCCATCCTTACGGATCATATCCACTTCACATTCCTTGCCATTTACAAAAATTTTTCTCTTGTTACCACTTCATCATCCCTCTCTTCATAATTAAAATAATCCATCAACACCCAATGAGTAAATTTATTTTTGCTTAACGGTACTTCTCTTACCCCATAAGGGGATCCATCCGCCGCTATGTAATATGGTACACCATTTTTCTCACCGGTATAAATCCCCACATGCTCTTTCATCCATACCAAAGTGCCTACAGGAGCCTGTTTAATTGTGCTGATAAACTCCTTTTTGATTGCACTATCAAATTAGTAGTGCAGACCCAAGTACAACCCCCTGTACCACAAGAAATCAGCCCAGAGTAGTCCACACAAACTTTGACCACCTTCTTTTCATCAGAATCTCAAACGTACTCTTTTCCGTGTTGCCCCTGCAGATAGTTGAAGTTGCCCTGTATCATCACCACCCCCTTCATACCATATACATAAGGCCTCCCCAGCCCCACCATAGCAAAATTTCTCTATTCTTCCCTTCCCAATTTTTGTACTATTGTCTTCGAACTTAATTTCTCCAGTTGGCATTTTAAGCAAAACATATCATACACTTTTATCACCTCCCGTGTAATATTTGCTCTTGCATGTACTACGCATTTGTGATATGCTCAATTTACTGAATCGAAGTAATAAAAAAAACCGTAGCATACACATTTTCATCAACGCATTTCCTTTGTATGCTCATACTATGCTATGTAAATGCTTTAAATTCAATGTTTTTTATCGCATTTCCTTAGCATTGTCAATTTTTATGAAAGGTTGCTACTTTATGTATGAGATTTTTGAACAATTATTGCAAAAATATGAGATAACATCCTACAAATTATCGCAATTAATAGGCGTCTCACAATCAACTCTATCTGATTGGAAACGTGGTAGGAGTACTCCAAAACAAGATAAATTACAAAAAATTGCGGATTATTTTGGCGTAACGATAGATTACCTTATGACAGGTATAGAACCTGAACAAAGGGAATTTAACCCTCAACTTTCTGCAAAGGATGAAAAAGACATCTCAAAAAAAGTAGATGAAATATTGTCCCAGCTGAGTACAGGGGACGCCTTGATGTTTGATGGGGAGCCCATGGACGAAGAAACGAAAGAATTATTAAGGGTGTCCTTGGAAAATGGTGTTAGAATTGCGAAAATTTCCGCTAAAAAGAAATTTACACCTAAGAAATATAGATAAACTGAAACTTATTAGCTTTACTCAAAGGAGGGAAGAGTAAAGAATGGTCGAAAGCATCGTTGATATGAGCCTCTCGGCATGACTAATGGATACTTTACTACCATGTGCAGACATAGGCAAATATATATGAAATCTGAACTGGATGAACGAAGGATGTTCTTTACTGCTGCACATGAGCTAGGACATGCTATACTGCACCCTCATGAAAACACCCCTTTTCTTAAAAGTACACTTCTATCTGTAAACAAATTGGAAAGGGAAGCAAATCTCTTTGCTGTAAAACTAATGATAAGTGATAGAATTAAGAAAGTACGGAAAATTTAGATTCAAAATATAAAAATCCCTACAGCACTACCAATACTGTAAGGGAAAAGCTAGATTTGTCGGAAGAACAAACCCTTAATATTATTATAAACAATATAGAATATATTGTCAAATTAAGGGAGGAAATTTAGAATGATAGATTTTAAGAGTTCAGCAGTATTCAAGCTTACACCAACAAAAAACGACGATGGCTTTAAATTAGTGGAGCCTATGTTAGTGGATAACGAAAGTGTTTTTGCGTCATTTAAAACAATTCGTGATATGGTGGTATTTACAAACAAAAGAGCAATCGCAATTAATGTTCAAGGAATTACAGGAAAAAAGAAAGATTTTACTTCTCTACCATACAGTAAAATTCAAGCTTTCTCTGTAGAAACTGCTGGCACATTAGATTTGGATTGCGAAATTGAACTCTGGTTTAGCGCTTTAGGAAAAGTTAAATTCGAAATCGTAGGAAGTTTTGATATACGTAGTTTTAATAGACTTCTGAGCAACTATATCCTTTAAAAATTAATCCCCCACTCCGCTACCAACGAAGTGGGGGATAAGCGGTCATACCGTGGTACAACTGCCCTACTCAAGCTAATTGTATCACAAGACCGCCTTGTTTACCATACCTAAAAATACTAAGGAGGTCTTATTTTTATGGCCAATGCTAAAAAATTGCCCTCTGGACAGTGGCGAGTGCAAATATTCAGCTACACTGAAATGATAAATGGAAAACCTAAAAAATAAGAGAAAGCTTTACTGCCCCCACTAAAAAAGAGACAGAATATCAAGCCGCACTTTTTAAGCTCAAAAATGAACGGCGTACAAAAGTTACAATTACATTAGGGGATGCTATTGAGGGATATATAAATAGCAAGGATCGCATACTGTCTCCATCAATCATAAGAGGTTATAAACGAATTAAGAAGACATATCTTCATGGGTTACAAGACCAGAAGCTATCGGAGATAACTAACCTAAAAATACAAGTTGCTCTGAATCAAGAAAAAAAGCTAGCAATCTATCTCCCAAAACAATGCGCAATATCGCAGGTTTATTATCCTCATCTATTAAACTGTTTAATGAAGATTTTAAGTTTATTATAAAAAGCGTTTATCAGCATACTGAAAATCAAAAAAGAAATGAAATAAATAACTTTATGAATGAATGCGTTGACGACTTTTTGGATAATGGTTCACACAAAGCTCACACGCAAAAAAATAACCCCCGGTTTACGAGGGTTCTAGACAGCTGATAACGGGATTCGAATTATCCATCACTATTTTTATATTACATCAATAATCATTTGAAACCCTTGTGTTTACTGGATTTTTTCAAGTTTCTTCTTTTCTAATATCATACTGTACCCTTTAATTTTAAAGTTCTAAAGGGTAAAAACAAGGGTCAGAACATATCCAACTTTCAATAAAATAGTTCGAGTGGTTTTCCACTTGATCTAATTTCATCTAGCTTCATAGCTGTATATTCTGTGGAACTATACCCGGTATTCCTCCAACGTGAAAAACTACTGTGGTAGGCGTGTCTTTGGATAATATCCCCCCGATACTGCTTAATATTCTTATCGTGCCGCAGCTTACGAAAAGCCGCAGCTTCCACGCTACGCATATACTCATATGTTCTATTGTGCTTTTGGCTTAAATCCTTGGTACTCATATTTGCATAATACTTCCCTCTAACAACATCCTGTTGCATCTCGTCAAGGGTGGCTATACTACGGTCTAAATCTTGCCGCACTTGCTCCCAATACAATTTATCCTCTAAAGATAAAAAGCTATTTGAAGGGTCTGCTACCATATCGGCAAGGCTTAAGTCCTCGCCTATGGTACGTTCTAAACTATCGGCAGTATTTAATGCTGTTTGCGTTTTACCGCCAATTAATGTTCTCATGCGATTTAATAAAGGGTAGTTTAAATAGGCAGCGAATTTATAGCCCTTGCTTTCTTCGTATCCTTGTACGGCATCCAAAAAGGCGAAATATCCTTCCTGTGTAAGATCATCTACTTCAATGCCGGCTCTTGCTAAAGGCTCATTATACCTCAAATGCAACTTATTGCAAAGGAAGTATATTAGCTTTTCAACCTGTTCCCATAATCGGGGAATGGCGCTTGCATCCCCATTTTTTATGATTACAACCAATTCCTCATTGCTCATATACCGCCCCTCATTCCCTTGCGCATTATCGTGTTCATTAACTGTTTTAAGTTATTATTTTCTCGCACGTGTTATCGTGTCCATTAACTATAGTTAAGGTTAACAAAGGTTAGCAAAAGTTAGCATTTTTACACGCATTATCGTGTCATTAAACCCTATTTTTATCTCAACCTTAACATTCCTTAACACATTCAAACCTTGACAAACCTTAGCATTTCTTAGCAAATAGGGCGCACAGGTCAGCACCCACACGCCCTACAAGGTTTATTCTGTTGCTTGATAATAAATTGCCTTTACTTTGTTATCCAGTACAAAGGCATCATAGCAAATACGCCCTTCCACTAAAGAACCAGAAATACCAGGGGGATTTTCATGAACGGTATAATCCTCTAGCTTAGTAGGGGCAACGGTAGCGATTGGATGTGCAACCATGAACCCAAACGCCGCTGGTAATCTATTTGCAGGAATTTTCTGTACTGTCATACCGTCAAGCAATCCGATAACACCCTTTAAGCGTAAATCATTGCCGATATTGGTTTCCATTACAATGTCCTTGCATTGTTTCATAAGGGCATATGTAGCAGGAGTTACCACAAGCACACGGCCGTTCTCAGGCACCTCTACGGTATCAAGGGCTTCACTTGCGGCCAGAATTTCAGTATAGATATTATCAGCAGTTAAAGCTTTTGCCGTTGGCTTAGTACCCGCCTTGGAACACATAACGCCGTATGTATATGTATCCACCTCAGGAATAACTACCTCTCTGGTTTGACGTGCCAAAGCTGTCGCAGCTGCAAGTTGTCCTGCTGTTTCGTCAGTATCCAATTTGTCAATGGCAAAAGTGAAAGATCTATCTTTTGTCAGTGTCATTTCTTCGGTAGTTGCATCCAATCCCGCTACAGCTCCATAACGGCTCCAATTCCCTTCTGCCGCACCGGTACGCCCGTAATCATTCATAGAAGCAGTGGTTACCTTGTAAACCTTAATACTATGCGCCCCTGTCCAATCATAATCGGCATTGGTCAGTAGGCTTTTTTTGCTCTCTGTGGTAAATTGTTCATCCACATAGGGCAGGAATTTTGTTGCTAAATTAATCGCCATATTTTCACCTCATTAGACCCATAGCCTGTCGAATATCTGAATCGCCCTGATCTACATTTCCCATTCCAGGCATATCGGCAGGGCTATTAGGATTTTTATAATAGTTTTTGTCTTTTACGATGGTTTCATAGATTTCACCGTCAGGTTTACTGCTATTTTCTGGATCAGACAAAGCCTTTTTGAAAAGACTGTATACACCGTCCTTTGTAAAATCATTTACAAATGCCTTTTCTTTTGTCAGCATTGCAAAACGGTTAGAAAAATCCGCTTCTGCTATCTGCTCCTTTTGGATACGTTCCGCTTCTGCCTTTTCTTCTGCAATCGTTTTTTCTAAGGCTTCATATTTTTCCTTATATTCATTGCTAAATTTACCCTTTTCTTCCACAAGCCTTTTGCTCACAATATTGTTTACATCTTCCTGCGTGAATACTCTGTCATTGCTCATATGTCAATACCTCCATTTATACGCCATGAGTTGGCTAATTTTGTGTTGCATAAATCTACCCTTAATACGAAAAGAGATAAGAAAGGAGTTTATAAACAAAAAAGGCGCAGGGCGATTTCATAAAAATATGAAACCGTTTCCCACGCCTTAATAGACTTACAACATACTGTTGCGGTACTTCCTACACTATTTAGTTTATAAGAGCATTATACCATAGAAAGCCCATAAACACAAGGTCTACAGGCTTTTCCATGTATTTTTTATTACATCAATCAGGGGTTTTGGTGTCCTTAATTGTTATGTAAATATGGCTGTAAGGCTCTCCCTTTTTCACCTTAAACCGCTCGCCATACTTCCGAAATGGTGACAAAATTTTCATTAAAAGGTTTCTTTCTTCCTTGGTTTCAAAGCTTGCATTAATATGTATAGACATCCTTATTCCTCCGTGGTATCCTGTAAGTGATTGTTTTTCGCCCCTTGTGTACTTTGGTCGGTCACTGGGGCATTTTTTATTTCTTTTTCTGCCGCAAGTAAACCAGCCACATAACGAATAACCTTTCTCACCTGCTCAGGGTTCAATTCATCAATCCTCCATTTTAAGTATTTCTTTATTGCATCATCCATCATACCGCCGCCTTTCTAGCTTCCTCTACGTTCATATACCTTGGCTGTGCATTCAAAAAATCCGTATTCATAGGATTATCAACAATCCGTCGCAGTCCTGCAATGTCGTACTGTCCAAAGATTTCAACTATGTAAATAACCACATAGCCCTTATTTTCAAGAAACCCCTTTAGGGCAGATACCACTTGATTGTCGGTATACTCACCAACACAACCTATCTGGTGTACGCTGTGATAGTAGTTATTTTCATTATCCCGATAGTCAGCTACAAAACTACAAAGTTTTAAATCTGGTTCATTTCCACTCATAACTCATACCTCCTATAATGTTTAATGCAATGCCCTACCTATAGCCGCAACATAACCACTTCTTTCTGCCGCTCTGGTATGCTGTACCATCAGTTCCACCAGCTTGTCATTTTGTTCAACTGTCAGAGGTAACCCCTTTAAGTATTCACCTACCAAACGAGCTGTTTCAACAAATTCCCTCGTGCGTTCAATCTCTATAAAATCCTTTTCCGCATCAAAACCAGTCACTCTAAAATCACGCTTTTCCATATTTTATCCTCCTACTTATTTTCTAAATACCAACATACAACTACCAACAGCTTAGTACACAGTTTGTTTTTATGCTTCAAATCAATTTCCCCTACGTCCTGTAAAAGCCTGTCCCAATCGCTTTCAGTCTTTTTACATGAGGAATGTTTATCATACAGCTTGTACACATCCGTAAAAATCTCCCGTTCTTCTTTTGTCATGGATTCACTCCTTTCAGCAATCCTAAGTATAGAAATAACTTAGGACAAGGAAACCTAGCAAAATCAAGGCTTTACTTAATTACTTAACTTTTAACCCTATAAAAACTTTTTATTTTATTTTAAATACCCTATATATATTTTTTTAATTTTTATATATAATAATTAAGTTTTTAAGGAAACCTTGTGAAATCAAGCCTTTTAAACACTTATTTTTTTTATTTGCAACTTACTTTTCCAAGTGTTTAATGAAACCATACGGCCTGCCTGTCCAATCTTGACGCTGAACCTTTTCATATCCACATAGCTTCATGCGGCTGTAAAACTCATTTCTACCCAATTTCTTACACCCAGTGTCCCTACAAAAATTCACATAACAAATTGAGTAGACCGTTGCCGCTTCTTTCGTAAGAATAGTATCCTCATTTTCGTCTATGAACTCTTTCACATGGTTGTTTTCCATTTCATAGGCAAGGTTAGCTTCAACAACAACTTGGGGCTTGGTAAAGCTTTTTCTTTTTAATACTTCCTGCAAATGCTCCACACAAATCTTGATACAATACTCTGCTATTTCCTCAGTGCAAAGCTTGTCCATGATATTTATGTCTCGCTCATTGCCATTTTTGAAGTTTTTGAGCAAAGGAACAACATTCATTCGTCTTTTGATACCGTTGGTTTTATCACTCATTTTGGGTATCTTATTCCCACTGAAAACAACGGAACCACGAAAAACCATAGGCTCTTTGTCTTTGTACTTACCTCCAGCAAGAAACGAATCACCCGAAACAATTTTTTTCAAGATACCGACATTCTCCATGTACTCGCCCTCAACATCATCACCAATATTGATAAGCTTGTTTTTTAGATGTGGCAAATTGAAAGCATCCTTCATATCATCTGTAGTTAAGAATGATATATTTTCTTTACCAATGACATAGATCATCAAGCCAAACAAGGTGCTTTTGCCATTGCCACCTGGGCCAAAGAAAAAATGAAACTCTTGCAAGCGGTTTTCACGATAAAACGAATAACCTATAATTTCTTTTATCAGTGTTGCAACCTCGGTATCTCCATTGGCTAAAGATAGAATAAATTCTTCAAATACTTCCCCCGTTGCGGCATCTGGATTGTAGTTATGCGGAATCCTGTTGCAAAATACGAAAGAAGCATCAAAGGGTAATAGTTCTCTATCCTTAAGGTCATAAACGCCGTTATTAAAGAGTATGTACCTTTGTGGGGATAGCTTTTTGTCCTCAGCAAGCTGTTTCACATATTGCCGTATTTCTTTGCGTGTATTTATCCTTGAATTATGTAGTTCATCGATCATAATTTTGTCAAATTCATCATTCGACAAATATTTGTATAGCCCTCTTTCATAGTAATGCAGGCTGTTTTCTATCTTCACTATCCTATATTTTTTAATGGTATATGTGGCGAATTCGGCTAAATCCAAGTCTTTTAGCTGAATTTTTCCCGATTCATGGATTTTAAAGCTATACGCCTGCTGTGGTGCATGTTCTGCAATTAGATTGTCAATATCCTCATTACTAACCCCACGGGCTAAGAGTTCCCGTCTTTTTTCCTCTGTTATTTCAAACACTCAATCACCTCACAGGCGCAATACTTGTTTTGCCCTTCTCCGCTTCTTCTGCAAGCCATTCTTCAAGCTTAGCGATAGGAATAATAGTTCTTCTGCCTACTTTTATTGCAGGGAAGTCAGCTCTATGTACAAGGTCGTAGGCGTGTGGCACTCCGATTCCTAAAAGCTTGGCTAATTCCGAAACGCTGATTGCTAATTTTTCCATACTTTTCTCCTTTCTTTCTCATAAGTAGGTACTAGGCTTTTGGGTTTTCTTCTTCTGAATCTTCGGCAATAGAATTTACTGTCTTTGGTCTTCTCCCAAAACGATAGGGGTATAATGCACAGTTTTTAACAGCGCATAGCCTTACCTCTTGAAATGAACCACAACAGCAATCTAGGCATTTTGCCCGAATACTTTTAATTGGTGTCATAAAAGCGCTCCTTTCTTAATCTTCTAATAGGTCTGTTACATCAACGTTTAAAGCTTTGGCTACCTTGCCTAAAGTAGCCGGTGTTACGCTTCGACCAACGATAACATTATTTAAAGTTGGCCTTGGCATACAAGCGGTTTTTTGAATGTCATTAGCATTCATGCAAGCTCTCGCCATCGCAAGATGGAGCTTGTCTTTATCTACTTTCATTTTTTCACCCCTTCCCCTTAAGACAAAACCGATAAAAAATTATCTGTACCAACATACTAACAGATAATTTTTTATCAGTCAAGGCTTAAAATAGATAAAAATTTATCTTTATTTTTTTTTATATCCGTGGTATATTAAGTTTGGAGGTGTTAAATATGAGCAGCGGCCTTGGAAAAGAAATAAAGTCCATTAGAAAACAAAAGAAGCTTACACAAAAGGAAGTTGCAAAAGCAGCAGGCATTTCAGAAATAACATTGCGCAAATATGAAGCTGAAAGCGTTCCTTTAAAGATGGATACGCTTCAAAAAATAGCTGACGCTTTCAAAATTACCCTAGCGCAACTACTAGACCATGAAATGGTAACGGCAATGAAAAAGCACGCCAATGCATTTGATGGGCTTCTTGCTATACTTGCCGATATGTATGGCTACGCAGACGTGAAATTGGTTGAAAGTGAGTTTGGTGATGCTTGTTATTATTTAATAGGAGAAGGGGATGAACGGTTTATTATACATGAAATGGATTTTGATGTGATTCTTGACATGGTTAATAAATCGGTTCAGCCCGTTATAGAACGAATGAAAGACACAAGGCCAGAAGCGGAAATAATAAACGAAATATCAATAGATCTGAATAGTTCGGAAAATCGCAAGGCCATTGCAGAACTCAAGAAAAAGTGGAAGCACAACAACTAACGTCAGCGACCACACAATCCAAAACTGGATTCTCCTAAATCTTCAGGAGATCAGCCGAAAAATTGACTGTACAAAATTGTGCCGCCAGATGTCCTTTAAGAGGACTACGCAAAATTGAGGGGTCGTATTTCCATTAAAGAGATACGCTCAAAATTGAGTTCAGCGCAATCTTGCGCCCACCTAGCAACAGGGTAAATGGTTCGACATCTATGTCGAGGGGGTTTTGTACTCAATGACGAATACTTTCGGATGTCCGAGATAAGGACATTTAAAATTCGGATGTGCATATTACGCATATCTGACGGCTAAACTCTTAGCAGTCCAATTTGTATTATAAGAAGGTGATTACATGGGAAGAAATGCACAGGGCGGCGGTACAATACGGCAACGGCCTGACGGTAGATGGGAAGCACGCTATACCGCAGGACGGAACCCCGGCACAGGAAAACAGATACAACGCTCCATTTATGGAAAAACACAAGCTGAGGTAAGGAAGAAACTACAGGCCGCTTGTTCCGCTATTGATAACGGAACGTATACAGCACCCATAAAGCTGACGGTCGGAAAATGGCTTGAAGCTTGGCTTTCTGAGTATGTAGAGGGAAATGTAAAACCTAACACATATGTTTCTTATGAAATGATTTGTCGTGTTCACCTTATCCCCTCTATGGGAGCCATCCCTCTGCAAGGATTAAATACCCATACAATCCAAATGTTCTATCGTACGTTGTCAAAAAGCGGTCTATCTCCTAAAACGGTAAAAAACATCCATGGAGTTTTGCACAAAGCTTTTGATAAGGCTGTAAGAATTGGCTACGTCAATTTTAACCCTGCTACCTTTTGCGAATTGCCTAAGATCGAAAAGGTTGAAATTAAGCCTCTTACCGAGGACGATATAAAGGCCTTTCTGCAAACAGTGAGTAGCACAGAGTATGAATATCTTTATATAGTTACCCTCTTTACGGGGATGCGCGAGGGGGAAATACTGGGGCTTACTTGGGATAGCATAGATTTTAAGAACGGTACTATAACCGTAAATAAGCAGCTTCAACGGGAACGGCAGAAAAATGGCGTATACAGATTAGTTCAAACGAAAAGCGGTAATATTCGTGTTATTTGCCCTGCTTCTTTTGTAATGGAATCATTGGCCAGAGAGAAGAAAAGGCAAGCGCAAAACCGTTTACGGGCTGGGGCTTTGTGGGATAATGAAATGAACCTTGTCTTTACCAATGCGCTTGGAAGATATATGGAAAAGCAGACGGTATATAGGCACTTTAAGAAAGCTGTATCGGCAATAGGCATTCCTGATGCACGTTTTCACGACTTACGGCACACCTATGCGGTTACCGCACTCCAAGAGGGCGATAATATTAAAACCGTGCAAGAAACACTGGGACATGCTACCGCATCCTTTACGCTGGACGTATACGGGCATGTATCGGATAAAATGAAAAAAGAAAGCGCCCAACGGATGAACGCATTCATAAAAAGTATAAAGTGAATTTCTTATCTGGACTACCCTTAGCTTAAAGGGTAGTTTTTATTTAGGGTTTGTAAAGGGTAAATTAAAGGGTAAAATGCCGATTTTAAGCACAAAAAAACCTCATAAACACTGAGTTTACAAGGTTTATTGCAATAAGCTGATAACGGGATTCGAACCCGTGACCTCCGCCTTACCAAGGCGACGCTCTACCTACTGAGCCATATCAGCATAGCTACGAAAAATATTTCGTCAGCCTGTATATATTATCACATTGTTTTTGTTTCGTCAATACTATTTTGCTCCAAAAAACGCTCCATTTTCTTTTTTACCCGTTGCAATGCATTATCAATGGATTTTTCATTTTTTTTCAAGCTCTTTGCAATTTCAAAATAACTTCTGCCTTGCAAATAGAGGGCTAGAACTTTGGTTTCAAAACCACTTAAATTTTTCACCATCTGGGATTCAATAAAATCTTTGTTTTCTTGTCCAATGAATAATGCTTCAGGATTTAATAGCTCCCCTTCTTGCAATAAATCAATATAGGTTTGCTCTGAATCATCATCAAAGACTGGTTTATTCAAAGATATATAGGAATTAAGGGGCTGATGCTTATATCGCGTCGCAGCCTTAATTGCTGTAATCATCTGGCGATTCACGCATAACTCTGCAAAGCCACAGAATGATGTATTACGTTCTGCATTGAAATCACGAACAGCTTTATATAGGCCAATCATCCCCTCTTGAATAATATCCTCACTATCTGCTCCAATCAAAAAATATGCCCGGGACCTTGCTTTTACCAGGGGCTTAAATTTATCCATTAAATATTCTTCTGCCTGTGCATTTCCTTGCTGAGCCATTGTTACTACTACTTCATCTTTAAATGCCCCAAACCTTATGTCACTGGACTCTGGGGCCTGAGCCGCGCCTTTTCCTTCTTCTACTTTGTTCTCCGCAACGCTTCTATCCATTCCAACGCCTCCCGGTCAAGATGATCTGCTAGCAAATTATTTTTCGGCGGTCTATTTTCAATAAACCGTTCCCTTAAATAATCCGTTTCTGCTTGAATTTCTGTTCTTAACTCCTTTGCCGTCATTCTTGTGGCACCTTGCCCATAAATAATGAGCTGTTCCAACCCATCTCCTGTGGCCACACGAACCCTATAATGCTTTGGCATGGCAGTAACTACTCTTTCTATATAATGATCCGCCGTTTCCGCCTCTTTGGTATAAACAACAAATATATTTTGATATTGGTTCGCAGACCCAATACTTCCTTTCACCAAATACCCATCAAAAACTAAGATAATCGTTGTGCTTTTTACCCCTTTATAATTCGAGAGGATATCAATAAGCTTTTGCCTGGCGCTTTCCAAACTTACATCACGAGCCAACTCTTTTAAATCATCCCAAGCATGAATGATATTGTAGCCATCTACCAATAAGAATTCCTTATGCAAAAGCGCCCCCTCCATTCTGTAGTGATATACACAATAGAGTAACATATTTTGTCGCAATTTGCAAAACCACTATTTACATTCTAATTATTATTTTAAAATAGTTAAATTATTCCTTGGAAAATTTTCTTTGTCGTACAACTTCATACATTAAAAGCCCTGCCGCTACCGAAGCATTTAAAGATGAAATCTGTCCATACATAGGAATAGAGGCTGTAAAATCGCAATTTTCTCGAACAAGACGGCTTACACCTTCCCCTTCGCTACCAATTATCAAGGCCAAAGGTCCCTTCATATTGGTATCAAAATGGTCTAATCCCTTCATATCCGCACAGGCAATCCACAGACCTTCTTTTTTTAGTTTTTCCATGGTCTTTACAATATTAGTTACTCTGGCTACAGGGATGTATTCAATGGCACCTGCCGAGGTCTTACCCACTGTAGCATTTAACCCCACGGAACGGCGTTTCGGTATAATCACTCCATGAACTCCTGCACATTCCGCTGTACGCAAAATTGCCCCTAAATTATGAGGATCTGTAATACCATCCAATAACAAAATAAAAGGGTCTTCCTGTTTTTTTCTGGCAATTTCCAAGATATCCTCAACCTCAACATATTCATGGGCGGAAACCAATGCAATAATACCTTGATGATTTTTCGTCTGAGAAAGTTCGTCCAGCTTCTGTCGGCTTACTTCCTGAATCACTACACCCTTTTCCGTTGCCATAGCAATAATCCGCTTTATGGTTCCCTCTAGATTTCCCTTTAGTACCAATAGCTTTTCCATATCCCTGCCACTTTTTAATACTTCTAGCACAGCATTTCTGCCCTCTAACTGATTTTCGTTAAATTCTCTTTCTTTTTTATCCACAAAAATGCCTCCATCTTTATCCTTAGACAACTCACAATCCATATTCACCATGTTATAGAAAGCCGAAGGAAAAGGTTTTTCTACCTCCTTCGGCTTATCATTCGTTCTATTTTTCTATTATATCCGCCATACCCAAAGAAAACAAGCTTATTGCCCGTTGTTTTTCCCCTTTTAAATACAAATATCCAAATAATGCCTCAAGGCCAGTGGCATGACGATAATCCATCAAGTCTGCATTTTTGGGTGTAGTGAAAGACTTTGCGTTACGACCCCGGCGAAAAACAGAAGCTTCTTCCTCTGTCAATTGCTCCGCAATGCGAAAATACATGTGGGCTTGCGCCTTGGCATTCACTAAATCTTTTGCTTTCTTGTGTAAACGGTTTACCGGGGCATTGCCATCTGTCAGTACCGTCAATCTGACAAACATTTCATAAACCGCATCCCCTATATACGCAAGGCCAAGGGGCGACATCCCTTTGGGATCGACCTCCCCTTCACCACCTAAAATTAAATCAAGCTCTTGTAAATCCATATTTAACCTCTAAACCACTGTACGCCCTGACGAGTATCCTTAATCGTAATTCCCATGGCTGTTAATTCTTCTCTAATTGCATCGGCTGCGGCAAAATCCTTGGCTTTCTTTGCCTCATTTCTTTTTGCAATCAGTGCCTCGATTTTTTCTGTTTCTTCATCGGAGATACTATCTTCACTCAACTCGGCAACACCCAATACACTACATAAGTGATCTAGCATATCCTGAATTTTTGAAGCATATTCCTTGGAAGCACCTGCTTTTACAGCAATATTGCTAAAACGAACCAATTCATAAATTACGGAAATGGCATCAGCAGTATTAAAGTCATCATCCATGGCTGCTTCAAATTGATCTTTGTAGTCTTCTAAATCCTTAACCTGGCTCTTTTCCTCTTCTCTCATAGCGCCCGTAGGGGCATTTTCGATAAAGAAGGCAAGCTCTTTTCTAGCGTTTTTAATGCGCTCCAGACCATTCTGGCAAGCCTGCATTAAATCACGACTGAAGTTGATAGGGCTTCTATAATGGCCATTTAATATAAAGAAACGAATTACTTCATAAGGGAATTGAGCTGCAATATCTCTTACCGTAAAAAAGTTCCCTAAGGATTTAGACATTTTCTCGTTGTCTACAGTAATAAAGCCATTGTGCAGCCAATATTTCGCAAATTGGCAACCATTGCATGCTTCACTCTGAGCAATTTCATTTTCATGGTGAGGGAAAACCAAGTCCTCACCACCAGCATGAATATCAATATGCTCACCTAAATGGTGCTTTGCCATAACGGAGCATTCAATGTGCCAACCAGGTCTTCCTTCACCCCATGGTGAGGTCCAGCTGGGTTCCCCCTCCTTTTTAGGTTTCCAAAGGACGAAATCCGTAGGGTTTTTCTTAGCATCATCTACCGAAACACGTTCACTACCACCGGCAATCAATTCATCTAAATTTTTACGGGATAATTTTCCGTATTCTGGAAACTTCTTTGTATCATAGTAAACAGTTCCCTTATCTTCATAAGCAAAGCCTTTATCAATCAAGTCTTTTACCATCTCAATAATTAAGTCCATTTCCTCAGTTACACGAGGGTGAACGGTAGCTCTTTTAACATTTAAGCCATCGGCATCATGAAAAGCTTCTTGAATGTAGCGATTAGAAATTTCCTGCATGGTGCTATTTTCTTTATTTGCACGGTTAATGATTTTATCATCTACATCCGTAAAGTTCTGTACATATGTTACTTCATAGCCCTTATATTCCAAATAACGTCTTACAGTGTCAAAAACAACGTAGGGTCGTGCATTGCCGATATGAATATAATCGTACACCGTGGGGCCACAAACATACATCTTTACTTTGCCTTCCTCCATGGGGACAAATTCTTCCTTTTGTCTGGTTAGGGTATTATAAACCTTCATATGTGATTCATCCTTTCTATTCATTCATTTCAAAATATAAATATTCTTTACAAGCACTTTCATTTAAAGCCTTTCTCTCAAAAAGCTCTATTACCAATAATACGTCTTCAGAAAAACTCGTTTGAAAATGATTGCTTCTATTTTGCAATTATATCATATATTTAAAAAAAATACTTATATTTTCCACCAGAATATAAGATTTATACTGCTCTTCTTTTGCATCCTGTTAACTCCTCAGGCGCAACGGGTGAAATACGCATGCCATCTTTTCGAACCACCATAACAGGGGAGCCAACAGCAGTTACATTGTCCGGAATATCTTGAATTACCACAGAACCAGCACCAATTTTGGAATTTTTACCGATTGTAATAGGCCCCAAAACAATGGTGCCTGCACCAATCATAACGTTATCTTCTACTGTTGGGTGTCGTTTATTTTTATCTTTCCCTGTACCACCCAAGGTTACACCATGATACAGCATTACATTATCGCCAATTTCCGCTGTCTCCCCAATTACAATGCCCATACCATGGTCAATAAAAAAGTTTTTTCCGATTGTTGCACCAGGGTGAATCTCAATTCCCGTAATGAAACGTGAGAATTGTGATACCAACCTTGCTAAGAAATACTTATTTTTCTTGTAAAGTGTATGAGCAATTCGGTGATTAATTACGGCCCAAAAACTGGGATATAAAAAAACCTCAATACTGCTTTTAATTGCAGGGTCTTTTTCTTTAATAACTCTGATTGCATCCTTTAACATAATAATTCCTCCTATTTTTAAGATAACCTCATTTTCATAAGCAATTGGTGTTTAGTAATCCCATTTTTAATTTGGGGTAATTGTAAAGCAAGAAATAAAAAAGCTTCGTCTTTATACAAATAAAGACGAAGCTATATATTCTCCGCGGTTCCACTTTAATTAGACGGCCATCACCATCTCTCTTTAGGACTGTAACGTTGTCATCGGACACAGACTACTCATATTTCGCCTGCTCAGTTCAGGAACGCACTTCATCCCTCCCCACCTATAAGCGACTCCCACCCAAGTATCTCAAGATGTTGACAGATAAAACCATGCATTCATGATTTCAAATCTCACCACCTTTCACCAAGGTCGCTATTCTCTGTTAGGCAAGAAAAGGATTACTCTTTTCCATCATAACCTTTTTCTTATTTAGTTTTCTTGCAAAAGGCAAACTGCCGTAGCAGCAATACCTTCACCTTTTCCTGTAAAACCCAAGCCTTCTTCCGATGTTGCTTTTACATTCAGTTGATTCCTATTTATTTCCAGTGTTTTTGCAATTATCTCACACATTTCAGGAAGATAGTGTGCCAATTTAGGCTTCTGGGCTATAATTGTTGCATCGATGTTAATTATACAATATCCCTTTTCAGAAATCAAGTATAAAACTTTGGAAAGCAACTTTAAGCTATCTGCACCTTTATATACTTCATCTGTATCAGGAAAATGCCTTCCGATGTCCCCCAATGCAGCTGCGCCTAACAGTGCATCCATAATTGCATGTAATAAAACATCTGCATCTGAATGTCCTAATAAGCCCTTTTCAAAAGGGATTTCAACTCCACCAAGAATCAGTTTGCGTTTCTCAACCAATTTATGCACATCATATCCAGAGCCAATTCGCATTTTTTTACCCCTCTTTTAATATATGCTTGGATGTAAAAAATTCTACTACCAAAACCACCCTTTTTCTTTCTGTCCCCCCTACTATACCCTGACCAGTTCATTCTGTCAAGAAGATGAATTTAAAATAAAATTTACGGTGCTAAGGTTGGAAGGAGTTCTAAGTTAACCATACCTCATCGAATAAAATTTGTTCTATGTGTTCGTTCTACCTCAGGCAATGAAATTCCACTTTTCATCCCTGCATCAATATTTTTTAACATCCATGCCATATTTGCTCCAATATTTCTCATAGTTTGCAATCCCTCTGCGTCTTGCTTAACCTCATCTGGAGAATTACCGTGCACCATATTCCAATAACTTGAGGCTACAATAGGCATCATTGCAATGGTAAAATATTTATTGATTACATCAAATGATGCCGTAGTTCCACCTCGTCTCGCAGAAACGACAGCTGCCGCCGGTTTAAAGTTAAACGGGTTCCTAATCGCAGTGGTCGAACAGTAGAAGGCTCTATCTAAAAAAGAGAGCAAACGACCACTAGGATGAGCATAATATACAGGAGAACCAAAAATAAACCCATCAGCGTCCTGTGCCATTTCTACAAACCGGTTTACGTCGTCATCGTTGAAAATACATCTTCCTTCGTGACACTTGCCACATCCAATACAATCTCTGATAGGTTTTGGACCCAGTTGGAAAATTTCATAATCTACCCCTTGTTTTTCAAGAGCTACACCAACCTCTGTCAGTGCAGTAAAGGTACAACCTTTCAAGTTTGAACTTCCGTTAACCATTAATACTTTCATGCTTTTTGCCTCCTTATTTCATTGTATTGTTTCTAACATAAATAATTACTTATGATGCCAATTTTCATATAATTACCTTTGTCGTATATAAAAGCTATTTGCATATAATTTTATTATTAGTTTGTATTGAAATCTACAAGTAAATTCGATTTAAATACAAAAAAACACCCATTTCTCAGGATGCAATAAGTCAAGTCATAGCGGAGGAGGGATTTGAACCCCCGACACTGCGGGTATGAACCGCATGCTCTAGCCAACTGAGCTACTCCGCCACATTTTTAAATTTCGCAGAAAAATGGGAGTTACAGGGCTCGAACCTGTGACCCTCTGCTTGTAAGGCAGATGCTCTCCCAGCTGAGCTAAACTCCCATAAACGACTCAGAAGGGGCTCGAACCCTCGACCTCCGGCGTGACAGGCCGGCGCTCTAACCAACTGAGCTACTAAGCCATATTTAGTTAAAAATGGGTCTTCAGGGACTTGAACCCGGGACCGTCCGGTTATGAGCCGGATGCTCTAACCAACTGAGCTAAAGACCCAAAATGCTGTGCTCAGTTAAAATTTAAGCCGATGATCGGACTCGAACCGATAACCTGCTGATTACAAGTCAGCTGCT
>JABNAD010000244.1_pt1 | contig 40896 bp, 44 predicted proteins | sample 7240381 | NCBI WGS metagenome assembly JABNAD01 (sample SAMN11332834, study PRJNA596920) | anaerobic digester metagenome | biome: digested sludge; isolation source: digested sewage sludge-derived enrichment culture grown on H2/CO2 | place: Germany: Goettingen
CCCTTAGTCATCTTAGCAAAACCCTTCTTAATAACCTCAGTTCCATGCAACATAAACAAATACCTCCAAATTTAAATTTTATACGCTTCAAATTAGTTTTTTTTATATTCTGTTTAATCACAGTTCTCCCCTGAAAAGATCAGGGTATGAAACTGTTTAATATTCAATTTTTAAAATTGTATAACTTGTTATAAACTTAGTTTCTGGATTATTATAACTGTTTGTATTCTCCCCCTGAAGTAGAATCTAGTTTTCAGTAGTTTCTACCTGGAGGTTCAAAGATCACAAACTTTATATAAGATGTTGACTTAAGGAGTGCTGACTCAAAAAATGAGGCGATAAAAAATGAGAAAAACAATTTCAGATAGTAAGAGTTTGGTTGAGAAGATGCTGGAAGATACAGCTAAGACAATCGACAGCATCAAAGATGATATTGAAAAAACAGTAGTCGATTACACCTTCGTTCCTGGTAAGGACATAATAGAGACAGACGACAGCATTATAGTCCACATAGACATTCCAGGTATAAAGAAAAAAGATATAGAGCTGAAGGTAACTGAAACGAAAATGAAAGTTACAGCCAAGCTTGAAGAGGAACATGCAGAAAGAAGCAACTATGTAACACATCATGACAGAAAGGCAGGTTTCATCAGGAGAAGTGTCAGATTCCCTAAAAAAGTTATGCCTGAAGAAGCTGAAGCCAAATATCAAAACGGTGTTTTAACAGTGGAAGTTCCAAAGCTTGAAAAGAACGAAGGACTCACAGTGGAGATAAAATAATTTCCACTTCACTATTTTTTTTATTGATTAATTTCTATTAATTGAACAGTTTTTTTTTAAGATAAATCCATTGACAAGGTATTTTTAAATCCCACCAAGGGACAGGCCCTTTATTAGGATTGATCAACTTTTTTTTCAGTTTCTCATTGCTACTGAAGTTCATTCCTTGCATGCCTTGCATCTTTGAAGTCTGGGTTCAGGTTCAATGCTGTGTCATAACAGCTGGAAGCTTCATGTTTTTCACCCAACTCCTCCAGAACCACACCTTTACGGTACCAGCTTTCAGGATCCTCTGGTTTCAACTCCAGAACCTGATTGTAGCATTCCAGTGCCCCAGTATACCTATCCAACATTTCAAGGGCGTATCCTTTGTTGTAGGTGGCCTTGAAATTATTAGGATCCAACTTTAAAACCTGATCGAAGGAGTTTATTGATTCCTTGTACTTTTTAGCTGAAATTAGGTTGGTTCCCATGTTGTTCCATACCTTGGTGTTTTCTGGATCCCATTCCAGTGCCCTCTTGTAGAATTCTGCTGCACCTTGATACCTTTTCATCTTTGAAAGAATATTTCCGCCGTTGTACCATGCTTTGACGTAGCTTGGATCTATTTCAACTGCTTTTTCATAGGATTTAACTGCCCCCTCAAAATCTGAAAGTTCCTCCAGTGCTATTCCCCTGTTGTTCCATATTTTAACATCTGTTGGGTCAATCTTCAGGAGTTTGTTGTACTCAATAACATTATGGTATTTCTCCATTCTCCCTGTGAATTCATAGCAGGCCATAAGTGATATTAAAATGAAAGCCAGTGCTATGAGGTACAGGCAGTTCACACCAGAGAGGTAGATATTTGAAAATGCATTGGATTGATAGAAATAAATCAATATTAATATTAAAGCTGTGTTTACCGTTATTAGGTAATTATTTTTATGGTATATTTCCCTCCAATTGAAAAAAGCACCTATAAACTTTACAGCCCCACCAGCAAGGATTATGGGAATGAGTACATCAATTAAATCATTTACAGGATGGAAGATAGCTGCTGTAATCACAAACAATCCTATTATCATTTCTATTGTATAATTCACCATTGTTTAACCTCTAACCTGATTTAATTACTAAAACTTCCATCTGATCTTATTAATAAATTTTGTAATATTTAATATTAATTATGGGGGCATCTTGGATTTCACAGTAGATTTCCCAAAATTTACTTCGTTAAACGTTTATATTACGAAGTACATCATTTCAGACCCCATTTTCATTATTAAATCTCATAATATGTAGGGCATGGTAAATTGGTACAAATTATCATAAATTGAGCACCACATATAGCCCTACCAGTTTATTTACACTATTTTGATGAAGTTTTAGAAAAATAGATTTTGCAACTTCTTTTAAAAGTTCTTTTAATTTATCTTGAAGTTCATTGTACTCATGATTACCTTTAATTTAAATCAACAATTACAGGAACAGTAGAAACTATTATTTTCGATTCCAATAGATAATGTATAATAATTGATATCAATATGGGAAAAGTGTGGGTTTTATGGATATTCTGATTGTCGAAGGGGAACACAGCACTGTTTCAGATTTAAAAACCATTTTAGGAAGATTAGGGCATGATGTGGTTGCTGTAGCTTCCAGTGGAGAGGAAGCAGTGCAAAAAGCAGGAGATCTGAACCCAGGTCTGGTTTTGATCAACATAAAGTTAAGGGGGAGAATGAGCGGTGTGGAAGCTGCAAAGGAAATAAAAAATTGTTATAATATTCCAATCATATTTTTAACTGTTTTTATTAAAAACTGCCTCGTCAAATCTTTACAGCTACCAGAAGACGCTGTTGTTTTAAGTAAACCCCTAAGCCAAGAAAAGTTGGAGTACTGTATTTCAAGAACCCTAACTATCCAGACAGTGATTAAATAGATTGTCCTTTAAGGGCACCGGGTGAAGTAAAATGGGGTTTAAAGGTTATTTACATAGGATAACCCAATGAAAACTTACCCAAGACACCTTGCAAGGAACACCACATTCCCAAGTGATGGTTCAGCCTAAGACCTAACCTGTTTATGTGCAGTCAAAAATACAGTGACACGGAAAAAATGTCCTGTATCTAAAATTGGTTTTGGATTTTTTGATGAAAATGCTGGTACACATTATAAATCTGTAAGAATGTTTTTGAAGGTTAAATTCCAATTTAAAATATTTTCTTATAGATTTAAGGTGCTTCACTTAAGTGCATCAAAGGCTATATCGATCAGATCTCTTAATCCTGCGCTGACATTATTTAATTGATTATCAGCGGCGTAATCTTTGATTTTGCGTATCTGGTCTTCACGTAACGTGTAATTACGTGGAATCATGCGCGGTTTTTGTCTACGTTGGTATTCGTCAAGTGCTCCGTATATCAGCTGCATCAATCGTGTTATTTTTTTGATTTCGTAGAGGTCAATAGTATTTTCAAGCGCATTTTCAAGTAGATCCCGATCTTTTTCCAATCTTTCACTGCTGGGATAAGAGAATGTGTTGGTTTCAAGTAATTCCCTTAAAACTGTGTTAAGATCTTCCTGTGCATCATCTAAAAGTGTTCTCAAATCTTTATCTGTAACCTCATCCATAACATATCCCCTCCTTCACCATACTATGGTGTATATGTTATATATAAGTATTGTGATTATGGGGAGAAAGAAGTCCGTAAAGGCCATCTGATTGTTATTAAAATCAGTTGGTTAGCTAATGAAAATTTATTTAGTTTCCTTTCCAATTTCAACAAGAGCCATGTGCTACCTCATGAATAATTATTTATCCAAAGCCCAAATTATCTATTAGCTATGAAGAGAGAAACCATCTACAAAAGATACGAACCTTCTTTCACACCCAAGGAAAAGAACAGTCCATCTTACTGGTTCGTTTTCAACTCTGATAAATTGCTCATAAACACTGAAAATGATTTTAAGATTCCTTTTACTGAAAATCTAAACGATTTTTCCCTTTCCCCACTTAGAGAACAATACCTGGGCACCCTCGAAGGCCATCCATGCTACACTGCCGAAGTTGCACCAGGAACCACAGCCCCAAATGACATGGCTTTTGAAGACTTAAGATCCATCTACGAGGTTTTAGATGAAGATATTTACCTCTTGGCTGGTCGGGCCATTCAGGTTATAAACTGGGATAAAAATCATCAGTTCTGCGGGAAATGCGGGGCTCCAACCCTGACTTCAGAACATGAAATGTCCAAAGTTTGCCCTGAATGTGGATTTACAAGCTTCACCCGTTTGTCCCCTGCAGTGATAACTGCAATTGTAAAGGACGATAAAATCCTCCTGGCCAAACATTCCTACGGCCTTAAAAGGTACAGCCTCATCGCGGGATTTTTAGAAGCTGGAGAAACCCTGGAAGAAGGTGTCAAGCGTGAAATTGCAGAAGAAGTAGGATTAAAGGTTAAAAATATCGAATACTTCGGAAGCCAACCCTGGCCCTTTCCCCATTCATTGATGGTTGGTTTTACAGCGGAATATGAAAGCGGCGAGATAAAGGTTGATGGGAACGAAATAACAGATGCTAAATGGTTTTCTCCAGATGAGGTTCCGCGGATGTCCTCTATGATCAGTATTGCAAGTGAGCTTATTGAGTGGTTTGTTGAGAACTACTGAAGCTGGGAACTTTAAGCCACTTGTGGATGTTTAAGAGTTAAGAAGATTAAAATTGTTTTTGATTTTCCATTTACAACAACAATTCCTGTAGATTTCCAAAATTTTTTTTATCAAAATTCCACCAAACCTATATTCCCCATAAAAAACATATCTTAAGAAAGCTAATTGAAACCAAACCCCATGAAAAGAGGGGCAGAAAGGAGGTTACAAAATGACTTCTAGCGAAGAATTATCCAGGATAGAAGAGAAGGCCTGTGAACTATTAGAAAATCGTAATGGAATTTATCTTGAAAAAAGGCTTTACAAACAGTTAAGAAATGAATATCCAGAATTATCCAGGAAGGATTTCCAGACAGTTCTGGATGAAGTCTTGAAACAGGGCTACATCATGGAACACGCACTTATAAAACCCATAACAGATAAAGAGGCAAAAAAAGGTGAAAAAACCTATGCCAGGGGTAAGTTATCTGGAAAGGGTGCTTCTGAAATTCCAAGAATTCCAAATAAGAGAGAGTTGGAATAGAATTCAGATAATATTCTCAGTTCATTGGGAAATTGGGAAATTTTGAAGTTAAAAAGAAGTTTATCCAAAAAATCTATTAACAATAAAGTTTCAGATAGATAGTAGGTGATTATTGTGGGAAAAAGAATACTGGTACCTACAGATGGATCAGAACAGGCTGAAAGAGCTGGAGAACAGGCCATGTCCATGGCAGAATTAGAAGGCGCAGAGATCATTGTTTTGTACGTTATAGACACTGAATACTTGAGGGCCCTGCCCCAGGATGAACTCATAAACCAGATCAAAGCAGGTTTAAAGGTTGACGGTGAAAAAGCCGTTGCAGACTTTCAAAAAACCCTGGAAGAAAGAAAATGTGGTGGACACTGCAGCAATATCCAATTCCGAACCATGATAAAAGGAGGGAAACCTGCAGAGGTCATCCTCAAAACCATAGAAGAAGAGGGAATTGACCAGGTTGTAATGGGTAAATCAGGTAAACACGGAATTGAAAGACTCGTGCTTGGAAGGACAACCGAAAGGGTTGTAAGAAGGGCCAAGGTCTCCGTTGAAGTTGTGGCTTAACTTCAACCCTTTTTTTGAGTTACCTTAGATCAAAATCTTTTTTTAAAAAATAATAGGTTAAAACCCTAAAGTGTTAGGGTCTTCTTGTATATTGCACTTGACTCATCACCGTCTGAGAAGACTGAGTCAAAGAACATAACATCCACCTTTGCTGGTTCCCCAGTGTCGATGTAGGACGTTCCTTTAACCTTTATTGTCTGTCCGGTCTTGGCGTTGTTGATGTTCCATGCAAGGGGATCCTTTTGAAGAACTGCGCCGCTGGAGTCGTACCATACAAGAACCATTTCCATGTAGTCCATATCCTTGGCTGGTGTTACTGAAGCTGTGACTTCGTAGTCTCCGTAGGAGCCTGCACTTGCCTCTAGGTTGTTTACTGTTATTGAAGATGCATCACTTGATGCAGCCTGTGTGTTTCCAGAAGAGTTACCTGTTGAGGAGTCTGATCCAGAATCCACACATCCACTTACAGCAACCACAGCTGCAACAAGAAGTACAACTGCTATTAAAAATACCTTTTTCATGTTTCATTCCTCCATTTAAATTTCATTTCCTCACTACTGCGAGCAATCCGCCTACGCCCATGAGTACCGCTCCGAGAATTCCGAAGAGGGATATGCTGATCAGGAGCCAGAGCGCACTCACAATCAGAACTATTCCCCCTACCTTTGGGTTTTTCATTACCAGTACAGAACCAATTATGCCAAATATAGATGCTAAAATTGCGCTTACTCCTAAAACTGTAATTTCAGAGTCGAATACTCCAAACATCACTGCAAATATTCCGCCCAAAATACCAAAAATTCCACCTACCATTCCCAGGGCAAGTTCAATCGTCCTTGATGTTTCCTTCACTTCTTCAGAAATTTCAATACCTCCCTATGCTTGTTAATGTTAAGTATTGAATTGATTATATATAATATTTTATATTCTAAATTAAATGAAAAAATTTATATAATAATTGTTAAAAGATAATGTATTTATTGAATTATTTAATTCAAACAATTAATAGTTAGTAAAAATAATCAATTGTAAATTTTTAATGAAAATGATGCTGAAAAAAACTTAATTAAACCCATCTTTTTAAAAACTGAAAATAGTTTAAATATCACATCAAACATCTTACATTTATAAAAAAACCATTGTTTTACCAAAATTAGTTTGAGGTTTAGTTAATGACCGTGATTTATCCAGATGCCAACAATATGAATCAGACCTTTCTCGTCATCATCATGATAATTCTCATACTTCAGCTGCGGGAGCGTAAGGTCCAGGCAAGAAAACTGTTCATGATGCCAGTATTCATGACACTTGTAACAGGAGCAGCCATTTACACCAGCGCATCTTCAAGCATCACAGCCTTCGCACTTGTGGCCGCAGGTCTTGCAGTTGGGATGGGCATGGGAATAGGCATAGGTTCCCTTATGAAGGTAAAAGTCCATGAAGATGGATCCATGGTTCTCAAGGGATCCATTCTGGCTGTGACAGTATGGATCATCATAATAGCAGTTAAGATACTTGGAAAAGACGTTCTTAACGGAACTGGATACATAAACCTCAGTGTTTTAACATCCATCTTCTTAACCATGACCCTTGGTGCAATGATATCCAGACGTGCCTACGTTTACATGGAATATCTGAGGCAGAAGAGGGTAAATCTTGCCCAATAAAAAAAGTGAATTTTAGATTTTATTCATTCTGAATCAAGGATTCCAACCGTTTAACAGCATGGTACTTCTCCTTCTCCTCAATTTTGGCCTGGTTCAGGGCCTCTTTAAGGGTCCAGATTGAGTGGTCGTAAACCTCCCTGTCAACTGGGTAAGGGAAGCCGTCCTTTCCTCCATGTGTGAAGCTGTACTTCACAGGGTCCTTCCAGCTTGGCTCAGATCCGTAAACAAGGTCAGATATCAGTGCAAGTGCGCGTATCTTCTTGGGCCCCATTCCCCCAAGTGAAATCAGTTCCTGATAGTTTTCAGGCTGCAGTTCCCAGGCATTCTTTAAGACCTCAAATTCCCGGTCTGATAAGTCCATATCCAGAACTGGATGGTGGCGCGGCATCTTGAATTCAGAGAAGTATGAATCCAGGCTCATCTGAGACTTCTCCTTAAGGGGTGTTCTGTCCTTGAAGTATTTTTTCAGGTGTTCTGGGTTGTCGCAGATAAGATCAACACTCATATCCCTTGTTTCACTGCTTTCGTGGGCTGTCATGTCAAGTGTTTCTGATTCTGGTTTGTCGCAGCATATCCCCCTGTGTGGTTCTTCCACAAATTCCTTCACTCCCTCAGAAAGCCAGTGGTAACGCCTTGCATAGCGTGTTTCAGGGTTCATTCCCTGCTGTACAACTGCCCATTTTCCCTTCTCAGTTAATATGAATGAGTGGTGGTAGAGTCCGTAGCCGTCCTGGATGCAGGAGTTGTCTATTTTAGCTGATAACCTGCTTGCTGTGACCATTTCCTCCACCCTGCCCGTGGGTAGTGAGAAAATCTCCCCTGCATTTTCTATGTCTGCCGGTGTTTTTCTGGATGCCCTCCCCTTTCCACCTGCAACCATTATTCCATGTTTTTCAGGATCGATTGCCATTTTAAGGGCGCCACATGTTGTTGTTGTGGTTCCTGAGGAGTGCCAGTCAAATCCCAGGACGCAAGAGAATGCCTGAAACCAGTAGGGATTTGAAAGTCTTCTTAAAAATTCATCGGCATCGTACTCGTAGAGCAGTACATCTACAATGCTCCCTGTGAGCTTAACCATTCGGTTAAAAAGCCATTTAGGTGCACGTCCCCCATGAAGGGGAAGGTTTGCAACTCCACTTCTTGACTGCATCTAATTTATCATCCCTTTTATTTGTGATTAAAATGGATCTTCATGCAAATAATGTTTTTCTTCTATGTATTTTATGTAAAAAAAGGTATTTGAATGTTTAATCAAAATCAAGGGCGTACTTTTCAATGGTTCGCTCAAGTTCTTCCAGTATCTCCTGGTTGCCTGCAGGTTTGTATGATTCTTCCAACTCCTTCCGGTACTTGTCAAGATTTTCCAGGAAGTTCATCAGTATTTCCCTGTCCAGTTCCTCATGGAACTCTCCATAGCCCAACCTTTCAATGTATAGGGCATTCAGTATCTGTTCGAACTGTTTTTTAACAGGAACGCTCAAAACCGGTTTTTTCAGGTAAAGAGCCTCTGTTATGAGGGTGAATCCTCCGTTGGTTAGTATTGCCCTGCATGATGCAAGATCCGTGTAAAATTCATCCTCGTTGAACTTCTTGAATTGGAGGTTTCCATCCTTTTTATCCTCGTTGAACCCATAGACAATGCAGGTAACTCCAACCCTCTTCAGAAGCTCCAGAAGCTTCAGGTTGGACGTGCTCGTCTGGTAAACAAGAATATGTTCCCCTATTTCCGGTTTTAGGTTCAGTATTTCCTCACGGAGTATGGGTGAAAACATCACTGCTTTTTCAGGATTTTTAAGGGGTGCCCTGAAGAAGCTGGTTATGAGGTACTTCTTAGGTAAAGTTATAAAGGAATATGCCACTCCTTCAGCTTTTAACCTGTCGCTGCGGTATTTTTTGGGAACATCCAGTTCGCACTGTGTTAGAACGCTGATGTTGTCCAGGCTTATAAGGGGTATCTTCACTATCTTACTCAGGAGGTTTGCATAGAACTCAAAATCAGATACTATAACGTGGGGTTTGAACTCCTTAACTACACCATGCATAAGTCTTAAATTATTTTTAAGATCACTTGGAAGTCCTTTCATTCCTTTAACAAATGTTTTGCTGTTACTGACCTTATTGTCCTCATAGACTGTGTTGAAACCACCTATTTCATAGACTTTGTCGTGTTTTTTTGAGATGTATTTATATGCTCTGTCGCTTGCAAAAACAACAACATCATACTTCTTTGATAGGTGTTTTATTACAACTCCACTGCGTATTGCATGACCCATTCCCTCACCACATAGTGAGTATATGATCCTCTTCTTTCCAGTGGTTCTCTCGGTCAGTTCCTTCTCATTGGAGTAGTCGAAGTCGTAGTCCAATTCTTCAGCTGTTATCTTCCTTCCTGAAAACTGGTATATGGTGCTTTTAGCGTACTTGAAGGCTATGGCCTTTCTTCCTTCCTTTTCAAGGCGTCTTATTGAAACAAGAAGTTTGGGCCTTCTTAAAACCTTGAAGGAGCTTATCTTTGCAATTTTTTCGATGTAATCTGTGTCCTCTCCAAAGTCTATGGCCTCATCAAAACCACCAACAGCATCATGAAGGTCTCTTCTTGTTAAAATTCCATAACAACCTGCCCCATGTGGTTTTATGGATTCAACACTCCTCATGAAGAAGTTGGCAAAATCATGGGATATCTTATCAATTCTGCTGTCACTTAAGGGTATCATCTGTGTGATGGCAATACCAAGATCGTTTTCCATGAACTCTTCAAGTGCAGATTCCAGGTAACCTTCAGTGAGTATCACATCAGAGTCTAAAAAGAGAAGGTATTCTCCAGATGATGCTTCAGCACCCCTGTTTCTTCCAAGAGCAGGTAATCCTCCTTCAACCACCCTGGAGTTGTAGGATTCTGCAATTTCCCTTGTTTTATCTGTGGAACTTGCATCTGCCACTATGACTTCATAGTCATCCTGAAAATTTTGATTTTTAATGCTTTCCAACAGTTTTGGAAGGTAATCCTCCTCGTTGTGTGTTGGAATGATGATACTGAGCTTCATGTTCTCCCTTGAATGATTTGATTCTTTCTGAATTAAAAAAAGATTTGATCTTCTTGGATTATAAATTGTGTTTGAAGATCTATAAATAACCTTGATCCCTGCACAACCTTAATTAAATTTAAAGTAAGGTTGTTTGAAACTCTCCTTGAATTAGATTTTATGGAGCAGAATTTCCTACACGTAAGAGTAGAAGTTCCAGGTCATGAAGGAACCATCTGCCTTACCCTTGAAATCAACAAAAACCTTCTTAATAATTTCTTTATCTCCTCCAGAAGGTTTTAGGGTGTAAATAGTTTTATCATCAATGTGCTGTACATCTGTAACGTTGTATGAGGTCATGTTAACTGGTTCGTGCTGGTTTATAACTGTGAGTGTGTAATGATCTGTGTTGGTGCCTCCAATTTCAATTGCAAACCCTACAAGAATTATGAGGAATATGATCAGGACAGGTTTGACCAGTGTCCTTGGAGAAAAACTGTTTTTTGCAGAGTAAATGAAGAGAAGGATACCAAATCCTATAAGAAATGGCTGTGAGAACATTCCTCCATCCATCATACCTATGATGGCCACTGTGAGTCCAAATGAGGTTACAACCTTATATGAATCCCTCATACCAGTCATTGCAAGCAGACCTGCTATGTATGCCAATGGTAGGGATACCAGTGCAAGGAAGGCGAAGGGTGAAGAGTATTGGATAATTGCTAAGCCAGTGTTTATGTGGTGGGGTGCAGTTTCACCCATCAAACTCACCATGTATCCAATCACTGATTTGAAGACATGGGTGTGCATTATGCTGGTTGTGCTGGGGGTTGGGTTCATGGCAGTGAACACTGTAAACAACGAAACATTGAATTTAAGTCTTATCCATACTTCAATGAGCAAACCAACCACACAGGTAACGAACATGGTTACAAGGGAGATTAGAAGGTACCTCCTTCCATTGAACCATTTTCCAGGAAAGATTTTAGGGTTTAGTCTGGAGCTTGAAGTTATGAGGGAACTTAAAAGCAGGAGACTTCCCATCATAACCAGCAGTATCACGGCTTTACCTTCAGATGAGCCTTCAAGTATGGGCCAGAGTACTGTGGCCACTGCGTTGTCCATGAAACCAGTTTTAAGGAGTATGCCTCCTAAAATTATCAGTACAATTCCTGTTAATCCAAGGCGGTCAATTCGCAAGTTTTCATCACCACAGCTGTTTCGTATGTCCTTGATTTCACTTTATTTAACTCTTGAGTATATTCGTTAGTTCTACACTTGTTTTATACTTAGTTTCAATGGTCCCTTTTATGAAAGCTCGATCATTCGTTCTATTGCTTTTCTTGCTTTTTTGGCTATTTCTTCAGGAACTGTGACAAGGAACTCCTCATTTAAGAGGGAGTTTTTAACCTTTTCAAGGGTGTGGAGCTTCATGTTTTCACATATTGCATCATCTAATGCTGGAATAATTGTTTTATTTGGATTTTCCCTTCTGAGCCTGGTTACAAGATCGTATTCAGTTCCCACTATGAAGGTCTGTTTTGGAGATTCTGCAACGTGCCTCATCATACCTCCAGTGCTTAAAACGTAGTCTGCAAATTCCTGAACCTCAGGGTCACTCTCTGGATGGATCATTATATCTGCATCAGGATACTTCTCCCTTAAATTGTGCATGTCATGGAGGCTGAGCATTCTGTGAACGTAGCAGTGCCCATGTTCTGGTACAGGAATTATCTCCTTGTCCACCTGCTGCTGCACATGCCATGCAAGGTTCATATCCGGTCCAAAGAGTATCAAATCTTCATCAAGACTTTCAACAACTTTAACAGCATTTGCTGATGTGCAGAGTATGTCTGCCTCAGCCTTTGCCTCTGCAAGGGTGTTAACGTAGAGCACAACTGCTGCGTCAGGGTACCTTTTCTTGGCCATCCTAAGTTCTTCAACAGGGAGCATGTTGGCCATTGGACACTCTGAATTTTTATCAGGAATGACTATTTTCTTATCTGGGTTGAGTATTGCAGCTGTTTCAGCCATGAAGTCAACACCGCAGAATACAACGAGCTGGGAATCTGTTATTTCAGAGGCCTTTATACATAACTCCAGAGAATCACCAATAAAATCAGCTATCTCCTGTATATCGCCGGTTTGATAATTATGGGCCAGTATTGTGGCATTTTTCTCTTCTTTGAGTTTTATGATTTCTTTTTGCAGATCATTCAACATGATAATCGCCTTATAATTTCACTGCCCAAGTAGGCAGTTTAATGAGAATAATGTAATCCTCAAGAATTTGGTGTGAATTGAAGTAGTTATTTAGATTTTTGTACATTATTTAGTTTTCCATTTATTTATTAAATAACTATTGTTAAAGTTAGAAACTAAAAAAAGGAAGCTTCAAAATATTATTCCTAAAAAAAGTAGATTAAAGTTTTAAAAAAAATTTGAAGCCACTGCTATTTAAAGATCCTCTGAATCCCCACCATTCCCTATTTCAGCACCATTTAATGCTTCTTTACATGCACAGTCCCTTTGGGATGATATTTTATCCAGTGCACCTGCTATGGTTGCTGTTAGTTCATTCCGCTTATCCTCCACTATCTGGAAGACTTCGTCTATGGTGAGTTTTCCAGGTGATATTGATGCAGCATAGTTGGATACTGTGCATATTGATGCGTAGCACATTTCAAGTTCACGGGCAAGTACTGATTCAGGCAGGCCAGTCATGCCAACAACTGTACCTCCCAGTTTCTGGAACATTTTAACCTCAGCAGGAGTTTCAAATCTCGGGCCTTCAGTGCAGACGTAAACTCCCCCATCCACAACATCTCCTGAGGATATTAAAGCATTCCTTAAATTGGGGCAGTAAGGTTCTGTTACATCCACATGTACAGTTCTTGTGTCGTAGAAGGTTCCATTCCTTGCACGTGTGAAATCTATGAAGTCATCGGGCACAACAAAATCTCCAGGCCCTATTGATAGATCCAGTGATCCAACCGCATTTGTGGCTATTATACTGTCCACTCCAATCTTTTTAAGTGCGTATATGTTTGCCCTGTAGTTTATCATGTGCGGAGGGTTTGCATGGCCCTTTGCATGTCTTGGCATGAATGCAATTGTCTTTCCATGTAACTTAAAGATGGATATTTCTGGTGATTCACCGTAGGGTGTTTGAAGAACCTGGTTTTTAATTTCTTCACCCATCTCAACTATCTCATATATACCTGTACCGCCTATTATTCCTATCATCTGTGCACCTTCAGATTTCCATTTAAAGATTAAAATTTCACTTTTATTGAGTATAAAAAAATTTAAGTCCACTAATTTGAAGTTTATCCCTTTGCAACTCCAAGTGGTACCATTTTACCTACAAGACTTGATATTCCGGATTCATGGGCAATCTGAACAACCTGATCAACATCTTTGTATGCACCTGGGGCTTCTTCAGCCACAACAGGCATGGAATTAGCCCTTATGAGTATTCCTTTATCTGCAAGAAGTTTTTTAACTTCTTCTCCCCTGAATTCTCTTTTTGCACCGGCACGACTCATTAAACGTCCTGCACCATGTGCCGTTGATCCAAATGTTTCTTCCATTGCAGTTTCTGTACCGTGGAGTACGTATGATGCTGTTCCCATTGTTCCAGGCAAAAGTACTGGCTGTCCAACATCCCTGTACTTTGCTGGGATTTCTTCTCTTCCAGGACCAAATGCCCGGGTTGCTCCTTTCCTGTGGACGTAAAGCTCCATATCATAACCCTTTATTTTATGTGTTTCCTTCTTGGCTATGTTGTGGGCTACATCGTAGACTATTCCCATGTTCATGTCTTCTGCATCCTGTTTGAAGACCTGTTCAAAGGATTCCCTTACCCAATGAACTATCATCTGCCTGTTGGTCCATGCGTAGTTTGCTGCAGCTGCCATTGCCTGGAAGTAGTCCTGTGCTTCCTCTGAATCTGCAGGTGCACATGCAAGCTGTCTATCTGGGAGGTTTATCTTGTACTTCTTGTAGGCCTTGTCCATGGTTCTGAGGTAGTCTGAGCATATTTGATGGCCGCATCCCCTGGAACCTGAATGGATCATGACTGTTATCTGGCCTTCCTCTATTCCAAAGGTTTTTGCAGCTTTTTCATCGAAGATCTCATCCATCCTCTGTATTTCCAGGAAGTGGTTTCCAGATCCAAGGGATCCAAGCTGGGGTATTCCCCTCTTCTTGGCCTTGTCACTGACCTTGGAGGAATCTGCTTCATCCATTCTTCCATTCTCCTCAAGGTATTCAAGGTCGGATTCCCAGCCATATCCATTTTCAACAGCCCAGCTTGCACCGAGGTTAAGAACATCATTGATTTCTCCCTCTTTAAGCCTTATTTTACCCTTGCTTCCAACTCCTGATGGCACGTTTCTAAAGAGAGTATCCAGAAGTTCTTTCATCCGGGGTTTAACATCATCTTCTGTGAGGTTGGTTCTGACAAGCCTTACACCACAGTTTATGTCAAAACCCACCCCCCCGGGACTTATAACTCCATTTCTTGCACTGAAAGCCCCAACTCCACCTATACTGAAGCCGTAGCCGAAGTGTATGTCAGGAAGACCTATTGAAAATTTCTGGATACCTGGCAGACACGCAACATTGGCCACTTGATCCAGTGCTCCCTTTTCAACTGTTTTTATGGCCTCATCATCCAGGTAAATCCTCCCTGGAACCCTCATACCCTTTTTGTAGCTGGTTGAAATTTCCCATACACAATCTCTTACTTTACTTAAATTTTCGTCTGCGACCATAATATGACTCTCCAAAATAGTAGATTCTTTTTTAAAGAAATAATACTTAAACAAATCTATTTAAACAATTTTCATGAATTTAATTGATTTGAGCCCCGAAATTGGATTAAAAACCTCTGATCATATTTTAACTGCACTCCCCATTAACATGAATTCCTTTGAAAAGATTCTAGGGAGTTTATGGTTAAAATAACTGTTAAATATTTGGTATTAAGGTTTTATAAAAATTTTCTATTTACAAGAACTATTATATATCTAGTATGACCTGTAACATATATCCATTTTTCTTTTGTATATCCATCATATGATAGGTTGCTGCCTTGACTTCATCCCTTCTCTCATGGACATCCGGGTCAAACTCTTGACCCTCCGCTACAGCCTCCAAAAGGAAAACCTTTTCTCCATCTTCCATTTTATCACTGATCTCAACGTTGAATCTGGAGAAAACCAGGTACTCTGAGTCGTGGAAAAACAGGAGTTCTGAAAGCCAGTCATAGAGCAGTGCTTCTTCATCTTCTGATTTTAAAGTGATCTTCCTCAGGAGCTCAGGTTTTATGTGGTTGGTGTCTGTCATAACCTCAAACATTGCAAGTGCAGCATTTTCAAATGCCTGGTTAAGGGTTTTTCCATATGCCCTGTACCCAACATCTGCAGTTACATCAAAAAATTCAAATTTTAGTGATGGATGAGAGTTGGACTTATTATTATCTTTAATTTCCACAGTTTAACCTCTTAAATCTTTTAAAAATAGGGGAGAAATTTCTGTTGATCATCTGAGTGATCCTATTTCAACTGATGAATTTGTATCCCTAACGATCTAATAAATTAGTATTTTTTCGTTAGGATATAAATTTTTGTAGGATTTTTTGTGGACGCCTTTGAAACAGCTTTCTCATGAATACAATTACTTATCAAGCGCTCTCCATCTCTTCCTTTAAGTAAGTTCCAGCACGAGTATCATTATAAATACAGAAGGAGGAACTAAAAAATGCAGAGAATTTATGGGAAACCTACAGTACCCAACCTTAAAAAAAGATCAAACGTTTTTGAATACCTCGGCCTAAACTACCTTGATTTAAGGTCATGCATATTTCTATGCTTTGTTATGGTTGTTCTGATAACAAGCATACTCTGTGTGGCTGCATGCCCCAACTCCAACATACCTATAGGTGCCTAGATCATGCCCCAACATTTTTTAAACATTTTTCTATCTCTTTAGGGTTAAATCTTAATATTACCAGGCGTGAATTACCTTTTACACCTTTACCTGTGAATTTTGTGTCTATCAACCTTAAGAATTCGAGTTTGTTAAGGGTGCGGTCGAATGAAGCATAGCTTGTTGAGGTTCGTATCTTGAAGGAATTGTAGATGTCACCTGCAATCAGATCATCCTCTCCAGATTCAGCTATAACCTTCAGAAGCGTTTTTTCATCATCTGATAATGTTTTCAGGGTACTTTTAAGACTCACAGAACCCGTGCTCTTCATTGCTTCAAGCACATGCTTTTTCTCGATGATCTTTGAGGCATCTGCCTCTGCAAAATTTCCACTGACCCTTAAAAGATCTATTCCAATTCTTAAATCTCCAGCAGACGATGCCTGCTCCACTATCATATCAAGGATATCATCGGATATCACATCAGGATAAAAACCTGCTTTTATCCTATCCTTGAGTATGTCCCTCATCTCACTGGGTGAGTAGGGATCGAATATAACTTCTTGAGGTATGAAAACAGAGTTAACGTTTTTATCCAGCATGTAACGGAACTCTATATCTGAGAGGATTGCAAATACTCCTGTTCTGACACCTTTAAATTCTTCATGGGCCCTAAGTATATCATAGAATATCTTATTTGCATTTTTACTGTGGAAGAGGTAGTTCACATCGTCCAGTGCAACAACCAGGGTTTTGTCTTCATCCCTAAGGTGCTTCATTATCTTTCCGTAGATCCTAGAGAATGGAACACCAGTTTCAGGGGGCATGTGCCCGAAGAGTTTGTTGTAAATCTGAGAAAATATGTTGAAACGCGTTGTATGAAGCTGGCAGTTAACGTAGACACAAACAAGCCTGTCTGAGGTTCCCTCCACCATGTCGAATATTTTGTTTATTGCAGTTGTTTTACCTGTTGCAGGAGAACCCAAAACAACTGTGTTGACAGGCCTTCCACCTCTAAGTGCAGGTCTTAAACATATTGCCAGTGCTTCCATCTGGGATTCCCTGTGAATATAATTTTCAGGGACGTAATCTGGATTAAAAGCATCTATATTCCTGAATATTGTCTCATCATAAAGAAGAATGTCTTGTATACCCATGGTATCCTATCTTGTGGCTTCAATAATAAAAATTGTGGTTTTAATCTCTGGTAAAAAAACATTGCAAAAAATTTTAGATGTTTTATAATAAAAATTTAGTATTTTTTTGATTTTCATTAAAGGGTTCAATTTTAAAACGTTTTATATTTTTTGTAGAACCGGATTTTCCTTTTAAATCGTTTACTGCAGGAATTCATGCCCATGGTCTTTTGATCTCTATTTATAATTTACTACACAAATCTAATGGAATCCTTCTCCCCTAAACCGTTAAATATTACTTCCTTAGATTAGAATATGTGCAATATTACAAGATCTCAGTATATCGCGATTAAAAAATTTAGTGGGAGGTTGAAATTATGGATATTAAATTTATAGTGAGGGATTCTCTGAAGTATCCCCTCTCAGACTGGAAGAAAATTTTGATACTGGGAATTATCCTATTTATCAGTAGCTATGTAATAACAGATAACATAATAACCATTAGAAACATTGCTGAAATGGGTCTTTTAGGCATAATTGGATTGATGTTTGGTTTATTGGCATATGGTTACGCGTTTAGAATCATAAAAACTTCCTTACTCGGCATAGTGGAACTTCCAGCTTTTGATGATTGGGTAAACATGTTCCTAGTTGGTCTTAAAGTGCTGGTAGTTGGTATTGTCTATTTAATCCCTGTTATTCTGTTTATAATATTTTCTGCAGTTTCATCCCCATCAACTTTTACATTAACCTATGGAAGTACAGGGTTAACAGTTGTTGGTATATTTTTAGAGGTTTTAGAGTCCGTAATTATTCAGGGAATCGGAAATCTTGCCCCGATTTTATTTAATATATCCATGACCACGATTTGGGGTTCTATCACAATTGTGTACATGATCCTAATTATTCCAACAATTGCAATAGCAATAGCAAATATGGCAAATAATAACAGTAAAATCAGTGCAGCCTTCAAATTTCATGAAATAATCAATAAAATCTCAAATATAGGATGGGAAAACCTTATAATTTGGTACATAATAACTGGAATCCTCTATTTAATCCTACTGGCACTAAGTAATATATTCCCTATAGGACAAGGATTGATGCTTTTAATTGTAATTCCCTGTTTTTACATGTATCTTGCTAGATCAGTGGCATTACTCTACACTTCAAATAAATTATAGAACCTTAAAATGAGTATAAGAACTATTTATAAAAATTAGAAAACAAAAATGGAAAAAATCAATTAATATCCCTGAAATCCACCCTTAAAACACCCTTAACCTTCTCTCCACCGGAAATTGTCACTATTTCAATGTTTTCATTCTCTGCAGCCCATTCAACGAGTTCCTTTGCATATTTAAGTTTCAATTCTTTTACTTCATCGGCTGCACCCTCATCTGATGCTATGTCTGGCCTTGAGTACTTGGTAACGATCTTTCCAAAGTCCATACCTGCAAGTACAATGAGTTCTGCACCCCTTTCAACTGCAAAGAACAAACAACGATCCCCATCTGTGAAGCCGCCAAAATCATGAACATGTTCAAGTGGAACACTCTGGGTTGTTCCCAGAACATTCTTAAGGACGGGAACATACTTCTCTATGTTTTCCAGGTTGTTTCCATGGGCATGAACAAGCAGTACAGATCCTTTGCTGTTTGCATGGAGTATGTCCCCTATTTTACCGTCCAGATCCGTTACTATTATATCTGGAATTATATCTTCCTCTCTTAGTGCCGTTGTTGCACCGTCTGCAGATATAAGGGTGAAATCTGTTAGATCCTGATTTTTAAGTTCTTTTAGATTCCTTTTGAGGGATGGGCCTGCTCCAAAGATTATTACCTTCCGTTTGACTGGAATTTCATTGGGTTTCAGGCATTTCTGTTTGTCCAGGATTTTGTTCAGTGTTTCTGCGGATCTTTCATCCATGTTTTTATCGAAGCCGAATGCCTCCAATATACATTTATACCATTGAAACCATATATCAAGATTCATATATTACAAGTTGTTAAAACAAATATAAATAAAGTTCTTAGAAAGTGGAGGTTTTTTAGATGTATGAGACGTTGCTGATGATACCGGGACCTACCAGGGTTGCCCCGAGAGTCTTGAAAGCCATGTCAGAGAACATAGTGAACCATAGGAGCGCTTTGTTCGGCGAAATCCTGAAGGATACCAACGAGATGATGTCAGAGGTTTTCCAGACTGAAAATGATTCATATTTGATAACAGGTTCTGGAACAGCCGCAATGGAAGCCGCAGTTGGAAATATCGTTGAAAAAGGGGACAAGGTCCTTAACATAGTGGGTGGAAAATTCGGAGAGAGATTCATGCAGATAACCGAAGCCCATGGAGGAAGTCCTACTGAACTTAGCGTTGAATGGGGACATGCTGTTAATCCTGAAGATGTTAAATACATCCTCGATGAGGAAGAAGACATTAAAGCCGTGACAATTGTTCACAATGAAACTTCAACTGGGGTAGCAAACCCAATAGATGAAGTTGGTAAGATAGTTAAAGATTATGATGCTCTGTACGTTGTTGACACTGTTTCATCCCTTGGAGGGGACGATGTATTTGTAGATGGTTATGGTATTGATATTTGTGTTACAGGCTCCCAGAAATGTCTTGCAGCCCCACCAGGAATGGCAGCAATAACTTTAAGTGACGACGCCTGGAATGTTGTTGATAAAACAGAGACAAGCACCTACTACCTCAACATGAAGAAGTACAGAAAAAGCGGAGACAAAGTACCTCCAGAAACACCTTACACACCATCAGTATCATTGATGTATGCTATGCGTGAAGCTTTAAATATTATCATGGAAGAAGGTCTTGAAGAAAGAGTTATAAGGCATAAAATGGCTGCAAAAGCCACAAGAGCTGGTGTAAAAGCCCTTGGACTGGAATTGTTTGCACAGGACGATGCAGCATCCAACACAGTTACAGCAATAAAAATGCCTGAAGGCGTTACAGACAAAGACATGAGGGGTACAATGCGTAACAAGTACCATATAGAACTTGCAGGCGGTCAGGACCACCTCAAAGGCAATGTCTTCAGAATTGGCCACATGGGTAACATAACCCACAGGGAAATATTAACAACAATATCTGCCCTTGAAATGACCTTAAAAGAACTCGGATTCAATATTGCATTAGGAGAGGGAGTAGCAGCAGTTGCAGATACTTATCTGGGCTGTAAATCCTTTTAAATCCTAACTTCTTTTTTATTTTTTATTATTCATTTAATGAAGAAATAATTAAATTTAAATCCTTTTTAAAGCTCTTTTTAAAATTATTTATTAAAACAATTGCAAAAAATAGTTAAAAATATTTAATATGATTTTTAATGTTAATTTTCCGGTTTTAGCTACATCTTAACGCTTTTCAATATTGCAGGAATGGTTTTAAGAAGTATTGGTCCGTCCATAAGTGTCTGCTGAACTATATAACGTGGTCTGAGGTAGAACTGTCTGAAGGCTTTTTTCTGGAGTTTTTTAAGCTCTTCCCGTGAGCAGTCAACTGTTTCAAGCACAGGGCTCAGGAGGTTGTACTTGGACCAGTCATCTGTCTTCAGGAGGTCGCGTCCTGCAACCTTCATGTAGAAATCTGTACCCGGGTAGGGGGTTGCAAGTGAAAATATTGCATAAGAAGGATTCAAATTCCTGACAAATTTTATGGTTCTCTCTATACTTTTACGGGTGTCTCCAGGCATTCCAAGGGCCACAGAAGCTACGGTTCGAATATCATGTTTTCTTGTGAGTTCAAATGCTCTTTTTATCTTATCAACAGTTGTTCTCTTGTTCATCTGATCCAGTGACTGCTGATCTGAAGATTCCACACCTAAAAACAGGGTTATGCATCCTGATTTCTTCATTTTAAGGAGCAGTTCCTCATTTAAGGTATCAACACGTGCTGTGGCTCCCCAGTAGTTGTCCATGCCCCTTTCTATTTTACCGTCACATATCTCATGAACACGCTTCTTGTTGATGGTGAAGGTGTCGTCCATGAAGGCCAGCATCTCAGCTGAATGATCGTTAACCAAATGCTCCATCTCATCCAGAACATTACCTGCTGAGCGCATGCGAAGTTTGTGACCGTGCATTGCTGATGATGCACAGAATGAACATGTGTATGGGCATCCTCTGCCAGATATGAGTGTTCCAATTGGTAGTTTCATGTTGAGCACTTTGTAGTGATCCATTGGAAGTAAATGCCTTGCAGGGAATGGAAGTGTGTCCAGATCCTCAATTATGTCCCTTGGTGGTGCTGTGAAGTTTTCACATGCTATACCCTGGACTTCCTTGAGATCCCGTCCAGCTTCAATTGCCTCAGCAAGTTCAAGCATGGTGTATTCACCTTCACCCCTCACAACCACATCAACACAGTCGAGTTTCAAAAGCTGGCTGTAGGTGAAGGTTGGATGGTACCCTCCAAGTACAACAACTGCATCTGGGCAGATCTCCTTGGAAATTTCAGCTGTTTTAAGTGCACTGGATATGGTTGGTGTTACGGAGGTTATGGCCACTATGTCTGGTGAATGCTTTGAAATCTCATTTTTAAGGGTTTCATGATCCATTTCTAGTGCTGGAGCATCTATTATTGATACATCAAATCCTTTTTTCTCGATTACAGCTGCTATGTAGGCTATGCCCAGTGGTGGGGCTACAAGTCCTATGAATTTGTACTTCGATGAGTTGTAGGGAGGATTTATGAGGATTACCTTCATTTTATCACCTTTGGAAGTGGTATTCCCTCTTCAGTGTCCACGATCACTTCGATCAGGTAGGGCATTTCCTTAAAACCTCTTTTAACGGCATTAAACGCCTCTCCTGGAGAATCCACACGTTCAGAATCCATCCTGTAGGCCCTGGCGATCTCTAAAAAGTCTGGATTTTCAAGTTCAACCTCATACAGCCCATCGTAGTGGAGTTTCTGCCATTGTTTTATTATTCCAAGGGAACTGTTGTTTACTATACATATCACTACCTTTAGATTGTGCTGGGAAATTGTTGCAAGTTCCTGGAGGGTCATCTGGAATCCTCCATCCCCCACAACCACAACCACATTTTTATCTGGATTTGCAAATGCGGCACCAACTGCTGCTGGAACTCCGTAGCCCATTGGACCAAAACCTCCTGAAAATAGGAGCGTTCCAGGTTCTTTGACCTTTTTAAGAAGTGTTACCCAAGTTGTGTGGGTTCCTGCATCATTAACCATAATTGCATCCTCTGATGCATTTATGATCTCTTTAATAGCCCTTTGAGGTTTTAATGGAACATCATCTTGATCCGTTTGGATATCATATTCCTTGGAATGTTCCATTATCCTTGAAATCCATTCACCTGTATCCTGAATTTTAAAGTCATACACTGCCTTCAGAAATTCTGAAACATTTCCATGAATCTTTAAATCACCCCTCAACACATCATCATCTGTATTAACATGAATTATCTTCGTTTTTCCAATTCCATGGAGTGTGCGTTCTGATAGTCTGCATCCCAAAGCTAGGAGGATATCACAGTTTTTTCCTGCAAAGTTGGATGCTTCAGTTCCACGTGTACCCAGCATTCCCAGGCAGAGGATATGGTCTTCAGGTAAAGCTCCCCGTCCAGGGTAGGTTGTTGCAACTGGAATTTTGTTTTTCTCTGCAAAATTTCTAAGGTCTGAAACAGCATCTGCCCATATTACACCTGCACCTGCAAGTATGAGGGGTCTTTGGGAGTTTTCAATGCTTTTTATTGCTTTGGATATGTATTTATCCATGGTTTTTTCATTTTGGAGTTTTATACTGAGTTTTATGTCTTCATTTACAAGTTCTTCAAAGGATGATACGTTAACTGACTCTTCCAGAACATCTTTTGGTAAATTTAAATGAATAGGCCCTGTTAAACCATTTTCAAACATTTTAATTGCCGTTTTAAGTCCCTTTACAGCTTCCTCAGGATTTTTTGCATCGAAGGTTTTGAGTGTTAAAGGTTCAAGTACCCTGCAGGTGTCTATGTCCTGAAAAACATTTTTACCCCTTAGTTTTCGTGGAACATCCCCAGTTATAACCAGCATGGGCACGGAATCTTTGTAGGCCGTTGCAACACCCATTGTAAGATTTAAAGCCCCAGGACCTGCAGTTGCAAGGCACACCCCCATACTTCCAGATGATCTTGCATATCCATCTGCTGCATGTGCCGCACCCTGCTCATGACGCATGAGTACGTGCCTTACTTTGGATGTGCGCAGAGCATCATAGAATGGAAGTATCTGCTCTCCAGGGTGTCCAAAAATAAATTTCACCCCATTTTTTTCGAGTAACTCCACAAGGGCATCTGCACATCTCATCGCTTTATTTTTCATCACCATTTATATTGTAAGTTCGTTTTATTAAATCCATCCCATATAAATAGGGACAAATTTGTGGATTAAATTATTATGTTCCAAAATAGATAACAATACTTAGAATTATGTTCCAATGGATGATAAAATTCCTGAACTCAACATGGATTCACATGAAGTATTCTATTAATGACTGAAACATTTTCTTGATGGATACTTGGGTGGTGCTTAAGATGCCAGGGAAATTAGATACTCTTTTAGATGAAAAAAGGATATTCAAGCCTTCAAAGGAAATTTCAGATGAAAGTAACATTCATGTGTGGATGTTGAAACATGGTTTATCCAGTTACAATGAACTGCTTGAAGCTGCAGCCCAGGATCCAGACTGGTTCTGGGACGAACTTGCAGGAGAACTTGAATGGTTCTCACCCTATGAAGAGACAGTTAAATGGGATCCTCCCAATGCAGAATGGTTTTTAGAGGGTAAATTCAACGTGATCCACAACGCCCTTGACAGACATGCCAAAGGCCCAGTTAAAGATAAAACTGCCTACATCTGGGAGGGAGAATCTGGTGAGATCCGTACTTTAACCTATAATGAACTTTACAGGGAGGTTAACCTGTTTGCAAATACCCTGAAAAAATTTGGAGTCAGTAAGGGGGATGTTGTGAGTATCTATCTTCCCATGATCCTAGAGCTTCCCATAGCCATGCTTGCATGTGCCAAGATTGGGGCACTTCACTCAGTGGTTTTTTCAGGGTTCTGGGCAAAGGCATTTAAAGATAGAATAAACGATGCAGGATCACATGTTGCGATCACTGCAGATGGTTTTAAAAGAAGGGGAAAGGTCATAAGATTAAAGGAAGCAGTTGACACCATACTCCCCAAAACACCCACCATAGAAAAAGTCGTTGTTGTGGAACATGAAGGTCTTGATGTACCAATGCAGGAAGGAAGGGATGTCTGGTGGCATGAAGCCATCACTGGAATGGATGCTGAATGCGAAACTGAAGTCATGGATGCTGAAGATCCTCTCTTCATTCTTTACACCTCTGGAACTACAGGAAAACCCAAGGGAGTTCTTCATGTTCATGGAGGATACTCCGTTGGAATTTATGCAACCTTGAAGTTCGTTTTTGACCTGAAGGATAGTGATGTTTGGTGGTGTGCTGCTGATATTGGATGGATCACAGGCCACAGTTACATAGTTTATGCCCCACTCCTCATGGGAGTGACTTCCCTGCTTTACGAGGGAACACCTGACTATCCTGATCCAGGAAGGTTCTGGAGGATGGTACAGGACCATGGTGTGACAGTTCTCTACACCGCCCCAACAACTGTGAGGATGTTCATGAAATTTGGGGAAAAATGGCCTGCCAGATATGATCTAAGTTCCCTGAGACTTCTTGGAAGTGTTGGAGAACCCATAAACCCTGAAGCATGGATCTGGTACCACAAACATGTAGGTGGGGGAAAATGTCCCATAATGGACACATGGTGGCAGACAGAAACAGGAATGCACCTCATAACACCCCTGCCAATATCTTCACTCAAACCAGGGTCTGCAGTCAAACCATTCCCAACCATAGATGCAGATGTGGTTGATGACAGAGGTACATCACTCAAAAGTGGTGGTGGGCATCTGGTTATAAAGTCTCCATGGCCCTCAATGTTTCGAACACTTTACAAAGACCATGAACGGTACGTTGATGCGTACTGGAGCAAATTCCCAGGAGTTTATTTGAGCGGTGATGTTGCACGCCGTGATGAGGATGGTTACTTCTGGATCCAGGGACGGGAGGATGATGTACTGAACGTTGCAGGACACAGGATAAGTACAGCTGAAGTTGAATCATCCATTGTAAGCCATCATGCAGTTGCAGAGGCTGCTGTTGTAGGCAGACCAAGCTCTCTGAAGGGTGAAGAGATATGTGCATTCGTAGTTCTTAAGGAAACCCGTGAGAACCTGAAAAACTTTCAGGAAGTCTTAAAAGATCATGTTAAAATAGAAATTGGACCAGTTGCAAGTCCTTCAATTGTTAAAATCGTTTCTGACCTCCCAAAAACACGTTCAGGTAAGATAATGAGGCGGGTGATAAAGGCTATTGTGAAGGGAGAAGATGTTGGAGATGTGAGTACACTTGCCAATCCAGAAGCTGTTTCAGAACTTCAAAAGGCCTTTGAATGAACCAAAAGAAATCAGGGAGTTAGATTAAGGATATTAAGTTGATAACAGATGTAACCAGGAACAATGCACAAAAAACTACTGATTTTAGAAAAAAATATAAAAAAAGTTAAATAATTCAAAGTGGATGAAGGATGATGTTTCAGTCTTCTTTTTCCTGGTAACTTCCGTTGTACTCACCGGATCCTGTGACATCAAAAACCACGCCCTGAGCTATTCTCTCGCCCTGTTTTATGGTGTAGTCAAATTCTCCGTAGTTGTATAACATGAACTGGAGGGTTCCATAGAACCCAGGATCACCAACTGCAGTGTGAACAGACACGAATGAACGCAGAAGGGTGGATCTTGGCAGGTAAAGCATTGAACATCCCTTTGGAATTTTTATTTTACGATCGATTGTTGCAAGATATGCTGTTTTAGCTTTTAATGTGTAAATTGGGGGTTCGAGCTTTTCAAGCTCAGGCAGATCCTTCTGGTTGTCAATGAGTGAAGCAGGCCCTGTCTGCCTGAAAACCTCATCAAGCCTCAGATCGATCCCTGAGGGCTGTACAAGTTCTTTGAAATCTGGAAACAATTTTATAAGTTCTTTTTCACCTAACATTTCATTTACCTCTCTATAATTATTATTAACTCCATCAAATTGATATTTTTTTGATATTGATCTTTTGATTCCTGCAGTTTTTTAAACACATTATTATTAATTCTGAAGTTGAAGTAGTATATGTAAATTTGAAAATTTAAATTGAAAGTGGTTCAAATTGAACAACAAATGAACTGGGATTTAAATAAAAATTTTAAACTGAAATTTTCAATGGAGGCTAGAAAAAATGGATGATGTTAAGGAACACTTCGAAGAAGAATCTGAAGAATTTGATAGTACCATACTCAAACTCATACCATTCTACAACGATATGATAGATTTCATGATATCAGCACTTCCCTTCAAAAGTTCCAAACCAATTAAGGTTCTTGATCTTGGCTGTGGCACAGGTAATATTTCAAGGGCAGTTAAGGAAAGATTTCCAAATGCAATGATAAGCTGTGTTGATCTTGCAGAGGGCATGATTAAAATGGCACAGCACAAACTCTCAAATTATGGTGATATTCAGTATTACACCGGAGATTTCCGTGAAATCGAATTTGGAGCTGAATATGACGTTGTAGTTTCCTCCCTGGCCCTGCACCACCTGTCATCTGAATGTGAAAAACAGGAGATCTATCGCAAGATCCATGACTGCCTGAAGGATGAAGGAGTTTTCTACAATGCAGACACTGTTCTGGGTGCAAATGAATATCTTGAGGACTTAAACAACAGTAAATGGACGGAACACATGCTAGAAAGCCTCAGTGAAGATGAGGTTGTGGATAAATGGCTGCCAAAACATGAAGCTGAGGATTTTCCTGCAACCATTGCTGAACATATGCGCTGGCTTCAGGAATCTGGATTTGAACACGTGGATGTTGTCTGGAAGTGGTATGGATTTGCTGTGTTTGGTGGGGTGAAGTAGGACTTTATAACTTCACATACCTCATGTGTACTCCCTATCGTAGTCCTCAGAGTACTCCTGTTTCATTAAAAGCTTCAATGCTTCAGCCATGTTACCAACTATTAACTTGAAATTTCTATCCTTTTCAAGCATTGCATTCATCAGTGATTTTTCCACATCTCTACGGGCCGTTATATCATTCAAGATTAAAATGGAACCCATATATTCATTGTTATCCTTAAAAAGGGTTTTAGTAGAAACCAGAGCCCATAGATACGAACCATCCTTCCTTGTGAATTTCACCTCAAATGGATTTCCCTTATCCAGTTTAAAATGATTTCTAAAGGTTCTGAGGGTTTTATCATCAATTAATTCAAATATATTCCGATTGAACACTTCTTGAGCCTTGAAACCTAACATTTCAGCCATTTTTTTATTGATATATTTTATATGGCCCCTTGATCCAATGAGTAAAACTCCAGATTTGGCTTTTTCAACCATTATTCTGTACCTTTCCTCACTTTCAGTTAATTTCTTCTCTAGGTACTTCCTTTCTGTAACATCCCTTATCACTGCAAGGATACCTATTTTTTCATTGTTCTCATTTTTTATGGTGCTTAGGGTTGTTTCAGCATGGATCTTCTTACCATCCCATCGGACATGAGCATTCTCACCATGCCAGTAACCATTTTTTTCCAATTTTTGGTAGGCAGATCGTTCAGATTCACTGGTGGACCATTTATATATATCTTCACGAGGTTTTCCCATTACTTCCCCAGATTTTAGGCCGTATATAAGTTCTGCACCTTTATTCCAGTAAGTTATACACTTTTCATTGTCAACCATGACCACTGCATCGTTCACCTGGCTGAGCATCAATGCTTTGTATGCCATGTTTTCTTCTGCTTCTTTAATAGGAGTTATATCTCTTGATATTCCAAATAAACCCTTTATATTACCCTTTGAATCTCTGTAGGGCCCCTTAGTTGAAAGATAAGTTTTTGGAGTTCCAATGGAATGAACAGTTTCTTCAAAGGTTCGGGTTTCCCCACCTTCCATGAGCTCCTTGTCACATTTAATAATTGCCTCTGCCTCCGTATCAGGAAAAAGTTGTCTGTCACCTAATCCTATTACTTCTTCTGGTTTTTTGCCAAATACAGCTGATCCTGCCTTGTTGATCATGATGTAATGGCCATTGAGATCCTTGAGGTAAATTGAATCTGTGGTGTTTTCAAAAATAGTTTTTACAATGTTGTAATTTTTCTTAATATCCGCCCTAAAATCATCAAGACCTAGGGGATTGTTAATAACCAAGTAACCTCTAATGGTTTCCATACATTTGATTGGAATTATTCTGGAATTTATAATTATAACATTTCCATCCCTGGTTTTATGGGTGATCTTAAAATCAAATCTCCCATTTTTAAGCATTTTATTCATAAACTTCTTCTTCTTTTCTGCATCGAATTGATTGCAGAACAAGATATCCATATTCTTACCTTCAACCTCTTCAGCTGCCCATCCATACAGTTTCTCCGCTGCAAGGTTCCAGTAGGTTATAAAGAAGTTCTTATCAATGTAAATAACTGCACTGTCCATAAAATCCAGTAATCCTGAACGGTAAATGGACCTAAAATTATTTTCATCACAAAAAAAATTTAATCCATACCTTTCAACATACCCTTGAGACATGATCCTGTCTTCCAAGTATTGCACCCCCAATTCCATGTTAAACACCATCTTTAATAACACTTTCCATGGGTAAATTAATATGTAGAAGGGATTGGGCCCTGATTTAAGGGGAGAGATGTTCAATTAGAATATTTTATAGTTATAGAGTTCATAAAAATGTGTGAATTAAAAAAATGAACGTGATAATTCGATTAAAATTAAAAGTTAAATGATTTAAGAGTTATTATAAAAATGATTTGGTGAAGGTTAATTGAAGGTGAATTTAAGGGTGTTACTCACCGAAGATCTGTTCAACCATCCATTCAGGTTTGAACTCCATTATATCACCATAACTCTGGCCTAAACCTAAAAATAGTATTGGTTTATGGATAACATATCCTATGGAAAGTGCTGCACCACCTTTAGCATCTGCATCTGCTTTGGTGAGGATTATTCCATTAACTCCAACTGCTTCATCAAATTTTCGTGCCTGTTCCACTGCATCATTTCCTGTCAGTGCATCACCCACGAATATGATCATATCAGGTTTTATAACCCGTTTTATCTTCTTCATCTCATCCATGAGATTGGTGTTGGTCTGCATACGCCCTGCTGTATCTACAAGAACCATTTCTTTTCCCTTTGCACGTGCATGTGCAACTGCATCAAAGGCAACTGCAGCGGGATCTGCACCCTTCTGGTGTTTTATGATTTTAACACCAATTTTATCGGCATGGTGAGTTATCTGCTCAATGGCACCTGCTCTGAAAGTGTCGGCAGCTGCTATAACTGGAGTGTAACCCTTTTCAATGAAGTGTGTTGCAATTTTGGCTATGGTTGTGGTTTTACCGGTTCCATTGATTCCCACAAACATTAGTTTAAGTGGTTCACCAGTTTCACGACTCTTACCAAGAAGTTCGTTTATATCCTGACTTTCAACATCTAAAATCTCAGAAATAGCAGTTTTAAGAGCTTCTTTTGTGAAATCTGCCACATCATTTCTTCTCCGGATCTTGCGACCCACCAGATTTTCTTTAACGGAGTTCACAATTGTTTCTGCAACTTCAAGAGCCACATCCCCTTCAAGAAGGGCCATTTCAAGTTCGAATAGTATATCATCTATATCCTTTTCTGAAATGGTTTTGTGGCTTACGAATGAGAGTATGCCTGACTTATCTTCCGTTTCTTCAGTTACTTTATCATGAGTTTCAGAGGATGTTGAATCAAACTTTGAAGTATCAGTTTCAGATGAAACTTGAGATTCAGTAGATTCACTAACTGTTTCATCTTTTTCTTCAGAAGAACTTTTACCCCTTAAAAATCCCATTAAACCTGATTTTTTGGGGGTTTTTTCCTCAGATTCTGCAGACTTTTCTTCTGTAGAAGTTTTTTCTTCATTTAATAAAGAACTTTCTTCAGAAGGAACCTCAGAACCAGTTACAGAAGACTCTGTAGTTCTTGAAGCTTCACTTTTAGCTTCAACCTTCTCTTCTATTCCATCTTCAGGAATCTCTTCTTCTGCAAATTTATCTGAGATCTTTCCTACTGTACCTGAAAGCTTCTTTTTAAGTGATTCAAACAAGTGGTGTTCACACCCCTACTTGGCCTTGGCCTTCAACTTTCTGGAGCAGGGCTTCAGCCTCTGGACTCTTCTTCATTATGTACTCTGTGATCTTCTGAAGGTCTGAATTCATCTTCTGCATGACTCCTTCAAGTTCCTTCTTCTGGTCTTCAAGGGTTTCTTCTGCGTCAGCTATCTTCTTTTTAACAGCAACGCCAGCTCCAAGACTTACAACAACTTCATCAGTATTTTTAAGTTCAGTCATGACAAAGGAACCTGCACCTATCGGTACCATTGTTTCAGTGTCATCTTTACCATTTATAGCTTTTAATGTATCTTTTGCTATTGTAATATCTGTTATTGTAGCTTTTAAGCCTTCAATTTGTTGTTGTAAGAGCTCTGCCTGACTCTGATACATGTTGAGCTCATCTACTAACGCTTGAAGCCTTTGTTTATCTTCCATGTGGATCACTCACGGGATAAATCTTTTATCAAAGGGTCTATAGCTTCTTCTTCTGTGATTTCAGCTATTTTATCTATGAATATTTTTTTCCTGTTTATCCTGTGTTTGCTTCCAAATTCTGAGTATATCTTTTCGCGTATGTCATCTTCACTTATGGCTTTTAACTCCCTTGTGAAAGGTTTTAAGTTGTTGCCCATCATGAATTTTCCCTGAATTCTAAATATTTTTGTCTTCATAAGTATCCCTCAAGAAAACCGAATGCTTCTTCTATTCTTGCAAGTTCTGGACCTGTTGTGTTGAGACCAACAATAACACCATTGGAATTTACAGCTGTACATGCTCCAACAAGTCGTGTTCCACTGTTTACGGTTCCAACATCTGCAGGAACGTTTAATACCTTTTCAATTACTTCCATTTCTTCTTGAGCTGTGGAAGGATGTACTAAAGCTCCTTTGTTTGTTGCAGCTGCAACAGATCCTGTGATCTTAAAGTTTGCTATAGTTCCCCTTTGAACTTCAACATCAAGGACATCTGCAATTAACTTAACTGATTTATCAGATAGTAATGGATTTACAAGTGCTCCGAAATCGTTTGCAAGGATTATATTACCAACTGCTGTGAGTTTGTCAGGTATCCTTTCAACTTCAACTCCAGATGCTTTTATTGCTTCTATTTCACTGTCGAAGGCATACTTCGAAACTATAAATCCATTTGAGTTACCGCAGGTTAATGCCCCTGGAAGGTTGCTCCCACTTACTGGAGTTTTAATAACTGGAACATCTAAACACTCCATTATGAGGTCCACCATTCCATCTTGAATGTTCTGGGGAGCTATTACAACTTTATCTGTTACGGATAATGCAACTCCGAGGTTTGGGCTTCCGCCCATGTTGATTCTTCTTATCATAAGCCCACACCTATTCAGCTAGGGTGACTGACACAGAACCGTCCTCTTCTTTTGTTGCTTTGACCTTTATCCGTGGAGGTATTTTCTGGATCCCCCTTTCCCAAATTTTTTCGTTGACAGAGGAATCTAATTTTATGTCATCAGATTTCATGTGTTTTTCTAAGAATGTTTTAATGTATCTTATTGCACGTGGGGACCTTATGGTCCTTGGTACTTTTTTCACATCCCTTAATGGGATAACGTAGACTCTTTCCATTGGTTAATCCTCCTATGCTTTAACCTTACTTCTTCTCCATTGTCTCATTTTTGGATGAGTCCTTACTTTTCTTGATGTTTTAAGCATGACCCATAGAGGCACTCTTCTGTTCTGTTTGCCTGCTTTTGCGAGTCTTAATTTTTTAGCTAATGGTTTGTTTCTACTCATTTTCTCTCCATCCTATTACTCTTGATTGCACATGTTCAGGGAATATGTTAAATGCGGCTTCTTCTCCTTCACGTTCTCCTATCATGTGCCTTATTTCAATCTCATAATCAGAATTATTCTCCATGCTTGTTAACTCTTTTTTGACTGTGAAAAGTCTTTCTGAAAGGTCTTCTATCGTTTTATGACCGAAGCCTGCCAGAGTCATGTACTGAACATGATTTCTGTCTTCAAAGCTCTGTATCTGGTTGATGTTGAGTTTTGGAACCCGATCATCACGTCTAGTTCCATCTGCAATGAGATGGTAGTTTGAAGCAGCTAATTCAAGTGCGTGAAGGTGTATCTGGTTTATGCCGTTGTTGGGAAAACCATCCTTAATTATGGTATCAACAGCAGATTCCAGTACATTTCTATCAGCTTCAAGAACCCTGTGTTTGAATCCTATATTTGAAGCTGATTCTGCTGCAGCTTTCCATGATTGGAAGGTTCCAAAGTTAACTGTTACAAGTTCAACTTCGTATCCCAGTTTTTGAAGTATCACAGCCATGAGGGAACTGTCTTTTCCCCCGCTGTAGAGTACGCATGCATTCATTTTCTCGTAATCTTCATCTCTCTCTTTTGACCAGCGAGTTTTGTAAGGAGTATCTTCAACTCGTCATCACTTATCTTGGACTTTATGCGCCCTACTTGTGCAAGCTGGATGAGCTGAAGTTCTATCTGGTCCACGAACTCTGGTTTTGTGAGGCGTATATTTGCAAGTCTGCTTCTGGCTTCTGGAGTCAATATCTGCATCATTGCCTGTTTTTTCTGAGATTCTAACTCCTGCCTCATACGTTCCTGAGATTCAGCTTGAGCAGCCTGCTGTGAAGCTTGCTGTGAGGCCTGCTGCTGGAGCTGTTGCATCCTCTTACGTCGCAGTTCCTCGATATCACTCATTTAAAATCCCCAGTTAATATTTTGAAAGTTCTGGAATGTCTTTTATTATTTTGTTGGATGCTTTGTCAAGGAAAGATTTACCTGCAGGAGTTACTATTCTTCCTTCATCACCTGCTTTTGCAACAAAACCTGCATCTTCAAGCTGGTGTAAGGCTCCCCTTATTATGGCGCCGCTTCCTTTTTTGAATTTTTCAGGGCTGGTTCCTTCGTCTTTTTTACCACCGTAGTATGTTCTGAGGCTGTTTATTCCAACAGGACCATCCATGTAGACTTTTCTAAGGATGGATGCGCATCTAACATACCACCAATCTGGACTTTCTGGTCTCCTTTCTTTGTGGACACCGGTTTTAACAAAACTTGTCCATTCTGGTGGGTTTACTTTTTTGTTTTCGCTTAACTCGTTTGCAACTTCGCTGATGAGCGAGTCGGCTGGTACATCGTAAATTGTGGTCATATTTATCCTCCTAATTACCTATTTTTTTTTGAATAATACAGCAACGTTACCTCTAAAATCAATAAGTGTAGACTTTGATCTTCTAGTGATCTCTGTAATAAAGTTTTGTTTCTCTGTGGATATACCTTTTGCAAATCTAATCTTTATAACTTCATGAGCTTTGAGCTGTCTTTTTATTTCATCTATAACGCTTTCATTTAGTCCAGATTTTCCAATGCTTATGGTGATTGTTGAAAGTGATCTATTCATCAGTTCCTTCTTTGGAGGTATGTTCAATTTTCATTCTCCTTCTATCTTTTTGTTCATTTATATAGGGTATTATTGTTGTATTCCCACATTCAAGGCATCTGATGTTAACACATGAATTTGAAAGTCTTACTCTGCAGTTTTCACCGGGTTTAAGAAAGCTTTGACATTCTTTGCAGAACCTCCGTTTCCAGAGTGCTGGTATCTTTATGTTGTACTTTTTTGCAATGTTTCTGGCCATCTGCACGTATCGGTTGGATCTTTCAGGGTGTTGGGCGAATTCTTCATCTGCCCTTTCAAATAGGATGTTTATTCTTTCTTCTGCTATTTTAAGCATCCATTTTGGTCTTCTTCCCCGTCTCAAAGTTTAGCCTCAACCTACAAGATATCAGATAATATAGAAATACAGATCTTAAGTTATTGGGGTTGAATTTTGAATGTGTATCTAAAAGGATTTCATCCATAATTCATGTAATTTACTTAAGAATAATATTATAGTCTATTGATTTTTCCATTTAAAAACCTTTGTGTCAAATCCTGTTTTTAGATGAAAAACTAGATGATCCAAAATGATCATGTGAAGTATCTGAATCATAACTAAATTGGATATGTCATAAGATTTGCAGGGATTGAATTGAGTTCAATCAAGGGTGATATCCTGAATAAAATCCACAGTCCCTGCAGGAAAATGTTTTTTATCATTCATAACTTCAATTATGATTTCTGCAGTTTCTTCTGGTGAGATGTTTGTTGTATCTATTTCATTCACCCTTTCACCATGGATTTGGTAAGCTTCACAGGTACATACTGCCAGAGCTTCTGCATCTGAATTTTCTTTTATCTTGGAATCTTTCCAGTTTCGGGTTTTAAGGCGTTCCCTCAGAATCTGGGGTTTTGCACGAAGCACCACCACAAAATCTGCATCTTGGAAGTAATGTGACAGGTGCCCCTCAACGATCCAAACCCTAGAATCCAGAGGATCCTGGGAATCTTCAAGTAACTGGCCAAGTTCGTTGCACAGATCATCAATGTCAACTACTTTGTAACCCTTCTCATCATCCACTCCATTGTAGAGATGTTTTTCATATATAAGATCGTTTACAGGTATAAGTATGCTTTGAAAACTTTTTGAAAGAAGTTTTTCATGTAAAATCTTTGATACTGTGCTTTTACCTGTACCTGGCGTCCCTGTAATGAGTATTATCATTTTAAATTCCAGTTTTAGTTTTATTAGGTTATGATTGTTTTCTTATAATTGTTTATAGTTAAAAACTTCATCTTAGGATTTATATTAGAATTTAAATTCATTATCCCATTTACTTGAAAAACATTGGATGTTAATTGAATCTTAAAGCTGTTGATATGAAATGTGGGGGGATAAGATCTATCCCAGTTTCTCTGCAAGCATCTGAGCAACCTTCTCACCAGAGAGAAGCATTCCACCAAATATTGGGCCCATACGTGGAGAACCGTGTACAGCGTTTGCTGCCATTCCTGTAACGTACATTCCAGGATAAACTTCGCCAACGTTGTCCATTATCCTGCTTTCTGCAACATCCGCCCACATGGATTTTTCACCCATGATCTTACCTGTTTCTGTCTGGAGTTCAGCCCCCATCTTCTTTTCAATGATCTTAACGATCTCACAGGGGTGTCCTGTTGCATCAACAACTGCCTTTGCCCTTACAGTTAACGGGTCAACGTGGAGTCCTCCCATTTCAACTGCGCTCCAGTTGAGCACAACACCTTCAACTCCTTCTTCACGGATCATGACATCCTCTATGGACATGAGGTTGAAGACCTTGAGTCCTGCCTGGCAGGCCTTTGAGCATATGGTTGAAACACACTCAATAGAATCTGCAACATGGTAGTTATCCTGGTATTCCTCTGTTTTTATTCCAAATTCATCGAGGATGTGTTTGCTTTCGCCCTGGACAACGATCTTGTTGAACATCATACCGCCACCCCACATTCCCCCACCCATACTGAGCTTTCTCTCGAATAGGGCCACTTTGTAACCTGCTTTTGCAAGGTAGTATCCTGCTGTAAGTCCAGATGGACCTCCACCACCTATTGCAACATCCATATCAGTGTAATCCAGGAAATCATTCATAAATCCTTCAATTATCGCCTTTGACACTGTTATATCGTCCAGTTTCATTTTTTCACCAGTTCAAATATAGTAGTTCATCCTATAAAAATTCTTTTCCAGAGTCTGGAAACTTCAAGTTTTCAATGCTGTTTCATTAAAATATAAAAAAAATTATGAATTAAATGATAAAATTGGCTCATTTTTTAAGGATTATCCTTAAAATGTCTTCATCATCTAAAACATGGTCAAGACCCACCTTTTGGCCTGGAAACTTGACTGAATTTCCCCATATCTTGGCGTGCCTGAAGTTGCGCACAAACTCCCTGTGGAGTCTGCCTGCAACATCACCAACAGTTGAGCCCTTCCTTATTATAAGAGGATCTTTCATGTCTGCCTTTCTTCCCTGGGGCTTTAAATAAACCCTTATGAGTTTCAGCGCATCAAATATGTCATCTTTAAGCTCTTCTGTGTTCAAACCCTGATCTGCAGCTATGAAAAGGGCATCTGGAAGTTTGGATTTTATTTCTGCAATATAATCTGGGTCTGCAAGGTCTATCTTGTTTATAATGAGGAGCATGGGTATGTAGCAGCAGCTTGAATCCATTGAATCAACGAACTGATCCATTGTAACGTCACCGCGTATCAGAACATCTGCACTGTGTATTCCATACTCAGTCAGTATGGATCTTATGGTTCTCTCATCGATCTTAGTGAGTTCAACTGTTGAAGCAACTTTTAGTCCACCCATCTTCTTTGGTTTAACTGTAACATCCGGGACAGATTCGTTGGGCCTTATTCCAATGTTCCTAAGCTCGTCGATTATAACGTTCATATGCTGGGGGTTGAATACATCAAGAACCATGAGTATGAGGTCTGCATTTCTTGCAGCAGAAAGTATTTCTCTTCCCCTTCCTTTTCCCTTGGAAGCGCCGGTTATTATTCCAGGTATATCCAGGATCTGTATTTTAGCTCCCCTGTACTCCATTATTCCCGGAACTATGTCCAGGGTTGTGAACTCGTATGCTCCTGTTTTTGACTCTGCATTGGTGAGCTGGTTCAGTATTGTGGATTTTCCAACTGATGGAAAGCCCAAAAGCACCACTGTGGAGTCCCCGCTTTTTTTTATGTTGAAACCCCTTCCTTTACTTCCGGAACTGCTCCTTGCAAGAGAATCTTCCTTTAATTTGGATAATTTGGCCTTAAGTTTCCCTACGTGGTGGGAAGTGGCCTTGTTGTAGGGGGTTTTCTTGATCTCCTCTTCGATTTCTCTGATTCTGTCTTCAATAGCCATAAAACTCACATAAAATTAGTTTAAAATTTGTATGCTCAATAAATTGATCAACAAAAATATAATTTGATGATTTTTTAATGATTAAAAATTTACATTCAATTCACTTTCATGATCAGCAATAGAAGTAGTTACTTCTTCTACACTTAAAAAAGTTTTTAATTGCATATATTTTTTGATAAGTTTTTTAGTGATACTTTCCTGATAATCCCGGATTAATCTTAAAAAAGTCAAATCCCAAAAAAATAAAAAAAATGGGTGGAAATTAGGTTACACTCCAAACAATAACTCCTGCCTGTGCATACTTTTGTGTGAAATGGGTTAAACCGTATCCATTCAGGAAGAACATCCTCGTGAACATTGAATCTTCAAGTTCCCTGTTCATTGCAACAGTCACGTAGGTGTTGTTCTGTGCAAACACGTATACTGAGAAATTACTATCATTGGAGACTGTCTGATTCTGGGTTACATTCCCATTGTTTATCACAAGAAGCTTATGCGGTTTTTCAACAAGGCTGCCGTTGCCAGTCTGTAGTTCCGTGGCTATGCTGCTGAGCACCTGTGATGAACCTGTCTGATTAACCTCACTTTGAACCTCATTCACATTCAAAAGCCCTACAGACATGTTACTTCCACTCACAAGACCCACAACTGCATTGGAACCCAGGATCAGGGTGTTGTTTCCAACTTTAGTTGCATTTGCCTGGGCAACTGAGTAACCTGATGAGGTTCCATTCTGTGAGGTGAAGTTCCAGCTTCCAAAGTAGGACCACCACAAAGCCTTTCCAACCATGTCCGAACTGGTTATAAATACTTGTGGAACCGCCTTATCTGGATGGGTGTACTTAAGAACATTCTGAGCCTGCTGGGCTGTTAAACCATATTTCGTTGTGAGTATGGTCTGAGCCTGGGTTTTGTCAACACCAAGGATGTTGTTCAGTATTTCTACACTTTTACCAGTGTCTTTGGTGTAATTTTCAAGGGTCAATGGGCCCTGATCACCACTGGTTGCAAGCATCTTGAGAATTCCTGCAGATAACGTCTCATTACTCGTTAACATTGCTTTTCCAACCCAGTAAGCCCTTAAACTGTTCTGCGATCCACCGTCGAATGTCACAGGCCTGTCTGCAACTGCAGTGAACAGGTGTCCGTAGTCCCACCAGGATGTTACAATGGTGTTGTTTGCAGTGTTCTGGTTTATCCATGCAAGGGACGAAACCATTGAATCATCTGTACCAGGCACTACAGACGTTGAAACTGCATAAGCACTTGCTATCGGCGAGTAAATTGCCAGAACCATTAAAATTGCAATTGCAACATACTGGTATCCCCTGGTTTTAATGTGGTCCTTCAGGTACCCAAAGAGTAATCCCACAAATATACCTGCACTGAGAGCTATCGGTAATGTGAATGGCTCTATGAACCTTACACCTTTAGTCATGGCATAAGCCAGTATTAAAAGCCATATGGAGAACAATATTCCGTAGAAAAGATAATTTCTCCTTTCTTTTTCCATTGCAGCGTTGATCTTGTTCTTATCTTCAGCTTCAACTGGTTTTTCTTCTTTTCTCCGTTTGGATTTATTCTTCTTTCTACGGGAGTTTTTATCCCGCTTTTTAGGTTCTTCTTTTTTTGTTTTCGGCTTCAGCTGCCAGAACATTAGGAAAACCCCTAATATTCCAAACACGAAAGGAGGTACTCCACCAACACCAGCTACAACACTGCTTATCACAGGCACCTGGAGCTCAGATACTGAAACGAAAACATTTGGATAGGCTGTGTTCTGCACTGCTGACTGTAATTGGCTGGCACCTAATGGTTCCAGGAGTGCAGAGGTTAATCCTGATGATCCAAGGGCCATCAACATCACAGCAAGCCCTACAACCAGGAACACCACAAGGGAGAATATTTCATGCTGATCCTTGAACCATTCAATTTTACTTGGATATTCACTCACTGGTTTGATGGTCTTCATGTTGAAAAGGTACTGGGATACCAGTAGGTAAACAACAACTGCTCCTATGATGATGTAAAATATGTACCACCATCCCTCCCATGCCATTGAGAAAACTAGCATGGATGCTGCTGATAAGACCGCGAATATGGTTCTGTTTTTCATGGTATTGGCACGCAAACTTTCAATGAAGAACCACACCACCAGAAGTGGGAGTAATATATTGAACATGTCCGTGTCAAAGAACCCTGCAAATGTGTGTGCGAAGTAGGATGGTGCCAGTCCCACGAGTACAGCTGCAACGATTCCACCATAATCATTTGTAATTCTTCTTACGAGCAGGTAAGACGGTATGACACATAGGGATGCTATGAATGCTCCCATCCAGAAGCATACCTCAGCCAGGGGAACATCAGCAAAGGCACTGGCTATCTTGTAGGTGAAGGCAGTTACGTAAACTATGAGTGGTGGGTAATCTGCAGACCTTCCAGAAGGATAATAGGAATGCAAGTCCCAATTTGTACCGTTTACCTTCTTATCACCAAGGTGCCCGTTTGTAAGGAAGTCCTGAGTCATACGATAGTTGTAGTAGGAATCCATCTCACTGAAATATGGAAGTCCATTTGCATCCTCGTAGTAGGCTTTCATTGAACTTGGAACGCCTGGAATATTAGCTGCCTCTGCTCTGAGAGAAAAAACCAGCAAAAACAGCAGAATAATGATTATTAAAGGCTTATATTTGGAAAAAACTTTTCTTGCATTCATTATATCCTCCAGTATTGTTTTTATTCTATTGATAATTCCATGACCCGTTCAGGACCCAATACATTCATGGATGTTTTATGATGACTGTGCTGTGAAAGATGCAGTTGTAAGTAGTCCCATCATGGCACAATCCAGTTTAATTTCTTTCTAAACAGATATTATATAAAAAAAATCTTATAAAAACATATGCTTCAATAGGCAAAATTATGAAGTTCGTGAAATCCAATAAAAATCCTCTGAAATATCAAAAAAGTTTTAACTGCACATCCTTTTTTATTGCTATTTCTTTTTGACCGTTACGCCTTAAATGAACAACTTTAAAACCTTTTTTTAACAGGTTTTGTGATATGAGGTTGTGTCTGTGGCATCTGTAGGGATTCTCTTCACTGCACATTAAAACTGTTTTTTTACATGAAGCTCTGGATAAAATAATTTTTAGTCCCTCTTTAAAACCATTATCTTCCTCAATCAAATGGTAACACACCATTTTATCCTTGTAAAAACTTTCATCAGATGGTTTACCCCCTACCTTGTCTCCAAGATAAAAGTATTCAATAGTTTCATTCTGGATCCTTGAGGAGATAGTTTCCCTGTTGAACTGAGAAGCGTATCTACTGTAGGGAACGCTTCTAACATCAATCAAGAGCTGGATCCCATTGGACTTTAGCAGGTCTATAAATTCTGAAGGTTCCATATTGCTGTGGCCAAGTGTGTAAAGAGTGCCAAAGGTTAGAGCACCATGTTCATGCTTATGTTCTCTGTCTATCTTTTTATCCCCTGTTCAGTTTATCTATTTTTTATTAGATTGTATTAATTTAAATCAATTGTTCAATTAAATTTTTTATTAAAGCATAATATTAC
>JABNAD010000246.1_pt1 | contig 40849 bp, 35 predicted proteins | sample 7240381 | NCBI WGS metagenome assembly JABNAD01 (sample SAMN11332834, study PRJNA596920) | anaerobic digester metagenome | biome: digested sludge; isolation source: digested sewage sludge-derived enrichment culture grown on H2/CO2 | place: Germany: Goettingen
CCGAGCTCTACAAAAAACGATGGGATATTGAGCTGTTCTTCAAGGCAATAAAGCAGAACTTGCAGGTAAAGACTTTTTGGGGCACCAGCGAGAATGCTGTGAAATCCCAGCTATACGTCGCCTTAATCTGCTATTTACTGCTGGAGCTAATTAAACGCACCATGGCTAAAATTCCTACCGCATTTTCAAATCTATCGGAAAAAATACGATTCTGCTTATACCACTACTTATCACTGCACTACGTATGCAATGAGGTTCGAGAAGGAGCCAGAAAAGTGACCAGTAAAAAGCAACGGGAACTCGTTTTTGAGAAGAACTTATTTTCTGGATAACTCGATTTTTTTTAGTGTATTCAGTGGGGTTTCATAGGTTTTTTCATTTTTTTCGAAAAGTTTCGGATGCTAGTGACAACAAAATAGCTATCTTTGCGACAAAATCACACAATATAATCGCATACTGCCCTGATTGCCAACAGTTAAACACTTGAAAAAAAGTACGCCACCACAAATGACGCTTAAAACAGCCACCGCCTGCATACTACTCGCAATAGTTAGTATTTACAGTACAGCCCAGAATTTTGATGCAGGCTTTACCTTGGGACTAACAGCAACACAGGTGGATGGCGATGGTTACGGAGGATTCGATAAGGCTGGCCCCATTGCGGGGATTTGGGTTAGCCGCAATTTTAAAGGGAGCTGGATGGGGCGCATGGAGCTACGCTACGCTCAAAAAGGTAGCTTTGCGAAAACATCGAACGAAACATCCAGTTTTTACCGGATACGGCTACACTATTTTGAAGTTCCCGTTCTACTTGGATACCGTATGGTTAATGGGTTTCAACTGCTGGCCGGTCTCAGCATGGGCTACCTGAGCAAAGCCGAGGAGATGACCGACCTGGGGTCGTTCCCAACCGACGACATCGAAGCCTTCAAAAAATACGAACTGGCCGCCATTGGAGGCGTTGAATACAATTACAGCGAGAAATGGGCCATAGGTGCCTACTTTACCTACTCCTTACTACCCATTCGTCCGCACCGAGGGAATATCACCTACCGCCTCGACAGGGGCAATACAACCAAGCCCTTGAACTCATAATCAGGTACAAACTATAATTTGCCAAAATTTTAATAGCTATGCTTCGTAGGCATTTCGCACGGGTTACACTCCTTTTTATTATGCTAGGCAGCCATACAGCGCTGTACCCGCAGGACAGTTCATTGGTAAGCCGTCTAGCTCTCAGCATTGAACCCCGCTGGGGATTTGTTGCACCTCACCACGACTACATGTCGTACTTTATTGAGGAAAATGTCAACTCTATACAAGTAAATGTTGGACTACTAACCCGTGGCACAAAGGCATGGCACAGCTATTTCAACTATCCGCAAATTGGATTGGGATTTTACCACTCCGGCTTGGGAAACCCTGCCGTTTACGGAACTATGAACGCATTATACCTATATGTCGATCGGAAATTCTTACCCCAGCAGAACCGGTTCAACCTGGGAAACCGAATCGCATTTGGTGCCAGCCTGCTAAGCAAGCACTACGATAAGGAAACCAATCCGCAGAATATAATAATAGCCACAACACTTAACGTTTATATTCAGTACGACGTGATTGCCTACTACCGAATTACCCCGCGCACCAATTTGCGATGGAATATCGGTTTTACACATGCATCGAACGGCAGCATACGCGACCCCAACAAGGGATTTAACATTGTTACCACCGGGCTGGGCATACAGTACACCATGGCGGATGAGCGGACGGTGTTTAAACCCGATCCATCCACGCTTAACGATCCCCGCACCCACCAACTCAATATCGGGATGATTTACGGATGCAAATCGATATCGCGCCTCGACAACCAGGTTTACCATGTATCGGGCATATCAACAGAGTACATGCGCCAAATCAACCCCACCACCCTGATTGGAGCCGAAGCAGTGGCCTACTGGGATCCATCCAACGAGGAGGAATCCGACGCCAACAATGCCAATTCATACAAAGACATTCACAACCTGAATATCACGCTAAACGGAAACTACGCGCTAAAAATGGGGCGTGTCTATTTTGTTTTTCAGCCCGGCCTTTACCTCCTGAACAAAGTTAAGCCCTACAGCTTAATTACCAATAAAGTAGCGCTAAGATTCCAAGCAACCCCAAAACTCTTCGCATCAATCGCCATAAAAGCCCACTGGTTGGCCAAAGCCGATTTTATTGAGTTTGGCATTCGGTATAATATCCTAAAACACTAATGTAACAGCATTCCCCATGCAGACGAATAATGATTGCTCAGCAAAACCACACACACGGATGAAACCAGGCTATTACATACTCGTAATTGCACTTCTGGCATCGGGATGTAGCATGATAGACAGATTATCGCCGGGCGAAACCCAGATCCGCCAACACCAAATTGCAAACACCATTGAGGAGATAAGCATCAACGCAATGTTCGAAATTGTGCTAATACAGGACAGCAAGGCTTATGTTGAGATAATCTGTGGCGAAAACTTTCAGCCCAAAATCGATATTAGCGCTGTGGATAACCAGCTAAACCTCAACCATAGCATAAAAAACCGGTGGCTACACGGATACGATAAAGTGAAACTCCGCATCCATCTACCCCGCGTTACCGCTATTAATATACGAACACCCTCGAAAGTTGAAACAGAAGGCATGCTAAACACCGAAACCCTAACCCTAACCGATTGGAGCGACTACTCGGAGTGCAACATAACAGTAAATACCAGCAAATTCAGTCTGCACACATCGGGCGACAGCTTCGGAATATATCGCATAAACGGACAATCAAAGGGCACAGAGATATACTCGCGCGGATCGGCCACCATCAACTGCACCAACCTTCAAGCCGAAAGCTGCAACCTGTACCATAAAAGCATAATGGATCTACCTGTAAATGTTAGCCACAAACTAGATGTAACAATACTAGCCTCGGGCAACGTTTACTACAGCGGGAATCCCACAATATCGCTTACCCGAAACGGCAGCGGCAATCTGATCCGAAACGAATAAAACACCTTAACCCAAAACGCCAATGCGACAGTACATCCCATTCCGAGTGGTAGAGCTGGAACCCAACAGCTACCATATACTTGTTAATGCAAATATCAACAACACCCCGGTTGTACTTATAGTGGACAGCGGCGCCTCCCGAACGGTAATTGACAAAATCTACGGAGCACACATCTCCCGAACGGGGTTATACTTGGCTTTGGAGCCTTGGGCGAACGGAAAAAGCGCAGGCACAGCCTGCAAGAATAGTCCGACGGCGGCACAGCCGACCGCCGAACGGGGAACAGCCTTGGACGAACGAGGCGAACGGGCGTTAATCTCCGCAATATCGTTTTTTTGCTTGGCGGTAACGGTAGGTGGTTTGGGCTGCTGGGGAGTTAAAGTCAGCGGCATTATCCGCCGCTAAAAAGTTAGTTAAATGTAATAAAACTTCTGCATCTGTAACATCAGCCCCGACCACTAACCGCTCCATCTAATCGAAATATAGCAGCAAACATAGTAAATGGCTCGGATGTTCGGCGGTCGGCTGTGCCGCCGTCGGACTATTCTTGCAGGCTGTGCCTGCGCGCAAAGTTAATGGTACGTCTGCCATCTAAAGTCAACCTCAATTACGTCTATTACCGATTCTAAACCAGCGTAGTTCCTTGCACTTGAGTACAGGTAGTCTTCGGGCTTAGCAACAATGCCGCTTCGTACGGGATTGTTATGAATGTACTGAACCTTCTGCTCAATAAACTTCTGGCTGTATATATGCTCGGCATGGTTCTCGTGAGTCCACAGCTGGTGCGCCTGCTTTTCCTTATACGTTGCGTAGTGCTCAAACACCCGCTTCATCCACTCGCGGCGGCTCTCCGTGCCCGATTCCATAATCTCAAGGAACCGCTTGCTGGTGTAACTCTTAAAGTCTCGGATGAATCCGCTCAAGTCGCCCACCTCACTTTGGGCTAGCAGATGGATATGGTTTGACATGATAACAAACGCGAACAGGTTTAGCCCTTTGTGCTGCTGGCAGTACTTAAAGCTTTCAATAACCACGTTGCGGTAGTCGCGGCGCGTAAACAAATCGACCCAGCCCACCACCTGAAAGGTTAGGAAGTGCGCTCCATCCTTTTCGTATATCCGGTATCCTGTTGACATGCTGTAGAGTTTTCCCTACTGAAGATAGCCATTATTTTGAAATGCGCCTTAACAGAAATACGCAGGCACAGCCTGCAAGAATAATCCGACGGCGGCAGAGCCGACCGCCGAACGCGGTCTCACTTGGCTTTGGAGCCTTGGGCGAACGGGGGCAGAGCCGACCGCCGAACGCGGTTAGACTTGGCTTTGGAGCCTTGGGCGAGCAGGGGTGAACGGGGAGCCTTGGGCGAACGGGGAAACTTTCTCCGCAAATATTGCATAGATTACTGAGGTTAATCTCCGCAATATCGTTTTTTTTGCTTGGCGGTAACGGTTCCGTGGTTACAACTGCTGGGGAGTTAAAGTCAGCGGCATTATCCGCCGTTAAAAAGTTAGTTAAATGCAATAAAACTTCTGCATCTGTATCATCAACCCCAGAAGTTTGAACCGCCTGTTGTGCATAGTGCTTTAATATCCTGTAAATCGTTTAAATATTTTACCTGTCTCATCTAGCATATAAACTTTGTTATCGATAGTTAGATTTTTCTTTTCATCAAGCGATAAACTTATCTTAATTGCTCTAATATATTCATTCGCATTGTTCTCATTGAATTTTGAATTCGTACTTAATTTTAATGTGCAAAAAATATAATTGTCAATAGTTTCAATTTTTCCCTTTCCAAATACAGGATTTTTATTCTCTAGAATATTAAATTTATTCTCGTCGTTGGTTCTCCATTCTTCCTTCAAAATTTCAATAGGAATCTCTGCATACCAAACATTACCTTCACCTCCAATGATTATGTAATTTAGAACTGTTTTTGTGCTATCATTCTTTTCAATTATATCAAATCGATAATAGTTTCCTTTTAAAGAATCTTGTCCGTGAGATACCACAGTTATCAGCGTGAAAAGTAATATCAAAAGGTTTTTGTATATCATTTTGTAAAACTATCTGGCATTATGCAAAACGATCAGCTGTTGCTTACACTGGGTAGTTAACCTCCAGCGGCGTACCCCCCATTAAAACTATACTAAAATAGTAAAAACTTTCGCATGTGTATTATTAGCACCAACAGAGAAATACGCAGGCACAGCCTGCAAGAATAGTCCGACGGCGGCAGAGCCGACCGCCGAACACGGTCACACTTGGCTTTGGAGCCTTGGGCGAACGGGGGGCTTAGTTATTCTTTCGGTTTTGTTGCTCTTTTAAGTCCTAAAAAGTCAATTAAACCCGGATGAACCCTATAAGTTCTAGCACTTTCTTCAAATTGACTTCGTGTATTTTTATACTTGAATATATATTCTGAACCACCATAACCACTGCCACCAGCCTTATAATAACCTATTATTGAAAATTCAAATAGACTTTTTAATGATTCGTACGCATTGATTTTCTCTGTAAATAAATATTTTTTTTTGGCAAGAATTTCATTAAAATCATCCATGTCAAATTGATGATATCCAATACTTTTAATCACCTCTAATATCTTTTCATATTTCGGTATATGTTTATGTATCTCATCGTCAAGCTCATCAAGAAAATACTTGCTATACTCGGCTTTAGCATCATTGATATCTTTATTATTAATTAAAGGCTCCTTTTCTGGATTTAGTTTATGAGCTTTGATAATTTCATTACAGAACTGAATTGCATCTCTTGGTCTTAAAAAAGTTCTGTCAGTAATATAATTATATTTTGATTGCTTTCCTGTCATTAATTGTGTTTCATCAAATACTTCTTCCCACGTTATTGTCTCTCCATCGCTTTCTTTTAAAACTTGTGTTAACCGTCTTTCAACCAGTTCTTTTAAAGTATGGCTACCTGGAACATCCCATTCTATAACTGATGCTGCCGATTGAGTTAATTTATTTTTATCTTCGAACTTTAATGAATTATAAATATCATCGCGTAAAAATACAATAACCGACATTTTTTTTCCATCTTCTTTTGCAGCTTTATTTATTTCTTTTGCAGCAAGAAGTAGTCCAATTACTCTATTATAATATTCCGGATTTGTTGGGTCAAAGCCTAAATCTAACTGGTCAAATAATATATGATAGCAGTGAGAAGGATTTAGACTTCCAATTACATATTCAATTAGGTTTAAATTAACTTCTTGGATTATTGTTGGAAGATATTCCATGGGAATTCCTTCAGCAGAAATGCCACCTTTGAATATAGCCAAATCAATATTAAAATTCTTGCTAATCTTTAATCTTTTTGAAGGTGTAAATATTTGAGTTACGTCAGGGTCCCTAGTCCCATATGAGTCAACAATAAAACTTTCTATCTTTGACAGTTTATCAAGGGAACTTTCATCGAATGGCAAACTTTGATCTTGATTTAATAGTATTTTCGATAGGCTCATCAAAATCAAATACTTCCAACTATGTGTAAACTTATCAAAATCAGGAACACCAATTTTTGCTTGCTTGTCATGGTAATGCCAAGGATAATCTGAAAATGTATGACCAAAACTGAAATAATCGTGTCCCTTTTGGTTAAGGAATTTCTTGAAAATTGCAGTTTTTCCAGTTCCTTTACGTCCTAATACTATATATTTTTGAAAATCCTTAATTTCATTGTATGAATTGTGATTCTGGAAGCATTGCATCAACAAGTCATCAGTGTCAGCATCAATACCTCCAATAGTTTTAATGGTTTCAATTTTTTTCATAGGTAATGTCGTGTTTTACAATTAAGCCCAACTTACTTATCTATACTACATCGTCGTACTGATTCACCCATTCTGAAAGGAATCGGTACAACAACGTTGTACATATCAAACCTAATAAAAATAACCTACCGTTCTACCCTACCCTTCAACTTTTTGCAATAAAAAAAGCCCCATTACGGGGCTTGGGGTTGTGGTGGTTGGAATGGATTATAGGGCTGGGCGGTGGTTCATTACCACAAAGTCCACAATTTTGGCGGCGAGGGTGGCGGTGTGCTTGTCGCGGTCGAATGAGGGGTTGAACTCGGCAATATCAAAGGCTATCACCTTTTGGGTGCTTAGCAGGTAGCTTAGCAGCTTAAACACAAAGTAGGGTGTAAAGCCCAGCGGCGATGGGGCGCTTACGCCCGGCGCATAGGCCGAGGAGAAGCCGTCCATATCTATTGTTACGTAGAGGTAATCGTTGCGCTCCACAATGGGGCGCAGGCGGGCTTTTAGGGCTTCCATCTCGACGCTTGCCGACTCGCAATCGTAGTTTATGGCGTAGCCAATGTTGCGCTGGCGGGCTATTTGGAACAGCTCGCGGGTGTTGGACTGCTGCTGTATGCCAATGGCAAAGTAATCGACAGTAACGCCCTGCGCGGCAAACTGGGTTAGCACCTGGTTAAAGGGGGTGCCGGAGTTGGGGCGCCCCTCAACGGGACGCAAATCGAAGTGGGCATCGAAGTTGATTATGGCCACGCGGCGCTTAGGGGTATCCTTTATGGCATCCCATATGCCCAGAAAGTGGCCGTAGGACATATCGTGCCCACCACCAAGGGCAATGGGAAATACGCGCTGCTGTAGCAGCTGGGTTATGCTGCGGGCAAAGAGCTGCTGGCAGGATTCCATATCGTCGTCGGAGCAAACAATATCGCCCGCATCAACCACCCGTTTGGTATCGAAGTGTATGGGCTGCTTGGCCAGCCGCTCGCGTATGGCCTTGGGGCCCTCGTGGGCGCCAATACGGCCGCGGTTGCGGCGTACGCCTTCATCGCACACGTAGCCAAGCAGGGCTACATCAATGGGCTGCAGCGCGGCGCTGGTAAGCTGATTTAGGTTTACCAGCTCTATTTGCTGATGCCAGTACTGGTTCCCCATATCGGGGTTGGATTTACGACCCTCCCAGAAGCTGCGCTCGGCGGGGTTATACTCGGCGTTAATTGTGGTGCTCACCGTTGTGTTTTTTGTTGTTTTCGGGTATAAAAAAATGGATATGGAAGGGAGTGTGTCCCTTCCAGTATCCATCTATATCGGTTATTAATAAAAGCGAATTGTCTTTACAAACTTCGTTAGTGAGGTCTAAGCAGTAACGTGACGTTGGGGCGTTGCCCCATGCCCCACTTACTTTCTTGTCATGAAACAAGAAAGTAAGCAAAGAAATTCAAGGCGCGCCCGCTTTGCACGAAAAACTACGCATTGGGGTCTAAAAAATCTGAACTCACACCTCCCTGCGGTCGGCGTTCAGACAGCAGATTTTTTTTAACGCCCCCTTCGCTTGTTTTTCGGCTCACCGGCCGATGCCAACACTCTGAACTGGCAGATACTGCCTACTTATAAAAGACAAATTCAAAGAACAAGACTAACAATATTCAATCTATCATCCCTCTAAAACAGATTGCTTAGGGTATCGTCGTCAACTAGGTTGGGTAGGGTTACCTTAAGCTCTGGGGTGCGCTCCATTTCGCGTTTGATGGCGAACAGCGCCTCGCTGTTGCGCGCCCAGCTGCGACGGGCAATACCGTTGTTAACATCGTAGAACAGCATGCGTTTTAGGCGCACATCGGCCTCGGGGGTACCATCTAGCAGCATACCAAAGCCACCGTTGATAACCTCGCCCCAGCCAACTCCACCACCGTTGTGGATGGATACCCAGGTTGCTCCCCTAAAGCTATCGCCAATAACGTTTTGGATGGCCATATCGGCAGTGAACTTGCTACCGTCGTAGATATTTGATGTTTCGCGGTATGGCGAGTCGGTTCCGCTCACGTCGTGATGGTCGCGACCAAGCACAACGGGGCCAATCTTGCCCTGCGCAATGGCCTTGTTAAAGGCCTCGGCAATACGCATACGGCCAAGGGCATCGGCATAAAGGATACGCGCCTGCGAGCCCACAACCATCTTGTTCTTCTTGGCATCGCGAATCCAGGTGATGTTGTCCTGCATTTGCAGCTGAATCTCCTCGGGCGAGTTGGCCATAATATCCTCAAGCACGTGCATTGCAATTGCGTCGGTTTGGTCAAGGTCCTCGGGCTTACCCGATGCGCAAACCCAACGGAATGGGCCAAAGCCGTAATCGAAGCACATTGGGCCTAGGATATCCTGCACGTACGATGGGTAGCGGAAATCGATACCGTTTGGCGCCATAATATCGGCACCAGCACGCGAAGCCTCTAGTAGGAAGGCGTTGCCATAATCGAAGAAGTAGGTGCCCTTTGCTGTGTGGCGGTTAATGGCCGCAGCATGGCGACGTAGCGACTCCTGCACCTTTACCTTAAATACCTCTGGCTCCTCGCGGATAAGGCGATTAGACTCCTCGTAGGATAATCCAACGGGGTAGTATCCGCCAGTCCAAGGAATATGCAGCGAGGTTTGGTCGGAACCAATATGGATAAAGATGTTCTCCTTATCGAACTGCTCCCAAATATCAACCACGTTACCGATGTAGGCAATGGAAACCACCTCCTCGTTAGCCTGAGCCTGCTTAACGCGGGCAACCAGTGCCTCCATGTTATCAACAAGCACATCAACCCAACCCTGTTGGTGGCGCTTTTGCGCTGCCTTGGGGTTAACCTCGGCGCAAATGGTGATACAACCCGCAATGTTACCAGCCTTTGGCTGCGCACCGCTCATACCACCCAAACCAGCGGTTAGGAAGATTTTTCCTTTGGTTGATTCTCCCTTACTTAGCTTCTTGCGGAAGGCGTTCATTACGGTGATGGTGGTACCGTGTACTATACCCTGTGGACCAATGTACATGTAGGAACCAGCGGTCATCTGTCCGTACTGCGATACGCCAAGGGCGTTGAACTTCTCCCAATGGTCTGGCGATGAGTAGTTAGGAATAACCATACCGTTGGTAACCACCACGCGTGGAGCCTCCTTTGATGAAGGGAATAGCCCCATTGGGTGACCAGAGTACATGTTAAGGGTTTGCTCATCGGTCATAATGGCCAGGTACTGCATGGTTAGCAGGTACTGCGCCCAGTTTTGGAACACCGCACCGTTACCGCCGTAGGTAATAAGCTCCTCGGGGTGCTGCGCAACGGCAGGGTCAAGGTTATTCTGAATCATCAGCATGATGGCCGCAGCCTGCTTGCATTTTGCTGGGTACTCCTCAATTGGGCGGGCGTACATCTTGTACTCGGGTTTGAAGCGGTACATGTAGATACGGCCAAAATCGTTAAGCTCCTGAGCAAACTCAACGGCAAGCTCCTTGTGCCACTCCTTTGGGAAGTAACGAAGGGCGTTGCGTACGGCAAGCTGTTTCTCCTCAACGGTTAAAATATCTTTACGCTTGGGTGCCCTGTTGGCATCCTTAGGAATCTCGCGCTTTGCTGGAAGCACGGGAGGTATTCCTTGTAGTATCTGCTCCTGAAATGTCATGGTATAACTATTTAGGTTGCTATATTAATTCATTAGACTTGAGATGTGAGACTTGAGATGAGAGATGGCTAAACACTAAAAGCTAGTCGCAACGCTCTTCCTCTCAAATCATTTTCTATTTGCAAAGTTATGTCTATTTTTGATACCAAATAAGACTACTTTTATCACGCAATGATAACTACAAGTAATCAAATAGAGCTGCGGCACCTAAAGTATTTCCTTGCGCTGGCCAAGGATTTGCACTTTAGAAAGGCTGCCGAGCGGCTGTACATATCGCAACCGGGCCTTAGCCGACAGATTAAGCAGATGGAGGATGACCTTGGCATAACCCTTTTTGTGCGCCACAACCGCAAGGTTGAGCTTACGCAGGCGGGTGCCTACCTTAGGGATGAGCTAACAAAAACCTTTAAGCGGCTTGATGAGTCCGTAGCCCACGCCAAGCTGCTACACGATGGTATTGATGGCAACCTTAAGCTGGGCTACATTGGGTCGGCCATGCAAAAGGTGATACCTGAGCTACTGCTGCGCTTTAGAACCAAGCATCCCAACATAATATTTACCCTTAACGAGATGCGCAACGAGGAGCAGATACAGGCGCTGCTAAATCAGGAAATCGACGTGGGTTTTGTGCGGATGGATAGGGTTCCGCGCGGACTAAGCATGCGCCCTGTTTTTGTTGATACCTTCTCGCTGGTGCTACCACAAAACCACCCCATTAGCGAGCATAACTTTACCAATCTAGGGCAGCTAAAGGATGAGCCGTTTATTCTGTTCGACTCGTCGTTTAGCGAGTCGTACTACGTTAACGTGATGCAGGTTTTTGATGATAGCGGCTTTACTCCGCTGGTATCGCACTACACGGCCAATGCTAGTTCCATTTTCCGATTGGTTGAGAATGGGTTTGGGGTATCGGTGGTGCCCACCTCGCTAAAGTTGGGATACAGCATGGGTATCAAGTTTATTGAACTGCAAAACATACCGCAACGCACCACGCTAAGTGCGGTTTGGAGCAGCGAGAATATGAATCCTATTTTGGGGAGTTTTTTGGAGAAGTGATAGGGAAAGTTAAAGGTTAAAGGTTAAAGGTTAAAAGGCTTGTCTCGACCTTAGGCGAGATTAAAGGATTTAAGAATGAAAAGGCGGGATTTGAAGGGTGTGGCGATAAGATGATAGTGATAGGGGTGTGACTCCTGCCGGAGTCATATATTTATAGAAAAGGGTTCTTTTCTATAAACATTCGACCCCGGCTGGGGTCGAATTGGTGGAATAGTAATGCTTGCCTACAAAGATGACGCACCTACGGCGCTAAGAAAAAGTAATTAACCTACCGAACTTAAACTACTACACACTATAAACTATACACAAAACACAACAACCAACACCTCAACTGTCCGATAGGAATAAGCGGTTAAAGAATAGAAAAAGCACTCAAATACATATTGGCGTAAATATTGTGGTAAAATATCACTAAGCATCAAACCTTTACATAACTTGATGCATATTAAACCCTCTACACGAAAGGTCGAATAGAAAGACAAACCTTAATCTTATTATCTATGAAGACCATTGCAAAAACAACCTACATTGCCCTCCTGATTACGTTATGTAACAACTCCTTTTCCCAAGAATTAACTGTTCCAAAACCCATTGAGCATACTATTCAGCTGGAGGCAACAACAATAGTTAGCTCCCTATCTATAAACTACAACTATATAGCAACAAGCAGGCATAGCACAAGACTCTACTTAGGATTAGGCTTGCAATACTATCCTCACTCAAAATCGAACGAGAATGTTTTTATGCTGCAACCCCGAGTAGGAATACTTATAGGGAAAACCCATGCCTTCGACACAAGTATAGGAACCTCTATCGATTTTGCATACGGGGAGCATATGCCCACCTTATACAGTGGGTACAGGTATTTATCAGAAAAAAAACATTTTGCCTTTAAAGCAGGGCTCACGTTTTATTATCTAGACAATTTCAAAGAGGAATCGTTCATTAATCTGCCCATACTATTGCCAGCCCCCACCATTTCATTAGGTTATTGTTGGTAAAAGGGGATTAGAACAATCACACACGTACCTCTGTCCTTTCCCCGCTCCACATCAAAACAAAAAACGGGAAGGACTTTCTGCCCTTCCCGCAACCCAATTAACTAGTCCATAAAATGTATGCTAAACCAAATCAATCTAAAAACTCATGTAGTAAACAGGATTAATCCTTTAACAAAGCCTCGAGGCGAGTGCGTGTTGAGGGATACTCCCTTAAAGTAAGAGCCTTTTGATATAGCTCAATTGCCTTTTTCTTGTTGCCAGTTGTTTCGTAAAACTCACCCATAGAGTCGTACACATTAAAGCTACTGGGGTAGTTCTTTATGTTAAGGGCGAACAGCATCTCGCTCTCGGCCAAACGGCCCTCGCCCAAAAATCGGTATGCTAGGGCATTTGCCATTAGCTCGGGAAAGGCAATGGGATAACCCATAAGCGTTGAAACCATATCGTAATGGGCATTGATACACTTAAGCGTTTCGGCATTAAAGCCACTTACGTCCTGCGCCGTGAGGGTAAACCTGTAAAAATCAAAGATTGAGCGCAAACCATCGTGCTTTGAGATAATAGGAACGGTGCTGTGATTATCATCGGCATAGTACTTTGATTTGTACCTAAGTCCGTTGTGGGTATTCTGTTTAACAGCCGCATCAAGCCTCATTATGCTTCTGAAGAACTGGGTTTGAAGGGTTGTATCGTTCAAACCGGTCTCTTCATCCATGCCCTGTGGCAGGGTGTTGGCAATGGATAGGAACAAAGATTTCCCTTGAAACGATTTGCTTTTAAGCACCTCCTCGGCCTGCTTAAGTAGCTTCTCGTTATCCCACCACATACCGGGATCGATAGAAACATAGGCATTAAACATGTGGGTGTGGTTTACAAGTGCATTCATTACGGTTAGCCCGCCAAATGAGTGCCCCACGAATACCTTGTATGGCTGTGTTGGATACTTTGAATCGATATAGGGCATTAGCTCCTTCTCTATAAACGACAGGAACGTATCCGACCCTCCCGATGTTTTGGCAACGGCATTGCCCATCATGGGAATAGGGTTTGGCATATGCGAGGTGGTTAAATCGCGGGTACGATCGGTGTTGGTGATACCCACTACAATCATCTCTGGGCAAAGGGCGTTTCTTGAGAACTGCTGCACTAGACCCACCATGGCCGAGAAGTGAGAGTCACCATCGAGCATGTAAATCACTGGGTAACTTTTAGGCCCAGCAATGTCGGTTTGAGCGCTGCCCGGCACATACACCCATACCTTACGGGTTTCGTTCAGTATTTTAGACTCAACGACGTCAACCGTTCCAATTGTTATTGCCCCATTATCCTGAGCAACCGATACTAGTACGCTTACGCAAAGCAAAAAGCAGGAAAGGATTCTCTTCATGATGTTATTTATTATAATTATTCTATTTGCTGCAACGCATTCCTATCCACCTATCCAACATCACAAAGCCCACTTCAACCTAAGCAGAAAAAGGGAAAACCATTACTATGATACAAAAGCCAGGCTATACCCTATGGAAAAATGCATTTTTCTTGTTTTTTAGCAGAAAATTTTGAGCACCCCACGCAATAGCAAACCATAACAATCATTTTAGATTGCTATATAACGCCACAAACTGCATTAGAGAATCTAACCGAAATACTGCTTTAGAATTTTACAACAAAGAAAAGTCAACCAAGGGGATGGCTCTTTTTTATTGGAAAAATCCCAGCCTTTATACTCCATAAACATTGAGGTTGGGATAAAAGTCCCTTCCGATGTTTGAGACTTAACTATCCATTCTACTATTTCCTCAACCAAAGGTTCACCCTTAAGCTCATTGAATCGGGTTAACACATCGGCAATATAAAGAGCATTATACCAAACATAGGGGTATTTAAGCGACCAGAACTTTTTTGAACGGCCAAAATAGTAAAGAGACTTACCCAGTTCCCTATGATACTTTAATGGACTATAAGCATTTCTAACAAGCGTAGAATCTACATTTTTTAACAGGGAAAGCAGCTCTAGTGTATGCAATCCAGCCATAGGGCAACCCATTTTGCACTTCTTAAACTGGCTCTCAACAAAAAAGAGATGACAGAACCAACCGATCTCCGTATCCCATTTTGAACAAATTGATTGCACCGACTCTTGAACTACAGCACCTCTATCGCCCAGTTTATATAGGATTGATGAGATCAAAATTGAATCGCAGGGCAACGCATGCCATTCATTGAAATCAGCATCTATTTTAACGTTAAAGTTCCCTTTCTCTGGCAAAGCCTGCTTAATGCAGAACAGGCCATTTTCTGTATGCTCCTTCGCTTTTTCTACTATACCAGAGATTCCTCCGTCACTAATGGATAAGCCAAAATCGGCAAGCATCTTTAGCTTGTAGTGGGACATCTTTGAATCATCGTGACGGGTGGGTGGAATCCGAAACCAGTCATTCGCATCATTAATCACACTCAAAATCTGGGGGTGGGCTAACATCTCGGCTCTAGCCGCAGCTACATCGGGAGATGTTTCATGCTGACCTAACAGCTGAGTTAACGTGTTATACTTTGTCCATGGGGTACTGTTCAACAGCCATTCACTTGGATCCTTAGAGAGCTTACTTTGCCAATTTGCCATAATAATGCGAGATAGATTATTCTATTGATATTCCTGAGATTTTTTCCTTTACAAAAGCAACAAAATCGTTGTAAACCCCTTGCTTCATTATTTTCCGCAATGGGATGTAAAGTTTTCCATCCCTTGATTGCCCCACAGCAACCAGTGTTACGCGTAGCGATATAACCACAGAATACACCCCCAGCAGAAACGGGAAAAGAGGAATAAGGAGCCGCTCTATGTAGATTACGTATGCGCTATCACTGGAAAGCAATGAGTAGATGGTAACCAAATCGTAAGCAACAAAGCACAAAAGGGCAATACCAACGAGCAAAACCCAGAGCCAATTATTCAACTCCTTAGCCCTTTTGATTGTGAGGTGTTCTATTGATTGGTACGGAACCGTTTTGTAGCAGTACCCGCTTCTAAGAAAATGGATTCCACTATCGGAAAAGCCAACCTGATCGGTGCTAAACTGGTATGTATTGCTCATGGGTTTAGTGAGATTATTCCGAAAAGAGATAAAAAAACGACCATCTCCTCATATTAAATCTCATAAAAATAGACATTAAAATAGACTTTGAATAGGTACTCATAAGCATTTGCCTCATCAAAAAATAATACGTTTCGGAACCCAATTATTCCGCTTCGTCATCTTTTTTACCTCAAGCAAGAACAGGGAGTAGTTTCTTCGCCAAAAATTGATGAAATAAAGCGATGAAACACTTTCTTACTGCCTGTTTTGTTATGCTACTAGCATCTTGTAGCCCATCAGCCGTCGAAAAGGCGGAATCACCCAAAACGGTTCAAACACATAAGGTTCAGCCCTACACTAGCACCGCGGCACGCAGCTTCCCTTTTATATCGAAACCCAAAATGTGGGTTGAGCTATCGTTCCAAGTAGGAGGACAACTTGCTACGCTAAACGCTTACCCTGGTAGCTTCTACAGAAAAGGAGAGGTAATTGCCGCCATAGATAGCAGCGACTACGCCATTGCCGCTCGCCGAGCAAAAGCGGTTTACGCACAAGCAAAAGCAGAGCATGCACGCATTGCAGCCCTTTACCAAAAGGGCAATATATCGGGAAGTAGCCATGAAAAGGCAAAGGCCGATTTAGCCATAGCCAAAGCCGCTTACGATGCTGCGCAAAACCAGCTGCACTACACGCAGCTTATTGCCCCGTTTGATGGATATGTGCAACGCGTAGCTGCCGAGCAGCATCAAGACGTACGCCCCTTTCAGCCCATTGTTTCATTTATTGATCTTAGCCAAATTAAGATAGAGGCCTCCATCCCCGAAAGCATTGCATCAGCAGAAGAATCAATTACAAGCATTAGTGCTTGCTTTGATGCCATTCCTGCGGAAACATTCCCTGCAGAACTGGTAGAGATAAGCCGAAGCACGGGCACTAATAACACTTCATTTCTACTCACAGCACTCATATCAAATCAAACAAAGGGGTTAGAGTTACTTGGAGGAATGACAGGATCACTTCGCATTGACGTAGCCGAAAGGCAAGCACAGGCACTTGCCATTCCTGTGCAAACGGTATGTAACCGACCATCGCTGGGCTCCTTTGTTTGGGTTATAAATAGTGATGGACGCGCAAACGCCAAAAAAATCACCACCGGCACAATACTAAGCAACGGCATGGTGGAAGTAACCAGCGGGCTAATGGGCGAAGAAGTAATTGCCACAACAGGATTAGACCAGCTATACAACGGAATACTGGTTATAGCGCAGTAGCAATGTCGAAACATTTTTAGCAAAGAGTACAGATAATCAGCAACCAATGAAAATTGTAAAGTATTTTCTTCAGAATAGAACCTTCACCTACCTACTTCTATTTCTTGTTATGGCGGGAGGGTTATATGCCTACACAAAAATGGGGAAGCTAGAGGATGCTTCTTTTGCCATAAAGCAGGCTCTGGTGATTACATCGTACCCCGGAGCCTCTCCCATGGAGGTACAGCAGCAAGTAACCGATGTGCTAACCGAATCGATACAAACCCTAGATGAGCTCTACTACGTGAAATCGGAGAACAGAGAAGGACTTTCCAAGATCACGGTGTATGTAAAAAAGGAGATCAGAACCGATAAAATGCAGCAGCTATGGGATAAGCTGCGCAGAAAGGTTAACGATGCGCAGAGCAAGCTCCCCAAAGGAGCAGGCCCATCACTGGTTCGCGACGACTTTGGCGATGTGCTAGGCGTATTTTACGGGCTTAGCGGCGAAGGGTACACGTATCGCGAAATGGAGGATTGGGCTAAGAAGATACGGAGTAGCCTACTCGCCATAAAGGATGTTGGCAAAGTTGATTTATACGGAATTCAGGTTCCAACTATAGATGTGATACTCTCGCCTGCCGCAATAACCCAGCGGGGCATCACCCCCACAGCCATTGCCGCTGCAATAGACAAACAGAACCGTATTGTAGATGGAGGAGCAGTGGAAACCGCATCCAATCGTATTCGCATAGAGGCTACAGGAAACCTTACAAGCGTTGAGACCATTGAGAACTTAACCATTGTATCGCCAAGTGGCGAAAATTTTAGGCTAAAGGATATAGCACAGGTTCAGGAAGGTTACATCAAGCCCACACGAAGCCTGATGCGTGTTAATGGACAAAAGTCAATAGGTATAACCATTGCCACCGTACCCAATGCCAATGTGGTTGATATGGCCAATGCGGTTAAAGCATGCATTGACTCATACGCTAATCGCCTTCCCGATGGACTAACCATAAGCTGCATCTACGATCAGGGGCACGAGTCGGCCGAAGCAAACAATGGCTTCATAATTAACCTAATAGTATCCGTACTAACGGTAGTGGCAATACTGCTCTTCTTCATAGGATTTCGTAATGGGATACTTGTGGGCAGCGGACTAGTTTTCTCAATATTCGCAACGCTAATCTACATGCAGGCCACCAATATCGCGCTGCAGCGCATGTCACTTGCAGCCATAATCATTGCTATGGGAATGCTCGTTGATAATGCCATTGTGGTTACAGATTTAGCTCTGGTAAACATGCAAAAGGGAATGCGTAAACGGGTATCGGTAATGCGTGCTGTGGGAACCTCGGCGCTACCATTACTTGCTGCTACGGCAATTGCCATTCTTACCTTTATGCCCGTTTACCTATCGCCGCACGTATCGGGAGAACTCCTATCATCGCTGTTTATTGTAATAGCCGTATCCCTATTCTTTAGCTGGATTTTTGCCATGATACAAACGCCCTTTTTCATGGAGCGCTTTGTGCCAAGACCCAACCGAGACGAGATAAAAACGGAGGTCAACACAGGGCCTCTATTCCAATGGTTTAGACAGGCGCTAACCGCTACAATCAAATACAAATACGTAATGGTTTCGGCCTTAGTTGTGCTGCTAGTACTTTCTGTTTGGGGCTTTCAGTTTATCCCTAAAGTATTTATGCCCCAGCTCAACAAGCAGTACTTTACACTAGACATATGGATGCCCGAAGGAACAAGAATTGAGGAGATGGACCTTAGAGTTGATGAATTAGCTCTTCACTTGAAGCAGTACAATGAGGTTGAAATGGTATCAGCATACATTGGCCAATCGCCCCCACGCTACCACTTAGGCAACTCTAACTTTGGGCCTCAGCCCAACTATGCCAACTGCGTTATCAAAGCAAAATCGGCAAAGGAAGCCCGTAAGCTACAAAAGGAACTAAGCCAATCCATACCTAATCAATTCCCTAACCTGTTTGTAAAGGTAAACCGCTTTGATTTAGCAGCGCAGCCACAAGCCCTTATAGAGGCACGTTTCTGTGGCCCCGATGTGGCAATCCTTGACTCGCTTACTAACATGGCTCTTTCTATTATGCAATCAAACGCAAAGGTTGCTAATGCGCGTGGCGAGTGGGGTAACATGACCATGGTAATTAAACCTCAATTTGATCCTATTAGAGCCGGAATACTAGGCATCACAAAAGGGCAACTAGTTGAGGCAACAAAATCGGCAAGCGATGGGCTCCCCGTTGGAGTATTTAGGGATGGAGAGAAAAAAGTGCCTGTAATGTTGCGAGCAAATCAGGATGCACCAACCTCATTGCTGAGCCTAGCCGATTTCCCCATCTGGAACGGACAGCGCTCAGTACCATTATCGGAAGCCACAAAGGGAATTGCCGTGAACTGGGAGTACCCTGTGGTAAAAACCTACAACCGTGACCTAACCATGGCCGCCATGTGCGATGTTAAACCGGGCTACACCATGGGCGAGGTGCACACCGAAATTCGCAACGCCATAGAGCAAATTGAGCTACCTGTGGGCTACACCTTTTTCTGGGATTCACAGTTTAAGGATGAGGGAGAGGCTATGACCGCCCTAACCAAATACTTCCCCTTAGCCTTTCTGCTTCTTATAATCATTCTAGTTGCGCTATTCCGTAATATAAAACAGCCACTAATCATTATTCTAATCCTCCCCCTATCGGTTATTGGCGTAGCGCTAGGAATGCTAATTATGGGCTTCGACTTTGGATTCTTCTGCACTACCGGTTGGCTTGGACTGCTAGGCATGATAATTAAGAACGTGATAGTGCTAATTGATGAGGTGAACATCCAGCTCCGCAAGGGAGACTCGCTCCGTTGCGCAATAATCGAATCAACGGTTTCTCGCGCTCGTCCCGTTATTATGGCAGCAGGTACAACAGTACTTGGAATGGTACCCTTGCTTTTTGATGTGGTTTTCAACGGCATGGCTACGACAATTGTGTTTGGGTTGACCTTTGCCACGCTCCTAACCCTATTTGTAACCCCAGCGCTAATGGCCATTTTCTATAAAATAAAGTAAATAAACATGAAACAAGCACTAATTATAGCAGCACTGCTACTACCCGTTGGTTCTGCCCTTGCACAGGGCAATCCATTGCTCACAAAGTATAGAGATATGGCCTTAGACTACAACCACGATCTAAAAGTGGCCCAGCAGAACGTGGAGTACACCGCAGCCAAGGAGCAAATGGCCCATGCCGACTTACTCCCTAAGGTTAGCGCTAGCGCCATGTCCCGATACACGGGTAAACCTATGGAACTAAATGTAACCCTCCCTCAAATTGGCAACCTTGCCTTTGAAGGAGACAATATGAGCTATGCAGCAAACCTCCAAGTTCTACAACCAGTATACACCGGAGGCAGAAATAGGCTTATGGTTGATATTGCTCAGCAAGAGCGGCACATAGCAGAAGAAAACATAACAGTTACCAAGCAATCCGTTTACTATCAAGCAGACTGCAAATACTGGAATGCTGTTGCCGCCAAGGAGTACTTAAGCATATCGAAGCAAATGGAGCAGGCCATGGAGAATATTGTTGAAGCGATACAACAACGCGTTGATGTAAAACTTGTTAATCCTTCCGATTTACTTATGGCTGAGGTAAAACTCAACGAGGCACGCTTTGCACGCAAGCAAGCAGAAGAGAGCTACACCGTTAGCCTAATGGCACTTAACGCATTTATTGGCACCAACCTTAACGCCCAAACGCCAATAGATGATACTATTCCCTCCCTTAAACCTGATGTAATAGCACCTTTTAGTGGCAACAAAGAATGGAACAACAGGGCCGAGCTTCGTATTGCCCAGCAGCAGGTTAATATTCAACAAACCGTACAACGCATTGCCGATTCATACTACAAACCCCAATTTTACCTAGGTGTAGAGGGAAGTTACTCATCGCCGGGATACAACTTCAACTCCGATTTTGACCCTAACTACGCAATTTACGCTAAGCTATCGGTTCCAATATTTGAGTGGGGAAAACGTAAAAACACCCAACGAGCCTCGGGCTTAAAGGTAAACATAGCCCAAGAATCCCTTAGCAAGGTTACAGATAATGTAAAGCTTGAGGTGGAAAGCGTTTACTCCAACTGCAAACAGTCCATTGAGCAAGTTGAGCTAACACGAAACTCGCTTACAAAAGCTTTACAGAATGAGCAAATGGCGTTAGATAGGTATGCAGAAGGGAATATATCGGTACTTGAACTACTCGATGCTCGAATCTTCTATCAAAAGGCCCAGGTAAACTATATTCGCTCAAGAATGAACGCACAGGTATACTACTCTCAACTAAAAAAAGCGCTTGGGATTGAACTTGATTAAGCAAAAACAAAGCACAATTTGATGCGTGATTTGGGGGAATTAATGCATCAAAAGGGGAAGGAAGCAACGGTTCCTTCCTCTACTTTTCTTTATAAAAGCAATGTAAAACACAGATAATACAATGCCCCTTGCTATTCCAAATGGGCTTTCTACTTTTACTTTGAATAACCCTATCTTTGCATTGACGCATAGCTATGAGATCAATACGTAAAACATACTCACATCTAATTTACCTATTCCTGTTTACAGGGTTAGGAGGTTTTTCGTACCTACTGCTTGTTAGAGATATCATTATGGCAAAAGGGCGCCCATCCAATATCTCGCCACTACTTATGCTAGTTGGATGCATTTTCTTTTTCAATGTGGTAGGGTTTGTTATGCTACAGGTTAGCCGATGGCTTACAATGCGATCCCAATCTTTCATACGCAAGCGTTACATGCTACCCCTTAACTACATTGGTATTGCGCTTATCCTTTTTCTTGTAAACTATTCGCTGCTAGGGTTTGTTAAGATGATGCTTAACATTCAAGCCCCCTTTACAGTGCGCAGCCAAGGATGGGTTGTTCTATGCGTTATTTGGCTGGTTGAACTTGTTATTGTGGCCCTAGTGCAGGTTAATCAATCGTACCTATACACATTAAAACTCTACAAAGAAAAAGCCGAGCTACAGGAAGTAACAAGCAAAGCACAGTATGCTGCACTACAAAATCAGCTAAACCCTCACTTCCTGTTCAACAGCCTTAACGTGCTTATTTCCGAGATTGAGTATAATCCACAAAATGCCATCCTTTTTACTAGGAACCTGTCCGATGTTTACCGCTACATACTACAGAATCACAACCAGCAGCTAGCCCTTCTTGCCGATGAGCTACGATTTATGGAATCGTACATCCTTCTGCACCAAATACGGCTTGGGAATTGCATATCTGTTGATCTTAACCTTGCACCCAACTTATACGCATACAAAGTGCCACCTCTTACGCTTCAGCTGCTAGCCGAAAACGTAATAAAGCACAACTTTGTTAGCATAAGCAAACCAATGACCATAAGCATAGGATTCATAGCCAACGAGGAGATGCTAACGGTTAGCAACAACATATGCCCCAAAAAAGATATCTACACATCGGGAACAGGGCTTAAAAACCTTTCCGACCGGTATAAGCTAATCTGCAACAAAAGCATTGAGGTAATTAAAACAGACATATCGTTTACCGTTAAAGTACCGCTGCTTTATGAATGACACCATACGCGTAGTAATTATTGAAGATGAGATTCCCGCTGCCCGGCTACTAAAAAGCATGATTGAGACGCTAAGGCCATCGTGGAGCATAACCGTTATTCCGGGAAGCATTGACGAAGCGGTGGAATGGTTCGCCTCAAACCCGCATCCAGACATAGCCTTTCTTGACATCCACCTTTCCGATGGAAACTCATTCCTCTTTGTGGAGCAGGCAAAGCCCGAAAGTATGATTATTTTTACCACTGCTTATGATGAGTATGCCGTTAGAGCCTTTTCACTAAACAGTATAGACTACCTATTAAAGCCCATTGACCAGCAGCGCCTACTAGATGCCATTGTAAAATTTGAGAACCTAACTTCGCGCTACACCAAGGATTCAGCAAAAAACGAGCTGCTACTAGATGCTCTAGAATCACTATCAAACCCAGAAAAGCGTTACCGCACCCGTTTTCTAATTGCCGGAGCAACCCATTTCATAACCCTTCAGGTTAGCGATATTGCCTATTTCTACTCCGAAAACAAGGAGACCTTTGCAGTAACCCAGAGCCGCAAAGAGTACATCATTGAACTGTCGCTAGATAAGCTATCGGAGCAGCTAGACCCCGATAGATTTTTCAGAACAAACAGGCAAACCGTTGTGTGCATTGATGCCATAAAAGCCATTGAACCCTACTTCCAGAATCGGGTATCGGTATCGGTAGTTCCACCCTTCAAGGAAAAGATACTGGTGAGCCGCGAACGATTAGCTGCTTTCAAACTTTGGCTTAACTACTAAACCTCCCTCCTACGGCACATTCACACCCTCCGAGGCCACGTAGATGCGGTACCACTGCTCAAGCGATAGGTTTAGCTCCAACGCATTAACGGCTGTGGCAATGCGCTCAATGCTACGCGTTCCAACAACAGGCACAATACCCACAGGATGCTTAAGCAGCCAAGCATAAGCAACAGCATCAATGCTGCTAACACCCAGCTCTGCTGCAATCTGAGTTAGCACGGCATACAATCGCTCCCCCTTACTATCGGTGGGATTTAGCAATCGCCCACCAGCCAACGGCGACCACGCCATGGGGCGTATGCGGTTGGCCAAAAAGCTATCGATATTGCCATTCTTAAAATTATCTAAGCAGTAGGCCGATATCTCCACCTGATTGGTAACCAACGGAACATCAAGGTAAGAACTAAGCATTTGGTACTGCGATGGCGTAAAGTTGGAAACGCCAAGCTGTAGCACCTTACCGTTTTGCTGAAGCTCACTAAACGCTTTTGCTACCTCCTCGGGATCGAAAAAGGGTGCTGGGCGATGCAGCAGCAATAAATCGATATAGCTGGTTCCAAAGTTCTTTAACGACGCGTTAACCGAATCAACAATATGAGCGTAGCTATAGTCGTAGTGCTTTACGGTACGTTCCGGATACTTAGCCGACATGAGCTTAATGCCACACTTGGTAACTATTTGCATGTGCGAACGCAACTCGGGTTTAAGCGCAAGTGCATTCCCAAACAGCTGCTCGCAGGTGTAGCCGCCGTAAATATCGGCATGATCAAAGGTGGTAACACCAAGTTCCATTGCCCCTTGCACCAGAGATAGAAGCTGCTGTGGAGTCAAGTTCCACTCGGACAAACGCCAATGGCCATGCACAATCCTAGATACACTCAAATTGCTTGCTAATGATATCTGCTCCATGCCTGATAGTTTTAGTAATTATGATCACACCAAAAAACAGAGATCAAATGCCCTTTTTCAAAAGGGTTATATACCGGCCAACCCTCTGTTTATAGTCGCTATAGCTTTTGCCATGAACCCGCTCTAGGTACTGCTCCTCCTCCAATATCATTAAATGAAAAATAATAACCAACGATAAGTAGAGTACGCCCAAAACAACCGAAGGGAACACCAGCAGAAAGCCTAAAACTAGAACATCGTACGAAAAGAAGTAGGGATTACGGCTTATGCGGTATACACCACTGGTTACTAGATCGGTTTTCTGATTGTGCTTTATCCCCACGCGCCACGAGTTTTTCATGGCAACCAAAGCCAACACCCCCACAACAAAGCCTATTAGAATTAGAATAAATCCAGCATACTTAAAGTAGCTGGCATAAGCTATATCAAACTCTAAAAACAGGCTGGGAATGGGAAGTAGCAATCGTAATATAAGTAGCAGGTATATGCAGGTAGATATAACAATTGACAAGGTTAGCTTTGCCGATTGCCCTTTTATTGACTGCTTTGTGGACATATACGTCCTAATGTTTCTAATAGCAAAGGCCAAAACAAAGAATACGATTACCGATAAAAGAAAATAAGTCTCAACCATAGTTAACCAAATTAGTAATTACGCAAAGCATTCAATTATAAGCCACTAAAAACGGTAGCGCACCGTTATTGGAAAAAGCAAACATAGCACCAATAACGGTATCTCCAAAAAAATTAGCCGATTCCCCTGCTTGTACAACAGGGGAATCGGCTAAACAACAATACTCTCAGGTTCAACTATCTACTCATCCTTTAGGCTATCAACCGGGTTGCGATAGGCAACCCTAACCGCTTGGTACGCAACGCTACCCAGCACCATGGTAAGCGCACAGAGCGCCGAAAACACAAAGTAAAGCGGATTTATTGCCGTATGCGAGGCAAAGCTTTGCAGCCATTTGTTAAGTAGGAACCAAGTTGGAGGCGCTGCCACAGCAAGCGCAATAAGGGTTAACCAAGTGTATCCGCGCGAGAGCATTGCAAGAATAGTTGCTGTTGATGCCCCCGATATTTTGCGTATACCAATCTCTTTGGAGCGCTGCTCAAGGGTAAATAGCGAAAGCCCAAACAGCCCCATGGTAGCCAAAATAATTGAAACAACAGCCAGCACACCAAGCGCCTTAACCAATCGTTGCTCATCAACATAAAGGCCATTAACATGATCCTTAAAGGTTATTGGGGTAACGTCGGTTCCTGTAACAGCGCCCTCAATTAGATTCTCCACCTCGCATAAATCGGATTTTGTAACCACACGATTTGCCTTAATTGCCATGCTCCTAACCATTTCTGACTGCCTAACAATTAGCGTGGGCTCCATTTTGTATCTAACTGGCCCAACATGAAAATCGTCAACAATACCAACAATATGCCCAAAGCCCGTTTCGTGCCCAATAGGATTAACAATTTTAAGCCTTTCTATTGCCGACTTGGTAATAATCACCTCCTGATCGCCATCTCCTTTTATATACCTACCCTCCAGCAGTTTAAAATTGAGTAGTTCCATCAGTCCAGCATCAACAAAAAGTCCCGAGAAGGCAACTGAACTTCCATCGTCATCATTTATGCTAAGGGTTAACGAAAGGTTTGCTGGAGGGATAAACATTCCACCCGACACCTTGTTTACCCATGCCTTTGTGGCAATGCGCTCCTTAAGTATAGGATACTCCTTCTGCAATGCAGCCTCGTTAAGAGGAACAACAATTATGCTATCACCCATGTCCTTTAATCCAAGCTTTGTTGCATACCCCACCTGATCGCGAAACACGAATGTTGATGAAATTAGCGCAATAAACACAGCAACCTGTCCGGCAAGAATTGCAGAGCGAAATCCGCTCTTACCCTTAATTCTAGAAACACCGCCCTTTATGGCCTCAATAGGGTTAAAACGGATTATGCCAAAGGCAGTGTAAAGTCCAGATAGCCCTCCAACACTTAGCGTAATAAATATAAATATTGATATTAGACGATAGTTAGACCAGTAGTGCCCAATAATCTCGTTACCTATAAAACCATTCACAAATGGACGAATCAACTCCACCATTATAAAAGTTACTATTAGAGCGAAAAGGCAGGTTAGCATCGATTCGGCTACTGTTTGCATGATAAGTTGCCCTTTTCCTGAACCTAAAACTTTGCGAACCCCAATTTCTTTAAACCTTAGGCTCGACAAGGCAGTGGTAAGCATAACGTAACTGGTTACGCCTATTATCAGAATAAAAATGGTAATAAATGATAGCACGTAAAGCAAAGAGCGGTTCCCCGAGGCGCTACCTGCCTCCAAACTAGCAGAATCGAACCAGTATATGGATGAGAAAGGCTCAAGAAATAGATCTAGTTCACCTCTGGAACCACCATCGGCAGAAGGGTCAAACACCTTTTTCTCCAAATTGGCTAAACCGTCGCTTACTTGCTCAAGGCCTGCATTTGCCGATAGCTTAACGTATATGTTACTAAAAGCAAAATCGTATGCATGAAGTATTTTATCCAGAACAGGGTCACCCTCTGATGTACTAATCCAATACTGAGTAAAGAAAATCTTAGCACCCTGAATATTTACTAGGTAATCAAACTTAACTGTTGTGTTCTGTGGCAAATCCTTAAAAACAGCATCAACAGTAAAGTGGTGCTCCTTTCCTGATATCACAAACACAACATCCCGATTAATTGGATCACTAGAACCAAAAAGGCGTTCAGCAGCACTCTTGCTAACGGCTATGGTGTTAGGCCGCGCTATGGGCTCGTTGCCATTTGAGGCAGCCAAATCAAGGCCAAAGGTTGCAAACACGCTTTTATCGGCTGCATAAACATTGGAAACCTCAACTATCTCTTGCCCTTGTTTAACCAAACCATTACCAAAGGAAAAAACCGATGTTAAGCTTTCTACTCCTGCTATATCCGTTGCAATATGTCCTCCAAAAACGTATGGCACACGCTGCTGCACCTTATCAAAGGTTTTATTCTGAGCCATAAGGCAGTAAATCCGCTCATTATCGGCAATATCCCTATTGTAACGGCTCTCAAAAAGGATATAGGCCGTGGACACAAAGGTTACAGCCAAACTTATGGATAAGCCCAGAATTGATATTCCACTGTAAACTTTTCTTTTTACCAGGTTACGAAAACCTATTTTAAAATAGTTGGAAAGCATGAGTTAAAGGTTAAAGGTTAAGATAGATGTTAGATTCTAGACGTTAGATTTTAGACAAGAATGAACCAAAAACTAAACACTAATCGCTAAACACGCTCCCTATATTCACGCCCCGTGCCAAAACTACAAATCATTATCATTGTGATACTTACGAAACCACATCCAAAATAGCTGTTGTTTTTTACAACAAGTGTGTCTATTTTATCATCAGGGTTTCATTATTTTCACCAAAAATACAAAAGCCGTGATTAGAAAAGAGGGGAAAATACTTATTGTTGATGATAATAAGGAGCTGCTACTTGCCTTTAAGCGCTACTTCGCCAAATGGTTTACCGATATTAAAACGGTTAGCAACCCTAACCTGTTGATTAGCACTATACAGCAGGAATGGTTTGATATAATACTACTAGACATGAACTTCTCGGCCGGAATAAACTCGGGTAACGAGGGTTTCTACTGGCTAAACCGCGTGCTTGAGCACGATGCCGATGCCACCGTGGTTCTCATCACAGCTTACGCCGATATCGACCTTGCCATACGAGCCATGAAGGAGGGCGCCACCGACTTTGTATCCAAAACATGGGACGAAGAGAAGATTCTACAAACCGTACTTGCAGCCTACCGGCAGCGCCAAACCAAGCAGGAGCTTAGCCGCGTTAAGCAGCAAACCCAGCAGCTACAGGTGGAGCAATCGGTATCGGGGATGGTGATTGGGCAATCGGCGGCCATGCGAGGCGTGCTAAGCACCATTGCTAAGGTAGCCCCCACCGATGCCAGCGTGCTGCTACTGGGCGAGAACGGCACGGGCAAAGAGGTGCTTGCGCAGGAGATACACCGGCTATCGCTACGCGCAAAGGGGCTCTTTGTTTCGGTTGATTTGGGCGCGCTGCCCGATACCCTTTTCGAGAGCGAGATGTTTGGCTACACCAAGGGCGCCTTTACCGATGCCAAGGACGATAAGATGGGGCGCATGGAGGTGGCCTCGGGCGGAACGCTATTCCTTGATGAGCTTGGCAACATGCCCCTTACACAGCAATCCAAGCTGCTGGCCGCAGTGCAAAACGGCGAGGTTACGCGCCTTGGCTCCGTTAAGCCGCGCCCAACCGATGTGCGTATCGTTTCGGCAACCAACATGCCGCTCTACCAAATGGTTGACGATGGCCGCTTTCGCCGCGACCTACTCTACCGCCTCAACACCATACAAATTGAGATTCCACCGCTGCGCGACAGGCGCGACGATATTCCCGCCCTTGCCACTCATTTCTTAAATCGCTTTGCGCAGAAGTACCAAAAAAGCGGACTAACGTTTGCGCAGAGCGGCATGGAGAAGCTAATGGCATTCAGCTGGCCGGGCAACATCCGCGAGCTGCAACACGTGGTTGAAAAGGCCGTTATCCTTTGCGATGGCAGCAGCATAACGCAATCGGACATATCGCTACATCCAACCAGTACGCAGCCAATAGCCACAACCCTTAACCTTGAGGAGAACGAGCGGCAGCTGGTGGCCAACGCCATTGAAAAGTGCAAGGGAAACATGAGCGAGGCCGCGCGCCAGCTGGGCATTAACCGCACCACCCTTTACCAAAAAATTAAGCGCTATGGGCTATAAACACATAACCCTATGGGTGGCAATACGCTCGGTGCTCATTGCCATTACCTCGCTACTGCTGGTTATTGTGTGGCAAACCGATTACATGCCCGTTACCATTGCCACCATTGCCTTTGCATGGGTTGCACAGGTAGCACTGCTAACACGTTACATCCACCGCTTCACCACCGATATTAACCGCTTCTTTAGCGCCATGCGCTATCAGGATATGTCGCTACGGTTTGACGATACAGTAGAGAAGGCCTTCCCCTTTTACCAAAAGATGAACCAGCTAATGCACGAGTTCCGCCTGGTGAGGCGCGAGAAAGAGGAGGAGCGCCAGCTACGTGAGATTGCGCTGGAACAGGCGATGGCCGGCATCCTGCTTATTTCGCAAAGCGATATGGTTGATTACGCCAACCGCGAGGCGCTGCGGCTACTGGGCAAACTATCGGTAAAAAAGTTAACCGAGCTACCCAACAACCTTGGTGCGGAGCTAGCGGCTCTTCCCATAGGCTCGCGGCGGGTGGTTGCCGCAACCATCAACGGGCAGCAGCGCAAGCTATCGGTGCGTAAAACGGGGCTAATCATTGGCGGGGTTAGCCACACGCTTATTAGCCTAACCGATATTGAGCAGGAGCTATCGCAAACCGAGGTTGATACTTGGAACAAGCTAATCCGCGTGCTAACCCACGAGATGGTGAACTCCATTAAGCCCATCACCATGCTATCGGCCAGCCTCACCGAGGAGTGGACCGAGGTGGCAAACAGCGCCACCGCCGCATCAACAGCCATCCCCACCAACCAAATAACCGACCTAACCGAAGCGCTTGAGGCCATAAGCACCCGCAGCCAAAGCCTAAACCGCTACATCGAAAACTTCAAGAACCTTACGCTTCCTAAGCAGCCCGACCTTAGCACATTCGGCATAAAGGGCGTTTTTGAGAGGGTTAAAACGGCGCTGGAGAGCAACATCAATCAGGAGAACGCTGAGGTAACCATAACCCTCACCAATAATAGCCTTAGCCTAACGGCCGATATGCTTTTGGTGGAGCAGCTGCTAATAACGCTACTTCGCAATGCGCTGGATGCACCATGTAGCAGCCATCCTAAGCGCATAGCCCTTGGCGCCACCCAAACCGATGAGTCCATCCACATAACCGTTACCGATAACGGAACCGGCATTGACCCCGAAGTAATGGAGCACATATTCACCCCTTTCTTCACCACAAAGGCTAACGGGTCCGGCATTGGGCTAAGCATTGCCAAAAGCATTATGCAGCTGCATGGCGGCAGCATCAGCTGCCGGAGTGAGGATGGATGCACGGAGTTTAAATTAGTGTTTTCTTAGTTACAAGTAACATGTTACATGTTACCCCTCTCACCCGTAACTTTGTAACCTGTAACTTTGTAACCTGTAACCTGTAACAACTAATAGTAACCTGCAACTAATACTAAAAAATGCTTCTCCTCCTAATCCTCATAGTAATCACAACGGCTGGGTTAACGCTGATGGTAGCACATGGCGTTATGCCCGATTTGATTGTGCTAACCTCGCTTCTGCTTATTGCCGAGGTGTGGTTTACCCTTAGGCATAGCCGCAAGGCCACCAAGCAAATACTCCACTTCTTCCACATGCTGGAGAATGAGGATACGCTTTCGCGATACAATGCCGAAACCAGCAACAGCACCCAACGGCAGCTATCTGCCGCAATGAACCGCGTAACAACCAATATTGAGCGCCTTAAGATTGAAGCCGCCGAGAACGAGCTTAAGCTAAAGGCGGTGATTGAGCACTCGGTGTCGGGGTTACTGGCCGTTGATTCCAACAGCTTTATTGTGGTGGCCAACAGCAGCGCCAAGCAGCTAATTGGCGCCAGCGTGCTAACCCACACCAGCCAGATAAGCCGTGCCAATACCGAACTGCACAACCTAATGCAAAACCTTGCCAACGGAGGTGTTGCCACGCTGGCCACGCACAACCCGCCACGGGTACTCTCCATTAGGCTGGCCACGCTGGTTATAGCCAACAGTCCGCTAAGGCTCTACTCCATTGTTGATATTAAGCCCGAGCTGGATGCCCGCGAGGTGGACTCATGGTCCAAGCTAACGCGCGTAATCACCCACGAAATAATGAACGGCATTGCCCCTATCCTATCGGTATCGCAGAAGCTGAGCACAACGGTTAGCAATGGCCAGAGCACCCTAACCGAACGGCAAAGCGCCACCCTTCACCAAGGGCTACAGGTGGTACGCGAGCAAAGCGAGAGCCTAATGCGCTTTGTTGAGCACTACCGCCAGTTTGCACGCATCCCGATGCCACAAAAGAGTGAGGTAAACGTGGCACTGCTATTTGCCAAGGTTGAGATGCTTGCCCAGCAGATGCTGCAACAAAAGGGCATTGCCATTAGCACCCAAACCCATAGCCACAGCACCATTACCGCCGATGAGAACCAGATGGTGCAAATACTGCTTAACCTTGTGCAGAACGCTGCCGAGGCGCTAAACACCACCCCAAACCCAACCATTGCGCTGCACCACACCAGCACTCCCAAAGGGGCAACCATTACCATTACCGATAACGGCACAGGAATCCCACCCGAGCAGCTACAGGAGATATTTGTGCCATTCTACACCACCAAGCCCAACGGCTCGGGCATTGGCCTAAGCATAGTACGACAAATTGTGCACCTGCACGGCGGAAGTATTAACGTACGCAGCAATCTTGGCGAGGGTAGCTGCTTTGAGGTGAGGGTGTAAAGAACGCAATACATTCATTATCTTTTTATTATTAAATCGTTCTCCCGCAGCAATTATTTATATTCTATCTAAATAATTCTTTTTTATAATTTTTTCTGTTAAAAACATGTCACGTTTTGGCACCTTATGGAATATACAGGTGAAAACAACTGTTAAACCCTAAGTTGATATTATCTTGCCTAACCCTTCAGCTATACTGAAGAGGGCAAAATAGTATTGGCATAAATTACGTGTACCATTAGCCATGAAACAAAATTTTATTCTGTTACAAATTGGACGAAACATTGTAAGGAAGTTTAGCCTAGATGATATTCTTTACCTTGAGGCAGACAACTCCTACACAAAAGTTAAAACCCTAAACAACGGGCATTTTATCATTTCCAGACCACTAGGTGAATTTGAAAAGCAACTATGCAACAACAGCAGCCCATTTCACAGAATTGGAAGAAGCACCATTACCAACCTAAAACATGCCGAAGAGATAAACTCGGGTAAAAAGCCCCATATTCTTCTTACAAATAATGAGAAGGTAATTCCCGACAAGAACAAAATTGCACAAATCCTTGATAAGCTAACCCTACTACAAAACGAAACCCATGCTCCCACAAACCGAAACTCACGCGCCACAAAGTATGCACAACAAACTATTGCAGCAATGCAAACCGAGAATTACTTTCGCTTACGAATAGTTCATCCGGAGAATTTATTCAAAAAACACCAAAAAATTAACCTTTTAAAACGAACAAAATGAAAAGTTTTGATTTGAACGCAATGGGTGTTCAGGAAATGAATGCCATTGAACAGATGGAAAACGATGGAGGTAGCCTAACTTTAGCCTTGTGTTGCTTGGCAGTACTCGCCCTCTCAAGTTGTACAATGGTTGTAAACACTGGTGACAACGTTAACATAAACGCCAATGCGAGTGCAGATAGTACCGCTAATGGAAATACCGCTACAGTTGGACACGGAAGTGGAAATAAATAAACAAACATGTTTTTTCCAACAATAGAAACAACCAAAAGAGGAGATGCCAATCAGGCATCTCCTTTGAAATACTATGTCTACGCGACCCTTGTCATACTTGACCTACTAACAACATATATTGGAACACCCGATTTAAAATATGAAGGGAATTTAATAATTCGGTATCTAGGTTTAAATTGGGTACAAATCATCTTATTGGCTCTATTATTTACAACACTTATAATTATTCTTTCAATTAATGCTCACAAAAGAATAAATACAAGCAAAAGGATTAGCATAACTTCATTAATTTTATTGATTTTCTATTCTCATTACTACTACTCTTTTTTTGTAATAACAAACAACATAATATCAACAATGTACATTCAAAGCATTACAAATTCTTTTTTTTATCCTGCAGCAGAACTTTATATAGAAATTGTAACTTATTTCACTCCCTTTTTTCATAGATATGTTCAATTTTCTTTAGTATTTGCAGCAGTAATACGCATAAATTTCCTCATAAGAAAACGCAAGTTAAATCAATACATTGAATAATTTACACAGAAATAGCACAGAGGTTCTTTTTCACCGCCACTCCTCTCGCAGCCAAGCAATATATATTATTCTGCTGCTAGCAATATGTGCGTTTGTCGCTTCGTTATTCTTTATTACCGTTGACGTAAACGTGCAAAGCCGCGGTGTAATTACTACAACCAACAGGCAGAGCGATGCCATTAGCGCCATGTACGGAAAGGTTTTGCGGACCAACCTAAAGGAGAACACGCTGGTTGGTTATGGTGATACTTTGGTAATCATAGACACCAATGAGATAAGCCAAAACATAAGCCTACTAAACACCCGAATAGCCCTAGTTGAAGCAGAACAAAAAGATTTGGTTATTCTTACCCAAAGCACTGTTGACAGGGTAATAGCTCCCGACACCTTTGCTTCGCCAAAGTACCAGCAAGAACATCAAAAGCTAAGGGCCGACTGGGCCTATCTACAAGCAGAGGTCCTATCGCTTAGAAAAGAGTTTCTGCGCCAGCAAAAGTTGCATAAAAGCAAAGTTATTGCCGATAGCGAGTTTGAACAGGCGAAATTCCGCTACGAGAGCTCATCGCTAAAACAAAAACAGTTGATTGAATCGCAGCTGGCACAATGGCAAGCGCAACTTCAAAACGGAGCAAACCAAATACTAACGCTTAGGGAATCGATACTAGCGCTACAAAAAGAGTTTAAGAAATGCTTTATAACCGCACCTGCTACAGGCTATACGCAGAACGTAACCCCATTACAAACAGAAACTGCCATTTTCCCAAATCAGAAGCTATGTAGCATATCGCCAACCGAAGGTTTACTGGTTGAGGCATACGTTTCGCCTGCTGATATTGGCTTTATATACCCAGGGCAAAACGTAACACTTAGGGTAGATGCCTTTAACGCCAACCGGTGGGGTACTCTAAGCGCAAAGGTCTCAGATATCTCCAATGACATATCTGTTGAAAATGGCAAACTGCTCGGATTCCGAGTGCTATGCCAGCCCAACGGCTTTGAGCTACAATACGAAGAAAAAAAGGTAAATGTAAAAAAGGGGATGACACTAACAGTTAACTTCATACTCACAGAACGCACACTGGCTCAACTGCTATTCGATGACGTATCTGAATGGCTAAATCCTAACAATCCAAATATAGAGGCAGCGCAATGAGAAAAGGGATTCAAGTAAAGCAGCGCGACATAATGGATTGTGGTGCTGCATGCATTGCTTCAATTGCTGCACACTACAAGTTACACCTACCTGTTGCAAGGGTAAGGCAGCTGGCCAACACTGACAAAAAGGGAACGAATATACTTGGACTTACCGAAGCTGCCGAGAAGTTAGGCTTTATGGCTAAAGGCGTAAAGGGAACCTACGACTCATTGCTAAAAATACCCACACCCGCCATAGCACACCTTCACCTACCCAATGGACTGCTACACTTTGTGGTTATAATTAAGGCAACAGAAAAAGGAGTGCGTGTAATGGATCCAGCCACAGGAAACATTGAAAGCCGCAGCAAAGAGGTCTTTTCAAAAGAGTGGACAGGGATTCTTGTACTAATGGTTCCATCCGATGGGTTCGAAATTAAGAACGAAAAGGTATCCAATATAACACGGCTATTTGCGCTACTTAAACCCCACAGAGCAGTAATGACCCAAGCCCTGGTTGGGGCAATTTTCTTTTCAATTATAGGACTATCCACATCCATTTACATTCAGAAGTTAACCGATTTTGTATTTGTGAATGGCAATCGTAACCTCTTAAACATTATGAGCGTTGCCATGATTGCTCTTCTTGTTGTTCAGGTAGTTTTAGGTATATACCAAACTATTTTCACCCTAAAAACAGGACAACTAATTGATGCCAAACTAATACTTGGCTACTACAAACACCTGCTAAAGCTCCCTCAACGATTCTTTGACACAATGCAAACAGGCGAAATAATTTCGCGAATAAATGATGCAGTAAAGATTCGGAGTTTTATTAACAACACGCTAATCAGCCTCATTGTAAACGTACTAATAGTGGGTTTCTCCTTTGCCCTAATGTTTATTTACTCGTGGAAAATGGCACTTCTTGTGTTGGCAGTTATCCCTATATACATTGGGCTATACGCAATAACAAACAGGCTAAACAAAAAAACAGAACGCCGCATAATGGAAGAGGCAGCTAGCTTGGAAAGCCAACTGGTAGAATCAATCAATACTGTGGGCACCATTAAGCGATTTGGTATAGAGGAATTCTCAAACACAAAAACGGAGTACCGTTTTATCAAACTACTTAACTCGGGATACACATCGGGTCTAAACTCAGTATTCACATCCTTTTCCACAACTTTTGTTTCGCGCCTGTTTACCATTATTGTGCTTTGGGTAGGCTCATACTTTGTGCTAACAAGCAAGCTAACCGTTGGCGAACTCCTCTCATTCTACGCCATTCTTGGCTATTTCTCGGGTCCGCTAAATAGCCTTATTGGCGTAAACCTATCCATTCAGCACGCCTTTATTGCTTCCGATAGGCTATTTGAGATAATGGATCTTGAACAAGAAAAAGAGAATAGGGTTGCTTTAACAAAAGACCTTATTGGAGATATTGTTTTTCAGAACGTGAGTTTCAGATATGGAAGCAGAATAGATGTTTTTAAGGACTTTAATCTAACCATAAAAAAGGGGCAAATTACTGCAATTGTAGGCGAAAGCGGCTCGGGAAAATCAACCCTTATACACTTACTCCAAAACATCTACCCCATATCAAGCGGTAAAATATACATTAATGATATTGATATCACCCAATTTGAAAATCACAGCCTTAGGCAAATCGTGGGTGTAATACCACAAAAAGTTGAGCTATTTAAAGGCTCAATTGCCGAAAACATAAGTATTGGCGAGTTTGAACCCGATATGAACCGAGTACTAGAAATATGCAAAAAAGTGGGGCTAACTAAATTCATAGAGCAGCTACCAGAGGGATATTCCACTGATATTGGAGAGAATGGCACATCGCTATCGGGTGGACAACGTCAGAAAATTGCTTTTGCACGGGTAATGTACCGTAATCCCGAAATAGTAATACTAGATGAGGCTACATCGGCGCTAGACACAGAGTCGGAAGACACGCTCATGGAGGTAATTCAGGAAATGAAACAGAAAGGGAAAACAGTAATAATGATTGCTCACAGGCTAAGCACAGTGCTTAACGCCGACAGGATAGTTGTTATGGACAACGGGAATGTAATTGAACAAGGCACACATAATTCCCTATACACAAGCGGAGGAAAATACTTTAGAATGTGGCAAAAGCAAATGCCAGTTATGAGCGAAGCTGTTATTTAAATTTTTAATAATGCTATTTTCGCACTGGAATTAGCATCTATCAAAAATTAAATAGGAAAGAACTAGCATCATTACAAAATATATCCAATAGCCAAGAAACAATGAATAGAGTAAGATTTACTGCCGCAGCAATATCGTTAGCTGGATTCTTTTTACACTACATTCTAAAAGCATACTACAGGCCATTTATATACTGCAACCCAATTAACGATTTGCACCTTGGAGATACGTTCCCAAGTCTGCTCTCCGTTCCCGTAATCTACTCGTTTACCATTGCGTTTAGCCCCACATCAGCAAGTAAAAAACTATACATTGCAATACTTACAGCAGCCTCTCTGCTATACGAGGTAAAAAGCGCCACCTTCGACTTGATGGACATTATAGCCATACTCATTGGCACCTTAATTGCCTTTGGGTTGAGATACCTATTCTTAAAACAATCAAAAAGAGTAGCCACTCTTTCAGCCTATTAGCCTTTTTAATCCTAGTTAATGTTATGAACTTAGATTTAAACAAAACAGATATTCCTAATGTGAGTACACAAGAGCCTTTTGCTATGCGGTGTAAAAAATGGCTAGGCAATGCATCTACCTTTTTAAGTGACACTAGTTCTCTCAAGTTTATAGTAATTACACTTGCCTTAACCTACATTATTCCCTTTGTGCTTATAATTCCTTTTAAAGTAATTGGAGTAGAAGACATTATTTTATCTGAAGCGCCAAGCGTTAGCAAAAGAGGGGTGGTTATGATGTTCCTTCTAGGTGTAATATTTGCCCCAATTTACGAGACCATTCTTTTTCAGGTGATACCCTACCACATACTAAAGCTGGTGCCATTTCTAAACAGAAACAAATGGTTAATAATTGCAATATCATCACTGCTATTTGGAGTTACACACTGGTATAGTGTTATGTATATTATTTTTGCATTTTCAGTAGGCTTTGTGCTAATATATGCTTACGCAGCAAGAGTTGAGGGCAAACCCAACGCATACGTTTTAATAATCATCGTACATATGCTCCGCAACCTAGTTGCATTCTCTGCTGATACTTATTTCTAATGCATAGCAATATACAATTGCCATACATCTATGGCATAAATAAAAAACAAATGCGCTATATCTATCTACTACTCATTGCAGCCGCCCCATTTTTATGCATGGGGCAAACAGCTATTCAAGGCAAAATAGTTGATAAAGAAAGCCGGCAACCTGTTGTTGGTGCCAATATATACCTACAGAACAATACTGGAGTTGGAACAACCAGCCAAAGCAATGGATATTTCACACTCAAGGTACCATCAGCACACATATGGGATAGCATAGTTATATCCTGCATTGGATATAAAAAGACCACAATAGCCATAAGCGGCACCACAAAAAGCCTAACAATATACCTTACCCCATCAGCAGAAAGCATTGGTGAGGTTGTTATAAAAAAGGATCAGGGCGCAAAACTTGTTCTAAAAAAAGCGTTTAGGAAGTATTACAAAAACGTGTACTATGGTTGGTACACCTCAGCAATTAGTCAAACCAGCATACTTTACGACTCAACAAACCGCATAATTGATGCAACAAGGATTAACGGGTGTATAATATCTGCCGACTTCGATGCACAATCGGACACCATTACCCCCAAGCAGGGCTCGCCCACATTTTATGCACTGGAGCACATAAAAACATCAAAATTTAACGCAGACCTCTACCAGCACCCAATCCACTTAAAGCCGAAGGGGTACATGGGATGCAGCGCAGCCTCTGGCGATTCAGGCGAAGTAATGAATAGCTACTTTTTCCTAACGCTACTGTTCCCCAATGTGTGCTTTAACAACTATTTCCCCGACTTTAAGTGCCATATCAACTTTGCAGAGAAAGAGGTATTTTACAACGAAAGAGAGGTTTGGGTTATAGCCGTTAAAAGCCTAACCGAAATTGATTACGGTTATAACCTACCCGAGCCCGAGTTCAGAAAGAAACATAAAAAGGATTTAAAACAGTACAAGGAAAGCATTAACTTCTCCCCAAAGAGCACTCTTTTTGCTCTAACAGAAGAGCAAATTGATAGCCTCTACTTCTCCAACCTACGCAAGAAGATGAAACGGGGCAATGAAACAATGCGCCAGGTTACCTATTATGTGGACAAGAAAAGTTACGCAATCCATAGAATGGATGTAAGGATTACTTCACGTAAAGACGATACATCGTCCTACAACACCAATCTCACCTACCATTACGCCGACGTATCATTACACCGAAATCGCACCAAGAAAATCCTTGGCAAGGTAGAGATCACCTCTAACACCAAACAGCACAATACCAATAACTACACAGTAATAGAGATGAAGGATTTTAACCTTAGAAACTCATTTAGGGCTAACTACTGCCAGTGCGTGGATAGCATTGCACCTGAAATAAATAACTCCATCGATTCTTATATTGATAACTGGGAGGTGGTTTCTCAATCATCAATTTTCAGGGTTGACAATGAGTTATTCAACTAGATGATTAGACTATTTCAAATCAATAGAAAGTATCCTATGAAAAATATTTTAGTGCTACTTGTTCTACTCTTTATCAACGGTTACGCATCGCCACAGGTTTCCATTAGCGCACAGCTGGTTGACAAAGATCTTGGCCTACCTATCCCCTTTGCTACCATAACAATAAACGAAACAGGTAAAGGCACCACAACCAACACCAACGGCTACTTTACGCTGACATGTAGCAATACAGACAGCATAACGATTAGCCATGTGGCATACATTCCTGTAAGAACCACTGCTGCGACCGCTTATAAAAGACATCGCATTGAAATGCAAGAGAAAACAGTGGATATTAATCCCATTGTAGTAAGCGCAGCGGCAGGAAGGAAAGAGATTCAAAGAGCAATTGACTCAACCTTTCAGCACCTAGAGGGCTATCAGTATTTCGCATTCACTCAATCCGACAAAATACTTAGAGCCCACGAAACTGTGGCGGAAGCCTACGCTAAATTGCATGGAAAAACAGTAAGCGTAAAGAAACCCGGCAAGGGAGCTATGTCGATACTAAAACTATCGGAATACGAATTGCGCACCAGCAATGCAGAACAAGAGGAAATAAACAGTTTTAACTTCATGCCCCTGGCCTACATAAACACCTTTGGAGTAGGAATCAACAATAAACACGATGCCAACCTAGTATTCACTATACAGGATGGGAATGACTCGCTGGCGGTGATCGCATTTAGGCCCAAACGGAACTACAACATAGAGAAGAAAAGCTATGCGCTGCTATCGGGACGTATTACCATTGATAAAAGCACATGGAGAATTAGGCAGGTGCATTTTGAACTCGATAGCCTTACCAAAGCAAGGATAAACACACACGTAATTGCAACGAACAGCAAAAGAAACCTATATAAAAGTTACCAGCTCACACTAAACCTTAACAGAAGCGGCTTCCCTATAAAATCCGTTCGTGAATTTGTTTACACACGTCCCAGCGATAGCCCTAGCATAGAAAGAAGATGCTACTCTACACAAGAGTACACACCAACCTCCGAGAACGAGTTTCGAAAGAACAAGCAATCCCTAAATGTTAGAAGAACGCTATTTAAGCAAAAGAAAAAACAATGAGCCACAAACCTATTCTCAGCCTCTTATCTAAGGCAACACAATGGCTGGCACGCACTAATATTGCCCTATTCTCTTTAGCTCTTTACGCCATAATTCTGGCACAACGATTTCTGGTGCACTTTTTCAATGATGTAATCGGCATTCCAGATATCAAATTCAGAGAGAAGCTAATGAATTCAAATTATGACGTAACATTGGATTTGGTTCTAGACACGTTACTATTTGCACCAATACTTGAAACGCTAGTATTCCAAAGCCTTTTCTTCTATATCTATAATCGCATTAAATTTAACCGATGGGTAATTATAGCTGTATCGAGCATTACGTTTGGGCTAATCCATAACTACTCCTTGATTTATATGATTAGCACCGCATTCAGCGGTGCCATATTCATGTTCCTGTATATAGAACGAGCCCAAGCGAAGAACAAACCGCTTGCATCAACCATTATTGCTCATTCCTTTATTAATTCAACGGCCATAATTGCTGCTCTAATTACGCAATACGTTAAGAAGTAAAATTGAATTACAACAAAGCACCATCAATGACAAAAAACACCAGCCGCAAACAACACCTTTTTAGGAATACCACTAGCGTCCGAAACTTTTCGGAAACAAGCAAAAAACAGATGAAACCCCACT
>JABNAD010000247.1_pt1 | contig 40812 bp, 44 predicted proteins | sample 7240381 | NCBI WGS metagenome assembly JABNAD01 (sample SAMN11332834, study PRJNA596920) | anaerobic digester metagenome | biome: digested sludge; isolation source: digested sewage sludge-derived enrichment culture grown on H2/CO2 | place: Germany: Goettingen
CCGCGCCGTCCAGGGCGAGGGCTATGGACTGCAGGTCCAGTTCTTCACCGAGGGTTGTGGAAGCGACGACGTTCTCGATCTTTATCTTGGCCATGAGGTCACCTTTCCACACGTTATTTAAATACCCTATTAAAAGTCTTTCGATATTGGTTTATATTAGTTAGGTCAACGGCGGGCGATGCGACATCATCTAGTATCGCCGTTGCCGACCATGGCTCTCAACGATTATCATGAGGTAATGCGTACAAGTCCGTGATGTTGCAGGCGACGGGACCATATGGCCCCATCAAGACCCGACTGATGGCCATCGCCATAGGTGTCCTGCTGTACGCCATAATAACCGTCCGCCTCAACGTGCTGATAATGCCAGGTACGGAACTCACCGCGATCCGCCCCAGCGTGGTGGTGCCCATGCTGATAGGCTTCCTCTTCGGACCGCTGGCAGGTTTCTTCACTGGCTTCTTCGGCAACGCACTGGGCGATTCGATCTCGTTCGGAAGGTTCTTCTGGCCCTGGGACCTCGGCAACGGCATCATGGGAGCATTGCCCGGGCTCTCCTTCCTTCTCCTGGATAAGGAGGAAAGACTGGGCAGGAAGGGACAGATGTACGCGCCCCTGCTCGCGCTGGTGGCCGCGGTGATCGGCATGGCGGTCGCCGTTTACCTCGACCTCTGTTTCGAGATCACGGTGGAGACCAGTGCGGCCGCCTGGAAGGTGTTCGCTTCCTCCGCCATGACCGATGCGATCAACGGGGCGGTGCTGCTTCCCATACTTATTCTGACCTATGCGCACCTGGTCCATCTGGTGGAGCGGGCGCCCCACGACCAGGGGACGGGACCTCCGGGATGAGGGACCTACCGCTTTCGTTTCTGAAGCTTGACGATGAGATATGCGCCCCCGCCCAGGCCAAGCAAGAGCCAGGCCAGTACCATGTCCGGGGGGTTCACATAGGTCATGATCAGGAGGGAGAAGGCTACCCCTAGGACGGGTATCCCGCCCCCGAATCGAGAACCCTTGAGCTCCGATTTCCCTTGAAAATAGAATATGGCCGCGGACAGGCAGGTCATCAGGTAGACGAAGGCCAAAAGGAAGATGGATGCGTTGATGATGCTCTCCAAGCCTCCGAACGATGCGGTGAACAACGCGGTCGAAGCAAGCAGCACGATGGCCAGCCAGGGAACGCCCTGGTTGGGGCTCAGGGAAGCGAAGGCCTGCGGCATCCTCCCCGCCTTGGCCAGGACATGGGTCAGACGCGAGGCGCCCAAAAGCTCGGTCTCCTCGGAACAGGCTATGGCGATAAGAGCGCTAACCCCCACCATCAATGCGATCAGCCCAGCCAGCTCGGGTGACCAGGAGAAGATGACCATGGTCGCCTCGACCAAGGGATTGTCGGCCTCGGCCGTCACCGCGTGGCCGATGGCGCCTATGACCACGAGGTTGATGAAGAAGTAGAAAAGAGCGACCACGAGCATGCCGATCACCATCGCCCGTGGGATGGTGCGAACGGGGTCCTTGACCTCTCCGGCTGGCAAGGTGGCGAGCTCGAAACCCGTGTAGGCCCAGAAGGCCACCACCACCGCCTCACCAAAGTTGATGGCATCACCGGTGAAGAAAGGAGTGAAATTGTTCACGATCCGCCCGGGGTTGATGGACAGGAACAGCACCCCGCCGACGATGAGGATCACGAACGGCACTAACTTGGTGAGGGAAAGAAGGTTGATGACCCGTCCCGTCACCTTGACCCCCATCAGGTTGGTGACGATGGCAAAGACCGCCAGGGAGGCCATGACGATCAAACCGGCGATGAACCCCGTGTCCGGCATCAAGGCCCGGAAGTACTGCAGGAACGCCAAGGTGATGGCCACCAAGGTCAGCCAGCTGAACACCAGGAAACCCCAACCGACCATGAAGGCGCCGAACGGTGAGAAGGCTCCTTCAGCGAAGGCGTAGGGACCACCGCTCTTCGGCAGGACCGTGACGCAATGGTTGAAGGAGAACGATATCAGGAGAGCGATCGAGCCGGCGATGAGCCAAGCGATCAGAGATGATGGGCCGACCAGCCCGCTGGTCATGGAGATGGTGATGAGAATGCCAGTTCCCAGGACCGTGCCCACGATCATGTTGGTGACATCGAAAAGACCCAGTTTCTCCTTGTTCCCCCTCATCCAACCTCCGTCAACGGTGGCCTGGACCGGAGACTTCCGAATTTAATTCATCATTTCTGGTCCATTCTCGCCGTCTTCCCTCGAACGCCCGTTCCCGGAGTTATGAGCGCGAGCATAGGATTAAGCTTGTCTACGGGCCGGTGGGGAGTTCATGCCCGGGGAGAGCGTCCTGATCATAACATTCCGAAGAATAAGAGTGGTTGGCTCAGCCGAGACTACGTACAACTTGAGCCAGATGAGAAAATATTGAAATCAATTTTCGGGCGGTTAGCGCGAGCCAGTCGTTTAAACCCTTTTATATTTTTTTAACTTTCTTAATGGCCCCATAAACTACTTGAGAAGGTCGATGACCCCTCTGAACTCATCTCTATCGATCCCTATGTGATAAGCGGCCCGGCTTTCAACGTCATTCGTTATGGCATTGCGGGCCTTCACACAATCGACAGGATATTCTGCCTTGACCTTTCTGATGATGGACGAATAACTCTCTGATGAATGCCAAATAATGGAATATATGTCGCAGGCGTCCTTCCATAGCTTATCGTCCTTTTGACGTTGCGGGATAGACCTTAACTTGGTTGCGAGCAAGGACGCAGGATTGGGGATATGAACGTAAAAATCACCCAATGTTTTCTTAACATAACTTCTATCCATGAATATTTGGGCTGCGATAGGCTCATCGAGCGGGTCGCATTTGAAAATATTTTTATGCTGTGGATGGATATTATCCACCATCATATCGATGTATAGGTATGTGATCTCAAAAAGTGGGAACCCTTTTGCTGTCTCCTCGGTCAGGATCGTTCCGTCGGCTCTGCGTAACATTTTACAAAACCGGTAGGAGCCATGAGGTGTGTAACCCGCCTCTTTCACGACGTCCAAAGCCCGGGCAAACGTGCTGGTACGAAGAGCGTTGATATCTTGCCCCGTATCGATATGAAAGCAGACGTCGATATCCCTGGAACCTAGATACGATGTTCCATGGACCTTGCTGAATGACTCGTTGACCGTGAGATATACAGCCCATCCGCCTATGAGCAAGAATGGTTCTGGTAGTGAAGAGGAGATCGCCCTAAGCGCCTCCATCGCTGTATCGGTTTCCTGAACATCATAGAGCGGCACGGTCATTGATACACCTTCGACACTAACAGATCAGCCGCCTCTGCACACTCCGCACCGGTACGATATAGGTCGACAATCAATTGTTGTGTGGATACCAGGGGGTGATCGTCTATACATTGCCTCTCGAAGAACACATGATCGTCGGCTAGAATGACTTGTGTGTTCCCCCTTCCCACATAACCATGTTTTGTTAGAAGCTGATGCCATTTCAGTGCGTCTTCCTTTTTGATATAGAACTCGCGGTACCGAGGGAACAGGTACCGACCGATTTGGTTCTCAGCGAAGTAACCGGTGAATGCATGATCGAGCTCGGATTTGGCAATGATCTCGTCCAGATCCTGAACGTTGTACTCTCGGAAAAGTCTGAGGTCCTTCCGTTCCGCCCATCTCAAGAACAGTTCCCTATGATGGATAACCTTCAATCCATCGATCAGTCCATCGCGTTCAAGACCTTTAAGGACATTATACGCCCAGCCATAGCTTACATCCGCATCCTTGGCGATGCGATACCATGTTCGATCGTTCTCGTTTGTGCTCAGAAGAACGCGGTATATTCGTTCAACCTTGTCGCCCTCTTCGACGTAATGTGAGAACGTGGTACCGCCCTTGCGAACTGTCACAATATATCTTAGTGTGCAATACATATTAATAGCTATCGGATATATCTTACAATACTAATTGTATTTATTATTAACGGATAATTACTTTTGCACAGGAATGGAACTGGCTTTCATATCCAGGACTACCGCCATTGACAGCATCAGGACCTGGTCGAGGCAGGCCTCCTATTGAATGTAGAAAAGATAAAGACTGCGGAGTAAAACATGGTGAAAATGTAATTATTATTCATTCCAATTAGATTTATATAAATTCGAATCTGATGATATCACCATGATTTATTCATTCTAACGAAATTTGTTTTTTCCCGCTGTGGACCGAACATGACGGCATTAACTTCTTAATTGGACTTTTATGATGTTCATAGTGAGCCCAACCGAGACCACGCATCGATCCAACCCATATAGGAAAAATCAAGAAATCAATCGTTCGGTATCGTACAAAGGCCAGTCGAAAAAGCATATAACCAAACTGAATTCAAAAAATAATTGTCTGGATAAGAAGAGTGGTGGGCTCAGCCGGATTCGAACCGGCGACCTCCTGCGTGTGAAGCAGACGTCATAACCGCTAGACCATGAGCCCTTCGGTATTCGATGCGAACGGGAATTGGATATAAAAATGTTTAGAGGTCCGCTCATTCGTTGATGACCTGGGTGGCCCTGAACATACCGTCGCTGAACATCAGCGAGAAGTAACCTGTCTTGTGATTGGTGGAGCGCAGTTTGACCGCACGGATACGGCGCTGCACGTCGGTCTCCCCGATGCTCTGCAATTTCAGGGAGATCACCCCGTCGGCTAGGTAACCCTCCTCGAAGCGTCCGCCGTTGATGTTGTCCACCGGCGTCTCGGCGATCAGGAAGGACGTGATGTTCATTCCCCTCAGCCACATGAACAGATAGAACAGGTCGTTTCGCCGGTCGTTGGCCATCTGGGCGGCCATCTCCAGCACGTCCAAGGAATCGAGCACCAGCAGGTCGAACCCGAGGTCCTTCTTGACCGTCTCGGCATACATCTTGAAAACCTGGAGCCAGGACCCCTTGGCCATCATCTCGGTGACGTTCTTGCGGATGGTGGCCAGATCGAGCACGTACACCATCTCCTGCACCTTAGGGTCGTTCATGCCCATGATCTCCATCTGCTGCAGGAGGTTCTCCTTGCTCTGCTCCAGGGTCATGTATACACTGCGTATGCCATTGTACTTGGCGTTGTTGTAGAGGATGCTGTAACAGACCGAGGACTTCATGGTTCCCGGAGTTCCAGATATCAGAATCACGTGACCTTTTGGTACTCCACCCTGGATGTAATCATCGAAGTTGTGGATGTAGGTCTTCACCCTTTCTACACCTATGCCCGTCCCCTCGGGGATTCATGGCGGTACCAGGTATATAATACCGTTTTTAAAATTTAATTTTAGAAGGGCTGGTTGGCCAGCGGAAGGGCCAGATTGAAGTCCTTCCCGTCGTGGAACATGCTGTAGTAGCGGTTGTCAGCGTTGGCGCCGCGCATTTTCACGCAGCGCACCCAGCGTTGCACCCGGGAGTCGGTCATCTCCCGCATCAGCAGCTCCATGATCCCATCGGAGAGATACGTCTCCCCCTGGTCCGCCTCGTCGTACTCGTTCATGATGTTCTCGGATATCACCAGCACGGTTATGCCCAGGGATTTGAACCAGTCGAAGAGGTCCTTGAGGTCCTGACGGGTGAAACAGTGCTCGGTGAGCGCCTTGAAAGATTCCAGGGAGTCCAGGGTGAAGACCTTGAAGCCGGTGGCCTCCTGCTCCCGGTGGACGTAGCCCATGATGATCTCCCGCCAGTTGCCCTGGTGCTCCGCCATCTCCTTACGGAGCTCGCGCATGTCCATGACCTTGAGCAGACCATTGGTGGCCGCCTCGGGCATGCCCATCCGTTCCATCTGCCTCAGTATCGACCTACGGCCCTGCTCGACCGACAGGTAGAGCCCGGGCGTTCCGTTCATCGCCGCCCGGTGCATGATCGTGTAGGTGAGGGTGCTCTTCATGGTGCCCGGGGCGCCGTTGAAGAGGACCACATGGCCCTGCGGTATGCCTCCGCCCAGCACTTCGTCCAGCCGGTTTATGTGCGTTCGCAGTACCCCAGGGTCCTCGACCTTCAGGGGAGCACCGATCTGGGACCGCAGTTCTCGGAAGATGTCCTCGGTGACCCGGGCCAGTTCGGCCTGGTCGACCGCTTCCATCTCCTGCCCGGCATCCATCATCTGAAGCTTCAACCGGGCCTCCTGCAGCTCCGCCTCCTTCTCGTCCAGTTGGGCCTGGAGCGCTTCCAGTTCCGGTTCGAAGTGGCGGGTCAGCTCCTCCCGCAGACGGCGGCGGACCTCGTCCATATCCACGCTGGGCTGGACCTCCTTCTTTTCCTGCCTCTCCTTAGAGCGCTCCTCCAGCTCGTTGGAGAGGACGTTGAGGCGGCGCTCGCGCTCCCTCAGCTCCCTCTCTCGCTTGTCCAGCTCGTCCGCCCGCAACTGCATGGAGCTGTCCGGCCTTCCCACCTGGATGGTCTCTATGGAGCGGATGCGGACGGTCGAGCATTCGGTGCCCGCGTCATGGTCCAGCTTGACCGAGGTGAGGCTGACCTGCGCCGGCCTGTTGGCCTTGGGCTTGAGGTCCTCACCGCACCGGCCGCATTGCCCCTCCCCCGGCCGTACGCCGAAGCCGCAGCGGGGGCACTCGAACTTGCTAGGTGGGAGCCGCATCAGATCACTCGCTTATCACCCTGGTGACCTGGAAGCGTCCGCCGTTGTAAAGGAGCGAATAGTATGACGGGTCGTGGTTGGTCTCCCTCATCTTCACGCACCTGATGCGCCGCTGCATCTCCACATCGCGGATGAGCTGCATCTTGAGGGTGATGATGCCGTCCGATAGGTAGCCTTCGTCGAACTTGCCCTCGATCAGCCGTTCCGAGGAGCTCTCGGATATCAGGAACACCGTAACGCCCAGATCACGCAGCCACTCGAACAGGTAGAACAGGTCGGTGCGCCGGTTACGGATCTCGGCCATGGTCTCCAGGACCTCCATGGAGTCGATGACCAGTATGTCGAAGTTCAGGTTCTGCTTGAGGTTGGTGATGTAGGTCTTAAAAACATGCAGCCAGGATGTTCCACCGGCCACTTCCTTCAGCTTCTTTCTGATTATCGAGAGGTCCAGAACGTTCAGGTTGGCCCCGACCTTCTCGATGTCCATGCCCATCTTCTCCATCTGACGCAGGAGGCTCTCCCGGCTCTGTTCCAGCGTCACGTACACGGAGGTCCGTCCGGACTCCAGGGCGTGATTGTAGAGCATGTAGTAACTGATGGACGACTTCATCGTCCCCGGGGTTCCGGCCACCAGCACGATGTGCCCGGACGGTATTCCCCCTTCCAGGATCCTGTCGAAACCCTCGATGTACGTCTTTAAACGGCCCTCTCCCGATTCCATCTCCCCGACCCCTAGCCACCAGGCCTATCGGGGTTTCATGCGCTTACAGGCTATTAAACTGCTCGCCATTAGTTATCAGATGCCACGCACGATGACCTTCTTGACGTACTTGCGCGCCGTCTCGGCCATGCCCAGCATCTGCGCCTCGCTGTACGGGTCGATCTGGCCCAGGCGCTTGTCCAGGGTGCGGTCGTTCTTGAAACGCTGCAGGGCGTACTTCCTGGCCCCGCCGATGTAGGACGCCATCCGCTCTATGTCCGCCGGCCTGAGATAGTGCGGAACGACGGTGGTGCGGAACTCGTAATCGATCCCGGAGGTCATGATCAGGTCGATGGAACGCTTGATCGCCTTCAGGTCCACCTCGGTACCGCAGACCTGGGAGTACTGCTGGTCCAGCGGCCCCTTGAGGTCCATGGCCACACAGTCGAGCAGGCCGGCCTGCAGCAGGTCCTGCAGCATGTCCGGGTTCGTCCCGTTCGTGTCCAGTTTGACCTTCAGTCCCATCTTCTTGATCTTCCTGAGCATGTCCGGCAGGTCCTCGTTCAGGGTCGGCTCGCCTCCGGTGACCACGACGCCGTCCAAAAAATCGGAGTTCTCTGCCAGATATTCCTCCAGGACCTCCCAGGGAGCCTCCTCGACCTCCGCCGAGACCGAGACCAGGTCGGGGTTGTGGCAGAACGGGCAGCGCAGGTTGCATCCCTGCAGGTAGACAGTGGTGGCGACCATCCCATCCCAATCGAGCAGCGAGGTCTTGGCGAACCCTACTATTCTGGCGAACATGACCATCTGGAATTAATGCAGGTCGTTTTTAAGGATATCCCCTGCAGTGCTCACTCGTCCTTGATGTTGACGATGTCGCCGTGCATCTTGGCCTTCATGTGGCCTCCGGGACCGCCCCTCTCCTCGCGGGCCTTGTCCACGCAGTCCTCGCTCTCGCAGCAGAAGGCGGCGAAGACGTACTGCTTGGCCGGCCGGCCGCAGAACTGGCATTGGTACTTAGAGAAGTCCATGCGGTGGCCACCGTGCCCTAGCGATAAAACCCTTTCGAAATACTCTTAAGCGTGAAGAAAAATAACCTCCCGGGGGGAAGGTCAATTGTCCTATTGTTCCAGGTGCGGGAGCCTAGCGAAGGAGGGTGCCCAGTTCTGCGATCGTTGCGGAGCCCCGTTGAGCGGCGGCTTCCAGAGCTACAACCAGGGCAACCAGTACCCGCCTTACGGTTATCGGAGGGACGAGAAGGAGGCCATACTTGCAGTGGTCCTCTCGGTGCTGATACCAGGACTGGGCCAGATCTACTGCGGAAAGGTAGGTCGGGGGATCGGCGTACTGGTGCTCATCGGCCTGCTCAGCTTCGTATCGTTCGTACCGCTGTTCTTGGTCATGGACCCCATGGAGTTCAACTTCGCCGGGTTCTTCGCATTGACCGTGGTGATGAGCATCGTGGTCTTCATCATCTACATCTGGCAGATCTACGACGCCTACCGCTGCGCGGACGACCACAACAAGATGGCGCCGCCGATGAGGTACTGATCACTCCAGGATGTGCATGGAAAGGTGCATGGCCGGGGCGGAGTGGGTCAGGGCGCCCATGGAGATGACGTCCGCGTAATGGGCGTAGGCCTTGGCGTTCTTCAAGGTGATCCCGCCAGAGACCTCCACGGTGATGCGCTGGTCTATGCCCTTCACCGCCAGGTAGCACTCCTTGGCCTTGACGGGGGTCATGTTGTCCAGCATGATGATGTCCGCCCCGGCCCTGGCCGCCTCCTTGGCCTCCTCCAAGCTCTCCACCTCTATCTCCACCTTCTTTCCGAAGCTGAAGGACTGCGCCCGGCGCACCGCCTTGAAGACGCTGCCTACGACGGTGAGATGGTTATCTTTGATCAGGAAAGCGTCATCCAGTCCGAAGCGGTGGGGGTCCCCGCCGCCGATCCTCACCGCCTTCTTCTCGTAGCGGCGGAAGCCAGGGGTGGTCTTGCGGGTGGCGGCGATGACGATGTTCGGATTGGCCTTGCGGCATGAGTCCACGACCTGGCGGGTAAGGGAGGCTATGCCGCTCATGCGCATCAGGAAGTTCAAGGCCAGACGCTCACCGGCCAGCATTCCTTTCAAAGGGCCGCTGACCTCCAGGACCTTCTCACCGTCGGTGACCTTCTGGCCGTCGTTCGCCAGAACCCGGCAGGAGCATCCTACCCGACGGAAGACCTCCACCGCCTCCTCGATGCCGGCCAGAACCCCGTTCTGCCCGGCGGTGATGATCGCCCGGCCGTCGCGGTCGTCCACCAGGGCCTGGGAGGTGACGTCTCCCTGCCCCAGGTCCTCCTGCAGATAGAGGTCGATGAGGTCCATGTTGACGAATCTCCGTGAGGCCTTATGAAGGATGCCCTCAGAGCTCGAAGGTGTCTCCAGGCAGGGGCATCAGGACCTCGTAGTCGCCCTCCAGGTCCTGGGCCAGCTCCTCGCGGCTGTCGGAGTGCATCAGCACGACCTTCTCCGGCTGGCATCCCTTGATGAAGTTCAGCAGCTGGTCATGGTCGGCATGCGCCGAAAGATCGAAGGTCATGACCTCGCACTTGATGGTCAACAGGGAACCGTCCTGCGCCTCCACCTTGCCCTTCTCTTTCAGCAGACGGCCGTTGGAGTTCTCGGCCTGATACCCGACCATCATGACCGCGCTCTTGGCGTTGTCCTTCTGGTCGGTCAGGTAGTGAAGCACCGGACCGCCGTCCAGCATGCCCGAGGTGGTGATGATGACCTGCCCCTGTCTCGCCTTATCGCGGGCGGAGGAGGTCCGTACGGGATTGAAGCTGCGCTTGGCGGACTTGAACTCCTTCATGCTGCGCAGGTAGGGGTGCTCCTGGTGGTCGGTGTACATGCTGTTCACCGTCTTGCCCATGCCATCCACCCACATGTCGTAGGGAAGGTCCTTCAGGACCATCATTACCTCCTGCATGCGCCCAACGGCGAAACAGGGTATGATGGCCGTCCCGCCCCGTTCCACCACTTCGCGCACCTTCTGCTGAAGCAGCGCCTCGCTCTTGAGGCGCGGGGGGTGGTTCCTGCCAGCGTAGGTGGCCTCGATGACCAGGTTGTCACACTTGACCGGGTTGGCCCCGGAGGTGAGCCGGGTGTTCTCGGTGTGCAGGTCGCCGGTGAACAGGGTCGTCTCGTGCCCCTTCATCTCGTACATCTGCGCCCCGGGGATGTGCCCGGCGTTATGCGCCACGATCTCCAGCCCGGCGATGGACCTGGTCTCGCCGATGTAGAAGGGGTGGAAGTTCTGCCAGGCGTGCTTGATGTCCGTGTCCTTGTACGGGAAATCGGTGTAACCTTCGGCCTTGGCGATCTTTATCGAGTCGAAGAACAGCAGAGACGCGATGTCCATGGTGAGCTCGTTGCAGTGCACGTCGCAATCGGTGTTCTTGACCAGCAACGGCACGGCGCCGCTGTGGTCCAGGTGGGAGTGGGTTATGAACACCCCGTCGACGTTGGAGGCGGGCAGGGGGAACTGGGGTATCTCCTTCTTCACCAGCCGCATCCCGTATTCGAACATTATGCTGGCGCCCTGGTTCTCCACAAGCATTCCCAGCTTGCCAACCAGGTCGGCGCCTCCTAAGAACTTGACTTTCATTTCTTTTACCTCGTATTTTGTGATATATGGATAGTGATCATACGTCAGAAGCTGACCACCGCCCTCGTCCTCCAAGGAGAAGGCGACAGAGCTGCTGAACGTGCTAATATGCTCGTTCAGGCTACTCCAAATGCATATAAACCATTTTTGGTCGGGCGAACCCATCTGAGAGATCAGGAACGTTCTACTCAAACGTTTTATACCTCGGTGTGCGATGGTTTATCATGGGCGATCTCGCCATCGGCTACCGGGCGAGAGGCATTCTCGACCTCGACCGGGTGTGGCTGAGCTCCAGCTTCCGGGTCCAGCTCATTAAGATGGGGATCGAGAAGGCGGGTTCGGTGAACGAACTGGGCCGCCGGATGGGCTATCGTTCCCGGGTGCACCCCGGGTGGGGAGTGGTGCAGATCATGCAGGGAAAGCAGGCCTTCCCGGTGTCCCGCCTCAAGCTCCTGGCGGAGTTCCTGGATTTTCCAATGGACGACATACTCCCGTACGTCACCCATCCCAACCGGGTCACCCCGGAGAGCACCAAGAGCGCCCTGGCCATGTACGGTCTCAGCGGATATATCCCGCGGTGATGCTGGCATCCGGCCGCCGCGGAAAAAATGATTTATAGTAACCGTGCTATATTGTTAACGTCGGACACCTGTCCGACCGAAGGGGATGGGATGGTATTCAGGCGTAGCGCTGATGCGGACGATGAGATAACCAACACTCTCATTGACCGCGGGGTCTACCGCCTCTCCGAGGTCTATGAGGACGAGGAGATCAAGAAGTTCAAGGACATCCAGGTCCCCTATTCATTCTGGAGCGCGGTGAAGTACTCCTTCATTCTGACGGTTTTACTTTGGTGGCTTCCGGTCTTCGGACAGATGGTGGCCGGGTTCGTCAGCGGCCGCCGCGCCGGGAAGCCCTGGAAAGGGGTCCTGGCCGCTCTGGTCCCGCTCACCGTCGTCTTCCTGCTGACGCTCCTGGTGGACATGGGCGTCATCCCCACGGTGGTGGGCGGAGTGAACTGGACGCCCTCCCATATCCTGGAGCTGGTGAAGGACGGGGTTCCGTTGCTCGCTCCCTACATCGTGTTCGTGGAGATGTACCTGACCTCGTTCATCGACACCATCCAGATCGCCACGGACGTTCGGGTGGACGTCTACATCATCACCGCCGCCTTCGCCTATATCGGCGGCATCCTGGCCGAACAGTCGAGGCTGGAGATGAACTACGTGGCCAGGCATGGCGGCAACTCCATGACCGTGGTGGTGGGCGGCAACGAGAAGGCATCGCGGGAGGCGCCGGCCGAGGAAAGGCCGGCGCGCGGAAGGCGGCCCGTGTCGGCCAAGCCCATAAGGACCAGGCAGGAGCAGAAGGTCATCCGCTTCGGGGACCTCAAGGACCTGACCACGGCCAGCGACGAGGACTACGCCCAGGAGTACACGGAGAAGGGGGAGCAGTGGTACGAGGAGGGCGAGGAGCCGGAGGATGAGGTGCCGCGCAACATAGCCGGATTGGCCAAGCGGTCCTCCAAGGACTCTGGAAAGGGCAAGAACCTCAAGCCAGGCGATTGGAAGTTCATCTAGGTCCGCGGAATAATTTTTTATAGCCCTAGCTTTTGTGGTGCTTCGGCGAGAAACTAATGTTCTGTCCCAACTGCCACAAGATCATGAAACCGGACAACGGGAAGTTCGTGTGCAGGAACCCGGAGTGCAAGCACGAGGTGGCCAAGGATGGCAAGCCGGTCTGCTTCACCACCTGCGGCAAGGAGAAGGAGATGACCGTCATAGACGGGAACGCCCCGACCCTGCCCCGCACCAGGATCGACTGCCCCAAGTGCGGTCACCAGGAAGCCTTCTGGGTGCTGCGCCAGACCAGGGCGGCCGATGAACCGGAGACCAAGATCTACCGATGCGTATCCTGCGGGCACTCCTGGCGCGAGTACTGAATTAGCCTTCAATCTGCAGAAAAGTTATAATTAGATAGGACTTTACTGTGGAAAGAAGGGGACCCGATGTTTCAGGCCAAATTAAGATCCGACATTCTCAAGGGGATCGTCGACGTCGTTTCCACGCTCATTGACGAGGCCAAGTTCAAGATTAGCGACAACGGCATCCAGCTGAAGGCGGTCGACCCGGCCCACGTGGCCATGATCGACCTGACCCTGAGCAAGGACGCCTTCGAGCAGTACTCCGCCGCCGAGACCGACCTCGGCCTGGACCTGGAGAAGCTGAAGGAGGTCATCCGGCTCTCGAAGTCCGGCGACATCATCGAGATGCGCCAGGACGAGGAGCGCGGACGCCTGGTGATCATGGTCGGCAACGTCACCCGCCGCATGAACCTGGTCTCCACCGAGGGCATGAGCGACCCCAAGGTCCCCAATCTCACGCTACCGGCCCGCATCACGGTGACCGTGGACGAGCTGCAGCGGGGCATCAAGGCCGCCGAGAGCATATCCGACCACGTGGCGCTCAACGCCAACACCGAGGGCTTCGAGATGGTCTCCGACGGGGACACCGACTCGGTCAGCCTGAAGCTGCCCAAGGCCCTGCTGGTGGACCTGCAGTGCTCGGAGAGCATCCGCTCGCTCTTCCCCATGGACTACTTCTCTACCATCATCAAGGCGATCCCCAGCGGGACGAACGTGAGCATCAACCTCGGGAACGACCTGCCGGTCCGCCTGGACTTCGACATCGCGGGCGGAAAGGGAAGCGTCCGCTACCTGCTGGCACCGCGCATAGAGAACGACTAGAGGCGCAAACCCTTCACGATCCCGCTCTCCGCCTCGGGCACCTTCACCTCGACGGTGATCAGGTCCCGCAGACCGGAGCGGGCGATCTTCTCCTTTAAAAGCTCATCCACCTGGAATATCCCGGCCGAGTTGTTCATCAGGATATCGATCTGGATCGGCCTTTCATGACCCTTGCCGACCCGTACCTTGTCGATGGCCAGGGCGCTCACCGAATGTATGTTGATGCTCCCGCTGGCGAAGGGGATGCGAGCCCGGCCCTTCTCCATGTCCAAGGCGTCGGCCACCCTGACCACGCCGCCCTCTATGGTGTATGGGACGAAACCTTCATGGTGGGAGATCATGGCATGCTGGGTCTCGGCGATCATGTAGGTCAGGGTGGGCTCCTCGTACAGGCCTTTCAGCAGGCGCCGGAGTATCGGCGGGGAGAGCATGATGGAGAACTCGTCGTGGTCCTCCCGGTGGACCGAGAGGCCGATGTCGTGCATAGCGGACGCGAGCACCACGACGACCTCGGCGTCCTCCTTGGTCAGCCCGTAGTTCCTGACCACCCCGGGCTGATGGCCCGCCTCCATCAGCAACCGGAGCATCTTGAGGGCGTTGCGAGCCACGATACGGACGTGCGTGGAGCCGTGGTCGCTGAACCCCAGGCGGTCGATGGCGTTGATGTTGGACGCCTTCCAGAGGGCCTTCAGCTCCTCGTCGGAGTTCGCTCTTTCCAGGATGGTGGACAGTATATCGTTGCCCTGGACGGGCACCTCGAACGCCATGCTTGGGTGATTGCTTTGTCAATAGATTAAACCTTGATTGTTCGGTGGTACGGCATTTTTGACATTTGGAAAATATTTTTAAGTGATGGCCCTATAATGAGGACACCCCATCCCTAGGTGCTTTACTTTGAACTCCATAAATGAAGTACGCGTTAAAGAGCTGGAGCAGAGGGCGGCCTCCCTGCGCCGGCACGTCATAAAGATGATCTTCGCCGCCGGCTCCGGACATCCCGGCGGTTCGCTCTCCGCCGCGGACATCGTGACCGCCCTGTTCTTCGAGGTCATGGACCACTCCCCTGAGAAAAAGGATGTCCAGGACCGGGACCATTTCATACTGTCCAAGGGGCATGCCGCGCCCATCTATTACGCGGCGCTGGCCGAAAGCGGCTACTTCCCCGTGGACGAGCTGATGACCCTGCGCAAGCTGCATTCCCGCCTGCAAGGTCACCCTTCCCGGGTGAAGACCCCTGGGGTGGAGATGTCCACCGGCTCGCTCGGACAGGGGCTTAGCGTGGCGAACGGTATCGCTCTGGCGCTTCGCCTTCAGAAGCTGGACCGCAAGGTGTACTGCCTGTGCGGGGACGGGGAGATGGCCGAGGGCCAGGTCTGGGAGGCGGCCATGTTCGCTTCCCACAACCATCTGGACAACGTCATCGCCATCGTCGACCGCAACGGCCTGCAGATCGACGGCCGTACGGAGGACGTCATGGCCCTGGAACCGTTGGCGGACAAGTGGAAGGCCTTCGGATGGAACGTCCTGTTCATGGACGGCAACGACATGTGGCAGGTGCTGGAGACGCTGAACGAAGCGCGTCAGCACAAGGGCGGTCCGACGGTGATCGTGGCCAAGACGGTCAAGGGCAAGGGCGTCTCCTTCATGGAGAACAACGTGGGCTTCCACGGCAAGTCGCCGAACCAGAAGGAGTATGAGCAGGCCATGCGCGAGCTGGGGGGATCGGCGTGAGCTGGGCCATGGAATCGCAGCGCAAGAACTACGGCAAGGCGCTGGTGGAGCTCGGAAAAAGGAGAAAGGACCTGGTGGTCCTGGACGCGGACCTTTCCGGGTCCACCCGCACCGTGGAGTTCAAGACCGCCTACCCGGATCGCTTCTTCAATTGCGGTATCGCGGAGCAGAACATGATGGGCACCGCGGCCGGATTGGCCGTCGGGGGGATGACCGTGTTCGCCTCCACCTTCGCGGTGTTCGCGACCGGACGGGCCTACGACCAGGTACGGCAATCCATAGCCTATCCGGACCTCAACGTCAAGATCGTGGCCTCGCATGCCGGAATCACCGTGGGCGGCGACGGCGCCTCGCACCAGACCATGGAGGACATCGCCCTGATGAACGCCATTCCCAATATGACCGTGATCGTCCCGGCGGACGGGCCGGAGACGTACAAGGCCGTCCTGGCCGTGGCCGAGCGCCACGGTCCCGCCTATGTTCGCATGGGCCGCAGCGACGTGCCGGTCATCACCTCCCCGGAGGATAGGTTCGAGATCGGCAAGGCCAGCATATTGAGGGACGGCAGCGACGTGGCCCTGGTCGGGGTGGGACAGATGGTCGCCCCCTGCCTCCTGGCCGCTGACGCGCTCAAGGCCAGGGGGATCAACGCCCGGGTCATAGATCTGAGCACCATCAAGCCCCTGGACGTCGGCACGTTGGAGAAGGCCGCCCGGGACTGCGGCTGTCTGGTCACCGCCGAGGAGCATAACATCGTATCGGGCGTGGGAACCCTGGTCGCCGCAGCGCTCGCGGAAAGGTATCCGACGCCCATGGAAAGGGTGGCCATGCAGGACGTTTTCGGCCAGTCCGGGGAGAGCGACGAGCTGATGAGGGAGTACGGACTGAGCGAAAAGGAAGTTATAGCCGCCGCCATCAAGGTCACGGAGAGGAAGAAATGAAGATATTCATCGATACCGCCAACATAGAGCAGATCAAGGAGGTCAACTCCTGGGGCATCTTGGACGGAGTTACCACCAACCCCAGCCTCATCGCCAAGGAGAAGAAGGACTTCGCCACCATCGTCAACGAGATATGCGAGGTCGTGGACGGCCCGATCAGCGTGGAGGTCATCAGCCTGAAGGCCGACGGAATGTTCGCCGAGGGCATGAAGCTGGCCGCGGTGAACGAGAACATCGTGATCAAGGTGCCCATGACCGAGGAGGGCCTGAAGGCCACCAAGCTGCTCTCCAACGAGGGAGTGGCGGTCAACATGACCCTGATCTTCTCCGCGAACCAGGCGTTGCTGGCGGCCAAGGCCGGCGCCCGTTACGTCTCTCCTTTCGTGGGAAGGCTGGACGACGTGGGCCAGGACGGCATGGCGCTCATCTCGGACATCATGGACATCCTGGACAACTACGATTTCGACACCGAGGTCATCGTTGCGAGCGTGAGGGACCCTATCCACGTGGCGGACGCCGCCCGCATGGGCGCGCACATCGCCACCATTCCCTTCGACGTGCTCAAGAAGATGTTCAAGCACCCGCTGACGGACATCGGCATAGAGCGCTTCCTGAAGGACTGGGAGAAGGTCTCCAAGCAGTGACCGCCCGGCAAACCCCTTCCTGAACCTCATTTTTAACCAAGGCGAGAACCTTGAAATATGCCACCTCGGATGGAAACAGGATGAAGTGCGACGTGCTGGTGGCCGGAGGAGGACCGGCGGGATGCGTGGCCGCCGCCAACATGGCCGGCGAGCTGGACGTCAAGGTCCTGGAGGAGCATCCGCGCGTCGGCGAGCCGGTGCAGTGCGCCGGCCTGGTCACGCCCAGGGTGGTGGAGATGGTCTCCGCCTCCGACACCGTCCTGAACAGCATCGACGGCGCGTACATCCACTTCCCGGGCGGAAGGGTCATCGAGCTGCAGGGGAACGGGGTGAAGGCGGTGGTGGTCGACCGGGGGGAGTTCGACCGTCGCTGCGCCCTGCTGGCGGAGAGGGCCGGGGCGGAGGTGCTCGCCGGAAGGAAGGTCGAGAGGGTGGAAAGGTCGGCGGAAGGACTTCGCGCACGCACCGCCGACGAAGCTCTCGATTGCCACGCGGTCCTGGCCGCCGACGGCTACCGTTCCGGGGTGGCCCGTTCCCTCGGCCTGGGTCCGGCCAGGGACCTGGTCCGGGGACTGGAGGTGGACCTGCGGACGAGGGCCGAGGACCAGAGCAAGGTGCGGGTGTTCCTCGGTAATGACGTAGCGCCGGGCTTCTTCGCCTGGGCCATCCCTTGCGGGGACCTCACCCGGGTGGGCCTCTGCGTCTCCCGGGACCGGGGCACCCCTCAGGACCACCTTTCCAGGCTGCTCGATGCCCAGGGCTGGTCAGGGGCGGAGAGGGTGAGGACCTACTCGGGGGCGATCCCCCTCGGCCATATCGACCGGACGTACGCGGACCGGCTGCTGGTGGCCGGGGACGCCGCCGGGATGGCCAAGCCCATCAGCGGGGGCGGGCTGTTCACCGGCATGACCGCCGGGAAGCTGGCCGCGGAAACGCTGCTGGAAGGGTTCCGCTCGGGCGACCTCTCGGAGAAGGGCCTTTCCAGATACGAGGAACGATGGAAGGTCATCTTCGGCAAGGAGCTTCACAGCTCCTACCGGGTGCGGAAGGTCTTCGTGCGCATGACCGACCGGGACCTGGACAAGGCCGGAGCCCGGCTGGACAACGAAAAGGCGAAGGCGGTGCTGGCCACCGGGGACATCGATTTCCCGACCGCCATCGCCCCCGGGCTGCTGAAGGCCTGCCCCGCGCTGCTGGCGATCGCCCCCTTGCTGGTCTTCCGGCTCCTTTGGAGGTGAGAGGTGAGAGCGCTCGCCGTCCCCAAGGACCTGGCCGATGTCGTCAAGGACCGGCTGAACCGCCGCAGGCAGCTGGACCTGGAATGGAGGCCGGGAAGAAGGGACGAGATGGTCCTTCTCCCGCTGCGGGGCGAGAACCCGTTCCCGGAGTTCCCGGTGGTGGAGACGGAACTGCTGCCCCAGGACCGCCACCGGCCGCCGCAGGAGAGGATCGGCGAGATGCTCGACATCCCGCCCGAGCTGAAGACGCTGCTGCCTGAGAAGTACGAAAGACTGGGCCATGTGCTCATCCTGCGTTTGCAGGAACCTTTGCTTCCCTACCGCCGTGAGATAGCCCAAAGCTACGCCAAGGTCCTGAAGGCCAGGACGGTGCTCCTGGAGAAAGGCATCATCCGCGGGGTGGAACGCCGTCCGGACGTGGAGCTGCTGTTCGGAACGGAGACCGAGACCACCCATTCGGAGTCCGGGATCCTCTACCGCCTGGACCCTGCGAAGGTGATGTTCTCCTCCGGCAACTTCGACGAGAAGCTGCGCATGGCCTCCCTGGACTGCCAGGGGGAGACGGTGGTGGACATGTTCGCCGGCATCGGCTATTTCACCATGCCCCTGGCGGCCAAGGCCCGGGCGGAAAAGGTGGTGGCCTGCGAGATCAACCCGGAGGCGGTGCGCTTCCTGAGGGAGAACATCAAGCTGAATCGTGTCGATGAGGTCGTCACCGTCTTCGAGGGTGACAACCGCGATCTTCCCGGAGAACGGTTCGCGGACCGGGTGGTCATGGGCTACGTGAACGTCACCTGGCAGTTCCTGCCCAAGGCCTTCTCGCTGGTGAAGCGGGGAGGGGTCATCCACTACCAGGACACCTGTTCCATCGACCGGATACCGGAGGGGCTGATGGAGAACCTGAGAAAGGGCAGCGGCGGGAGACCGTTCCAGGTGCTGGGGATAAGGGAGGTCAAGGCCTACGCGCCGTCCATATCCCATATGGTGGTCGACGTCAGGGCGCTATGACCGCCGTCTCGCCGGAACCGGATTCCTGCAGCAGTCCCAGGAGAGCGCGGTGATAGTCCTCCCCTCCCGCGCCGATCATCTTCTGAGCGTGAGGTGACAGATGCTCGCCCGACTCCCTCTCCTCCTTGCTGAACTGCCATTTGCGCTGCTGGGCTTCGCCCACGGCCTCCAGGAAGGCGTAGCAGATGGCCCGGCGGAGATGGTCCTTCTCCGTCCTCTCCACCAGCCGGAGCATGATGGCCGCCCCGCCGGTGCGGTAGGAGCGGGCGAGGCCGTCGGCCAGCTGCCCCACGGGGCCTAGCTGGGAATATTGGGGGAAGCTCTGCAGGGCCTCCCTCTCCCTGACCAGGCGAACGGCCTCGGCCAGCATCTGGCCGGGGGTGAGTTCCTTCATCCCCAGGACGCGGTCCGCCGTGGCCTGGTCGGAGACCGCGGCCAGCATCATCCGGGCGTGGGGGTCCCAGAGCTCGCTGATGACCTTTCCGGCCTGGTTCTGGTCGGACACGATTGGAACGTTGAGGGCGAGCACCGACCTCAGGGCCATCCTTTCCGGCTCGCTCCCCTTGAGGGCGTTCAGGAAGGCTTCCCCGTCCCGGCCGAAGCATTCCTGGCCCAGGATGTACACCTGGCCGCGGGAGCGCATCCACTCCCCCTTGGCCCTGATGTGCTCGGCCAGGAGACCAGCGTCGTCCAGGTCCCCGTCCAGATACCTCTTTATCAGGGCGGGGGGCGTGGCGAACTCCCCCTGGCACTCCGGACGGTTGCCGCCGTAGCGATGCTCCACGCTGACCTTCAGGTCGTCGTAGGGGTCGGGGGCGGCCACCCGGGCCATGAGGTGCTGGGCGGTGTTCACATCGGAGGCGCATTCCGCGCACACCCTTACCTCCTTGTTGGCCGATACCCATTTTATCCGCACGGCCGGACGGTCGTGCCCGCAATTGCCCTCGCTCGTGCGATAGGGCAGGTTGTCCATCATCTCCCGGACGTATTCCCCGGGGGCCTTGGGCCCGGAGACCGAGGCGAAGAGGCCTTTCTCCGTGGAGTAGATGTGCAGACGGTCCTCGCGGGCCATGTCCCAGTACGCCAGCAGGCGCAGGTCCGGGTCGTCGAAGTGCTGCAGCCCGATGAGCTTCTCCCGGTCGACCGTTCCGCGCATGGCGAAGGAGACGGGACCGACGGGCAGATTGGCGGTGGTGAGGTAAGGCAGCTTCCCGGAGGCGGAGAGCGATATGGCCGCCGCGTAGGCCCGCACGAACTGATCGCCCTTGCCGGCCAGCTTGATCAGCTTCTCCGCGTCGCCGCGGCGGTCCTGGACCTTGGACAGCTGCTTCTCCAGATAGGCGAAGGGAGACTTGCGCACGTCCTCCAGCAGCTTCGGGACCACCAGCGAGGGGTCGTCAGCCAGCCTCTGGGAGGTGGCCAGCATCTCCTTCTCCATGTTCTTCGGCGTCTTCTTGATGCCGCGGAAGCGAGGCCGGGGAGGCATGAGCCTTCATCCCATCTCTTCCCATTAAATCATTCGCCGCCGCTAGTTAGTTATGCCACCGTCGACATTCATTAACGGACGAGGGATGGGTTGAACAGAGAGTACGCCGAAGGGTACCTGAAGGGATACGAGGAGGGCATGCGGGAGGCCCTGGAGGAGCTGATCGCCATGACCTGCCGCAAGAGCTACACCAGCACTGAGATACAGATACTGGCGAAGAACCAGAGGATCTCCATCCCCAAGAAGAGGGCGGCGAAGAAGAAGGAGCTGGAGCTCGAGATCGGTACCAGTCTGGACCCCCGGGAGGAGAAGGTCACCGAACCGAACCAGGAGGCCGCCCCGGGCAAGACCATCTTGATCAAGGGGGAAGGCAACCAGCAGGCCATGGCCGACTTCCGGGACCTGGTCAAAGCGGGCTGGGAAGGCCTATGCATCTCCCGCACCAGCCCCAAGGAGGTCAAGCTGTTCGTGGGCAAGGACTGCACGGTGCTCTGGCTGACCAAGGCCGACCCCACGGCCGGTGACCAGGACCGCGAGGAGTACCTTCTTCCCACCGAGACGGCGAAGATGCAGACGGTCATCCGCAACTTCCTGACCAAGAACAAGGGGAGGCCGTCGGTGATCCTTTTGGACGGGATGACCTACATCATCACCAACACCGATTTCCGTTCCTTCCTGAAGATAGCCCAGAAGCTGAAGGACGATGTGTACCAGGCGCGTTCTCTGCTGCTCCTCCCCTACGAACCCACGAACCTGCCGGAGAGCGAGATGAACCTGCTGATCAACGAGATGTCCTAAGGCCTTATCAGCGATATCTTGATGGACGATACGTTCAGGGGATTGCCGTCCGCCCCGGGCAGCACCTCGGTGTTGATCCCTATCTCGCCCATCCTAACCTCGCCCTTCGAACGGTCCATGGTTATCAGCGCCACGTCCACCGTCTTGCTGATGGACTTACCCCGGGCCTGGATGAGCACGCTGGAACCGATCCCGGTCAGCCTCTTCCCGGCGGCCAGGACGTAGTTCATCACCGGCTTCTGGCCGATGTAGATGACGTTGGTCTCGTTCATGTGGACACCTGTGGTCCGTAATTGATAATGAACAGGCAGCCCCGAGGTATTGACGCTTTTGGTACGCCCCTCGAACCTGGGGCAGGGTCACTTGGCCGCTGATGTTGGAGAAATGAGATGGATCTCTATCGAGGAGACCTTGACCTTCTCCCCGTTCTCGCCGTCCAGGACCTCGGTGCGGATCTCGATGCCCTCGATATGGCAATCCTTCACGTAGCGGTCCTGCAGGATCAGGGCGATGTCCACCGCCTTGCTGATGGACATCCCTCGGGCCCGGACGGTAAGCCCGCCGAGCTCCTCGAGCTTCGGGACCGCGGTCAGCACATAGCTCATTATCGGCTTCTTGCCGATGAACATGACGTTCCCCTCGAACATTTCCCACCGTGGCTTATTTTCATTCAAGGCAATGTATATCAACGTTCGCATAGCACGTCCCTTGGCCCTGTTCACCTCTCCCCGGGACCGGCCGGGAACGGTGGCCGGACGCGGTTTGAGGGAACGGTCCATGGGAACACTGGGGACCTCGTTTCCGCTGACGATGCCGACGGGAAAAACTATACCTAGGCCGAACGCAGATAATGTGGAAGGGAACGGGGCAGCCCCAGGTGGAACAGCTATGCCGGACAAGGAGAACAATCTTACCAGCGAGGAGATGGAAAGCATGGCCAAGGAGGCCATCACCATATGGTGGAGCACCGTGGTGAAGGCGGTGGTCATGAACAGCAATTCGCCTGAGATGAGGAAGATACTTCATACGTTCCTTTCCTCGGCGGTGACGGAGATGGTCAGGACGTACGGTCCCAAGCGGACCCTGGAGCTGATGGGGCCGGTCATGAGGACCGGCGGTAAGAAGGCCGCCGTGCGGGCGCTGGAGGAGTACGAGATCGTGGACCGCGACGGCATCGCCATATCCTCGCTCATCGACCTGTGGGAGGGGGCCCTGGGCGTGCGCGGGGAGATCGTGGAGAAGAGCGAGATCGCGGTGGTCAAGGTAGCTAAGCATTGCCCGTTCGCCAACCAGCCTCCGGAGCTGTGCTCTTTGTTCGGCAGGTTCGTGGACGGCTTCTGTGAGGTCATCAATCCGGAATATGGCTGGTGCCAGACCCACAAGATGTCCGCCGGCGACAAGGAGTGCCGCTGGGTCTGCAAGAAGGAGGACTGAGGACGTAAGTGGATAACAACGCCCGGGTGGCTTCCGTACTGGAAGAGGTGGCCGACCTCCTGGAGCTGAAGGAGGACACCTTCTTTCAGGTCAGGGCCTACCGGCGGGTGGCCAAGGAGATATCGTCCCTTACCGAGGACATCAAAGACCTTTACGTCCGCGGTCATCTGGACCAGGTGCCTGGGGTCGGCAAGGCCATCCACGACAAGATAGTGGAGATCGTCCGTACCGGCGAGCTGCAGTACCTGAACGACCTGCGGAACGAGTTCCCGGCGGGTCTCCTGCAGGTCATGCAGGTACCGGACGTCGGCCCCAAGACCGCCGGCCGTCTTTACAAGGAACTGAAGGTGACCAACCTGCAGGACCTGAAGGCCGCGGCGGAGCAGCATCGAATAAGGATGCTGAAGGGGTTCGGGGAAAGGACCGAGGAGAACATCCTGAAGGGGATACGATACCTGGAATCCCGCCAGGGACGCATGCTCCTTGGCTATGCCTACCCCAGGGGGAAGGCCTTGGAGGACCATCTGCGGGAGCAGGGGTTCGAGCTGGTCAGCCTGGGCGGAAGCCTGCGCCGCATGAAGGAGACCATCGGGGACATCGACATCCTGGTGGGGAGCGCTGAACCGTCCAGGGCCATGGACGCCTTCGTGTCCTATCCGCAGACGGCCGAGGTCATGCTCAGGGGCGAGACGAAGACCTCCATCCGCCTGCAGGACGGGGTGCAGGTGGACATGCGGGTGGTGGACCCCTCCTCCTTCGGTGCGGCCTTGCAATACTTCACCGGCTCCAAGGAGCATAACGTGAGGATGAGGACACTGGCCAACGAACTTGGGTACAAGGTGAACGAGTACGGAGTGTTCCGCCTCTCCGACGGCGGGAAGGTGGCCGGGGAGACCGAGGAGGGGGTCTACGAGGTACTGGGAATGCAGTGGATGCCCCCGGAGATGCGTGAGGACCGCGGCGAGGTGGACCTTGCCCTTAAAAAGCAGGTGCCCAGGGTGGTCACCATCTCGGACATCTGCGGAGACCTGCACACGCATTCGGAAGCTAGCGACGGGGTCGACACGGTGGATACGATGGCCAAAGCGGCCGAGGCCCGTGGCTATGAGTATCTGGCCATCACCGATCACAGCCATTCGCTGACCATCGGCAACGGGCTGAGCGCTGAACGGTTGCTGGAGAGCATGGAGCATGTGCGCAAGGTGAACGAGGCACATCCGAGCCTGCGATTGCTCATCGGCACCGAGGTGGAGATCGACGAGAAGGGGGGCCTCGATTATCCACCGAAACTACTGGAGGACCTGGACATCGTGGTCGCGGCGGTGCATTCCCGGTTCAAGATGAGCCCGGCGGAGATGACCGAGCGGCTGCTGAACGCCATGTCCAACGAGAGCGTGAACATCCTGGCCCACCCGACCGGCCGCATCATCGGCGAGCGCGAGGGTTACTCCTTCGACCTGGACAAGGTGATGCAGGCGGCGAAGGATAACGGCGTGGCGATGGAGGTGAACTCCTTCCCCGAGCGACTGGACCTGAACGACCTGCACTGCGCCATGGCCAGGGAGCGCGGGGTGACCATAAGCATAGATACCGACGCGCACAACGTCCGACAGCTGGACTACATGCTCTACGGGGTGGCCGCGGCCAAACGGGGCTGGGTGCCGCCGGAGCTGGTGCTCAACGCCATGCCCTGGGACGCCCTCCGCAGACGCCTTGACCTGTGACGCTGGACGGGGAACGTTTATCAAGGTGTAGTAACGATACTTACGGGATGTCGGCCGAGGATGTGGCGGAGCGCATTCGCTCCATGGAGATCAGGGGCGCGGCGGAGATAGCCAGACGGGCCGCCATGGCGATCAGGGAGGAGGCGGAGGCCTATCAGGGCAACGACCTCAAGGAGCTGCGGGCCCGGGTCGAGCGTTCGCGCGATGTTCTTATCGCCTCCCGGCCCACGGCCATATCGCTCTGGAACGGCGTGCAGTACGTCTTCAAGGACACCTCCAAGCTCACCACGGCCGAGGAATACCGCGGTACGGTCATAAAGAACGCCGACCACTTCGTCAAGCGCTCCAAGAACGCCCTGAGGACCATCGGGAAGCTCGGCGCCAACCGTATAAAGGACGGGGACAGGGTGCTCACGCACTGCAACAGCAAGGCCGCGATCGCGGTCATGGCGGAGGCCTGGGCCCAGGGCAAGCGCTTCGAGGCCTATTGCACCGAATCCAGGCCCTGGCGGCAGGGCGTGCTCACCGCCAACGACCTTGCCAAGCTAGGCATCCCCTGCACCATGATCATCGATTCCGCGGTGCGTTACGTAATGAAGGACCTGGACCTGGTGCTGGTCGGCGCGGACACCATCGCTTCGAACGGCGCTCTGATCAACAAGATCGGCACCTCGCAGGTGGCCTTGGCCGCCCACGAGGCCAGGGTATCGTTCAACGTGTGCGCGGAAACCTTCAAGTTCTCCCCGCGCACCATCTACGGGGAGATGGTGAAGATCGAGGAGCGCGACGCCACCGAGGTGGTCAGGCCCGGTGAGGTGCCGCCGGAGGTGAAGGTCTTCAACCCGGTGTTCGACGCCACCCCGCCGGAGTACATAGACGCCATCATCACCGAGATCGGGGTGATCCCGCCCTTCGCCGCCTACCAGGTGATCGTGAAGGAACTGGGTTACGAGTTCATGTTCAACGAGGATTGATAATATGGAGTACGAGGAGAGATACCTACATCTGGACGCGCCGGTCGACATCGACAAGCACGTCATATGCAAGTACAAGGTCGGCACCGACCTGAAGATGACCACCGCCGCGGCGGCCATCGCCACCGAGCAGTCCACGGGGACCTGGACCAAGCTGTCCACCCTCAAGGAGGATAACTTCCTGAAGCGGAGCGGAAAGGTCACCAAGATAGAGGGGAACCTGGCCACCATCGCCTTCCCGGTGGAGGACTTCTCCCTGGACATCGGCGGGGTCCCGCAGATCCTGAGCATCATCGCCGGCAACCTGTTCGGCCTGGAGGCGTTGCACGCCGTGCGCCTGGAGGATGTTACGTTTCCCAAGTGCATCCTGAAGGAGTTCAAGGGGCCGAAGTACGGCATCGACGGCATGCGGTCCATATTGAAACGGCCGAGCAAGCCGCTGGTGGGTACCATCGTCAAGCCGAAGATAGGGCTGTCGCCCCAGGAGACCGCCGATTACGTCTACGAGGCGGGAATGGGCGGCCTGACCAACGGCAAGGACGACGAGACGCTGAGCAACCAGAAGTTCTGCCCGCTCGAGGACCGGGTCGTGGCCATCGCTGAGGCGTTGGACAAGGTCAAGAGCGAGACCGGCCACGTCATGATCCATGCCATCAACGTCAGCACCAACGGGCACCAGATACTGGAAGTGGCCGAACGGGCGCAGGAGCTGGGCGCCACCGAGCTGATGGTGGACGTGCTGACCTGCGGCTTCGGGGCCATACAGGTTCTGGCGGAAGATCCGTCCATCAAGCTCCCGATCCACGTGCACCGCACCATGCATGGCGCCATGACCCGCAATCCGGACCACGGCATCAACATGAAGGTGTTCGCCACCTTGGCCAGGATGGTCGGCGGCGACGCTCTGCACGTCGGGACCTTCGGCGTGGGAAAGATGAAAGGCGCCGCGCACGAGGACCTGGCCAACCGGGACATGTGCTTGACGAACGAGCTGCCTTACAAGAGGATGATGCCGGTCGCCTCCGGCGGCGTGCACCCGGGAATGATCAAGAAGTTCGTGGAGATCGCAGGAACGGAACTGCAGATCCAGGCCGGCGGCGGGGTCTCCGGCCATCCGGGCGGAGTGCGCGGCGGGGCCAGGGCCATGGTTCAGGCGGTGGACGCCGCGGCGGCGGACATCCCATTGGACGTTTACGCCAGGGACCACGCGGAACTCGCGGCGGCCATCAAGAAGTGGGGGATGGCATGAAGCTGAAGGCGAAATATGTCGACGTGGACACCGGCGAGGTGACCGCGCTGCTGCACGACTTCGACTGCGCCGAGCTCGGGCTCAGGGAAAAGGACCGCGTCAAGCTCTCCTTGAAGGGCAAGGTCACCGTGGCCATCGTCACCACCAGCGACACCGTGGTCAAGAAAGGCCAGATCGGTCTCATGGGGACCTCGCAGGAGATCCTGGAGTCCAAGGACGGGGACCTGGTGGAGGTGACCGCGGCCAGCAAGCCGGAGTCCGTGGAGTTCATCAAGAAGAAGATGAACGGGCAGGAGCTGACCACCGCGGAGATAACCACGATCATAGCCGACATCTCCTCCCGGGCGCTGTCCAACATCGAGCTTTCCGCTTACGTCACCTCGCTGTACATCAACGGCATGAACATGCGGGAGACCGCCGACCTCACCAAGGCCATGGTGGCCGGCGGCGAGATAATCAACTTCAGCAACGGCCCGATATACGATCACCACAGCATCGGGGGGTGCCCGGGGAACAAGATCACCTTGCTGGTCGTGCCGATAATGGCCGCCGCCGGGTGCAAGATGCCCAAAACGTCATCGCGAGCCATCAGCAGCGCCGCCGGGACCTCCGATATCGTGGAGACCTTCGCCAACGTAGCCCTGACACCGACTCAGCTAAAGGAGATCACCGAACGCGTGGGCGGAGTGCTGGCCTGGGGCGGGTCGCTGAATTTGGCCCCGGCGGACGACCTGATCATCAAGGCGGAATATCCGTTGGGGATCGACCCGCACGCCCAGCTTCTGGCGTCCGTGATGGCCAAGAAGAAGGCGGTGGGAGCGAACTATCTGGTCATCGACATCCCCATGGGCGAGGGCACCAAGGTCAAGACCATGGACGAGGCCAAGGCCTACGCCCGGGACTTCATCCAGTTGGGCGAGGAACTGGACATTCGCGTCGAATGCGCCATCACCTACGGCGGCCAGCCGTTGGGTCGGGCCATCGGACCTGCCCTGGAGTCCATCGAGGCGCTGTCCATCATGGAGGGGGCGAAGGGGCCCAACAGCGTCATAGAGAAGACGCTGAGCATCTGCGGCATGCTCTTCGAGATGGGCGGGGAGTATCAGGGGGTCGAGAAGGCCAGGCAGATACTCGAATCGGGAAAGGCCCTAAAGAAGTTCCAGGAGATCGTGGAGGCCCAGGGCGGCAAGCCGGGCCTCACCTCCAATGATATCAAGGTCGGACAGTACAGCGTGGACGTCATCGCCAAGCAGAGCGGTTACGTCGGCCAGATCATGAACAAGTCCCTGGTCAGGGTGGCCCGGACCGCCGGTTCGCCCAAGGACAAGGGCGCCGGCCTGGTGCTGAACAAGAAGGGCGGCAACAAGGTGGACAAGGGCGAGACGCTATTCACCATCTACTCCGAGCATGAGTGGAAGCTGCAGGAAGCGCTCAACCTGGCCATCAGGCTGGAGCCGGTGAAGATACAGGGAATGATCCTGGCCAGGGTGCCGGCCTTCTCAAGGGTCGCCCTCTGAAACCCCTTTCCTTTTCTGTTTTTCTATCGCCTCTTTCAGGGTGAGCGCCCCCACCGCCACCTGACGGGCTAGCGAGGAATTGATGGTTATCGCCCCCGCGCTCTCGATGCGGCTCAACCTCTGGATGTCCCTGACCTCGCCCTGGGTGGGGGCCACCCGGGGCCGGGACGGCAGCAGCTCGCCGCGGGTGTGGGCGATGACCAGGGCCGCGTCCGGATGTCCGGTGCGCCCGGTGGTCGAGGTCTCGTCCACCATCTCTATGTTGCGGGTGATGTCCCAAAGCGCGTTGATGATGCGGTCCCGGTTGGTGGGATCGCCATGTCCCACCCGGAGCAGAAGCTCGTTGGTGCTCACGAACGACAGGAAGTCCCGGATGGCCGGCGCCACATCCTCCGGGGATAGCAGGGTATCGCCAAGCAGCACCTTTCCGTCGCCCAGGATGGCTATGCCCGGCCGGGGACCGGGGTCCACGCCCACCACCAACCGGTTGAAGGAGCCGCCCTGAAGCAGGACCAGCGCGGCCTTGACCGCCCAGTCCGGGTCGTCGCTGGCGATGACCTTCCGTCCCCGCAGACGTTTCCGCTCCCCCTCGGTGGTCAGCACCAGCTCCACGTTCAGCGGCAGGGGGTTTGAGAAACCCAGCGAGATGAACGGCTGGCCCTTCTCCCTCAGACGACGCGCCGTCTCGTAAAAGAAGCGAAAGTCCTCGGTGACCACGGCCACGACCTTCATCGGACGTAGACCGGAACGCGCAGCATATAATCCTTGGTCTCCCGGCCTCTGATTCGATAAGTTCGTCAGGGAATGCGCAACGATGAAATAACCGAGGCTGGAATGGAAGGGCGTGAACGGAAAGGACCTGTCGGACCTGGTCCAGGGTAGATGCGTGACGGCCTGCCGGGAGTTCCTTAAGGAGGAACTGCCAGACCTGGCCATGGAACACCCGGCCAGATACATCTCGTATCTTATAGAGGGTGAGCTGAGGGACCGCGCCTATGATGGTCTCAAGGTCCGCGAGGACAGCGCCTCGCCGTATTGCGTGCGCCTGCTCACCACCGAAGGCGAGGAGTCCCTGATCGCCGTGGGCGTCAACCTTCCCAGGGAGCGGACGGAGCAGGTCTTGGACGTCCTTCGCGCATCCAAGGCGAAGGAGAGACTGCTGCTCTACCTTTTTTCGTTCGAAAGCCGGGCGGACGAGGAGCTGATATCGCAGGCCATAATGGAGCCGGAGCTGCTACGGCTGGTGCGGGATACCGGCATCGTCGCGTACTTGGCCATGCTGGACGCCCGGGCGGGCATGGGCATGCTGGCCCGGATCGACGGGGACATGCGTTCCATCCAGTATCTTCCGCACTAATCGTCCTCGTCGATGCGGTCGGTCCTCTCCGGTATGCGCCGGCCGAGGGCCAGGAAGCCCAGGGCGGCCATCAGGCCGAAGGAGCCGATCCCGGCCCACATGAGCATCGGCTGGCCGGTGAAGGCGTCGAACAGCAGTCCGCCGAAGAACGGTCCCGCCGAGAAACCGAAATTGCTGACCAGCCCGTACATGCCCTGGTATCTCCCCCGCTCCGATTCGGGGGACATCTTGGCCACCAGGGTCATGGAGGACGGGGACACCACCATCTCGCCCAAGGTCACGATGAACATGCACATGGCCAGGTAGAGGAACCCGGGAGAGAAGAACCAGTGCGGCAGGGCCAGCCCTAGGGTCGGGGTCAGACCGACTATGCCATAGCCTATGGCGTAGAGCAGCGAGCCGGCGGCCATGGCCTTGGTCATGCGCAGATGGTTTATGGAACGGGAGATGGGGAACTGCATGCCCACCACCATCAGTCCGTTCACGGCGTAGATGTAGCCGATCTCGGCGTTGCTGATGCCGATGACCTCGGTGGAGAACACCGCGTAGTTGGAGGCCATCTGGCCGAACATCATGAACAGCGGCACGGAGATGAGGCAGAAGGCCAGGAAGCGGTGGTCCTCCCGGAGCCGGCCCAGGTCGCGCATGGAAAGCTTCTGGCGGCGGGCGCCGGACGAGATGCTCTCGGCCACGAACATGAATACTATCAGGGACACCGTACCAGTGGCCGCGGCGCTGATTATGAACAGGAACGGGTAGGAGATCATGGACAGCAGCCCGCCCAGCAGCGGACCCAGGGTCCAGCCCACGTTGCCGCCGATGCGCAATAGCCCGTAAGCCTCCAGGCGCTTCTTCGGCTCCACCACGTCCGCTATGAGCGCGTTGGAGGCCGGTTCGAAGAAGGAACCGGCCAGGCTGCTAAGTGATACCATGATGGTGATCACGAATATGTCCGCCCCTCCGGATATGACGTACGCCAGCGCCAGGAACATGACGCAGCGGGCGGCCATGGCGATTATCATGATCTTCCGCCGGCCCATGATGTCCGCCAGCTCGCCTCCCACTATCTGGCCCAGGGCCCCGACCACGGCCGATATGAGCAGGACCATGCCCACCACGGTCATGGAGATGCCCAGCTCGTTGTGCAGGTAGATGGACAGGAAGGGCATCACCACTGAGAAGCCCAGGGAGGAGATTATGCGCCCGTAGAAGAGCGTCCAGACCCGGCGGTCGAAGCCTTGGGTCGATCTGAAGGAAGGCAGCCTGATGGCCATTGTCAGCGTTTAGTCATGCCCAATCATATCATAATCGTTTCTAATGTCACTGGATAGCATGGTCGAGCCCCCCTTCCGCCAAAATATATCTACCCCTTCGGACATCAAAATCTCGGTCGTTGGACCAGGAGGTTCCCGGATATGATGTCGACACACCGTTCTTCAGCAGGATGCCGGGAGCCGTTCTGAGGGTTCCCTGGCATTCTTCTTCGTCCGCCTTACGAACGCTCATAGCAAGTTATCAAAAGAAATGCCCAACGATCCGTATCTGGACGCCAGCGTAGCCTGGCGCATCAGGAACAAGAACATCGACTTCCGCGAGAGCGGATACCACGAGACCGTCCAGTCCATATTGGAGAACGGCCTGGCCACCAGGGTCCGGGGGATGATATCCTCCGGTAAGGAGGCCAGCGTCTATCTGGCCGAACACCACGGGGCGCCCATCGCGGTGAAGGTCTACCGTCTGTACCAGACCTCCCACAAGGGAGGCCGGCCCATAAAGCTGAACTCGGCGGGATGGCTGGCCGCGCACGAGTACGACATGCTGCTGCAGGCCTGGAAGGGCGGGGCGCCGGTGCCCACTCCGTCCCGCAGAGTGGAGAACATGCTGACCATGAGGTACCTTGACCAGGACGGAGGTCCTGCGCCGCGCCTCCAGGACATCGTGCCGGACGACCCGGCCGGAATGCTGGAAATGGTCGCTCGAGCCCTGCTGTCCCTAGGCCGGGCCGGGGTGGTGCACACCGACCTCAGCCCCTACAACATCCTGGTCAAGGACGGCCGGCCCTGGTTCATCGATCTGTCCGAGGCGCTCAGGGTGGACCGCACCGGCGACACGCCCTGGATCAGGCTGACCGAGGCGGAGAGGGCGCTCCGGAACGGCATATCATCCCTGGACCGGTACTTCGGCCGCTTCGATCTGAGGTTCGACGAGAGCATAGTGCCCCAGCTGATCGGGGAATGGGACCGCTTCGGGGTGATGGGCTGAGGGCAAACGATTTACCGGGCGAGCCGTATCCAGGGGCATGGACTGGACCTCCGCCGCCTTCCTCGCCCTGGCCGGCCTGTATCTCCTGATAAACCTGGTGGCCATGATGATGTACGCCTACGACAAGATGATGGCCAGGAGGGGGGATCGCCGCATATCCGAGAAAACGCTGCTGCTGATGGCGCTCCTCGGCCCCTTCGGGGCCATGGCCGGAATGAGGTGGTTCAGGCACAAGACCCGCAAGCTCAAGTTCAAGCTGGTGCCGCTATTCGCCCTGGTCCACGTCCTGATCGTGTTCCTTCTGCTGTACTGAGCTCACTTGCGGCCGAACAGGCGTTTCTTGGAACCGTCCCCGCCGTCGAACTTGCGCAAAAGCTCCTTCTGCTCGGCGGTGAGCCTCTTCGGCACCACCAGCTTCAGACGGATGTACAGGTCCCCTTTGCCATACCCTTCCATGCGCGGCATTCCCAGTCCCTTCAGGCGTTGCACCTCGCCGGGCTGGGTGCCGGCCGGCACGGTCATCTCGACCTTCTTGCCGTCCAGGGTCGGTACCTCTATCGTCGCCCCTAGGGCCGCCTCCGGGAAGGACAGCTCCTGGGTGGCGTACAGGTCCGCCCCGTCCCTCTGGAATATCTTGTGCTCGCGGACGTTGATGACCACGAAGAGATCGCCTGGGGGTCCTCCGTCCGGGGACGGCTCGCCGGCCCCGGCCACACGTAGACGCATCCCGGTGTCCACCCCCTTCGGTATGTCCAAAGAGATCTTCTGCCGCTTGCGCGTCCATCCGCCGTCGCATTCCGGGCAGGGGTCCTTGATGTCCTTGCCGGAACCGCCGCATTTGGGACAGGCCCCGACGGAGATGAACTGCGAGTAGCCGCGGCGCTCCACCCGCTGCACCTGGCCCTTGCCCTGGCACTGCTGGCAGACCTCCTCATTGCGGCTCTTGGAACCGGTCCCTCCGCAGGTGTCGCATTTAACGGTCAGAGGCAGCGTGAGCTCCTTCTTGATGCCCTCCGCAGCCTCCTCCAGCGAGATATCGAGGTCGTAGCGCAGGGACTGCCCCTGACGCGGTCCGCGCGAGCGGCCGCCGCCGAAGAACATGTCGAAGATGTTCCCGGAGCCGAAGCCCATATCGCCGAATATATCGCGGACGTCGCCCTGATGGGTGAAGTCGTTCCAGTTGAAACCGCCGCCCTGGAACTGGCTGTTCACGCCGGCGTGGCCGTACTTGTCGTACAGCTCGCGCTTCTGCTTGTCCATCAGCACTTCGTACGCTTCGGAGATCTCCTTGAAGCGCTCCTCCGCCACCTTGGGGTCCTCCTTGGTGACGTCCGGGTGGTACTGGCGGGCCAGTTGGCGATACGCTTTCTTGATCTCCTCCTCGCCCGCCTGACGCTCTACGCCAAGCACCTCGTAGTAGTCGCGCTTCTCGGCCATCGGTTCGCCTACTGGTCGTCAACGATCTTGTAGTCGGCGTCGACCACGTTGTCGTCCTTGGGGGCGGAGCCTTGCTGCTGGCCTTCGGCCTGCTGCTTCTGGGCCATGTTCTGGTAGATGCGGGTGGAGATGGCGTAGAACTCCTTCTGGAGGGCTTCCATCTTGGTCTTGATGGTCGCGGCGTCACCCTTCTTGATCTCGTCCCGGACGTCGCTGACCAGGGCCTCGATCTTGGTCCTCTCCTCGTTGGACGCCTGCTCGCCCAGCTCCGCCAAGGCCTTTTCCGTGGCGTAGGTGAGCTGGTCGGCCTGGTTGATGATCTCCACCTTCTCCTTGTTCTTCAGGTCCTCATCGGCGAAGCGCTCGGCCTCCTTGACCATCTTGTCGATGTCCTCGGTGGAGAGCTTGGTGGAGGCGGTGATGGTTATCTTGGCCTCCTTGCCGGTCCCCAGGTCCTTGGCGCTGACGTTGACTATCCCGTTGGCGTCTATGTCGAAAGCGACCTCGATCTGCGGCACTCCCCGCGGCGCGGGCGGGATGCCCATGAGCATGAAGCGACCCAGGGAGGTGTTGTCCTTGGCCATCGGGCGCTCGCCCTGCGTGACGTGTATCTCCACGCTGGTCTGTCCATCGGCGGCGGTGGAGAATATCTGGGATTTCCTGGTCGGTATGGTCGTGTTGCGCTCGATGAGCTTGGTGGCGATGCCTCCCAGGGTCTCGATGCCCAGCGAGAGCGGCGTAACGTCCAGCAGCAGGACGTCCTTGACCTCGCCGGCGAGGACCGCGGCCTGCACGGCGGCGCCCATGGCCACGCACTCCATCGGGTCGACCCCGCGCTGGATCTTCTTGCCCACCACGGTCTCCACGAACCTCTGGATGACCGGCATGCGGGTCGGACCTCCGACCAGGATGACCGCGTTGATCTGGTCCGCGCTGAGGTTCGAATCTTTCATCGCCCTTTCGACGGGACCGCGGCAGCGGTTGACCACCGGCTCCACGAGCTCCTCCAGCTTGGCCCGGGTGAGGTTGAAGGCCAAATGCTTCGGCCCGTCCGCCCCGGCGGCTATGAACGGCAGGTTGACCTCGGTGGACATGGTGGTGGACAGTTCGATCTTGGCCTTTTCGCAGGCCTCGCGCACCCTCCACATGGCCATCTTGTCCACGGTAATGTCGACCCCGGTCTCCTTCTGGAAGTTGTTGACCGCGTACTTGATCAGCAGCTCGTCCATGTCCGTTCCGCCCAGCTGGGTGTCCCCGCTGGTGGATACGACCTCGAAGACCCCGTCGCTGAAGTCCATGATGGTGACGTCGAGCGTTCCTCCGCCCAGGTCGAAGACCATGATCTTCTGGGACGTTCCAGCCTTGTCCAGGCCGAAGGCCAGCGCGGCGGAGGTCGGCTCGTTGATGATCCTGATGACCTCCAGTCCGGCTATCGCTCCGGCATCCTTGGTGGCCTGCCTCTGGTTGTCGTTGAAGTAGGCCGGGACGGTGATGACCGCCTTGGTGACCTCCTCGCCCAGATACGCCTCGGCATCCCGCTTTATCTTCTGTAAAATGAACGCGGATATCTGCTGCGGGGAGTACTCCTTCCCCATGACCTTGACCTTGTAGTCGGTCCCCATCTTCCGCTTGATGGCGGCGATGGTGCCCTCCGGGTTAGTGACCGCCTGGCGGCGGGCCGGCTCACCCACCAGAAGCTGGTTGTCCTTGGTGAAGGCCACGTAGGACGGGAAGGCCTTCCCTCCTATGCTGGTTCCCTCCGCGCTCGGTATGATGGTCGGCCGGCCGCCTTCCATGACCGCGGCGGCCGAGTTGCTGGTGCCCAAATCTATGCCTATGATCTTAGCCATCTGATTCACCTCTGTTGTTGCCACTGCCAACTTTCACCTTGGCGTAGCGCACTACCCTCGGTCCCAGGCAGTACCCTTTCTGGTACACCTCCAGGACCTTGCCCTCGTCGCCCTCCCCGACGCACAGCGCCTCGTGCAGCGCCGGGTCGAAACGCTCGCAGGGCGTCTCCACCAGCCCCTTGGACTGGAGCAATGATCGTAAGTTCGCGTGGACGGATTCCACGCCCCGCCTGAACTCCTCCGGGGTGGCCTTGGCGGCCAACGCCCGCTCGAAGTCGTCCAGGAAGCCCAGTAGATCGTAGAGCAGCTTGTCGTTCGCTGCCTTGATCTGCTCCTCCTTCTCCCGCTGGGCCCGCTTCTTGTAATTGTCGAAATCGGCCTGGATGCGCTTGGCCAGGTCCAGGTTCCTATCGGCCTGCGCATTGGCCTCCTCTAGCTCAGCTTTCAATCTGCTCATCTCATCATCCGGCCTGAGCGGCTCGCCCTGAGCCTCCCCCGCCTGCGGGGGCCGCGTATCCCTGGAGCTTTCTTCCATTGTGGGCTCACCCGTTGACTGTAGGTTAAAATATAAGACGTTTTGAGAGGAGGGGGCAACCCCCTCCTGGAAGAGTTTAGTCCGTGTCGCCCAGACCGTCCTTGCCGACCATGTCCCTGGAGCTCATGCCGGGAGTGCCCTTGGAGGCGATCACGTCATCGATCCTCAGGATCATCACGGCGGCGTCAGTGGCGGAGCTGATGGCCTGCTTGCCGACCCGGAAGGGTTCGATGACGTCGTTGGCCAGCATGTCCTCGACCTGTCCGGTGAAGACGTTGACCCCGGCGTGCTTCTTGCCTGCCTTGTGGGACTTCCTCATCTCGATCAGGATGTCGATGGGGTCCAGACCGGCGTTCTCGGCCAGAGCGGTAGGCACGACCTCCAAGGCGGAAGCGTAGGCGTCGATGGCGATCTGTTCGCGTCCTCCGACGGAGGAGGAGTACTCGCGCAGACGCAGGGCGACCTCGACGGCGGTGGAGCCGCCACCGGTCAGCATGCGGCCGTCCTCGATGGCCACGGCGACAACGCTCATGGCGTCGTCCAGGGACCTCTCGATCTCGGCGACCACGTGGTCGGTGCCTCCGCGGATCAGGATGGACATGGCCTTGGGGTTCTTGCACCCGGTGACGAAGGTCATCTCCTCCTCCTGGATCTTGCGGACCTCGACCAGGTCGGCCTTTCCGAGGTCAGCGGCGTCCAGCTCGTTGATCTTGGATATGATGGTGGCGCCAGTGGCCTTGGACAGCTTCTCCATGTCGCCCTTCTTCACACGGCGGCCGGCGTAGATGCCTTCCTTGGCCAGGAAGTGCTGCACCAGGTCGTCGATGCCCTTCTGGCAGAAGACCACGTTGGCCCCGACCTTCTTGATCTTGTCGACCATCTGTCTCAGCATGCGCTCCTCCTCGTCGAGGAAGGCGTGCATCTGGGTGGGGTCGGTGATCTCGATCTTGGCGTCGATCTCGGTCTTCTTGATCTCCAGAGCGACATCGAGCAGGGCGATCTTGGCCTTCTCGACCCTCTTGGGCATGCCAGGGTGCACCGGCTCCTTGTCCACGATGATGCCGGGGATGAGCTGGGTGTCGTCCATGGAACCGCCGTGCTTCTTGGTGACCTGGATGTTGTCCATGTCCACCTGCCACTTGCCGTTGACCTTCTCAGCGACATTGCTGACCGAGTCTACGGAGACCTGGGCCATGAGCTCCTTGGAACCGGAGATGGACTTGCTCATCATGGCGGTCTTGGCGATCTTCATGAGGGTGTCGCGGTCCTTGGGCTCCACCTTCACGGCGACGGAGTCCAAAACCTCCATGGCCTTGTTGGCGGCCATGCGGTACCCGGCGGTGATGATGGTCGGGTGGACGTTGGCGTCGATCAGGTCGATGGACTTCTTCAACAGCTCTCCGGTGAGAACGACCGCGGTGGTGGTGCCGTCGCCGCATTCCTCGTCCTGGGTCTTGGCGACCTCGACGAGCATCTTGGCGGCGGGGTGCTCGACGTCGATCTCCTTCAGGATGGTGACGCCGTCGTTGGTGATGACGACGTCGCCCATGGAGTCGACCAGCATCTTGTCCATTCCGCGGGGTCCGAGGGTGCTCCTAACAGCGTCGGCGATGGCCCTGGCGGCCATGATGTTGTTGTATTGGGCGTCCTTGCCCTTCTCGCGCTTGGAACCCTCTTTGAGTATCAGTATAGGTGCGTTTCCCATTGCCATGCTACTAACCTCCCTTGGTATCAATCAAATTGACACCTAGCTCTGTGCTAGCGGCCTTGGAATGTTTGTTCTTCTATATGAAGCTATTGTATATGCGTCCCGCACCCATACAAAAAAGTGATTTTAACTTCGCGGAAGCTCAGGGCGACGAAAGGGCTGGGCCGTATTTGATATTATCGTGCTCTGGTCGGGCGAAGGGCAAGGTTATATCCCCTGACGCGCTTCGAGGGAACGATCGAATGAGCGAGCTCCAGAAGACCGTGACCGTGGTGTTCAACCGCAAGGGCAAGAAGCTGCTGTCCGAACGGGAGTTCATCAACGCCTTGTTCTTCGAGCTGAAATGGGCCGACCCCACGGGCGCCGGTCGCATAGAGGCCAAGGAGGCGCAGCGGATACTGGAGGCGGCCATGCGCATGGGACTGCTGGAGCTTTCGGAGGGATACGTCAAGCCGACCTTCGACCTCAAGACGGTGGAGGTACCGCTGAACTACAAGCCGACCAGGGACCTGCTCAAGGAGCTGGGCGAAGGTGGCTCCGCCCCATCTTCCGCATCCCCTTCCGCGCCCCAGTCGGACAAGAGGGCCGAGCCGATGCCGGTCTTCTCCGTTCTCATCGATGACATAGCGGCCAAGTCCGGCTGGAACAAGCGGGACGTGGTCTCCCGGATAAACAAGGTCGTGGAACGGCTGTCGGTGGACGCCGAGGTGGCCGCGCTCCTCATTGGCAAGGACGTCGGGGTGGACGTCGGAAAGTACCTTCTGGAAGTGAAGGAAGAGGTTTTGCGCAAGTGATCAGAGCTTGCCGCCGCACTCTCCGCAGAACCGGGTGCCCGCCGGGCTTTTTGCCCCGCACTCCTGACACTCCACCATTCCCAGGGGGTTGCCGCAGTTGTTGCAGAACTTCCCAGCCCCGGCCGGCTTGCCGCACTTGGGGCACATGGTCTGCCTGGACTCAATCTCGCCGGTGAAGACCTGGGTGTTCCTGGCCTTCTCCTCGATGTCCTCCTTCATCTTCTGGGCGCGGGCGGCGGATACCTCCACCGCTTCTCGGGGAGCGTCCTCCACGCACAGTCCGGCCTCCTCGTTCCAGTCGTTGTCGCACACGAACTTCTTGCAGCGGGGGCACCTCTTGAAATGCCCCTTCGCTTCGTTGCCCGCCTGCTCGAAGGCCTGCTCGTGCTCCTTGTGCCATTCCGGGGTCATGCCGTCGAAGCGGTCCCCGATCACTCCGGAGCCGGTCTCCGCGGCGTAACCTAGATTCCCTCTTCCGGACAGGTCGCCGGCCACCGCCGCCACCCGGCCCAGCCCTCGGAACAGCCGGCCCTTCTTGTAGGTCTTGGACTCGATGAAACGGGTCTTGTACCCCTCTTGGCACAGGTCACAGAAGAATGTGAACTGGAACCCCGCCTCGCTGCTGTTGTCCTCCATGTTCGACGTGAACGCGACCAATCTTCCACCGCTCATATTTTCCATCCACCTTTGATCTTCTTATCGCAGCTGGCGCACCTCTCCCCCAGGGGGACCTGCTCGGCGCCGCACCTGGGACACTTGGCCAGAAGCCGGGCCCCGCAGCTCTCGCAGAAGTCTCCCAGGAAGGTCGGCTTTCCGCAACTCGGGCAGTCCAGCTTGAGCTCCAGGCCGCAGTGCGCACAGGCCCGCTGCCCCGTCTGGATGGGGGAGCGGCACTTGGGGCACCTCAAGGAGTCCGTGGGGGACGGCTTCCCGCACCAGGGACAGGTGTTGGCGTCGTTCTCCACCAGCTCGCCGCAGTGCCTGCAAGGTCTCTTGTAACCCACCATGTTCCAGCTCCCCCGACCGGTTGGCCTGGGATAAGGCTCATCCGATAAAACGGTTTGCCGTACGTTTTCCAACTGGATAACGTGCGTCACGCCTTTCCGAAGGACCTCTTCACTGAATCCTTCCAGCCCTCGTCGTGGAAGGCCCTTCCGATGAAGGCCTTCCGCAGGGCGACCAGCTCGGGCATGGCGTACAGCGCGTTCAGGTATCTGGCGTTCTCAGGCCTGTGGAGCTCGACCTCGGACATCATGATCGGCTCCCGCCTCAGCCCTATGGACCTCAGGCACTCGCCGAGGACGTCGGTCACCGCCGAGGCATCGTCGTAACCGGCGAACGCGGACATCCTCTCGTAGGAGAAAAGATAGGTCGCCCGGTTGGTGTCCTCCGAGGATTGGGCCTCGAAAGCGATGACCTTGGGATCTCCGGAAAGGTCGGCCATGGGGGCCAGGAACCAGATGTAGCTGCTGCCGTCGTCGTTCCTGCCCGTTCCGACCCGCGTATGGTCCCCGGAGGTGGCGGTGAGAAGATCGAACTCCTCGCTCAGCCCGGAGGCCTTGACCCTTTCTGCCAGGGCCTTCCAGAGGCCCATGTCCAGTGGTTTGACCTCCTTCCCGCTGGCCGCCCTCCCGTCCAGGAACAGGTCGGTGGCCTGGGCGAGCACGGAGGAGCTGATGTTCGGATGGACCTCCTTGAGCAGCGCCCCGGCCTCCTCCTTCAGAGCGGACAGGGCCTTGTCGACCAGGACCGCGAAGGGGTCCAGTTCCGCTCCCATCTTGAACAGCTCCAGCGACCCATGGCGATGCTGGAGCACCAGCCGGTGCTCGGCCCTCTCCATCCTGCTTATGAGGCCCAGCTTGACCCGGAACATCTGGCCGTCCAGAGGGGAGAAGATTATCGAACGTTCGAAAAGGGATACCTCCCCCTCGCCCTTCAGGGAGGAACCGCCGGAACGGATCTCGTAGGCCGCGCGCACAGGCTGGCGCAGCATCTTCTCTTCAATGAGGCGGTCCTTCAGCATCAGGGCGTTCCTGTTCCTCATTAGAGCGCGGCGCAGGTCGTCGTGCTTGAAACCGGCCTTGGTCAGCGATATCCTTTCGCCGTCCAGGGTGCTCAAGGTCAGCTCCCTTCCTGATTCCGAAATGCGGTCGACCCGCCGGAACGGAAGGACCGTGCGGTCCCCGCCGTTACCGATCACCGTCAAGCTGTCCTCCCCCACCGAGGCCTTGCCATCGCCTTCCGCCGAGATATCGCCGTTCGGACCGGTCAGGCGGTAATGCACTGAGCACTCCATGCCCCGGGCAAGGACGGGGGCGGTGAAAATGCTTTGCCGGCAATTTTAATAAAATGATGGCGTGTTAAAAGAGGTTCCCCGCCGATATGGGTGATAGCTACAAAA
>JABNAD010000089.1_pt1 | contig 40757 bp, 37 predicted proteins | sample 7240381 | NCBI WGS metagenome assembly JABNAD01 (sample SAMN11332834, study PRJNA596920) | anaerobic digester metagenome | biome: digested sludge; isolation source: digested sewage sludge-derived enrichment culture grown on H2/CO2 | place: Germany: Goettingen
CAGGTTCAACACTCTTTGAAAAAATGGCCCAGGGTGTGGAAAAACTTGGAGAAAGTCAGATCGATGCCAACATACTTGTGGTTGGAGACCCGCTGGAAGAGGATTACCTGAAATACTTCAAATCTGAAAAGGTATTTTATTTGGGTTACATAGATTGGATACGCGACCTTTACAAGCTCATTGATGTTGCAGTGGTCACAGATGATGGTATGATGATACACGAAGCCATGGCATGCAACATACCAGTTGTAGCACTTTTAGGAGTGAAATACGGGCGCTACCACAATTTAGCCGCAGTCTTCAATGGAGCAGTGCTTGAATCTGAACTCGAAAACCTGGAAACAGTTTTAGAAGATGCATTCAAGGGTATGGATGAGATGAAGCTGAATGCTTCTAAGTATGGAGCAGACGTTCTAAATTCAGCTGATGATATTGCAGAGATGATCTACAACAGAATTCCTTTAAATAAATAATTCAAATATCTATTTGAGATTTTAAAAATTTTTTGAGTACTAAAATAATATAAAAAGAGTTAATGAAGATATTCAAGTATTTATAAATGTTTAAAAGCTAATTATTCCTTTGTAGTCCATTCAGATATATCTTTTTTTTTGAATACTCACTCTAACTTGGAAAGGAACCTTATGAGCTTGTAAACAGCATCTGTTGAGGGATGGGTTTCAATGAAGTTATCAAAATCATGGATTTTATAACCATCCCTTAGAAACTTGGACATGTAGGCCATGGTTGTACGTGCAGAGGGTGACACTGCAAACAAACTGTTTATATCTCCAGTTTCAGCATCAAAAACAACCTTACTCATACCTGTTTCTCCATCAAGAACTCTCCAAAATGTTTCTGGCCCTGAAGATCCAGGTATGTGCCCTTCAGAACCCGTGGGAGATTCAGATTTCAGAAAACTGACATCGTAGTGTAGGGATATGGAACTTGGCACGAACCTGTAATCTGCCTCAGCATGAATTCCGCAAGAGTTCCTTGCAGCAACCACTCCCTCCATACGGGCCACTGGTGTTGTTCCTATTCCACCAACAACATCTCCTGCAGCGTAAACACCCCTTTTACTGGTTTCCATTTTGCTGTTAACAATTATCTCTCCATTTTTTCCAGTATCAACCAGACCCCTCACTGCATCTGAATTTGGCACCATTCCAACTGCAATAAGAACAGTTCCTTCAAAAAAACCAGCATCTGTTTTGAGTCCGTCTGGATGAATCTCATTGACTTGAGTGTTTTCAATTATTTCAACATCCCCTAACAACTTTTCAACCACGTACCTTTTTATATCGGGGTCGAGCATCTTCAAAAAACTGTGCCTGCAGAATATCCTTACCCTGGAGCCCATGGCTGAGAAGATTCCTGCAAATTCAGCAGCTATAACTCCACTTCCCACGATGTTGAGATTTTTAGGAACCTTTGGAATGTCAAGAACATCTCTGTAGGTCAGTGCATGTTCTGCACCTTTTACTGGGGGAATGGAAGCACCTGCACCTGTTCCTATGATGAGCTTATCGTAATCGTAGTTTTCACTGCCAACTGAAACGTAGCCATCTCCAACCACAGCATCACCCATGACAACGTTAACACCTGCTTCACGGGTTTCAACCTCAAGAACGTGCCTTATCTTGGCTATTGTTTCTTTCACTCCACCTGCAACTTTATGAAAATTGATTTCAGGGTTCAGGCTGGTGATTCCTCTTTCATTGAATTTTTTTGTGTTCCTTATGTACTTCGCAACGTCGTTGAGCCCACAAACAACCACACATCCCTCATTAAGACATTTACCGCCTATTTTATTCTTTTCAATCAGTGTAACATTTGCTCCAAGTTCTGATGCTTCCATTGCAGCTGTTCTACCAGCTGGACCTCCCCCTATAACCACGATGTTCATTTTTCATCCTCCATGATCATTTCCAGAATATCTTGTTTATATAATTACTATGCATATTAATGCTTTTAAACGTTTTATTTTATCTATACCTTAATATTCTCTGTTTTATGTGACTAAAAGAACCACTTCATCAATTATATATAAATTTAATCATTATGAACAATTTTCATGCAAACTTCACTGAAACTGTTTTGTTTAAAAAGTGATACAATATGGGAAAGGGTCAAAAACAGGGCTAATGTCTGTAACACTCACGCTATTGTTGAGGTACGATGATATCACTTCGTCTATACAAATATACAACTAAAAACATAAGGCTGACGAATACGCCTAAAAGTCCATAAAATGCTATATAATCCGTTGAATCTTGGAAATATGAAAATTTATTTAGGTAGATATATAATACTCCCATGCCTTGGATTGCTAATGCACCCACTAAACTACGTATTAAAGCTTTAAAACTACATTTTTTAGCCTGATAAACCGATATGAGAGGAGCAGGAAGAAAAATAAGAGATAAACATAAAAAAGTTAAAGGTCCTCCACTTAAAAAATATAAAAATGCAAAAACGATAAATATTGTATTTAAAATTGGCCACAAAAACTTTTCTTCCATTAATTTAACCTCCATTTAATTCATATAACTTAATAATCTCATTAGATCTTAGATTTATTATCTGGGAATGTTATATCTCCTCTGCGCCAATAGCCGTAAGCAAAGAAGACCATGTAAAGTAAGAGAGTTCCGATTGCATAGTAATATTCTTTGGTGGCATAGATAGGTTCAAATAAATATATATAAGTGATTGTCAACCCTGAAAATAAAATTAAACCTATTAAAAGCAGAAAAAGTATTTTATAAAAATATTGGTACTCTCTAAAAATGAGTAGGATCAAAATAAGTCCTGTAGAACCTGTGATTAAATATGATGGGTTTCCCGAAGTTAAAAAACCAAAGAATCTACCTAAAAAAGGCAGAGCTGCTAGAAAATAAATAAAAGTCCAGATATTAATTTTCATTATTTTACCCCTATTAATTATTATTCAAAAAGAATTTATTATTCATTAAGTTAAGTTTTTTCCCCATTACAAAAATATAAATTAATATGATTTTTTTCAATGTAAAATCCTTCATAGAACATGTGCTTTATATAAAAGTGGCACATCTTAAATTACTAAAATGAGTTAAACATTGGAAAGTTTTAGGGTTCCAAAACCCAATCCCTGTTTAAGAAGTTTTTCTTCTGAATAAATTCCAAGATAGGTAAACTCTTTAAAAATGTATTAACCAAAGCTTTTATTGGTTGAAATTTAAACAATAGTAAAACAAAATATGAATACAAACTTATATTGTAAATTATAGAAGTTGCATTCAAAAACTGGATATCAACATCAGATTAAATTGAGTATTGAAGTTAATAAGAGGAGATATTATGTGTATCGCAGCACCAGCACAGATAGTTGAAATTAAGGACAACGTTGCCACCGTTGATTTTGGTGGAGTAAGACAGCAGGCAAAACTGGACCTTGTAGGGGACTTAGAAATTGGAAGATATGTTTTGGTTCATTCAGGATATGCAATTGAGGTTTTAACAGATCAGGAAGCTCAGGAATCTCTTGAAGCATGGGATGAGCTTTTAAAGGTCCTTGATGAAGAAGATATGGAAAAGAAATAGTTGTAAACTATCTATTTTTTAATATTTTTGAATTATTTTTCATTAAACATTTGCTTTTTATTTAATTTTTATTAATTTCTCTTTTTATTTTCTTTTTTATTCAAAAATTTCCCTTTAAATCAAATGAAACCTTTTTAAGAGATTGAAACCCTTTTAACCCCAGGTATCTTCAGAAACTCGTTTATTAGTTCTCCCTTAACAGGTTTTTCTGTTATTATTGTGAGTTTTGGGTGTTCCTCAAGTTCTGGGTCTCCTGCATGGGCCTGTCTTATGCTTATTCCTTCACAGGATATTAGTTCTGTGGATTTTGCAAGTATCCCTGGGTTTCCAGCTTCTGCCTCTATTTCCACAACTCCAAATCCAAGGTTCTTGGCGATATTTTTTAGAAGGGCACCTGCAGGGTGAATATCTTTGAATATTGCTGAAAGCTGTTCATCATTCAATATAACATCTACAGTGGACTTGATTGTCCGTCTATCAACGCCAGATGATCTTGCAAGGGCCAGATCACTTATCTCCACATCTCCGCAGTAGATCTTACCCTTTTCACCAACTCGAAGTCCAAGTTCCACTATCTTCCTTGCAACAGCCATCCTGGCTGGAAATTTCTCGAATTTATGTTTTACTCTGTCCCACATAGTTATTTCTCCATCGTTATGATACTACCTTTTGATCCTGTCTTTATATCTGCCTGATCTTCCTTTAGTAGGAACAACTATTTAAAACTATGTACAAATATGTACTCTAAAGGTTTAAATAGTACTATGATGTAAGAATAAGTTAGAGATAAAAACTATGGTATGAAAAGAAGTTGAGTTAATAGAAAAAATTCAGCTGATAAAATCAAATTCATGATAAAAATTCAAGATAAAATACTTTTTAAGGTGAAAATATGAAAGGCAGTGAATGTTTTTGGCGAATATAACTTCGATGAAATTGGAATTAAAATAAACGAACCCCAAACAATTGATGTAGATTTTGATTCTCCATTTGAACTCTTCAAAGGGATATACAGTAATTATTCAAGCGCATTTTTACTGGAATCAATGGAAAGTGACAGTGGACTTGCAAGATACTCAGTACTGGGATTCAAACCCTCTGCAACCTTCAGAGCTAAAGGTAACACCCTTGAAATAGAGCATGATGGAGAAAAAGAGGAATTTGAGGTTAAAAACCCCTTCGATGAAATAAAGAAGATAAACTCAAAAAACACAGGAAAAAAGGGATTCAATGGAGGTCTTGTGGGTTATGTATCCTACGAAGCTGTGAGACACTTCGAACCCGTGGACATACCCGAGGGATCCTATCCTGACTTTGAATTTGGACTCTTTCTTGATGGAATAATCTTCGACAGGATACATAACAAATGTGAATACGTGACCCTTGGAGAGAACAGACTTGAAGAAATCCAGGAACTCTCAAAAAAGGACTACAAAATTGATGATTTAACTTTCAAGGAAAAAAACCATTATTTTTCCAAGGAAGAATATGAAGAAATGGTCAGAAAAACCAAGGAAAAAATAAGGGCCGGTGAAATATTCCAGGGTGTCATATCCAATGCCAGGGAATATGAATTGGAGGGTAACAAGTTATCATTCTATGAAAAACTGCGTAAAATCAATCCTTCCCCATACATGTACCACTTAAAACTTGGAAAACGTGAAATAATAGGTTCAAGTCCTGAAATGCTTGTAAGGGTGGAAAACAGAAAGATTGAAACCTTCCCAATTGCAGGAACATGTCCAAGAGGTTCAAACACCATTGAGGATGAAAAACTTCAAAGTGAACTCCTATCCGATGAGAAGGAAAGGGCAGAACACCTCATGCTCGTGGACCTTGCAAGAAACGACGTTGGAAAGGTCAGTGAATTTGGATCCGTCCATGTTCCAGAGTACATGGGGGTTAAAAAATTTTCCCACGTCCAGCACATAGTTTCCAAGGTTCAGGGAACACTCAGAAAAGACAAAACAGCAGTTGATGCATTCAAAGCAATGTTTCCTGCAGGAACACTCAGCGGAGCTCCAAAGATAAGGGCAATGGAAATAATCAACGAACTCGAAGGAATTCCACGAGGACCTTATGCAGGGGCAGTGGGATACTTCTCCTTAAATGGAAACGCAGATTTTGCAATCACCATAAGAACCATGGTCTGCGAAGGAAACACTGGAAGAATACAGGCAGGTGCAGGAATAGTTCATGACTCAGTACCTGAAAATGAGTACCATGAATGTGAAAATAAGGCAGGAGCACTTTTAAAAGCACTTGAAGTTTCAGGGGATTCCGATTCAGATTCAAATTTAAATTCAAATTCAGGTTCCAAGTGTTCCAGTTCCACAATCAAGTCAGGGGATGAGATTGAATGATTCTGATACTCGACAACTACGATTCATTCACCTACAACCTGTACCAGATGGTAGGTCAGATCCAAGAGGATATAATCGTTAAAAGAAACGATGAAATCACTGTAGATGAAATAAGGAAGCTTCAACCTCAAAAAATAATAATATCTCCAGGACCTGGAAACCCTGAAAACCGGGGAGACTTCGGAGTCTGCATGCAGGTCATAAGGGAACTTGGGCCTGAAATACCAATCTTAGGAGTTTGTCTTGGACATCAGGGGATATTTTCAGCTTTTGGAGGTAAGATAATTTTAACAGAACCTGTTCATGGAAAACAGAGTGAGATAATCCACAACGGTAAAGGCCTCTTTAGAGGGGTTAAAAACCCGTTAAATGCTGCCAGGTACCATTCACTGCTCTGTGATGCAGAAAAAACGCCTGAAAGCATGGAAGTCACTGCAAAAACTGAGGATAATCTCATAATGGGAATAAAACACCGTGAATTCCCAATTTACGGCCTTCAATTTCACCCGGAATCTGTTGGAACAAGTGAAGGACTCAAGATACTCAAAAACTTTCTGGAGATAGGTTCATGATAAAAATTCAGGAAATCCTAAACCAGAGACAGAAAACACTTCAAAGCACAATGAAATCAAAACCATTGATACAGTTGAAAAACCAGGTTGAAGAAATTCTGGATAATGAGAAATTTCCAGGCCCAAAATTTAATTCAAATAATGAACATAATTCATTTAAGAATGCATTAACTTCTGATGAAAATGTGCGTGTTATCTGCGAGTACAAACCAGCATCACCCTCCATGGGAGATATATCAGGGACCAAAATTGAAGATGCCCTTGATGTTTTTGAGGTTGCAGGTGCCAGTGCAGTTTCAATCCTAACAGAGGAAGATTATTTCAAAGGCAGCCTCAACAACCTGAAGTCTGCTTCAAAAATAACAGAACTCCCACTCCTCAGAAAGGACTTTCTGCTAGAGGAGTACCAGATATACGAGGCAAAACTTTCAGGTGCAAGAGCAGTTCTATTGATGTCAGGAGTGTACCCTGAACTCATGAGTGGTATTGAACTTGCTTCCACACTTGGAATGGATGCACTGGTGGAGTGCAGAAGTCGAGAAGATATAGAAAATGCCCTAAAATCCGGAGCCCAGCTAATAGGGGTTAACAACAGAAACTTCAAGGACTTCACAATTGATCTCAGGGTAACGGAAAAACTTGCAGAGCACATACCCCCTGAAGTAGTCTTTGTATCTGAGAGTGGTGTGAAAGGACCTGAAGATGCATTACGCTTGGCTGAAGCAGGAGCAGATGCAATATTAATAGGAACTGGAATAATGGGTCAAAAAAATAAATCTGAAATGCTTAATGCAGCTTCACAAATAATCAGCAGCCTAAATGGTTCCAAAATTCAAAGAAATTAGTATTGGGTTGGATTTTTATGAAAGTTAAGATCTGTGGAATGACCAGACCTGAAGATGTACAGATATGTGAAGATGCAGGTGCAGACTTCATAGGATTTATAAACATCAAACGATCCAAACGTTTCGTGGAACTGGAAAGGATAAATGAACTGAAACATTTTATGAAGAATAAAGATAGGGCAGTTCTTGTAATGGAACCTGAAAATGCTGAAGAAGTGCTTTTTGCACTAAGGAAAACAGGTATAAAGATTTTACAGCTTCACTCACTTTCCCCTTATGAAATAAAATATCTTAAGTGGCGGGATTGTTTCAAAACCAGTCCCCTTGAAAAGGATTTGAAGATAGTAAGGGCAGTTGGAATTTCTGATAAACTTTCAGAGGATAAAAAAGAGGAAATAAAGGAATTTGCAAGGGTTTGTGATGCCATCATATTTGACTACGAAGTTGAAGGAAAAAGTGGTGGAACTGGAAGACAGATTCCAATTGAAACAGCAGTAAAAGCTTCAAAAATTGCAAAAAATATTAAAAAAAGTATAAAAACAGTTCTTGCAGGTGGAATGAGCACTGAAAGAATAAAGGGTTATGAAAAAATTTTGGATAAATACTTCGACTACGTGGATGTCAATTCAGGGGTTGAAGATGCACCTGGAATTAAAAATCCCCTTAAACTAAAAGAGTTGTTTGGAATAAAAGGTCATTTAAGTAGTAAATATTAAAATAATCTTTTTAATTAACTAGAATGGATTGTTTGATTGTTAAATTAATTGGAGAATAAGATTGGATTGTTTGATTGGAATAAATTAAAGTTAAGGTGATCTCATGATAGAAAGTGGAAAATTCGGTAAATATGGGGGAGTTTTTGTCCCTGAACTTATTATACCTGCACTTGAAGAGCTTGAAAAGGCTTTTTTAAAGTACAAGGATGATGAAAAGTTCAATGAAGAACTTCAATACTATTTAAAGGAATTTGCAGGAAGGCCAACAGCCCTTTACTACGCAAAGAACCTTTCAGAGAAACTTGGATGTAAAATATACCTTAAAAGGGAGGACATGCTTCACACAGGTGCTCATAAAATAAACAACACCCTTGGACAGGGACTTCTTGCAAAGTACATGGGAAAAACCAGGTTAATAGCTGAAACTGGTGCAGGACAGCATGGAATTGCAACAGCAGTAGTGGGTGCCAACTTCAAAATTCCAGTAGAAGTGTACATGGGAAGTGAAGATGTTGAGAGACAGAAGCTCAACGTGTTCAGAATGGAAATATCCGGAGCAAAGGTACTTCCAGTACACTCAGGTTCAAAAACACTTAAAGATGCAATAAACGAGGCATTCAGGGACTGGATCACCAACATCGAAACAACCCACTACCTCATAGGAACAACCATGGGTCCACACCCATACCCAACAATGGTAAAACATTTCCAGAGCGTTATAGGGCAGGAAGCAAGGAAACAGATACTTGAAAAAGAAGGAAAACTACCTGATGCAGCAATAGCATGTGTCGGCGGTGGAAGTAATGCAATGGGACTATTCTCAGGGTTCCTTGATGATGAAGAAGTTGATCTAATTGGAGTGGAAGGTGGGGGAGAAGGAGTAGAAACAGACAAAACAGGCGCCACACTCTGCAAGGGCACGGAGGGAGTACTCCACGGATCATTATCCTACGTACTCCAGAATCAGGACGGACAGATAAAGGAGGCAAGTTCAGTTTCTGCAGGCCTGGACTATCCTGGTGTTGGACCAGAACATGCCTACCTCCACACTTCAGGCCGTGCAAAGTACGTTGCAGTAACCAATGAAGAAGCACTCCGAGGATTTGAACTTCTATCCAAGTACGAGGGAATAATACCTGCACTTGAAAGTTCTCATGCAGTTGCATACGCTGAAAAATATGCTAAAATGCCTGAAAACAAGGGAAAAACCATAATTGTAAACTTATCTGGAAGGGGAGACAAGGACATGTTCTTAGTTGCAAAGGAAATGGGGGAAGAACTATGAGTCCCATGGAAAAAAATGAGGATGTGACTTTGATGACAGAAACTTATCAAGAAATGTTTAAAAGGGTTAAAAATAAAGGAGAAGGTGTTTTCATACCATTCATGGTTGCAGGAGACCCTGACTTTGAAACATCATTAGAGATCATTAAAAAAATGGTTGAAGGAGGAGCAGATGCTCTTGAAATAGGATTTCCATTCAGTGACCCAGTTGCAGATGGCCAAACAGTACAGTCTGCAGATTTAAGAGCCTTGAATGCAGGTATGACCACAGATAAATGTTTTGAATTCATAAGAAGGATACGTGAATTCACAGAAATTCCAATAGGTCTTCTTGTGTACTACAACCTCATATACCAACGTGGAATAAATAAATTTTATGAGGATGCACTGAAATCGGGTGTAAATGGTGTTCTCGCCGCAGATCTACCTCCTGAAGAAGCAGAAGAATCTGTGAAAGCAGCAAGAAAGCATGGAATTGACCCAATATTCCTGGCAGCCCAGACAACCAGTAACGAAAGACTCAAACAGATTGCAGAGATGTGCTCAGGATTTCTTTACGTTGTATCGGTTATGGGTGTTACAGGTGCCAGATCCGAGGTTAAGACCAGTAGTGTTGAGCTTGTAGAGAGAATGCGCAGCCACACAGACCTACCGTTATGTGTTGGGTTTGGAATTTCAAAACCAGAACATGTAGCAGAAGTTATAAAAGCCGGAGCTGACGGTGCAATTATTGGAAGTGCCCTCATAAACATAGTTGAAGAAAACCTCAAAGATAAAACAGTTCTCCTTGATAAAGTGAAGGAAGCATGTGCTGAACTGAAAAATGCAACAAGGATTCAGGGATAGATCCAGGGAGATGACAGAGATGATGGTAGATTACCTGAAAAAAGTGGCTTCCAGGAAGGATCTAAGTGAAGAAGAGGCTTACAATTGCATGAGTGAGATGATAAGTGGCAGGGCAAGTAATGTGCACATAGCCGCTATTCTCACTGGACTTGCAGTTAAGAGAGAATCAGCCCCTGAAATAACAGGATTTTCAAGGGCAATGAGGGACGCATGCATAAATGTGAACCCAGATATGGATATTCCACTCGTTGACACGTGTGGTACAGGTGGGGACAGATTTAAAACCTTCAACGTAAGCACGGCAGCATCTTTAATAGCAGCAGCATGTGGTGTTGCCATTGCAAAACATGGAAACCGCAGCATAACCAGTAAATGTGGTGGTGCAGATGTTCTGGAGGCACTCGGCGTGAACATAAACTGCGGTGCAAGGGGAGTTGAGCATTGCCTTGAGGATGCAGGCATAGGGTTCATGTTTGCACCTAACTTCCACCCTGCAATGAAACATGTTATGCCCGTGAGGAAGGAACTTGGAATAAGAACTGTTTTTAACATAATTGGGCCTTTAACATCCCCTGCAAAAGCAGATATCCAGCTACTTGGAGTTTTTGACCCTGAATACGTTGAGGTTGTTGCAGAGGTTCTGAAAAATCTTGGACTCAAGAGGGCGATGGTTGTCCATGGATTTGATGACAGGGATGAACCTGCAATGGATGAAATATCAACCATAGGAAAAACAAAGGTTGCATTACTGGATGAAGGAAAAATAAAGGTATTTGATATTTATCCTGAGGATTTTGGAATTGAAAGGGCTGATCCAGAATATATAAAAGCTCCTGAAACCCTTGAAGGAAACCTGGATGTTGTTAGGGATGTTCTGGTAGGTAAAAGGGGTGATGAAAAGGACAGGGCAAGGCTTGATATGTGTCTTGCAAACTCCGCTGCAATTTTGTTCATAAGTGGGCAGGTTGAAACTCTTAAGGAAGGCTTTAAAATGGCAGAAGAAGTAGTTGAATCTGGAGCAGCATCCAAGAAACTTGAAGAGTTTATCAGGGCAAGTAATTCCCTTTAAATTTCCTTTTTTTGTGTGAATAAATGAATTGAATGATGATTCAGATAAAAACAGTGAACTGATGATTTTTTTTTAGATAAACCCTTATTCAATACTTTAAATACTTTTTTTAAAATAAAATTTATCTTTTTTGGATAGTTTAAAGTATTTCAGGATAAAATAATAAAAAAGAAGGTAAAAAATGAGGTAATTAATGTTTACCTAGACTTTACCATTGCTCCAGTTTACTATTTGCTGCGACCAAATATAAATTTTTTGAAATTTTAATTTGTATGATAAAAACACAGAAAATCAACATTTTTGATCCTAATTCTAAATATTTAAAAATCTTTTTTAAGAGTTTTAAGCCTTAAATTCATTTTTTTAGCCTTTCATCTTTTAGCCTAACTATCGTGGAAAATGATGTGCAACCTCAAGAGGTAAAGATGGATATCAAATTGTTACATCAGGTACTGGGCTAAAAATTAGGTTTATTTATATGGCAAGTTTAATATGATGTAAAAATGTAGTTGAGTAAAATTCGATCAAATTTAATTTTTAGAAATTTAAACTATTACTTTAAAATTAGAATGATTTATAAAAGGAAATGGGCCCGCTGGGATTCGAACCCAGGGCCTCACGGTTATCAGCCGTGCGCTCTACCGCCTGAGCCACGGGCCCCCATATCCTTAACTGTATTCAAATATTAATCCTTTGTGAATTAAAATTTAGAAGACGTAAGGGTAGATTCAAGATTTAGCCTTCATCATATATAACTCTTTCTATTAATGCACTCATTCTAAAGAATGTATTAAGCATTTCATGGCATATATTACAAATTTATGGAATTATCTCTTCAGAACAGCAACGATTTGTTCAAGACATTCCTTGAAGTTGTTGTTATCAACCACTGTAAATGTAAATCCTGAAAAAACAGAAAATACTGCAACAGATGATCTTAAAAGATTCATGTGTTCATACAAACTTTTAGAATCTTCCAAAACACGTTTTTTAGAGGAATCTGCATATCTTCGTTTTATCACGTTCTCGTATGAAGATTCAACTATCACAACAATGTCAGGTGATATGATTTCAACTGGAAAAGAGGTTATGTAACCTATTGAGGATTTATCAATTCCATGAAGGTCAAGAATGATGTTACTCATGGAACTGGCCCTTAAAGCTGCAGTCCTCCAGATCCTGTGTTGGATGTCCAGATCAAGACTGAACATCTCAGAATCTGTTTCTGCAAGGCCCTCAAGCCTAGCTATTTCTAGCATAAGGTCGCCGTAGTTTACATGGGTGCTTCCAACTAGTTCTGCAGCTTCCCTGCAGAGTGAAGTTTTACCCACTCCTGGAACACCCACTACAGCGGCGATGTTCCATTGAACCATATTATTTGTTTACCATGTCGCAGATTGCATCTGCCATCATGTGTCCCTCAACAACGATCTCTGCTTTGTCGATTTCATCGAGTTTTTCAGCGTTTATCCTTGCCTGCATTGCTATGTTTGCTGCACTCATGCATCCGGGGTTTGTTGGTTTTATAACGATTTTAGCGGTTTTTTCTGCTTCGTTGACTTCAATGTCTCCAACTATTCCCATTTCAACTATACTGATACCCATGTGAGGATCTGCAACACTTGAAAGTGCTTCTCTTATTTTTGCAACTAATTCTTCACTCATATTATCCCTCAAAAATTTTTAAAAGTGTTTTATTGCCTTTATTCCATTAAATTTTATAAAATATCTTATTTTAATCTTAATGGCCTATTTTATGATGTTTATCAACATCAAATAGATGTAGTTTTCTATGATCTGTTCATGGTATTTATACTTTTATTATGTTTGTGTTTAAGGTTGGTTGGGGGTTCACTTTTTTCTGTGTCTAAGCTTCACTGCAACACCGTTTCCAGATCTCTTCATCTCTCCACCATTTAAAACAGCTTTACCAACACCCATAACTTCCCCTTTCCTTAAAACCACAACTTCATCCTTTGGGACTATACCGGGATCTGCATCAAGAACTCCCGGTGCAAATACTGTGCTGGTTTTAAGATCAAAATCTATTTCAACCCATTTAACCCCAACATCTCTCAAAATTTCGCCACCACGAAGGTTGAGAGAGTAAAATCCATTATCAAAGAGTAAAGTTGCAATTTGTTCCTTGTTCTGAAGGATACGTTTGCTGAACCTTCCAACTACTTTAGATCCATCTGGTATCAATGCGTCTGCATCAGGGGTGTTGAACTGGTATCTTGCAATGGATCTTAAAGCGTGGAGCCTTCTTTCCTTCCAAGAAACTTTATTGTAACCTTTTAAAGCGTTTTTGAGTTTGTCCATGGATTCCCAGGATGTTGGCCTGCCGTCCTCGCATGTGTAAATGGCATCAGGCAGATATTCCTCACAAACTTCTCTGTAACCACCTGAAACATGGGCTATGACCTCTTTATCTCCAATGTAATCTTTCAAACATTCACCTGTGACTTTTATTTCCTCATGGGACCAGTCACCTGTTGTTGAGGTGTCGTAGGCTTGTATTGGATATGTTCTTTCCATCTCCCTGGGACAAACACCAAAAGGGGAGGTTAAAATTGCTTCTTGATAACCTTTGGTTGCCTTCATGAAAATGGAGTGGGATTTGGACTGTGAGTAAGGTTTACGCATACTGCATGGTAACACAACCACTACATCACCCAGAGGTTCCAGTAAACTCATTCTCTCTCTCCACCTGCGGGCTTCAGGTCTGTAAAGTGATTCTTCTGTTATGCACGGTATCTTCATGTTGTTCTCCTGGATTAGATTTATCAATTCATCTAATCTATTGATAACTCTTTTAAATGAGTATTTTTATTAAAGAAATTGTTAAAATAACTTCTTATTAAAAATTTGTTATATTAACTCTTTATTATGCATCTTAAAATTGAATTTAACCTAAAAAATTGAGCATCCTTAAAGTGGATCTTTTTTTTTAATTGATCTTGGTTTTCATGGATTAAATTCTTTTAGGAATATTTTTTTTAGAATTTACATTATACAAATTAATATTTCCATGGCACGATTCAGTACTATTGATAGAAAATTGAACTCCCTTCATATTCACGTTTTCAAGCTCATTATTTAAGAGTTTCACTGTCTTGGAAAGTTTATCATACCATTTGGTAAGATTTCAAGCTCACCAGTTTCAAGAAGCCAGTTCACAACCTTCCCGATCCTTGATGCAGTTGATCCACGGGTTGCCTTAAATCCAAGAATTCTGGAGGTTTGCTTGACAATCTCGTCCTTGGGAGTTGCAAACTGACGAATTATCACTATTCTAACTGCTTCTGCAATCTCATCATCACATATCAGGTCAATCCTGGCTGGAGGATCTCCACAGCGCCTGCGCACCTTTACATTACCTCCGGTAACTCCGTTGTAGAATAGGAAATCGCCTTTGGATGTTATTTCACCATTCTGCTTGGCATAAACCACTGCACTCAGCACAGCATCCTGGATCCTTTTACCTGCCTTTTTAAGGCCCCAAGCAACCCTTATTCTCCTCACAACTTCACTGAAATGCACAGGACCCTCAAGGTTCACGATCTGCACCACGGCTTTTGCAAGTTCAGATGGATGTTTTTCATGTAGTTCACCAGTTACAGGGATGCAGAGTGAGGAACAAACATCATAATCAACTACAGAATCTTCTGGAGATTCCGAAGTACCATAAGATTCTGAAAGATCAGATTGATTAACAATTGAACCATCATCAAGACCCCCAATATGGGAACCATCCACTTTTTTCATTTTAAAATCATTAACAACATCATGTTCATTAAAATCAGGTTCATTAACAGTGATAAAGCTTATAGAATCTTTAAATGGATACTTGTTTATGGAACTGTTAACTGAAGAGTTATCAATAGAACTATCATGGGTAGATGAACTGTTAACAGAACTTGGAGTTACATCATCAATATTAAGGTGGTCTTTGTTGCCATTTTCAGCACGTTCAGATGGATGATCCCTACTTGAGGATATTTCCGTGTCTAGATTGTATGGAACTTCAACCTTCATGGTTTCTCTTTCAACTTCCAGAGGAGTTTCAGTTCTATTTTCAGTTCTATTTTCAGTTCTATTTTCAGTTCTATTTTCAATTTGTGTTTCAATTATTTCAGAGGTATTTCTTCCATTCTCATCTTCAACTTCTTCTTGTAAGTTTTTAGGGGATGATGCAACTTTTGAAGCTTCATCTACGGTTTCGAGTAACCTTCTCTGGGCGTCAGCACGGTTTCTGTACCAGTCGGTTGACCAGATCCTGTATATGTTCCATCCAAGCCCTTCAAGTATCTGCTGGCGGAGTCTGTCCCTGTCCCTGGCAACGTGTGAGCTGTGGTAGCTTGCCCCATCACATTCAATTCCAAGAAGGTACATCCCTAAAGAGTGAGGATTAACCACTGCAAGGTCTATTCTGAAACCTGCACATCCCACTTGTTTATGAATTTCATACCCATTTTCTCTAAGAAATCTGTACACAGAATCTTCAAATGGCGATTCTGTATCCTCCCCTGGAGCCCTGACACTTTCAAGATTTCCTGTTTCTGCGTACTCAAGAAATGACTTGAGAGCCCTGACTCCAAAGGCAGAATTTGAAGTTATATCTATATCACGGGCCTTAAAATTTGAAAAAACAACGCATCGCTCCCTTGCCCGGGTTATGAGAACGTTCAAACGTCTTTCTCCACCGTCACGATTCAAAGGTCCAAAGTTAAGATTTAAACGGCCATTTTGATCCTTGCCGTAACCAACACTCACGAATATAACGTCTCTCTCATCCCCCTGAATCGTTTCAAGGTTCTTGATGAAGAATGCTTCATCACGACTACTTGTGAAGAACCCTTCAAGTTCTGAATTCATTTTAAGCTGCAACTCCAGTTCTTCCTGTATGGCCTGCTGCTGTTTGATGTTGAAGGTACCGATACCCAGACTCTTGGAGGATCCAAATTTTCTGTAATGTTCCATTGCAGCTTCAACCACTTTTTTAGCTTCCATACGATTTGCAGAACTTCTACCCCTATCATAAACTGTTTCAGGAAGATATTGAAACTTCAAACCCATATTATTTGTATCATGGCAGGGTGATGGGTATATAAGGAGTTCGTTGTTGTAGAACTCCTGATTTGAAAGTGCTATGAGTGATTCATGCCGGCTGCGATAGTGCCAGTGCAGCATTTTAGTTGGGAAGCTCCGTTTGCAGAGATGAAGTATGCTCTCCATATCTGATATGGATGAAAGTTCATAGTCATCAATATCATCTGCATCTGCCATTGTATCGAAAAATGAAGTTGGTGGCAGCTGGCGGGTGTCACCCATCACAACAGCCTGATTACCTCTTAAAAATGCTCCAAGTGCATCTTCAGGCTTAACTTGGCTCGCCTCATCAAAGACAACCACATCGAAGCGGACGTTCTTGGAGTTTTGTGGATCCAGAAACTGGGCCACTGAAAGGGGGCTCATCATAAAGCAGGGTTTGATCTTCTGAACCAGACCACAGGTATTGGATAAAAGCTGTCTTATGGGCATATGTCCTCTTTTTCTGTTGAATTCACTTAAAAGGATTCCCAATTCAGAGTTTCTTGAAGGTGCACCATTCAAACTTGGCTTCTCCATTGAAAGCTTGGAAGAGATCCTCTTACTGTTGAGGGAGATGATTTCTCTGTCCATGTCACTGAATCTTTCTATTTTACCCTCATGAAGTTCACTTATAAATCCTGAGAGAATGGGATTTGTATTGAAAACAGATCTCAGAAGTTCATCTGCAAGATTTCCCCTGAAACAGGGTATGAGATCTTCTGTTTCAATTTCATCATGGGTTACCAACTCAATCAGGGGATCGACCATTGTGTTAGGTCTTTCCCTTAAAATTTCAAGGAACTGGGACCATTTTTGCAGTGATGAGAGTCCGGCAATGTAACCTTTGATCTGGGCCGTTATTTCATTAAATGATGTATTTTCAAGACCTTTACCAAATATTGACTTAAAATCGATTTTCAGGTAACTGTCCAGTTCATGGATGTACTTCAACATTTCCACTGAGTACATATGTATCCTCTGTATCGATGTGGATGTATCTTCAGCATCGACTCCAGAACTTACAAGTTCAACTGTTTTAATACTAGCTTTACCTGTTGCCATCATTTTCCTGAATGGAACAATCCATTTAATTAACTGTTTCAGGGATTCTGGATCACTGTCCGATCCCTTCCAGTAATTTCCAAACAATTTTTGACCTGTTTCTTCCAGATCCCCCAGATTACGAAGGGCTGTTTGACATTGAACAACAGATTCAAGGTCATTTATAACATTTTCATCTTTTTCAGGGACTTTACCTATGTATAATGAGGATACATGTTCCTTCGCCTTTTTATATCCTCCCCTAAAGGATCTCAACAGTTTTGAAGAATTTTCACGGTACTCGTTAAGGAGGGGTTGAAGGTTCATATTTAACACGTCCCTTTGGAACATGGACAACTCTCCCCTGTACTCCTTAAATGTTTCAAGGTTTCTTATTAACTCAAGGGCAAGTCCATTACCTCCATCCCACTCAGGGTTTGTGAGAACATCAATGGATAATTTTTTTGAATTGGAGAGCAGCTCTGCAGAAGAAATGAATTCAGAAATTTTTTTCGTGTTTTGAGGTTTTCCAAGTCCAGTCACTTGAGAAAGATATTCCAATTCAGATTGAAGGTTTTCAAGGGACAGCTCAGTTCTTTTAAGAAGAGATCCCACTTCATCTTCATCTGATGGGAGGAGATTGGAGGGCATACAGTTTTTCCAGGGATTTTCTGATATGGGCTTCAAAAACTTAACCAGTTCCTCAATACTTTTAAGTGTTGCAGCTGTTTCATTGTACTGGGATAAACTGCACTTTTCAGGGGACTGAAATCTAACCCTGGGCATTTCCCTTCCTGCTTCCCTGAAATAATTCAGGGATTCTTCCTTCATACCAAAAAGTTCAAATGGAGAAAGTCCAATTTCACCAAAGGGTTCATGTAAAACTTCATTGTATCCATTCAACTCTGATTTGAGTCTTTCAATGGTTTGAAACTCATTTTCAAGGGATATCTGGGGGTTAACTCTTTTGTAGAGTGTTCTTTCAAGTTCATTCAGAACATCCTTCTTCTTGGATTTACGGCTGTGAAGTTCCAGACAGAACTCCCCCAGTCCAATATTGTCCAGACGACTTTTAACAACTTCTAAAGCCGCCATTTTTTCACTAACAAAAAGCACAGTCTTTCCATTACTTATCAATTCAGCTATGAGATTCACAATTGTCTGAGATTTACCAGTGCCTGGAGGCCCCTCAACCACCATGTTCCTACCAGATTTGGCATCTTCTATAACAGCGATCTGGGAAGAATCAGCATCAACTATGTGATAAACATCTTTGTAACGTAATTTTTTATCAACATCCTCTGGAAGGAACCCCTCATCATATGTATCTCCGGATGGATCGAATATGGCATTTATTATGGGGTTACCTTCAAGGTACTCTCCAGACCAGCTTTCAGGATCCAGATCCTTGTACATAACGAATTTGGTGAAGCTGAAAAATCCAAGGTAACTCTCATAAACCAATTTCCAATCCTTCTTTACTCCTATTGCCTTTTTAACTGCCTTAAAATAGTCATAAAGATCAGATTTTTCAGCAGGCATTTCAAAATCCGGTAGTTCAATGTTCTGTTCTGTGAGCTTTTCCTGGAGTGAAATGTTTGTAATTATTTCTTCTCCAGTCCATTTGAGCTTGAAAGGACCTTTAACCTTTTTACGCTCCAGTTCTACAGGTACAAGTACAAGGGGTGCTTTCCTAACACTTTCAGAATCTGGACTTTCCACCCATTCCAGAAAACCCATTGCAAGGTAAAGGATGTTGTAACCCTGTTCTTCAAGCATGGATCTGGACTGCTGACCTATGCGGAAGAGACGTTTCTGCAGTTCTTCTGCAGTTAAATTCGTCTGAAGAAGAAGGTCACTGTGCTTTTCTGCCACCTTTAACTGGGGTTCTGGAAGCTTCCAGAGAATGGATTTCTCTTCATGATTCCTATCCATGTTATTTGGATCATCCTGAAAATCTGGGGCATTTCCTGATATCTGACCATTTTCCTCTTTTTTTGGATCAATGGCTTCAAAATCTCTTGTTTCATCCTTTTCTGCCCTTGGAAGAAACTGCATCTTCTTTTCATTTAAAACCAGGATGCTGTAAACTTCGGTTGGTATTTCATCTTCCACCTTTATGGATCTGGTGTAGGGTCTGAAGTTCAAAAGCTGATTTTTCATACTTAAATCTAGAAGATTCTTTCGCAGTGTTCCAACTTGAGCTTCAATATTTGCATTACCCCTTAAATCCATTCAAACAACCAACCTATGAGATCAAAATTTTAAAATCAGATTCACATCAATTAACTGATTTTAGAGAAACTTTTAGATAAAATTTTTTTAAAGAACTCTTTTAAATAATATTCAAGTAATGAATATATATTTTGACCTTTTCAGAACAGCTTTTGAAGTAACATGGCCTTTGAAATGGAATAAATTTTAAAGGTATCCTTTTTAAAAAATAACTCTTGAAGGACTTTAAAAAAAGGTTGGGCTTTTAATGAGGGAATTCAGTGGGTTTAAACAGGTTTTAACTCTTAAAATCTGCATGTTTTCCATAATTTTTATAGAAAAATAAAATTTTATACAAATGGAATAGAAAAAAAGGGAGAAAGACTTTTTTAGGGGTAGGGTTTACAGTTCTCTGAATGTCACGGTAAAATGAGTACCTTTACCATGTTCAAGCTCAAGTTTTCCATCTATCTGTTCGGTTAAGCTCTTAACAAGTCGTAAACCTAAAGAATCAACATTTTTATAGTCTAAATCTTCAGGAAAACCAGTTCCATCATCTGAAACCTCAAGTTTAAATTCATCATTTTCTGAATGCAGTTCAACAGTTACCTGCCCAGTTTTATTTCCTGGAAATGCATGCTTCATTGCATTGGTGAAAAGTTCGTTTATTATGAGGCCAATTGGAATGGATGTGTCTGCATCAAATTCAAGGTTTTCAACATCCACCCTGACCTTAATTCTATTGTAATCCAATGTGTAACTGTGATAAAGGCTTGAAACAAGGCTTTCAATGTATTCATTGATCTTTATTTTTTTAAGATCTTCTGATCTGTACAGTTTTTCATGTATAATTGCAAGGGACCTTGTACGATCCTGGCATTCCTTGAAAATATTCTGGATCTTCTCATCGGTTATGTAACGGGATTGTAGGTTTAACAAGCTTGATACGATCATCAAATTGTTCTTAACCCTGTGGTGCACCTCTTTAATAAGTACGTCCTTATCCTCAAGGGCTTTATGAAGTTCATCCTCCATAATTTTACGCTGTGTAATATCCCTTGCAACATGAACACTCCCCAATGTATTCCCTGAACTGTCAACTATTGGAGTGGCAGTTACAAGGAAAAATCCTCCTAAATTATCTTCTTTCACTTCAGATACGTGTTCTGAACCATCTTCCAGTAACAATGCATGGGGACAGTTTTCTATAGGACATTCTCTGTTGTGAACCACTTCAAAACATATTTTACCAACACATTCTTCAGGTGAAACTCCAAGACGATTTGCCATAGCCTTGTTAATCCTTAAAATTTTATGATCCTTATCAAGGAGTGTTATAAGGTCAGGTATGGCATTAAATGTTAGATCAAATACTTTTTCAGGTTCAATATCAATTTCATCCATATCTTCATCACCTTAACTACAATAATTATCCAATATTTTGTTCATGTTTTGATCCATCAGGGTTTTAAATGGTTCGCTGACACTGGGTTCATGAAGTTTACTCTAAAAAAAAGTTGTTTATATCCATTTAAAAATAGTAATTCACCTCAAGCACTGGCCATTGATATATTTCACACCTGTTACAAATGCAGTTTCACGTGTAATTGCAGTTAAATCATCCATATTCAGATCTGAAATCTTCTCTTTCCCAGTTATGCGTGTGAGATTTGCTACTTCTTTTGTTGAAATCTTCAGAAAGTTTTCAAGTTTTTTAACTCCATCAGAAACGTTCAACTGTTTTATAAGCTCAGTATTTTGGGTTGCAACTCCTGTGGGACATGATCCACTGTAACATACCCTGTACTGTTCACAGTTCAGTGCTATGAGTGCTGCAGTTCCTATGGAAACTGCATCTGCACCCAGGGCCAGGCACTTCGCAAAATCTGCAGAACTGCGCAGACCCCCTCCTGCAAGAATTGAGACACCATCCTTCACTCCAAGCTCATCAAGATATTTATAAGCCCTTGGAAGTGCTGCAATTATGGGTATTCCAACGTTTTCCCTAACGTAAAGATCGGTAGCACCAGTACCCCCTCCAAAGCCATCAAGGGTTACAAAATCAACATCAGCATCCACAAGAACTTCAATATCTCCCTCAATATCACCACAACCAATTTTAGCACCTACTGGGGCCCCATTAGTTAACTTACGAAGCCATGAAACCTTCTCAACAACATCTCCAGGGTTCAATATATCTGAATGGTGTGCAGGAGAATAGGCAGATTCATCAGGTTCAAGACCTCTGAGTTCCGCTATCTCCTGGTTCATTTTCTCTGCAGGCAGGTAACTTCCTTTTCCAGGGTAAGCTCCCTGTCCAAAGCGTATTTCAACTGCTACAGCATTTTTCAGTATTTCTTCATCAACTCCAAATCTGCCAGTTGCATACTGAACCATCATTTGAGATGGTGCCATTTCAAGCTCAGCCTTTGTTATACCGCCTTCACCGGAGTTGAATCCAACATTCAACTTTGAAGCAGTTTCTGCAATCACAAGCTTAACATTCATTGACACTGCACCAAAACTCATTCCTGAAATTATTATGGGTGATGAAAGCTGCAGGGGTTTCATTGATGAGGGACCTATACATATGGTTGTGTTAACATCCTCCTCAAGGTTCAGGGGTATTTTGTTCACCTGGGCTGGAATAAAATGGATATCTTCAAATGAAACAGGCAGTTTCTTTGCGGATCCCATTGAACCTACCATGCTTCGTCCAGTGGAACATTCATCTTTAATGTTAACCATTTTATTGTAACTTTCAGGGTCTTCATATGATCCTTTTTTACGCATAAAATTACTGTTCCTTCCAACAACATCCTTGGTGCAGTAATAGTTTCCTTTGAGCCCTTTTTCAATGTAAATGTCACATTTATTGCATACACAACCCTGAATTTCAACATCTGACTTACTGGGCCCTATGCCACAGTAAAGTATTTCGCCACCGCAGTTTGAATAGCTGGGGCATAATGGGCAGGGACATCTAGCCCGATTCTCCCTGGAATCTTCTACCTTTGAAAGTACTTTCCATGAATCCTGGACCATGTTTCAACTCTCCTGATTCTTGTATGCATGAAGTTTCTTTAAAAAATTATATCCCCTATCTTCAATCATAATCTACATTTTCAGGTTTCATCTCAATCAGATCCAATAAATCTTCTAGGATCAGTTTCAATGTCAATTAAAACAGGCTTATCTGAATTCAAAGCTTTATCAACTGCTTCTGGAAGTTTTTCAGGACTTTCAACCCTTATTCCAAGACCTCCACAGCTTTCTGCATACTCTGCAAAGTCGCAGTTGTGAAGGTCAGTCTGCCAGTTGGGATAATTTTCAACCTTTTGCTCCTGCATGATCATTCCAAGCTGCCTGTTATCCATTACGAACAGGTTGATGGGCAGTTCATATTTGCATGCAGTCATAAACTCCCCCATAACCATTGAAAAACCACCATCACCACTTATACATGTAACCTGCCTTTCAGGATAAACCAGTTGGGCTGTAATAGCTGCAGGCAATCCAAATCCCATCGTGGCGAGGTAGCCGGACATGAGAAGTTTCTGGGTTTCTTTCATAAAGAAGTTACGGCCGAACCACCATCCATTCTCACCAACATCCAGGGATACAATTGCATCGTATGCAAGCTTTTCATTCAGAACTTTTATTATGTACTGGGGTCTTAAAGGCGATTTTGAGGCATCAGTCTCTTCATCAAGAAGATCAAGCCAGGATTTATTCAATGCAGCAATTTCTTTCATGTAGTCTGGTCTTTGTTTACCTTCAACAGCTTTTATTAAGCGTGGGAGAAGTTCTGAGCTGTTTCCAAGCATGGGAGCTTCAACAGGATATCTACGGGCTATCATCAGAGGGTCCATGTCGATCTGAACAGTCCTCTTCTCAGGTATTTGTGTCATGTCTGAGAAGGAGGATCCAACCACCACGAGGAGATCAGATTTTTCCACAAGTTCTGCTGAAGCTGTTGAACCTATTGTTCCATGACTTCCAACGTAAAGTGGATTGTACTCGTTAACCACACCTTTTCCCCGGAAGGTTGTTGTGATGGGGGCATCTATCTTCTCTGCAAATTCTAAAAGTTCATCACCATGACCCATTGCCCCAAAACCAGCTATTATAACTGGTCTTTTTGAATTATCCACTAAATTTGCAGCCCTTTCCACAATGAAATCTGGTTGTAAAACTGCTTGATTGGGCATTCTATTTTTAAAAGGAGTTACTTTACCAGTGCATGGAAATTTTTGAACATCGTTGGGTATTCCAATGTGTGAAACTCCCCTTTCAAGGAGGGCATGTTTAATTGCAAGGGTTGTAAGGCTGGTGGTCTGATCCTCTGACATGAGTGTTTTGTTGAAAACAGCCACAGGTTCAAAGAAAGCGTGCTGATCTATCTCCTGAAAGGAACCAGGACCAATGAGCTGCCTTTTCACCATACCGGTCAAGGCCAGAACAGGGGAATGATCCAGTTTTGCATCGTAAAGTCCTGTTGCAAGGTTAGTTGCACCTGGACCTGCAATGGTCAGACATGCAGCAACATGTCCTGTGAGCTTACCGTAGGCAGAAGCCATTAATGCAGCTGCCTGTTCATGTCTCACCTGTACGTAGCTGATGGCATCATTTTTACGTATGGCCTCAACAACACCCAGTGAAGAAGTTCCAGGTATTCCAAACACGTACTTAACACCCCACTCCACCATCTGTGCAACCATAACATCTGAAACTGTTTTATTTTCATCTGCTTCTTCAGACCCATCACATGCTTTACCTTCACATAGAAATACAAATGCACTTTTTGGAGAGTTGCAAACGGGACATCTCCAATTTTCAGGCAGATCATTGAATTTAACACCCTCAACTTCCTCATCGTATATGTAGTTACAGACTGTACACCTATATTTTGCCATTTAAACCCCTCAAAAATATTTAATCATTTTCTGCTTATAATTATGATTTATAAAATTAATAAAACTATAGGTTTTCATGTATTTATGGGAACGGGCACTTTCATTTGTAATTCACCAATTCTTGTGGATCAACTCAGTTGAAAAAATTTTTCAGGACACCCAAAAATGGATAATATTACTAAAGAGCAAATTATCTCAATCTTCGTGTTTATATACTCGTAAAAATCAATATTTTATCATGGAAAACTACAAGGTTACATCCAATGCAGACAATGGAAGCTTCGTTGAAACACGTTCCTATAAAAAACTTTATAAAATCCTTGAAGATCTTAAGACGCATAAAGGAAAAATTGTTCACGTAATTGGGGCTCCAGGAACTGGTAAATCCGCAAATATCTACTTCGCAGTTGATGAATTGGCTTTGAATGTTTACGATGTTGAGTTGGATATTAAAAATCTTGAGGATTCTTCAAAAGATGTTTTTAACAGGATTTTCAGGAATTTAAAGGATGAATTTCAGGTAGAATCTCGAGGTGAAGTTTATAAAAAACTTCAAACCTTTGATGCAGTGCTCTTTGCAGATAAATTTCATGATTCGCACGTTTTAGATGATAAAACAGTGGGATTCAGCCAGTGGACAAATTATAAAGGTTTTAAATCATTTTATTTCTATTTTCTCTGTTTAAAGGAATATTTAACCTGCAGAAATGATTTTAAAGCCATGAATGTGGTTCTTCAGACTGCATGGAGAATTCATGTTAAAAGTGAAAAAAAAGATTTGTTCACGGACTTTGGACCATTATCCCGTTTAATAATTGGTATTCTTGCACTGCTCTTTGAAGTTGTTGAGATCTCATACTCAATGGATGAAGTTGTGAAGATCGTGAAGAAACACTTTGATGTCAACGAAAAAACTGTAAAACATCTTATTAAACAATATGGACACAAACCAAGGTTTATATGTCAAGCATTAGAAAAAAGGTTTTTGAGGAATTGATCATTAACTTGAATTGAACTAATAATTTGGAAAGTATTTTAATCCATTTACAATAAAACTAAATAAACTTGGCATGATTCAAGTTCTGCACTTCCATTTACAAGTAATGGATTGTTTCCTGTTGATGATCCTGGCTTTTGATTTGCAAGCTGTGCTTTAGATAAACACTGAATCTATGAATTGGGGATTATATAATGATAAAAACCCTTATAAAGTCAACCCGTATAACATGGGCATCTAAAACTGTTAACATGTATCTTTTAGCCCTAACATATGCTTATTTTACAAATTTAACCCTAAAAAATCCTTACGAAATACTTGGAGGTCTTTTCCTGGTATCTCTGCTGTGGGGTGCCCTTTACAGTTTAAACGACCTAACAGATCTTGAACTTGATATGAATGATGTAACAAAAAAAGGGAGGGCATTCATACAAAATAGCATAGAAAAGAAATGGGTGATGCTCTTTTGTGGCTTTGTAATTACAGCAGTCTTCCTGATATCATTTGCATTCATGAAACCCGTTTTCACACTCATAATGGCTCTGATGCTTTTAAACCAGGTCCTATATACTGTACCTCCAATAAGGCTTAAAGATACACTTTTAGCCCCATTTGCAAGTACTGCAACCAATTCTGTTTTGAGAATAGCATCCTGCTGTGTACTCCTTGACAACATTTTCCTGGTTCCAATGAGTGTTTACTTCTTTATGTACATGGCTGGAATGGCCACATACGTGATGTACAAATCCAAAATGGGTCAGGCAAGTGTTGTTGGAACGGTAGCCGGTGCAACACTCATATATATTCTCTATTCTGGAACCATGAACCTTGTACAATTTGCAATTGCAGTCTTACCTGCATTTCTTGCAGCAATACCCCTTTATTTATCCCTTTTTATCCAGAAGGATGCGATGATGTACGTTGCTGACAGATTGTATCATCAGGTTGCACTGGTGTTTTTTTTGATATGCATACTGTACATAATCTTTTAAAACATTGAATTGAATGTAATTGGATAAGCATGCTGATATTATTGGCTTAATTCAACTATTTAATTTAATCGGAAATTTAACCCTCTATTTATCAAATATTCATGTATCACAAATTTTGTGTAAAAATCATATGATCGTAGGGTTGTTGATCCTTAAAAGAATTAAACTGCTAAAAATTAAAAAATAAGGAAATATTTTCCCTTCATTAAACTAGAAAAATTAAAATAGAAAGGGATTATTTTAATACTTAAATTGAATTAATATTTCAATTAAAATATTTTCCCTAATTTTAGCAGTGCTTTAGGTGAAACCTTTACCAGGACTTTGATGAGTTCTCGTGTGTTTATACTGTCCAGTTCAATTTCCTGGAATGCATCTGCTACTTTGTCCAGTTCTTCATCTGAAACAGATAAAAGGTAATCCTTGGTTTTAGCGTACTTATCAAAGGAGTTACCTATATTTTCTTCACATTTTTTCTGGTATTCTTTAAGTCTTTTTTCGGAGTAATCCTCATCTTTAATGGCTGCAGCAGTTACCTGACCTGCATACATTCCAGCCTCCAGTGCAGAGTTTATTCCCCCTCCTGTAAGTGGGTTAACATGACCTGCAGCATCTCCAACTATAATAACGTTGTCTGCAACCAGATTTTTAAGCATACCTCCCACAGGGTCTCCGCCTATGTTCAGTTCAACTGCCTGAGCATTCTGTGTTGCAGGACATTTTTCAACGAACTCCACAAGGTGCTGGTAGGCACTTTTATCAGTTTCAGTTGTTAAAACAGCTAATCCAACGTTTGCTATGTCATCACCCTTTGGGAATATCCATGCATAACCACCAGGGGCAACACTTCCAAAGTAGAACTCTAGGGAGTTGGAATCTTCGAGTTCAAGGCCAACCATTTCAAATTGAACACCAGATTCCATGTTTTTTGGTTTAACTGTGGTTTTAAGGCCACCCCATCTTCCAACACGGGATTCAGGTCCATCTGAACCAACCACAATTTTGGCTTTGATCTCAAAGTCTTCATCCATGTGCTGGCAGCTTACAATGTAAGCATCTCCATCTCTTCTCATCCCCCTTGCAAGGGTTTTGACCATTATTTTGGCCCCAGCACGTGCTGCATCCATTGCCATGTATTTATCAAAGACCTTTCTCTCCAGTATGAATCCTGCCTCGGGGATTTTGACCTTTTCATCGTTCAACCAGACATCTGTTCCGTTTGGTGATACAAGGCGAATACCCTTTATTTCCCTTGTAATCCAGCGAGGATCCAGTTCAATTCCAAGTTTTTCAAGCCCTTCCTTGGAAACACCCTCTGCGCATCGTTTAGGTGATCCTATCTCTGACTTTTTATCCATTAGAATAACGTCTGCACCGTTAAGTGCTGCGTGTTTTGCAGTGGATGAACCAGCTGGACCTGCACCTATCACAAGAACATCAGTCTCAATTAACTTCATATCTTCATCTCCTCTAATCATTCCTCTTTGCTTAAAGCCTGCACAGGACATACCTGTACGCATATCTGGCAGTCTTTACATCCTTCTTCGTTGAATATTAAGCTTGTTTCCCGGACTTCTATGAGTGATCGGGGACATACACCTGCACATTCCCCGCAGTACATGCACCATTCCTTAACCATCATTTTATCAACCTTCAAATTATTTTAATAGTTATTTTATTTAATTTGAGAGCTTATTTTATTTAAGCACATTCCTTTTCAGATTACATTTGTTACTATTTCCTAGTATTTATAGGTTTTAGTGGAAATAAATCTGTTCCAATTGAAAATTCTTTGTTAATCTAAGAAATGTTTCAAAAAAATTATTAGAATACCCTCTTTTAAAGATTGTTTCAACAACCTCACTAAAATATTTTTATAAATCCAATCAAATATCTATTTTAAATTTATTTCTACTTCTATTTTAATCAATTGCTTTAATCAATCAAGTTGAGTAACTTCAAAATCTTCAGAAAACCCCAACCCCATGACTTCCACGGCCAAATTAAGATTTTTAACCCGTTACATGGACTGTTTAATGTCTAATTTAAGGATGTACAACATGGATACGTACTCTTATTGAGAAGTGGAGTAACTAAAAAAATTGTTTATTCAAAATATGTTTATTCAAAATAATCAGTGGATTTAAATGTGTGTGTTTAATAAAAGGATTTTTTCATGAATAAATTAAAGAATTTAATTAAGGGAATTTTTTTATAGGATTCAACATCCTACACAACCCAATTGGATTCAATAAATTAAAAAAAAATTCTGACTTAAAAAATAGAATATCAATGATCTTCAGTTTCATTATCTTATTATCAGTAAATTACATTAAAAAAAATTAGAAATTAAAAACCTGTTTGGGTTAACAGGCTTTGAAGATATTATTCTAAGCTTTTAAGCTTTTTTTAAATATTTTGGGCTCCTGTAAACTTTTTCCTTACCGTCTGCAGCACAGTAGTCTGCATCACAGCTGGAACATGTCCATTCGCCCTCTGCTGTTCCTTTAGGGTTCCATACGAGAACTCCTGATTTGTGGCAGTGCGGACAGTAGTTTTTAAAACTTGCTGTGTGGTAGTTGTAATTTCCAGTTGCACCGCAGGAACATTTTGCAGTTGCAGTTGCAGTAATTGAAGTTTTCTTCACGTTGTAAGCTGCAACAGATTTGTAGACCTTTTTAACAGTTTTGTACGTTGAAGCTGCTTTCGCTGTTTTGTAGACCCTTTTGTAGGTTACAACCTTCTTGTACTTGTAGTGTTTTTTGTGGTGCTTGTAGTAAGCCACCTTCTTGTACTTAACAACTTTCTTGTAGTAATAAGAAGCTGCATTTAATTTTTTAACTTCTTTAATTTCTTTAACTTCACTTGAAGTGACCTTAGAAGGTTCTTGTGAAGTATTTGATGTATTTACTGCCAGTGTTGCCGGCAGGATGCACAGAACCATGCCTATTGCGCATAGTAGTGCAAATAATGATTTTCGCTTAATTGTACCGCCTCCACGCCCTACTTTATAAAAGAGTAATGTAGGACTTTTTTGGCACCAACTTAGGTACCTCACAATAACATATAAAGCTTTTGGTCTAAAATCAAAAAAAAGGCACGCATAGAACTCTTTTTTTAATTTTAAACGTTTTAAATGGGAATTGAAATGGATGATCATGGACCAGTTACTTGGGTTTCCATTCTCAGTAAATAAGCCCATTCAAACCTTATTTTCAAAAAAAGAGAACTAATCAAATACATTCTTAACTCCATGTCATGCTTGTAATATAACAACCAATACATGGATCCATTCAAAGTGTACTTAAACAGTTTTAATGGGTTTAAATTAAAATATAAAGATCTATAACACTTTTCAATACCTTTAGCTTCTTTAAAATGTTTGGCATGTGATTCATGATCCCTCATGATCTAAAAATCATAAAAACTGCAAATATTAGGATATAACCCTTAAAAATCGATATTTGTTGGATTAAAAACTACTATTTTAATTTCTATTTTATCAGATCTATTAAAATCTGTTTTTTCAATTTTAAATGAACCTTTTAATCTTAAAAAAATAAAAATTTAAAAAAAGGTTTAAAAGAAATTGGATATTTCTATTTGGACACTATTTTTCCATCAAGAACTTCTATGGTCCTTTCAGCCATTTGTCCAACGTCTGGTGCGTGAGTTACCACTATGAGGGTCACGTTCTCCCTTTGGTGCAGGTCCTTCAAAAGGTCGAGTATTATCTTCCCATTTTTTGAATCAAGGGCACCTGTGGGTTCGTCTGCTAGAATTATGGAGGGGTGGTTAACAAGAGCCCGGGCTATTGCTACTCTCTGCCTTTCACCGCCTGAAAGTTTTGTAGGTCTTTGATTGACCTTGTTTTCAAGGCCTACTGCTTTTAAAAGTTCCAAAGCCCTTTCATGCATTTCATCTGAGGATATGGATGTCTCGTACATGGGTATTTCGACGTTTTCCATTACCGTGAGGTTGGGTATGAGGTTGTGCATCTGGAAAACGAAGCCTATCTCTTTGGAGCGAAATTCACTGAGATTTTTGGCTTTAAATAGATCGATACCTGCAACTTCTATGGATCCCCCATCTGCTCTGTCCAGTGCTCCTATCATATTGAGTAGTGTGGATTTACCAGAGCCTGAAGGTCCCATTATGGCTATAAATTCTCCTTCTTTTATTTCAAGGTCAACACCATTCAAAGCTTTTATTTGGTTGTTATCGTAGCCTTTTTTAAGGTTTTTGATGTTGATTATCTTGGTTGTATTGGTTTTAATCTTATTCATAGCGCAGAGCCTCTGTTGGTTGTAATCTGGAGGCACGGTATGCTGGATACAGTCCACCGAGAACCCCCACGATCAAGGCCACTCCAAAGGCCCGTATTAATATGTCAATTGAAAATACCGGCGTTATTGTGCTGCTTGAAAAGGACAGTAGAACTTCAACTCCTACCACTCCAACAACCGTACCTGCAACTGCAGCTATGAGTGTGAGTACGATGGATTCACCGAGTATCATTCCCAAGATTCTCCTGTCTTTCCATCCAACAGCTTTAAGAACTCCTATTTCTCTTGTTCTCTCAAATACTGACATTATCATGGTGTTTATAACTCCAATTCCACCAATGAATATTGCAAGGAGTGAAATTGCCCAGGAAGCTGTGTCTATGGTTCCCATAGCTTGACTTATTCTGTTGGCCTGATCTGCAGCTGTTGTTGTTGACAGCTCATTCGGATAGGCATCTGCAATGGATTTACTTACCTGCGTTACATTTGCATTGTCTTTGACCTTAACGTATATGTTACTGACCTTGTTGGTGTTGCTTGTCAAGTTTTGGAGGGTGTTAAGGGGCATGAAAACTCCTGCATCCTGTATGAAGTTTCCAGTCTCAAAAATTCCAGTTATCTTGAAATCTTTCCCGTAAAGGTTTATGGTATCTCCAACAGTTTTATTAAGACTTTGAGCTGCGGTTTTACCTATTATAACTTCATCTGTACTTCCATTACTGAACAAACTTCCATTGACGTTATCAGCACTTATACCTGCAAGGCTCAGCTGGCTATTATCAATACCAATTATTGACAAACCTCCAAATCCCCCAGATCCTGCGGGACTAGCAGACGAACTTGAAGAAGTTCCAGAAGTGGTGCTGGAGTTACTAACCTTTAAAATACCTGCAGCATCTTTGACTCCACCAATTCCTTTAATATCAGCTACACGGCTTTGATCTATGGTACCTCCGCTTGAAACAAATGCATTGGAACCTGCATGTGTCACAGTGATTTCAGCCGCACCTGCCTTGAGGGTGGTCTGGGTGGATGCTTGAAGCCCATTTGTGATCATGCCCATGGCCACTATGATAGTTATCCCTATTGCAATTCCAATGATTGAAAGGGAGGTCCGGGTTTTGTTTCTGAATGGATTTTTCAGAATTAGTGTTAAGTATGACATATAATTTATTTATGTTGGAGTTGTATGAAATAGATATGCCCAAATCACACATAAATTATGCACAAATTACAATAATACTGTGAATTTCAGCACATACTCTGAACATTTTTCAGATATTAATTAAAAATAGAGATAATAATTATAAACTTATGAAAACATTAGCCTATTTCCGTGTTATCTTCAAAAGTATGGAAAGAGCCACTAACTGGATTAAATTGATCAAAAGTAGTGGAAGATGTGGTTTTCCAAGTTCAGAACCATTAAAATCTGGAGGTAAAATAAGTTGTACTGCAATAAAAATGGATGCTAAAACGTTTTGAAGCAGGAGAAATGAAGTAAAAAAGATGAGTCCAACTGTAAATTTGGATTCTAACTCTTTATAAGTGTTCCAATAGGAGTAAAGGAGGTCTAAGAGCAAAAAAATGTTTATCAATCCAACTACTAAAGCCACATAAATAATTGCAGTGATTTCATAGGGTGTTAACATGTTCTTATCCTCTCTACTATCATCTTAATCTTTAATTCACGCTTATGGATTTTGGGGTTGTTCCTCTTCTGATCCATATTTCAGTTCCTTCCATATATCCTCAAAAACATCGTAGTTTTCAATGATCTTATCCGAAAGGAAGTAAAGCTCACCATACTTCTTTCCAGATGATGTGATTAAATTGTTCTCATCCAGAACTTTGAGATGGTGGCGCACAGTTTTGTAGTTAAGTTCCAATCTTTCAGCCAGTTGATGAGCATTGTAAGGCCTTTCATGCAGCTCTTTAATTATCTTGGCACGGTTAGGGCCCCCAGTTGTGCCTGCAATCACCCACCACAATAACTTTCTCATTTTAATCTGGCCAGCTTTTAATTAAAACTAATTAATGTTAAAATTTTGAAATAGTGAAGTTATGGAATGATATGGAAGTTCCCTTAACTGAAGTGTTTTAAACTCACAGAACACAATAAGTTACCTATTTTAAAATCCTGGTTTCTAATTTCCTTTGATCTTCACAGGTAAATCTGATTCATTTTTCAGTTTCATCTTTTTCTTTACTTATCATCTGGCGAATTAAAAACGTAACCACACTTTGAGCATACAACAGTTCCGGTAGTGGCAAAAGCAAGGTGTTCATCACGTATTTTTCTTTCAATTGTTTTATCCTGACATCCACACTTTGGACATTTTTCTGTTAGGTTGATCTTCATCTTTAAATCCTCCTGAAACTTTATGAGTGATTTATGCACATTAAATTTATTTTTTCTAATTTTTTAACTTAATAAGGCTATTTTGATGATCTATGTTTTTTGGGCATTGCTGAAATTGATATTCATAATTTTATAAATTCTTAGTTTAATATCTACTCTAAATGCCCATTGTTTGTAAAAATTTTTGATCATTCCATTTTTATTAGATATTACTAACAAAATTATTTAAAAACAATTTATAAAACAATTTATATATTAATATCCATCTGCAATAATTTATTTTCATATTTTACATAGAGGAATGGGTTCAAAGTAACAGTGCCTAAATATTTTCGTATACGTGTTAATTTGAAGTAAGAACTTGAATTAACTCCTGCACTGGAAAAAAGCATGAAAAATGATGTATTTTTTGGAGGTGTTCTAATAAAGTTTATGGATTTAATTGAGAGAAGGTACAGCGTACGTAAATATAAAAACAAACCAATAGAAACTGAAAAACTCGAAAAAATATTGGAAGCGGTACGTATTGCACCAACAGCAGCCAACAAAGAGCCATTCAAATTCATAGTTATTAAAACAAGTGGAAGAGAAGATGAGCTAAAGGCTATTTACGGTGCAGAATGGTTCACCCATGCACCCATAGTGATATGTGCATGTGCAGTGCCTGAAGAGGGATGGGTTCGCAGTGACGGTAAAAATTACAGTGAAGTGGATGTTACAATAGCCATGGATCACCTGATACTTGAAGCAACCAGTTTAGGGCTGGGAACCTGTTGGATAGCAGCTTTCAATGCAGATGCAGCTAGGAGTGTATTGAAGTTACCTGAAGGTGTTGAACCAATTTTATTCACAACTCTGGGCTATCCTGATGATGAAATAAGACCTAAAACACGTAAGGAACTGTCTCAGATTGTACGTTACGAACATTGGTAGGGGATTTACCTTTAAAACATATTTCAAATCATAATTTTAAAAATAATCATTTAAATCATTCAAAACCCTAAATAATTAATTTAAAAACTTTTTAGGAGATGATGCGTATGAAACGATCAATAGGAGCAAAAACAATAGTTTATCCAACACCAGTCTTCATAGTGGGGACCTACGACAAAGCTGGAAAACCTGATATAATGGCAGCAGCATGGGGAGGTATATCCTGTTCCAATCCGCCGTGTGTTTCAATTTCACTTCAAAAGCACAGATACACCTATGAAAACATACTTGAAAGGGAGGCCTTCACAGTAAGCATACCCTCAGAGGAACATGTTAAGGAGGCAGATTACTCTGGAATAGTATCAGGCAGGAACGCGGATAAATTTGAGAAAGCCGGTTTAACTCCAGTTAAAAGTGAAGTAGTGGATGCCCCCTATGTTAAAGAGTTCCCAATGGTTCTCGAGTGCAAACTGGTTCAAACAGCAGATCTGGGGGTGCACGTCCAACTCAACGGTGAGATAATGGATGTTAAGGTGGATGAGGAAGCCCTTGATCCAGATGGAATTCCAGACATAAACAAGATAAAACCATTCATATACGACCCTGCAGGCAGAGCCTACTACTCTGTAGGAAAATATCTGGCAAAGGCATTTAATGTGGGTAAAGAGCTTAAATAGGCCATAATTAAATGATTAGGATGAACATGCAGGATATGATTCCAGAAAAGTTTGTGGTGGAGTATGGTTCAATTATCTATCCAAAAGAGAGATTTTCAGTAACACTCCAAAATAATTGCCTGATCTACCAAGAAGGAAATATTGATGGTATTTCAGAGCCCATAACTCCCAGTGAAAACCAATGGGAAGACTTTTGGCATAAGATGGAGGATATGGGACTGTGGGAGTGGAATGAACACTACGATCTCTGCTGTTTTGATGGAACCCAATGGAAGGTTCAAATATCCATTGAAGACATGGAAATTGAATCTGCAGGAACCAACGACTTTCCAGATTCTTTCATGGAATTCGTGGAGGCACTTGAAGATTTAATGGACATGGACATGAAGCTGGACTTTCCATGAAATAAACGGCGAATACTCATTCAATTTAATTTTTAAGGGGTTTAAATCCTTATTTTACCAAGTTTTACTAATTTAATACAACAAATTTTAATTAAAAAAATAAAAAGGTATAAAATCATTTTTGGATATTTAAACAGTGTTCTCTGCTTAGAACGGAGCAAAGATCCCTATAAATACCAGCCATGCCAGTGCAGTTTTTGCGATTAAGCTGAGGATTATGTAAACCCTTTCACCGTAGAGGTAGTCCCTCCACTTTCCGATACCCTTATACTGAAGCACCATGTTCACTGAGAAGGTGTTGAACATTACGAAGTAAATGAGAAGGGTCAGGTAAACAAAGGTTGGTGGTTTGGTTGCTGATGAGCCAAGGGCAGCTACGAAGTAGGCTGCAATCACTATCCACGGTGTCAGTCCAGAGACACATCCTAGAAGGTAGGGTGACCAGTCAGTTTTTTTAGGGTACTGGTTGATCTTCTCCATGAGGTAGCCGAACATGATCATCATGGCATTTAGGATGAATATCATCACCAGAGACCATAGATCCCAGACTCCAACAAAAGTTGCAAGTATCACAATCATTATGGAGCTTGAAAGGGCGTATTCGTACCATCTGTAGGGATTCATTCCCTTTTTAAGGTTTTCATTGTACTCGTTGTTTCTTAAAAAAGCGATTATGAAGTGTGCCGCTGCTGATATGAGCAGAAACGATGCTAGGATAACTCCCAAGTATCCCACAGTAAATATCACACTTGGATCTGGTGCAACCTTGAACACGTTCGGTGGTATAACCTGAAACTTCAGGTAAAACGTGTATATATCCCTGTTCCAAGTCAGAAGAAGGCCCAGGGCAATCATTAAAATCCCCTGAATGAGGTGCAGGGTTCCAGCACCTATATTCAGTTTTCGAAGCCCCTCAAAACTAATTGGAGACTTAGATATTATTTCCTTCCTTTCATCATTATCCATGTCAAACCCCTCCTTTTTATGATGAAATCTTTAGTTACTTATTATTTGATTTACAATATTATTAAATGGTGAAGAATTTTTTTTACTTCAATTAACCAATTGGGGGTTGGAGAATGGTTGAAAGCCCTGAGTTCAGTGTTGAGAGTAAAGATGGTAAATTTGAAATCAGAAACTATGACCCTTACATACTGGCACAGGTGGATGTTGAGGGAGATTTTGATGATTCCATTGGAAGAGGATTCTCCATACTTGCAAAGTACATATTTGGAGCCAACAGGAAACGCTCTAAAATATCTATGACAGCACCGGTATCTGAGGAAGATGTTTCAGAATCTAAAGGAGAATTTGAGAAAATTTCAATGGCAGCTCCAGTAACACATGAAGCTTTGGTTGAATCTGAGAAAATATCTATGACATCTCCTGTTACTCATGAGAAGAAGGGAAAAAACATCCACAGAATATCATTTACAATTCCCAAAGGATATGAACTTGAAACCCTTCCAGAGCCAGAGGATGATAGAATAAAATTTAAAGAGGTTAAAAATCAGCATGCACTGGTTTTGAAGTTTTCAGGAAGGGTTAAAAAAGATCTTGCACAGGAAAAGATGGATGAAATGATACAATATCTGGATAAAAAAGGAATAAAACCCAAATCAAATTTTATAGTGGCTCAGTACAACAACCCTCTAGTGCCCGGATTTTTAAGGAGAAATGAAATAATAGTTGAAATTTAGATCCCGAATTGGGGTCTTGAATGATGTTAAATTATTTCATTCAAATTCTCTTTGCATACTCCACTTCATGAAACTTAACTCTGAACTCTGTGCCATTACTTCTATTCAGTTTTATGGTCCCGTTAATTTGTTGAGTTAATGCAGAAACAAGTCTTAATCCAAGGTTTTCAGTTGTTTCAAAATTGATAGCCTCCTGAAAACCAATCCCATCATCCCTTACAACGAGTTCAAATTCCGAGTTATTATAGTAAAGCCCAATCTTAATTGTACCTGGCATGGAATTTGGAAATGCATGTTTTATGGAGTTCGTTGCAAGTTCGTTTATTATAAGGCCGCAGGGAACTGCAGTATCAATGCCCATGAATATGTCCTTAACATCAATTTCCAGTTTGATACTGTTGGGTTTGTAGTAACCTAGAAGATAACTCATTAAACTCCAAATATAATCTTCGAAGTTGATGTGAGTAAAATTTGGGGATTGGTAAAGCTTCTCATGTATTAATGCCAGGGATTTAACACGATTTTGGCTGTTTTGGAATATTTCCAGGTCTTCGGGTTCTTTGATGTAGTTGGACTGAAGACTCAGAAGGCTGGATATGATCTGAAGATTATTTTTAACCCTGTGATGCACTTCCTGAAGTAGCAACTCCTTCTCTTCAATTGCAGATTCAATTTTATCTTCAATGGATTTAATATCACGGATATCATTTCCAATGAGTATGATACCTACAATCAAACCTTCTTCATTTTTTATAAATGATTTTGAGATGATAACTGGGATTTTAAAGCCATTTTTAGATTTCAGATTTAATTCAAAGTTGTTAACGAAGTTCAATTCCATATTCATGGAGTTCGGTCCTCTCTTTGCATTTAAATAATCTCCAATGAATATCAACCTTTCCTGATTTTCATCTGCAAAGATCTTTCCCACAGAAAATCCTTCCAGTTCATTTTTATCGTAGCCCAGAAGATTACACGTGGCCTTGTTAACTGTAATTATGTTTTTTTGACTATCAAGAAGTATCAAAAAGTTAGACATGGTGGAAACTATTTCATCTGCAACTGATGCTGCAGTAAGGGCTGGGAACCCGTATTTCCATATTCCATAGCTTATGAATGTGATACCAAGTGTTGACATGGTCATGGTCATTTCAGGCACCCTTACAGATACTGTGGGGAACACAAAATCGCTTGAGAAGCTTACAAGCAGTGGTAGATAAAGGCCTGCAAGCATGTACTTTGCATGCATCCTTTCAATGTGATGGGATTTCAGATAATGTAAAAAGCATAGAGTTCCGGAGATTATGGTACAGATTATTGTCCAGATACTCATTAAACCAAAAAGTAGAGAATTTTTTGGAAAGACATAAGTCCAGCCCCAGTACTCCTTTAAAATACCTTCAAGCATCATTGGGGTGTTAATTGCGAAAATTGATATTATCAGTGCAGGTGCATATATTGCGATGTAGGTAAGTTTGTTCCTTAGGATCTTCTTTTTTTCTGTGAATATGAGGGAAATATGCAGAAGTATGGCGGGTACTAAGGGCCACAGTCCACTGATCTTCAACCAGAAGTAAGCAGTTTGAAAGTCAACCACCTGCCTGTATTCAAACTCCACAAATGCCAGAAATCCTACCAAGATACATAAAACAGCTACCATCTTATTTAGGGAACTATCAGAATTTTTATGATAGATGAAGTTGCCCATGAAAAAGCATAGCATGAAAGCAATGAATGACAGGGTTGCAAAAACATTCATAAACTCAGTCTCCTCATCAAATTAATATTATTTTATCATTCTTATTTAATATGTTTTTTGGGGGGTTTAAGCTAGAAAGTGGGGGGAATTGAATGAAGAAGTAGCGAAGATCGAGAGTAAATCCGAAAGATTATAATATAAAATATGATTCAATATTATAGTAATACACCTTAAGGCTGAGAAGGATAATCTGTTGTTTGATTACTGGAAACGGTAAAAAGGGGTTTGATGTATTCGTATGAACATTCAATAACTCCCCATGAACGATACGTAAACATCCTTAAAAACAAAATCATTCATGGAGGATATTTAACTGCATTAGGGGCACCTTCCCTTATTTTAACAACTTCAAAACTTACAGATACCCACGCAACTATTCCACTACTTCTAATATCCTATCTTTTACCTCTAATAGTTTACAGCTATGATTATCATCATGATGTGGATAAGGATGATGCAACCAACAGTGAAAGAGCCAGATACCTTAAAAAGGACAGATTTTATCCTTTTATATTGGTAACTTATCTAGTTTTGCTCATATTACTCATTTTACTTTTCTCAAGCATCCACTTGACGGTTTTCATAGTTTTAATTGTATTGGGGGGTATTTTTTATGCCACTTTATTTAAAAGAATAACGAAGAAAATCCCATTATTTAAGAACCTTTACACTGTGTTGACATGGTCTTTATCAGGGACTTTCTTCATTCCATTATATTACTCAATGGGTATTAACTCTTCTCTTATTATATCCTTCATTTTTATAACATTAAAAGGTATGGTAAATGCAGTATTCTTTGATTTAAAGGATTGCAGCTCTGATAAAGAGGAAAATTTGAAAACACTTCCTGTGCTCTTTGGTAAAGAAAATGCAGTTAAATTTCTCCATATTCTGAACTTTGCAGCATTCATACCCCTGATAATTGGTGTTTACCTTAAAATAATTCCTTCAATAACTCTCTCATTAATAATATTCTATTTCTACACAGCATATTACTTAAAAAAATCGTGCAATAATTTAAATAATAAATCATGGACAAATTTATGTTCAATTGCAGATTCAGAATTCATTTTATGGGCAGTTTTTTTGGTAGTTCTTCAAACTGTTTTTTAACCATTTGTAATGGTATTACACTGGATAATTATATTAAGCAGTTCATCTAACTTTTCTTATTAAATTCTTTGAGGTGTATAGATATGTACTGTCCAAATTGTGGAACTGACTCTGTAAATGCAAAATTCTGCCCCAATTGTGGGGAAAACGTAAGCACTGAACTAAATTCATTTGAAAATGAAATTCAATCTCAAATATCCTGTCAAAATCAGGAAATCAAAAGTAAATATTCGGTAAATGAATTTGTTAGGAACACCATGCAGAAGGATGCAGGTGATGAAACCTTTGAACTTGAAAACAATTATCTGCTTGATGTTAAATTAAATGGGAGAGTATGGGCAAAGAAGGGTGCTATGATAGCATACACCGGGGATGTGAACTTCAAGAGGGAGGGATCCCTTGAACACGGTCTTGGAAAATTCGTGAAAAAGGCAGTTACAGGGGAAGCCACCACCATGATGAAGGTTGATGGGCATGGGCATGTTTACATGGCTGATAACGGTAAAAATGTTACTATTTTGAACCTTCAAAATGAAAGGATATACGTCAATGGAAACGATGTTCTTGCATTTGAGGATGGAATTGAATGGGACATAAAGATCATGAGCCATGGCTCAAGCATGATGTCCGGAGGACTCTTCAACATAAAACTTGAGGGAACAGGAATGGTGGCAATAACAACCCACTACACTCCAATGACACTTGAAGTGAAACCAGGTCAGCCTGTAATGACTGATCCAAATGCAACAGTTGCATGGTCTGGAGGATTAAGCCCGTCCCTCAAAACCAACATAGACTTCAAAACACTCATAGGCAAAGACAGCGGTGAAACCTACCAGATGAAATTTGAAGGAGAAGGATTCGTTATCCTGCAGCCCTACGAAGAAGTTTACGATTTTAGTAGTAACTAATAAAATCTCTAATTTTTTTATTTTTTACAATTCACCCTTCATTTTTTTTTTATTTGTAGAATTTTGATCTGGAGAATT